>Ga0307378_10003053_pt1 | contig 24836 bp, 41 predicted proteins | sample UN1MG_FD_202238 | JGI IMG/M metagenome (GOLD analysis project Ga0307378, IMG submission 202238) | Soil microbial communities from Risofladan, Vaasa, Finland - UN-1 | ecosystem: Environmental > Terrestrial > Soil > Coastal area > Acid sulfate soil | place: Finland: Risofladan, Vaasa | collected...
CTCTCGTAATTATAAGTACGGTCTTCTTCCTCCCATCAAAAATGGTGACAAATTCGATGAGCAAGTATCAGAAGCGCACAAATACAAAAATGCGCTTTGCAGAATCGAGCGTGACCGTCGTGTTGGCTTCCGAGAGATAGCTCGTACGGAAGAAACAGATGCAGTCCAGGCTAAAATTGACGCAAAGGTCGATGAGCTAAAAGAAGTAAATACAGAGATTAAAAAGATTCGTGCCCAGGCTCGTAATCGAAAAACCTCTCCGATTGAGGCAGCTCGCGCAAAGAAGCTCAAGACGGAAATCAAGGTTCTTAATACAGAGTTCAAAGTCTTGCGTAACATTTGCAAGAATGACCCGGAAATTGCAGCTAAGCTTGAGGAAAATAACGAGCTGGCAAATACTCGTGCCAAGGAAGCATACAAAACGTCTTCTTTGTACTGGGGAACTCGTGGCGTTTGTGATAGAGCAGCAAAAGCGGCCAGAAGCGAGCCCACAGACCCGCAATTTCGGCACTGGGACGGCACTGGGCTGTTAGGCATTCAGTTGCAAGGTGGCCGGACCATGGCCGACCTTGCCGATGATACGTACACTCAGATAGATACCGTATCAGAAGAAGCGTATCTGTCGCCCATTCGCGGAGATAGGCGGCGGCTATGCCGTACCACGGTCAGATTGCGTATCGGAACTGATGAAAATAATAAGCCTATCTTTGCCGAGTTCCCTGGCTTCATTCATAGGCCCATTCCATCAGACAGCCGTATTACTTGGGCCTATGTTAAGAAGTCTCGTTGCGGGGACAGGTATGTGTATTCCTTGATCTTGACCGTGGCCCGCGAGAAGGGTGCAGGTCCTATCTTTGGTCAGAGCAAGGGTACTGGCAAAGTAGGTGTCGACATCGGTTGGCGATTGCTGCCTGATGACAGTCTTCGCGTTGCGTATTGGAAGGACGGCAAGGGCAAGAGCGGAGAGTTGATTCTTGACCCAAGCTTCCGTAAGGCAAACAAAAAAATCAAGAAGTTGCGTGAAAATCGAGACAAGAATCTCGACGTGATGCGTCCGCTTTTGGTTGCCATGTTTAAGACCTTAAACCTTCCGGAGTGGATGGTTGAGCAGACGTCCCATATGGGGTTATGGAAGTCTACGAATCGATTCGCTAAGTTAGGATTGGCTTGGCGCGGCAAGCGTTTCGACGGTGACGCGCAAGCGTTTGCGTTGATGGATGAATGGCGTCGGCAAAACAAGCACCTGCTCGATTGGGAGATGAATCTTCAGGACAAGATTCAGGGTCGTCGTCGGGAGCAATACAGGATTTTTGCCGCTCGTCTTGCAGAGACCTATGCTGCTGTAAATATGGAGAACTTCGATCTAAGAAAGATAGCGATAGGCCCGAAGGTAGAAGAAAAAGGTGACAACCAAACAGCTCGCTATCATCGTCAGATTGCGTCTGTAAGTACATTGCGTGATGCAATCAAAAACGCTTGCTCAACTCGCGGTGTTATCTACAAAGAGGTTGTTGCAGCATTCACAACCAAGATTTGTTACGCATGCGGTTCTGTTGAGAGGTGGGACCAAGAGAAAGAGGTTGTTCACACTTGTTCTCAGTGCAATCTCACCTGGGACCAGGACAAAAACGCTGCTGATAATATTCTCAACGACCGTGGTATTCCGTTTACGAGCAGTGTAGTGTCGACGTAGTTACTTAGTTGCGATTTCAAGTAGTTGTATTGCGAGCGGTTTCATGTTTTTGGGACCTCTCGCAAATTGACAATCAAATAGTTGAAATTGTTCCCTTTCTCAGGGAGCCCTATTATAGCCTGCTCGGTGGCTTACGAACCGAGACCCCGACGACGGCCTCGTGGATTGCCTCCGCGATCTCGCTATTATAGCCTGCTCGGTGGCTTACGAACCGAGACTAGGGGGTGATGCGGTTACGCTTGGCCGAAGCCCTCGGGTCTATCACAGCCTGCTCGGTGGCTTAGTAGCTGAGACCTAATGTCACCTCACAGCAATGACCAAGAACTATTATAGCCTGCTCGGTGGCTTAGTAACTGAGACTTTGCGCATCGGTGCGCGTCCGGGAACTACATGCTCACTATTATAGCCTGCTCGGTGGCTTAGTAGCTGAGACTATACCAACACGGCCAGATCACGGAGGCGGTGACCTATCACAGCCTGCTCAGTGGCTTAGTAGCTGAGACCCCTGGAGACGGTCCCAGGCGACATTAATTATCACAGCCTGCTCAGTGGCTTAGTAACTGAGACTGTGGGCGTAGCTTGACCTATCACAGCCTGCTCAGTGGCTTACGAACTGAGACTCAACGGTATCGAGGACATTGCCACTCGGGTCTCAGCTATTATAGCCTACTCAGTGGCTTAGTAACTGAGACCACCTCATAGAGATGGCCAACACGGGCGAGTTACCACTGCTATTACAGCCTGCTCAGTGGCTTAGTAGCTGAGACTACCTCCATCGCCGTGAGCGCTAATCCAGGTCAGGGCTGTTATAGCCTGCTCGGTGGCTTAGTAGCTGAGACAAGCTTGCCCTTCGAATGCCGCATCACGGTGATCCACTGTTATAGCCTGCTCGGTGGCTTAGTAGCTGAGACAGCTTGGCCAGGATGAGTCTGGCTGCGACGCTCTCAGCTGTTATAGCCTGCTCAGTGGCTTAGTAGCTGAGACAGACCGACAGCCGCAGCAAGTTCGACGGAGACTGCGCGCTATCACAGCCTGCTCAGTGGCTTACGAACTGAGACGACCGACCCGGAAGTCGCGCTGTCCGCTTCACGCCCACGACTATCACAGCCTGCTCAGTGGCTTACGAACTGAGACTGAGTCCACGCGTACCAGTACAGATCGGAAAGGTTGACTTTGACATCATCAGCTCGTATCCATAACAAGCAATCAGGACCCTTAGAGGGGTCTTTTTAGTTTGGGTCATAATGAATGAATGGGCACGATGATCGAAGGAATGACTTCCAGCATATATCTGAAAGAATCTGATTTCTGTTTTGTTTTAGGAGGGAAAGAGGTTCTGCGAATCTGTGCGAACGGTGACTTCTACGTCAAAGGGAAGCTTGTCGAAAATGATCGAGAAGTTTACGAAGGATTCAAGGTTCTGGTAGATGGAAACCCAATTTCGCCTAGCGAAGCTCTTTATGGCTTTATGGGCTGGCTCACTTCTCGCCAAGAAATCTCCGGCCCCTTCTGTGGACGCTATGAAGCAGGTCATGCTGCAGTGCTGGTTAACGAATTTTGTAAATCACAGGGATTTTCAGATCCACGACATAATTTCATTAAAGTGTTTAAGGACTATCCCACCAGTAAGGCAGTGAGTCATCCTGCTCCACCAAACAAGACTCACACCTTGGTTTGCAGAAAATGTGCAGCGGAGGAAAATATTCCTCCAACTTTCAAAGGTTTAGACTCATTAAAAAACATCGATGGATGGACATTTTCCTCAGATAAAGGTTGGCGTTGTTTGGAATGCTCAGCTAAAAAGGGGAAGTAACATTCATGCCTAGGCGAATGTTCGTTTATGTCCTATTGCAGGCTGCTCAAGGCTTTGGAACTTGAAACTGGCTAGGCAAATAGCAAATGCCATAGCATACAGAGAGATTATCGATGCGGTTATCGATGGTCTCTCTGTAGTAAAGTATTCCAATGACATCGATCAGATGCGCACAGGCATTGAAGATATGATTTGCGCACTGTGTAACGTAACGAACTGTGTGGACGATTTAGACGGGCATCAACCAAGAAGATGACAGTTGAAGCGAAAGACCTGGATGCATTTATCGCCATGCGGAAGCGTATGGAGGATGCGGAAGCGAAAGTCGACCAGCTGGCAGATGCCCTGAATCAGATCTTAGCAATCACACCAGCTTACAACATATCATCACCAGAGTGGAAGGCAGCTGAAAAGGCACTCAAGGGATGCGTTCTGGGCAGGAGCAGGAGATGAAACCCTGTGGAGCACAGTTAATTACAGCCTGCTCAGCGGCTTAGTAGCTGAGACACGAATCTGCCATTCTGTCCAGCCTTCTTCGCTGACGATTCCGTTAGCTGCGCAGATGCCTATCTGGACTATCGTTTCGAATATTTCCTCTACCCATCGTTTACACCAATTCGATGATGTTGACAGCGTGTTTTAAGTCACAAATTCGTGCAATAACTGCGCTGGCACGGGACCAAGATGAAAAACAAAACCAACGATGAAGCTGTTTGCGGATTTTTAAGCGCAAATATTTCGGCGCTTGTGATCGCTTTGCTTCTCTCCTCTTGCCACAGAACGTCGGTAGTTAAGGCTCCCAAGGAGAGACTTCCATGTCCAGAGAAGATAGAAGTTTGTGTATTAGCGGATGACCAAGAACAAAACGTGGTCATGGACAAGCTGGAAATGCTTCAGGCATGGATAGAGGAAGTGTGCGGGAAAAAGATGCAGTACGTAACGATGCTAATGCATGACCCGGGGGTAAGCATTTGCCTTTCAGGGGAAACTGCGCAGCCAAGCATCCTGGACTACTAAGACGTAAGTGGCTTGCTCTTGATATGCCAGGAGGGCTCTGCACAGGGCTTTATGCCAGGCTTGTCTCCGTGGCAGTACTTTGTGCGCAAAATGAAACCACGGCTTCTGGAATGGACATCACGGCCTGCCAGACAGTGTGGACAGGATGTACGGCCCAGGAGTGCTACAGAGATGAGATAGACTTCGTCGAGGAGGCTAGGCATGACCTGTGGAAAGGTTTAATGCCAGTTTGCCCAGAAGTCCATACTGTCTGGGTTGCAGTATAGGCGCCCATCTCTTCCGCAACGTCGACATTTAACTTCCCAGCAGACCTTGCTAGGAGAAACCTTCTTTGGTGGCCCATCGGTGGAACGGTACTGCCTGTGCCCAAAGAAGATGCATGTGAGTTCGGACCAGATAACTTAAGTATTGCTCGGAATGACGATCAGAAGCACTGATTTTAATATTACTATAAATATTAAGTAGTTATAAGTTTCAAAAAAACGTGGGGCGCTACGCGCCTTAGGAAAGAGAATTTACCTCTTAGAGTCCCAGGGTGGTGATGTGTAATTGGGGCGGGCCGTGTACACCGATTGGTCCTGGTGATACTGTTTTTTTATGGAAATTGAAATGGAAACTATCACTGTTGATTCAACAGTAGATGTCGAATCTTATTACCCAAACAATGAATTTCAAACTAGTGACAACTTCCATGTAACGACTCCAGCATTTGCCGTTATGAAGAACGGAAAGAGCATTCTGGTCGTAAATGAGAAGGGCGTATTTGAGATGGGCGACCAAAAGGTCAATATCATCTCCCTTGACAGACGGGTCAGCCTGGCCCTTGGTTTTGCTATGTGTGGGTTTGCTTTTAGTGTTGCTGTTTTGATCATCAGTCTTATTTAGTTAACTTTCATCTTCAAAACAATATCTTGAAGCTTGACAATCTAGTAATTCTAAGTCAAAACAGTAGTATGGATAAGTCTGAAATCGTTAAAGCCTATAAAAATCGCACATCACTGAAAAAGATTTCAGCAGCTTCCTCGTTAACAATACCCCACATTCGCAAGATTCTTGTTTCTGAGGGCGTTGAAATCCGAGGCAAGGGCCGAATTTCCGGTACCAAGCAGGGAACTAGAATCTCTGACAAAGATCAAAGCAAAATGGCGAAACTATACAAAAAAGGTTTTACCATGGAAGAGATAGCAGTTGATTACGGCATCTCTAGACAGCGCGTACATCAGATCTTGTTAGCTATTGGGACGACTTCTCGGCGCCGTGGACCGAGAAGCAATTAGGACAAATAACTCTTCTCCTGTACCAACGGTCTTTTATAACTGCCCACCCATGGTTTTCTAGCTTTTCCAGGTCCTTGGGGACCATGGAGATCCCAAACACAGGATAGCTAGCGGAGCAATTCATCATAAGCTCCAGTTCTATCTTCTCTGCGCAGTCTTTTGTGTCGCAGACTACGGTCGCTGGTGTACATGCATGAAATCCCATATTCAACTGATCGTCGATCAGGGATGAGATGTCAAATGGCAGTTAACAAACTTGGACAAGTACAGTTGATTGTTCCTGTCGCTGTTGTGCTCTGAATAGAGCATTTCCCGCCCTTGTGAGCAGACATGCAGTGGCCACATATCATACATGTCTCCGTTTTCATGAGATGAATCAGGACACAGGATATGCAGCTACAGAGAACTCCGTTTTGTCCTTCCAGGTGAACCTTGTGGAGTTCTCGCTCAATGCGACTACGAAGTGTTTCTCCGTCTTCGTTCTTCTCTAAACCGGAGAGGCCAAATGATTTCAACAGCTCTTCTACTGTTTCGTCATACGTCTTATGCTCAACCACTGTTTAAGTAGAGCTGGTAATAAGATGGATGTCAATTAGACAATACTGACAAGGTTGGGGAAAATACGACAGACGAAGGACCGGGTTGGTCGGGAACACAAGAAGCGCAGGACATCTTCTCTTTCACTATTTCGGATCCAAGAATAGTACCCCCACCCTCGTTGTAAATTCTTTGACGGGTTTCAACGATCACGCGAACAGGGGTTACGCTCGTTGGTTGAGACTTTTTACAAAATCCACAAATGAATGACATAGTTACTTTCTGTCCTTAGGCAGGTTGAATTTCATTGCTGGGTCGACGATTTTGCAACCCTCGGCACAATTGAAGCAGTACCGCTCTGCGCCGCAGTCCAGAGTTCTGACGGAGCCGTCATTTATGAAAATGGTGCAGGACACATAGTGATCCCCGTCAGTATCCTTGTGCGCACAAGACACATCTCCTGTTGAGCCAGGAATTTTAGCAGCAAATTGCTTTGCATCGTGTTCCGCTCTTTGCCAATCGTCTGTGCAACCAGCTAAAGCTAAAGCAGTTATGATCAGCATCAATTTATCCATTGTTGCTCCTGAGTTATCAGCCAGGTGCTGGCAAAAGTGACGCTATTCGTCTGTGTCATTAATGTCAATGGCTTTATTGTTCATAACACGGCATGGAATCAGCCACTTCTGAGGCGTTGAGACACGGAGCCGATCACTCAGTTACTATAAGCACGTGTTCTCCGATTCAGAAGGAGTGTTAATATTTGCTCTAGACCCTAAAGGGAAACCCACGGTCGTAATCTGTCCTAGCCAAGTCTCTGCCTCGGAAATGATTAACTGTCTGGTTGCAGACGGTTGGATAATTCAAGAACCAACCTATGAAGCCGAAGAAGACGATGAGGACGAGAACGAAGAACGCCATAAGGTATTCTTCTTTCCTGGCTCGAACATAAGCGACGATGAGGATGAGGACGAATAGTACGTATTTGCGAAAACGTTTGCGCTGAAACTTCAGTCAGTTGCGCAAAGTGGGTCATCGGGACTGCACTTCATTTTGTCACGCTTGTCTTGATAGGTCTTTGCAGCCTCTAACTTGCGAGGAATCGCTCGTGCAGGAACCCTTTGTTCGATTTTTTCACGAGCAAAATCTGCAAAGGCATCAGGAGCGTTCTCAACAGGTGCCGGCTTAACAGGCGGACTCGGTAGCCCTCGCTGCCGACCAAGTATCTCCATGTAGACTTCCATCCTTACCATCCGAGTGGATAAGTCCTTAATGGTGCTATCCCTTTCTTTTATTAGGCTTCCTGCATTCTTCGCAATACCCTGCAGTTCCTTAACCGCTTCAGCAAGCGTTTCGTATCCGGCTTCAGCTTCACCTGCTGTCTTCCTGGTTTCGCCCTTTGCTTTGCGAATCTCCGGAGCCAGTTGAATGTACATGATAATAACCGGAGCGATGATTGCGCATAAACTACCTGACACAATGGTGAAAATCTTTGTCCATTTCCTAACTTTTCGAGTCATTACGTCTTCTTTTTGAATCATCGCGATTCTCCTGGCCGATCAAAGTATTTGACAATGAAACATCGATGTTCGATAGCCGTAGAACACAAAACTCTTCCAATGGAGAACGAGATGAATGTTTCTACTGAAGACGCAAGACGTGATAAGTGTAGCAACCCTCAGTGCAGCACATCTTATTCATGGGTTTATTCTTTCAATGTTGCAGGATGTCATTTCTTACTTTGTCGTCCATGTGGTAGAGAATTGCGGCGCCTTTGGTGGAAAGCCAGACCAGAGACATCCGAATTATACGAGAATAAGCAATGCCTGTAACCATATTTTATCGCGGTATGCTCTTAGGATATGCAGAGCTAGAAGAAGAGCTTCTTTTCTATGAATACCCAATGCCTGTCGGTACAGAGTTGATTATAAAATTCACAAACAACGAAGAGAGAAAAGTTCGAGTGGCACAGGTAATTGAAGACATGGACGGCACAAGACCGCATATGATTGTTTGTTGACAATCATGGACAGATGCTAGGCAACTTCAAGTGTTGTAGAATGTATGCAAGAAGGAGCCGATTCATGATTCTAAAAGGAATTTCAGAGCAGATAACATTTGCACAGAAACAACAATTCAAAATCATCGGAAGAAGAGAGATGGGAGAACCAGCTTTTCTTACCTGCGATGGTTCATGCAGCAAAAACGGAATCGTATGGACAGAGCACAAACACAAAATGGGCAGCATTTATACCTGCATAACGTGTGGCGATTCTCGCAGATGGGGATTGGCTGCCTTCCTAGAAATAGCAAATGATTTTAACCGTACTAGTTGATCTAGACGCAATTGTTGCTGATTCCTTGAAGAAATGGTTGGCTCTTTATAATAAGGACTACGATGACAATCTGACAGTTGCTGGAGTTACTGAGTACGACATATCTAAGGCTGTCAAACCAGAAGCCTGTAAGACAATTTATGACTACATCAGAAGGCATGATTTTTTTGATAACTTGGAACCAATCGAAGGTGCCATCAAGGTTCTGAGCAGGCTGAGAGATGACGGGCACAATGTTGTCATTCTGAGTGCCCCAGCCTCCAATCCGTTGTCAGCTGCAAAAAAAATTACCTGGGCACAAGAACATCTCAAAGTAAAACGTCAGCAGGTTATGCTGGGTCATCTGAAGCATCTGGTGAAAGGAGATGTCTTCATCGACGATTCGCCAGACAACATCGTGAGTTATCGTATGGCATGGCCAGATGCTCACGTGTTGACCATTGAATACCCCTACAATCGTGAGGTTCATGAATTGGTGAATCTGATGGCCAGCGACTATGAAAACACTAAGCAAGCATGGCAACAGATTGATGAATACATCTCAAACCTAGCAAAATCAGATACTTGATTGTGTTGATTTTGTTGATGTATTTTACTAACGTGAGTCTTTCTGCATACATATTTGGTTGACATTTGCCAGTTCTTTCTGTTAGCTGGAGGTTAGACTTCGGTTCACGGAAAGGAAGCTATGTCAAAGAAGACAAAGAAATGTGTTGCGTGTACTGCGACAAAAGCTGTTAGCAAATTCAATTCGAATCCCAGGGCAAAAGACGGGTACCTGAACACTTGTACTGCATGCTGGATTGCGAAGGTTCAGGCAGGCAAAGCCAAGGCAAAGGTGATGCGAGATGCTGGCCAGATGCCTCCTCGCAAGAACAAGAGTAAGGGCAAGAATGGCGTCGACGCAGCCAACAAGGCTCTTGCGAAAGCCAACGTCATAAAAGATGAATACCTGGTTACCCTTGGAGACGGTACGAAAGTTGTCTTTCGCAATCGTGACAAGGCGATGAAGCAGGTTATCGGATGGACCCTTGAGGGACATCAGGTCGATATTTACAAGAAGTTGAGCTACAGGCTCGATTTGCATCTCGAAGAGTAGGAGATAGTTGTGAGACTCAAATTTATACAACATGTTGATTTCAGGAAGTCAGAGAAAACCAATTTCCTGATGTTGCAGAAAGCAGGAAGTCTTCCAAATCTTGGTAAGAATGATGTCATTTTGCTTGTAAGCAAAAGCGAGAACCAAGCAGTTTTTGTTTACAACATAGACAATTTCAACGTTCGTGTTAGCAGGCGTGGCAAGGAAAAAACGATTAATATTTGTCGCTCTGAACGTTTCCGTATAGAGGGTTGCCGCTGGGATCCAAGAATGATCAGCTTTTACGCTGACAAAGTTGGTATCAAGATTGACGGTTTGAAACGATACGAATGGTATTTGAAAGATCGGCTTAAAGCAGCGTAAATGCATTGACAATCGCAGTCTCCAGGCTAAATCATGAATTGATGATAACCATGGAGACAATAGATGCCCCAACCTCGTGACTTTGATGCCATGGCAGACGTAAGCCGTGCAGACCAGCAGTTAATGGAGCGAGCAAGAGTACGTCAACAAGCTGCATGGGAGGGCAGAAGAGTTCCGATGTCGCCAGAGGACGAAGAACGCAAGCGTCTGTCCGATGAACATCGAGCCAAGACGATGGCCAGCGCTGGCATCACTCCGGCTGAGATATCACGCAGGCTAGCCGAGGAAGGGATTCCTGCGCCGCCAGCCGATGCTGCTGAGGTTGAACAGAGGAGCGTTCAACAAGGTGGCGGCGCTCTTCACGCAGGCGTAGCTGGAGTTCCAACGAAATTTTCAGTTATGAAAGCACATCCTGAAGCGTCTGTTCACGAGTTACCTCCTGCAGGTGAGCAGTATGCGCCTGACTGGAAGGCTATGAAGGAACGCATATCTTCCTATGACGGGACTTGGATAGTAGAGAATTTTGAGTTTCTTCCCGATCCTGCACTGATCCTTGGATTCTTTGGCAAGGAAGGATGGGATTACCCTGACGATGCTCTGAAAGAGCAATTTGAAGTCATTGTTAAAAATGGACGAGTATTCAGAACCGATCCAGAGTAATGATTTCTGAATGTTATCTGTGCGCCTGGCATGTTGCAGTCAAATGCGATCATTGCCAGGTGCGTCTTTGTGAACGCTGTAAAGCTGTGCATGATGAAGGTCTTGAAAAGCAAAAGAAAAACGGCGTTTCTATAAGAAAAAAAAGTTAGTGATGGCAGAGGTAAAGCTGCCTCAGGCAAAAATTCTTTGCCTTAATTGTGGCGTCTGGATGGACTTACAGTCCGTCGACGACCGTTGCCAAAGTTGCACATGGTGTTACAGGTGTGAGGGGATATCTGGTCACATTGACTCTTTTTGGGCATGTAAGAGCTGCTATCCGCCAATAAAATATACCGTTGAATGCACTATTATTTCTCCTTGGTGGTACAAATAAATACGTACTTATTTGTGTTTATGTCTATATTTGATATAGATCGTACCAAATGAGATTAGCGATAGTTGGTTCACAAGACTATCCCAACCTCGACGAGGTGCGGGAATTTGTCCGTTCTCAGCCGTCCGATACAGTAATTATTACCGGCGGAGCTATTGGCGTGGACAAAGTGGCCGAAGAAGAAGCTGAAGGGCTGTGCATGCAAGTAGTAATCTTCAAGCCCAATTGGCAAAAGTATGGCAGAGCAGCAGGGCCCATAAGAAATAGATTAATTGTTGACGATTGTGACCAGTTACAAGCTTTTTGGTACGGTGATAGCCCTGGAACAAGAAGCTCTATTGCCATTGCAAAGAATGCAGGGAAGCTGTTAGGTGTTCGCCGTATTCTAAAACAAGGCATACAGGGAGATCTTTTTAGTAACGAATGAATCTTTTGTGATTGACAATAATGGTAAAGTGAATAATACTTAGAACATGAGCCAAGAAGACAAAGACATGTACTGGACGGCTGCTGGTGAAATAGGAGCAACCGTATTTGGTATCGTAGTAGCCATCCTTGTTTACAGGCAATTGCCTAATTTGGGCGGTTTCCCTCGATGGATAGCTACCATTGGAGCCCTTTTGGTCTCTTTCAAAACGGTGAACATCTTTGTTCATCGCGGTTACGAGGACGACAAAGAAATCCTGGACTAAATAAACCAATCACCACACAACTTATCGAAAGTATTTATGTTTTTTACTTTCCTCAAGATAATCAAGCACATGTGTGGAGATATTTTTTGACAATGCATTCATTACCTGTTAATTCTTTATTGCATCAACTGATAGGAGAGAAGATTATGAGTACCGTAGTAGACAAGATTGTTGCAGAGCAGATGGCTTTTCTTCAGCTCAGCATCACCAAAATCGTGGAAGAAGCAGAAGAAGCAGCTCGTCGTAAAATTGTCGCCGAATTGACTGCGAAGGTGAGCACTGATACCGGTGAGCACACTGTTGTCATGAAGCCCAGGAGAGGTCGTCCTCCTGGTAGCAAGAATGCTTCTGCTGGCAATGGCAAAAGCGTTGCAATCAAAGAAGTTGAATTGACTGCTTCTGGAAGAAAGAAGAGAGTTCTTTCGCCGGCCGGCAAGAAAGCCATGGCTGAGAATCTCAAAAAGGCTCGTGCGACGAGGCTTGCTAATTTGTCCGCCAATGCTGAAGCGACCGAGAAAGAAGCCAAGGCTCTTGCTCGGAAAAAGAAAGCAGCTGCCAAAGCCAGGTCTGAAAAGATGAAAGCCTACTGGGCTGAAAGAAAATCTGCTGAAGCCAAAGAAGAAAAAGCTAAGGCCAAAGCCGTCAAGGACACCAGCGTCGTAGAGATTGTTGAAGTTCAGGTATAATCCTGAATAAACGACCTCAGGCATTGGTGCATGTCTGTCGAGGTTAACAATGCAGCACTGTGATTCGACTTGTTGGCACTGTGCCCGTCACTTTTTTACTTGGTGGAAGGGCAGGACGTACGCCGCTGTTAGTGGACGCAGCGGTGCTGGAGACTTTCAGGCAGAGACTCTTACGTCGAGAAGCAAGGGATAGGCATGCCCTAAGAGGAAAGGCATGGCGGATGATTGGGTGGCTATATTCTATAGTTATCCTTGATGTAACTTTTTGCGGGGGATTTGATGAAAAATACGATGATTGCGGTTGTGGTAATTTTGATGGGTTTCGGTTTTGTGTCTTCGGACGCATTTGCGAAGGGGTGTCCGGACGGTTTTTCTGCGGCAAACAAAGGTGTTTGCTATCGCATTGACGGTGTCAGTGTTGACTATGGAGTAACAACTGTCAGGGGGGTAGTGATTAGCTCCAAAAACTATGGTGCAGTCTTCCTTAGCGTTGCCCTGTACCAGGGTAACAAAGTTGCTGGCAAGGCTGTCAGTGTTCTCAATGACGTTGAAAAGAATGATGAAATTGCTTTTGAGGCTATGTGTTCTGAGGAGGTATCCAATCCAACCAAAACAAAATTGCGTATTGATGTAGCGATGTAGACAATCAGAACGCAAACGTTTACGTTCAAGAAACCAATATGGATGACTTGAATGATGACCGTTATAACTTTCGCGTTCTGCATGCCAAAGCCGAAGAGGCACTTAAATCGATCCCAGGCGAAACAGTTGATTCTATTGTCACTGACCCGCCTGCTGGAATTGGCTTCATGGGTGGGAAGAACGCTTGGGATTCTGATCGGGGCGGACGTGATCGATGGGTAGAGTGGCTTTCTCAGATCATGAAAGAGTGTCTCCGGGTCGCAAAACCCGGAGCCCACATGTTTGTCTGGGCTCTACCACGAACATCTCACTGGACTGCTACAGCAATTGAGAATGCTGGCTGGGACGTGAAAGAAATAGTCACTAGCCACAACGGGCAGGGGTTCGCCAAGGGCGGGAATATCTCCAAGCTTATTGATAAACGACTCGGTGCTGAGCGCGAGGTCGTAGGGGACAATCCTAACCACAGAGCTGTCTCAGGCGTGAACTATGAAGGAATTTATGCCGGCGGTAACACCGGTGCAGCAAAGATTACCGCTCCAGCAACTGACGAAGCAAAACAATGGGATGACTGGGCAACTGGCTTGCGTCCCAATAGTGAGCATTGGATTCTAGCCAGGAAGCCTATTTCCGGTAGTACCATTGTCGGCAATGTTCTGGAGCACGGTACAGGTGCACTGAATATTGGTGCCTGTCGCGTTATCACTGATGAGAAGCTCACCCGTAAGCTTGGTAAGACTACTGAATCCAAGTCTGGTTGGAAGTCTGTCAAGCGATCTGAAATAGCAGGCAGAGATGGCGGTAGGTGGCCATCTAACGTCGTATTGGTTCACGCTGAACATTGTGTCCGTGTGCACGCTGAGGGCTCCCCTAGCGGGCTCTGGGCTTGTATCCCTGGCTGCCCCGTGAGAATCATGGATAGCCAATCTGGCGTCTCTGTGAGCCGTAAGGGCAAGCCTAGGAAGTCAATTAAGCCAGGAGAAGGATACGGCAAGGTCCATACTGGTGCCGAATACAATGACGAAGGTGGAAGTAGCCGTTTTTATAATAATTTCAAGTACTCATCGAAACCTGGCACCAAAGAGAAGGAGCAGGGTTGCGAGGGCTTGTACTGGCAGCGCATCAACGAAGGCTCTGGTTTTCTTCTGATCAGCAAGGAACGTTGGGATTTACTAGACCCCAAAGACCGTGCCGAAGGGAATGTTCACAGCACTGTTAAAGGACTCCCTCTGATGAAATGGCTTATTTCATTGATAACTCCGCCAGGAGGGCTCGTGCTTGACCCGTTTACCGGAAGCGGCACGACTGGATTGGCGTGTGTCGATGGTTTTCGATTTATTGGTATTGAAGAAGATGTGGTTCATCACAAAATTGCAGAAGCACGGATTGATGATGGATTACGGATAAACAGTGATGAACAGGCGATGGAGGCGGAAGAGTAATGCAAACCAAGATATTTGAATTACGTGATGAAGGTACTTGTATCCCTGTCCTTTGCATCAAGCTCGCATCAAAAAACGAAGCCGAGCGCTATCTTTTGGCTCGCACCGGCTACGGAAGAGTACCGGAAAACCACGAACAGTACGTTTTGATGCTTCCTTTGGCCGGTGGACGTGGGCAATACAATTGCGACCCGTACGAATGGGTTGGTAATCGTACAAAGAAACAGTGCCACCACCACATCACTGAACACTGGGACGAACTTGAGAGTGGGCAGGTAGTGGATTATGAGTTCATCACGGGCGTGACAAAGGAACCGAAAAAGTCTGAGAGACTTACTTGTGACTACAAATAATATTTCAAAATGCAGTCACTGCGGCACAAGGGTTGAATTGAAAGATGGGCTGGTGCCATACCATAACTGGCCAAAACCTGCACGCCAGGTCTGTCCTGGGAGCAAGAAGCCAGGGAAACTTAACCGTGACCCATGATTTCTATTGCAATAAGTGCGACATCTACTTCTTCGAGCATGAGCGACTGATGTCGGAGGAGAGCCGCATTACACACGACTGCAAAGCGTACGAAGCGCTCTGCAGGAATGGGGAGAAAATGACCAAGCGATGTACACTTTGCAGATTCGACGGATCTGGTTCTGGTTTCTATTGCCCCAGGTGCGATACGGAGACCCCTTCGGAGGACGCACCGCCACTTCCATCTAAGATCAAGTTGGTCTCCAGGTCGGGTCGCTTCGTGATGCAGGACGAGGGCGGTTACACGTTCGTGGTGAACACGGAGCACGACGACGACCAGGGTTGGTCTGCGAAGGTGGAAATGATTACTCGTCGCATGGTGGATGAAAAGAGTGCCGTTGACCATCTGAAACATTCGGCGAGGGCCTTTTTGGCGATGCTGGAGGAAGAGTGATGAGCGATCATAGGTTCAAAGTAGGCGACCGGGTGAAAGAGTCGGACGCTTACAAGGAGGCTGCCATCCCGGCCCATCATAGTATGCAAGGAACAGTCGTTGAATTGAATTGGACAAGAGTTGTAGTTGCATGGGACATAGACCAACTAGCAGGCGTTCAGTTAACTCCACAAATGCCGGAGGACATCGTGTTGATAGAGGAATAACAATAAAAATAATCAATCCTTTCTGTGTGGCAATGGAGCCACTAGAAAGAGAGACAGTGATGAATAGAGAATTGAAAATTGGTATGCATGTTGTCTTTATTGACGAGTACCGGAGAGATCGAGACGCTTTGATCACGGCAATCCACGGAGACCCAATGGGTGGATTCGTGGTTGAGGTTCGTAAGGGTGCAAAGGACTTGACGGACGAAGAAAAGGCGTCCGGTGACTGGCATTTTGACCATCACGACCCTCCCATTTATGCATATTTGCATGATGAGGATGGAAATCAGGTGACGGAGCACTCTGAAGCTGGAAAGTATTGGCCTTGCATCAACCTCGTTGTTGTTTCTGACAATGAGAGTGCCCAGGATCAGTACGGTCGCCAGCTTGCAGATCGGTCATCGTCGGTAGTTCATCAGTCTAACAGCACGGCGGTAGGAAACTGCTATCGTTTTGCGGATGAGAAGACCAACAGAGCAGGAATACAATCAACAATTAGCTAATCAGCCTGGGTAGGAGCCGAGCAGGTTCCGAGATCTTCCAGGTTCCACTGTCACATAGAGGGGATTAATAAAAAGGTAATAAGCAATGGGCGTTCTCATTAAAGACAAGGCTGCTATTCGATTAAACACCGAAACAATTGATGAGTTGCTCTATGTAGCAGAGAGGCTCAGAGAAATGATGGTTTGCCGTGTTGCTACGCATGTAAGAATACCGATATCACGCTTATCGAGATTGAAGCAATATTAGAAAAAGCAGGGCGACTATGAGCAAAGATGGAATGAAAATCCACAACTGGACCACCTTTGATGATGCCGCACTGGAACAAGCGGTACGTGAGTGCGAACCACTGTTTCGATTATACACATCGAAGAAGCAAAACAAGGAATATGGCGAAGGGAACTGTTGGGATGCTGTTGCAGGGCGTCTCGTCCCGGTAGCCATTGTAACGGGGTCCGCGTGCAGGCGACGCTTCGAGGTATTGCAGGAGCGCCGCAAAGCAGTGAACGCCGCATGTACTGATGGCTGGATGGATACAATTGCAGCAGTGCAAGAGTACGAGGAGAACGCCCTGGATAGGATTGAGTCAAGGGTTGAGAGGGTTGAGGCCGCAGTGCTAACCATCTGCTCGGAGCTGGGTGTGAAAGCGAAGGGGGAGTGATGAGTGATTTACGAGAGACAGAGCACGGCCGCATGATCCGTGAACAGGAAGAGGCGGGCGAAGAATGTCTGCAATATACCATTGATGCGCTGGTAGCGAAGCTTACCAAACTATGTACTGAGAACGATGAGTTGCGAGCTGAGTGTAACAACCTGCGTGTGTCACTTAAAAATTTGTTGTCCGATACAAGCCTGAAGTCATTTGCGAGTCGTGAGACAGCCCGAGCTGAAAGAAACGGAGAGCGTGCTTCGAATATGGAGGTTGCGCTTATGGAGGCTAACAGACGGGAACGGTCAATGGCGGCAACTGTTTCCAAAATGGAAATGGTTCAGAAGGAGTTACGAGCTGCACTACTTAAGATTTTAGATATGGCTGATGAACTTGGTAAAATCTGGGAAGTTGCAGATGAAGCTCTAAAGAAAGTGAAGGGGAAGTGATGACGACTTACAACGATAACGATGCTATAGGCATAGCGATCAGAAGAGCTATTCAATCGTATGGAAGTAGCGACGGAATGTTCAACTCTGCTGGGTTCAGCATTGCTATGTGCAACCTTGCAAGAGTTCGTGGTCAGGTAGACGGACATATTGTCGAAGTAATCCTGTGCGGCCGGAGCGAGGTGAAAAGAGTCGGCGATGCGCACTGGGTACTGATGGAAAAGCAAGGGGAGTGATAAGCGGACAAATCCAGCGCGATGAGCTGAAAGAACAACTCGAAAAGATGACAGCGGATTACGAACTTATGAGAGACGCACGTGATATGTGGATCGGTCTGCACAAGGCTGAGACAAATGAACGCATTAAGATTAGTGAGGCTCGTGATGAGCTTCAGACAACTGTTTCCAAAATGGAAATGGTTCAGACTGAGTTAGTTGATGCTTGCGAGAATGCTAGGACGTCGATGGTCGGGTTTTGGGTACTCGGTGAGGGCAAACAAAAATCGCTGTTCAAACAGGTTATTCGTGTCTGTGATGAAGCTATTGAGAAAACGAAGGGGGAGTGTTGAGCGGCGCGAAGAGATACAAAGACAAGGACGGTTTCAAGCGAACGCTAGCGCAGTGGTTGAGGATCGAGCCTGGGTGGGCAGCCAGACGCATACGTGACTGTGAAGTAGCCGAGGTACGATTGCGCCGGGCGGAGGAAGAGCGCAACGAGGCCCGCGCCAAATTCTTCCTAATGGTTGTGGAAGTAGAAAAATGGAAAGATGCGTCCGGGCTCGAAAGTGGCGGCGATCCTGACGGTGTCACGCCGGCTGCGATGCGAGTGCACTGGGAGGGTGTAGAGAAAGAGCGCGACGAGTTGCGTGCTCAGAACGCGGATCTCAAAGCACGGTGCAAAAAGCTTTGGTCTGCGCTGGGTGGCATATCTATCACTATCGACCAGATCTTTGAGACGAAAGCGAAGGGGGAGTGATGAGTGACTCAAACGATGAATGGGCGAGACGTGCGGTCGCAGTGAACGAGCGGCTACGCAAGGCACTCGAAGACATCGCCGGGCGACGGGAGGACGACACCGAGCATTCTCGTACTCACGATCCAGAAACATGTGAGGTGGCGATATGCGTAGCGAAGCGAGCGCTAAAGAAAGCAGGACGTCATGGCTGACTACTGCACCAAGTGTGGCTCGTATCGCTCTGAGACCGCGTTGGAGCAATGCGTCTGCGACGCAATCATCTGCGCTATCTGCATGGTCAATGAACCGATCCATATGAAACACCAGCGGGACCACGAGCGCAGAGAGCGTGCGAAAATTGTTATCGCGAAAGATGCCGAGATTAAGCGGCTGCGGCAATCACTCCGTAGCGTCCGTATGCTCGCTGCACGTATGCAACGCAGCGGTGTAGAAGATGCCGAGCACCTGATCCGATTCTGCGCGGAGGCCGGTGTAGTGGCGAATGTCTTACGTGATGGTGAACTGTGATTGAGCCGCATTGCAGATGCCCTGGTTGCGGAACCTGTAATGGTGCCGCTGAGGCAGAAAAACTCAAAGCAATCCTAAAAGCAATCGCTGCGGACATGGGACCACGAGCGCACCGCATAGGCTGTAAGTGTGATGGCGTTGGTACGAGCGGCTGGTCATGTCGTCAATTGGCTGCCGCAATCAAGGAGGTGACGACATGACCGACATCGAAGACGTTATAAAACAGATGCGTGCACGACTGGAATCAGGCCAAGGGGATGCATCGTCTGCAATAAGAAGAGCTTGACGCAATGGCCAGTGCGGGCTGGGAGTTGACTACCGTGATTGCATCACGGAAGTACGTAGATGTTTTCCACGGATTCTGGGAGCGAGAGAAAGCGAAGAAAGAGGGGGGTGATGAGTGAGCCGATACAGTGCCCGAAGTGCTGCGATGACATAGTACTCGGCGTAGAGATGCGTGGGCAGACGGTCTGCTTGGCCTGTGCCTGGAAAGATGCCGGTTTCGTACATGATCGGCTCAAGGAGTCTGATGCTCTGGTCAACAGTCTCACCGAAGAGCGCGACGAGTTGCGTGCTGCAGCGTTGGCAGTGTGCACAGCCCCGCCACCAGTTGAAGATGGTGGCTGGGCGGTCAAGGTTGACGGGAAAGCGTTCAACGAGCTTTGTGCAACGGTGACGAAAATGGGTATCTACGTGCCGCAGAGATTGCACGTAGTGGACCAAAAGAAAGAAGAAGCGCCATGAAAATCATCTGTGACTGCGGCAAGGAAGCCTTCGACACAAACATACCGGGGCTGTCAACCTTCCACGTTGATCCCAGCACAAGGCACTACGGCATGTTTGTGGACACTAAAGGGTACCAGCCAGAAGACTTTCCCGACGCAAAACAGTTTGTGCACATCCTCATTGAATGCGTGGACCCTGAGTGCGGACGAATTCCGCTTTTCGTTGGGTGGAAAAGAAAAGATGGTGAGTGATGGAAAGACTTATACCTGACGTTGGTATCTATCAAGACAGGCTGATTGAGGTGCAAGAAGAACTGGCACGTCTTCGATCTGCGCTGGCAGTTGCAATAGTGGAACGAGATATACTCGTTGAGCAGCGCGATATGTTTGCCAATGCGGATGAATTTCTGCTGGGGTGGTCCACTCAAAAAGGTCCTGGCAGCATCCCGATAGAGATAGAAGATGAGATAGTCGCAGTTCTGAAAAATGCGGGACGCGGCAGCAGGATAATCTCACTTATTACTGCACTAAAAGCAGAGCGGAGGGAGTGTTTATGAGTCTTGATGTCTACATATCTCTTCCCCCTTGCAGTCATTGTGGTCGGGGCGAGGAACAGGTTTTTGAGGCCAACATCACGCACAATTTGGGTAAAATGGCAATGGAGGCTGGTATCTACTACGCGCTCTGGCGTCCAGAGGAGAGATGCTATGACAGGGCTGGGGACATCTTGGAAGTTGTGCGAGCGGGACTCGCTGACTTAAAGGCTCGCCCCGCACATTTCGTGCAGTTCGATTCTCCGAATGGGTGGGGAACGTATAATAACTTTGTGCCGTGGGTAGAGCGGTACCTTGAGATGTGTGAGAAAAACCCGAAGGCGACAATCAGTGTATCAAGATAAATCAGAGATCGCTGTGCAGTATGTGATGATGGAAAAGAAAACGGGTAAGAGATGAGTGAGAAAAAAATTGAATTGCACAACCCGTCTGTTATTGAACCATGTAACTGCGATCAGTCGCTGGCCCTGGCGAAGGAGAATGCAGCCATCATAAGAACGGCTGACATCATCGACGCCCGCAACCAGGAGCAGTTGGTAGAGATTGGTCAGTTGAGAAAGACCGTTTCCTACCTGGAGGACAAGTACATCAACTTCAAACCTATCCAGCCGATGCCGACCCTCGCCGACGTCGAGGAGCTGTTGCACAAGCACAGGGAGAACAACTGGTTGTGGCATCCGGACTACGTTGAGGTGCTTTGGGACGGCATGAAGAGAGCTGTCTCGACGGCTGATTCGTGGAAGGAGCGTTCAGATGAGTGGAAGAACAAGTACCAAGCCACAGAGGTAGCGAGGAATGATTTAGCGACCCTTTGCTGTGTGCTTCGGGAGGAGAACCACAAGATGAAGTATCCGACGGTTGAGGGTGTGACGGCGACTACAGAGCAGGCGGATCGAGACGAGCCACACCTCGACAGAAGGCCACCGGGCACAATCTTCAGGGGGCTAGGGAAAGCCCTGGGGATGGCAGAACAGTGGCAGAAGAAGTACGAAGCGTGCGATGTGGCCCGGAAGAATTTATCTGCGGACCTGTGCATCAAGGAAAGCGAGATAATGGAGTTGAAGGAAAAGCTCCACCAGTGGGAAATGATCGCCGAGCGTGATCAGGGCAAGCCGATTGGAGCCCCTGCTTCCCAGCATACCTATCGAATATCTCGCTATGACGACCGGGTTAGGTTGATCGACTCAATTGCACATTCTGGCTATTCGGTAGCTGTTCTTCATGATACGGATGCCAATACATACGACCTTGTCGTGAGTAGCAAGGTAGGCATCTGATGGGTTTCAAACGAAGATACAGGGCAGCGGCAGTGGACTGGGAGACGATTCGCAAGACATGTCAGGTGTGCGCATGTGTACAGCCGACGACTCGTATACGACGCGTGTATGCCCATCACTACGATGGGCCATGTGGGGATTCGTTCTGTTATGCATCGTGCACGATGCCGTCGTGCATCCCGCAGTCCATAGCGATTTGCGACGATTGTTTACCGAAGGTAGGAGCGGATAAACCGAGAGATAAACAATGATTGAACCACATTGCAGATGCCCCGGCTGTGGTCAGTGTGATACGGCAGAACAATGCGATGTGCTTCGTATAGTCTCTGCTTGTAAGGTGCAGAGCTACCTTTGATGATTGTTTCTGTCTTAGGTCTCAATCTGAAGCAAACGAAAGAAAATTCTACCAATACAAAGCGCCACGTCAGTATGAATACTGGTACTTAGACGAAGAATTGATTAAGCAAGTAGACGCAGTCATAAGAAAGGCTGGAAAGTGATGCCATCCTCAGGCGACACCGACGTTGACATGGTGGTCATAGAAGAGTTCACCTGTCGGTGGATCGACAATCCTCGAATTGACTGGCACTGCGTGTTTTGCGACGAGCCAAGAAACACGCCAGAAAATGATGCGATCTGCTTCGAGTGCGGCAACAGTCCAAATATGCTATCGATAAAATAGCAGACAATAATGTACCTCATCAAGCTGTTGCAATTGTTATATCTGAGATATTCGGCGCACCAACTCGGCTCGTCGGTCATTCACTCTGAATAATCTTTGTTCTGCGTGCAAATCTGGCGAAGAGGTTTGCAATATTGCTCGTTCTCGATCAAGCACGTCGAGACGACGTTGCAGTTTTGCTAAATGTGATTTTTTGATCCAGGTTTGAATGACCATAGGGTGGCTAGACTCATCCAGTTCAATCCTGATTGTCAAGGTGATTGTTAACCTTGAAGGTCATCGTCGTAGGCTTCGAACACTTCCTGTTGCTCTCGCGTGTTTAATTCCGACCACTTATACCCCTTGCTTGCAACACTTTCCCAAATGCTGATCATGGATGAGCATTCTGAAATCCGGATTGCAGGGTTTCCTGACATTGCTGCAGCAACCATTCGATTGTATCGAACCAGGTGCGTGTCGGTGAGTTCTCTGATTTTACGATCTGTAATTTCGTGTACGTTATTCATAACCTATCCTTGGTCTGCTTTGGCAAGAAGAAGAGTGATGGCCATCAACCTGAAAGCAAGTTGGGCAGCGAGTAGGGTGATAAGGCCAGTGAGGAATTTCCACTGGTACTTCTTTTTTTCTTGGCTTCATACCCATTGGTACCTCCTACAGGACTTGAACCTGTGACCGCCAGATTAGAAATCTGGTACTCTTCCATCTGAGTTAAGGAAGCAGATGCTGTATCAAAAACTAATGAATCGTTGCGAGCATGTCTATTGTTTTGCGGAGACGCTCGTTCTCTTCAATTAACTCTGCTCGCGATTCAAGCAAGTCGTCCGCAATAGCGCATTTAATCAACAATACTGTTTGAATAACAATGGCTTGCTTAGCAAGTTCGTTGTTTGTACTTTTTTTGTTTGCTGAAACTTTATTGATAGATGACATCAGCCATTCAAGGCCTCTCATTGCTTCAATCCCATAAGTTTCTTCTAGTCGAGATTTAATATTTTCTACTGCACTCGTATCGTATAACTTACGATTGATGAGACAAGGCATGCAGCGCGGGTTGCTGCAGAACTCTTCCTTGGTGCGAATACTGTTTGCCTTTTCTTTTATTTCTTGAATGATTTCTTTTTGCACTGATGACGAGATACCGCCAATTATGGAACCTAAACCAATCCCTTTGTTCTTCATCGTTCCGATGAATGTTTCGGTGTATCTGTTTATTGTTTCAAGGCAAACATCCTTGCCCTTGTCTCGAAGATAAGCTTCGATATTCGGCTTGAGCATGTCAAACAGATCGTCATCTATCATTCGGATTTCCAGACAATCACCCATGTCTTGGGCAATTGTCAATCCTAATGGAACCAACGCAGGCGTTTATCCTATGGAGCGGGCTCTCTTTTTTTTCTTGTTCCTTGAAGAGGCGGGTATCATCCGATCTTTCTTCGAAGGAAGAGAAGAAATGTTCATCGATCTGAGATGCTCATCGCGTTGAGCATCGGTCCACCTGTCGGGACGACTGCTAGCTGCCGGCTCCTTCGTTTCTCCACCGCAGTTTTGGCAGTAGGTAACGAGCCATTTGGCTCCGTTGTGAACGTCTAAGTGATGATAGCCGCACTGTTTACAGGACAATAGTGCCTCACATTAGTAATTGTACTAATGAAGTATATCATGTCCAATTATGGTTAGACTAATTGTCTTAACGTAGACTCAATTGGCACCTCGGAGGAGAATTGAACTCCTATTTTCTGGCTGCTTACACCAGCTGTTCTGCCGTTGAACTACCAAGGTATTGGTGTCAGGGAAGCTCCTCCTCGCGCCCTCACAGGCTTCTTACGGCCTCATCCACAGTGCGAAGGGGATGAATCGAACATCCTACCTTTCCAGTGCCTACTTCCGCCGGGACGCTTCACTAAGTACTGGAACGATCTACCGTTGAGCTACCTTCGCATGGTGGGGCGGGGATGAGTTGAACATCCGACCTCCAGACTGAAGCCTGGCGCTCTAGCACTGAGCTACCGCCCCGAAATTTATCTAAGAAGAGGAAGTTGTGATACCTCCTTTCTTATCATAGAACGACAGCATGGAACGATACCAACAGCCATTAACTCATTGTTGAAATCGGGTTCATAGATGGTACTGTGGGCAATGCCAATGAGAACCAATCTTTCTACGATTTCACGCAGATGTGGCTCGTTCTTGGCTGCAAGCACCACCACATAGGTGCCAGGAGGAAGGTTTCCTGGGCTGCTTTCTCCGGCTGCATGGACAATCATCGCATGCATGATTCCAGGAGGAATGTCTGCACGGCAGATGACGTAATGATAAAGCCTAGTCGAGGTGTCGCTTGCGGAACTATTGGTCGTCCGCTGGACTCGCTGACTGTGTCCCGATTTGTCAGGTACCGGGTTGCCTTTGGTCTGACTGTCAAGCTTGAGTAATCATCAGGTTCAAGAATAGGTTCTATTTTCCTTTCTGTCAACCCTGACACCGTGATTTATCGTGCTCAGGGCGAGGGTCGAACTCGCATGCCTTACGGCACTGGATTTTAAGTCCAGAGTGTATGCCATTCCACCACCTGAGCATTGGTTTTACTCATATGCCATACTGGAAATATGGCTCTGTTCAAGTCTCTTCACACGGTTCTGCTAGAGGACGGGTACAAACTCCATGTAGTTCGTGAAGACAGGAACGGTAGAGTCTTATTGGTACTCAACAAGACGTCTGACAAAGGATTCATCCACGAGCGTGTGACGATGGAGATTCCTTCAGAT
>Ga0307378_10003054_pt1 | contig 24827 bp, 21 predicted proteins | sample UN1MG_FD_202238 | JGI IMG/M metagenome (GOLD analysis project Ga0307378, IMG submission 202238) | Soil microbial communities from Risofladan, Vaasa, Finland - UN-1 | ecosystem: Environmental > Terrestrial > Soil > Coastal area > Acid sulfate soil | place: Finland: Risofladan, Vaasa | collected...
AAACGTTATCAGCAAATACTGGAAACCACACTCGAGTTACTTCGATAAATTAGGGAATAATTGATGATCAATGTAAATGCAAATATGACCGGGCCCCTGCATTCCGTACAGCCTGGAGTTCGTACTGATTCTCCCGGGATGCCAAATATTGGAAGTGCCGACGGCAAGAAAGCAGATTTTGCTGGCACTATTAAGGCTGCCGGGAACTACATATCCGGGGTTGATGATCTTCAACAGTCTTCGGATATGTCTATCAAGGATTTATTGTCCGGCAAGAACGAAGATATTACCTCTGTGGTTTCCGCCGTGGCTAAGGCTGATATGAGTTTCAAGCTTCTTGTGGGCGTTAGAAACAAGCTTATTGAAGCGTACAAACAAACGATGAATATGCCGTTGTAATTGATTGCGATCCGTTGTTGGTTATTCGTGCCGGCTCCGGCAGGTAATAATCAATGCTCGAAGGGATTTCATGGGCTTTGTCCAAAAGATAAGAGCAATCTGGGAAAAGATAAGTCTGGTTCAGCGGGCTCTTCTTGTCGCTATCGTTCTGACATTCGTAATTATCAGTGGGTTTCTTGTCCATTGGGCCCGCAGGCCTGATATGAGAATGCTGTATAAGGAGCTTTTTCCGGAAGAAGCCGCTGATATTACAGAGAAAATCAGTGAGCAGGGCGTTGCCTATGAATTACGCAACGGCGGGACAAGCATCTACGTTCCGAAAGAGAAGGTTTATCAGCTTCGTCTGGATATGGCAAAAGAGGGACTGCCGGCCGGAGAACTGGGCGGCTACAAGATATTTGACAATGAGAAAATCGGGATTAGCCCGTTCGTTCAAAGCGTTAATCTCAAGCGGGCGTTACAGGATGAACTTGCCAAAAGCATCCAGATGATTGACGGTGTGAATCAGGCCCGGATCCATATCGTAAGCTCCGAACAAACGCTTTTCACATCTGAAGCGGGTAAAACGACGGCTTCTGTTGTTCTCAGGCTGAGAGCGGGTTACAGATTAAGCTCTTTGAACATAGCGGCGATTACCCATTTGGTATCCGGTAGTGTCGAGGGATTGACCTCGGACAATGTAACGGTAATCGATAGCCAGGGCCGTCTTCTTTCCAATGAGTCGGACCAGACCATGGCCAGCGGGGCCGGTACCGTTCAGGATTACAGGGAGAGGGTGGAGCAGAATCTGGAGGACAAGGTTGAGGAGATGCTCACCACTGTCCTGGGACCCGGTCGGGCAAAAGTTAGGATTCATGCTGTTATTGATATGAACAGTGTTAACACCATAACGGAAAAGTATGAGCCAAAGGGAGTTGCCATAATGGAAGAGATTACAACTGGTTCCGAGACTGGAGCCAGCAGTGAAGCGGCTGGAGGCCAGGTCGCACCGGGCAGCGTGACGAAAGATGAAACGATTGTAACCGAATACGAGGTCGGCAAGACTGTGATTCAGGAGGTTACATTGCCGGGCGAAATACAATCTCTGTCGGTAGCAGCCGTTGTTGACTTATCGCCGGCTGATGTGAATGAAGCCCAGGCTGGCGCACAGACTACAACGATAATGGATCCTAATGATGTGGAAAAACTAATCGAAAATGCGCTGGGTTTAGATCTTGCAGGGGGGGATTCTCTTAAAGTGGTTGCCGCCAGGTTTCATCGACCGGCCGAATCGTTGCTGGACGAAGAACTTTCGGCCGGGCTTGATTTTGAAGCGATCGCCCGCCAGGCTTCATTGGGGATTATGGCCGTTTGTGCCCTGCTTGTTCTTCGCATGTTCAGAGGTGCGAAGAAAAAAGTGAAGGTGGCAGCACAGGGGCGGCTTACAGGAACTGAGGGCTCCGCCGGTCTTCTTTCTGGTGGAATGGGAGGGATGGAACCGCTGGTATTACGCAAACAGATAGCCAGTGCTTTGGAAAATAATCCCGAACGTGTCAGGCAATTGTTTACCAGTTGGATTGAAGAAAAAGGGGGGTAAATAAATGGCATTGACGGGTAAGCAGAAAGCTGCAATGTTGTTGATGAGCCTGGATGCCGCAACTGCTGCAGAGCTGGTAAAGAATCTCGATTCTGAACTGGTCCAGGAATTGGCATTGGAGTCGGCAAGTCTGGAAGCCGCCGGCTTTAAAAGCGGCAACAAGAGCAGAAAAATTGTACGGCAGTTCCACCATTCATTGCATGCAGGGGAAACATTTCGACTCAACGGCTTTCTTGACGAAGTGCTGAAAAGTACGGTAGGCGAGGAGAAAGCCGGGCAGATTCAAACACAGATACAGGATGTATTGTGCAATCGCGATCCTTTCATATCTATTTGTTCCGTCGATGCTCAAACGTTGGCATTAGTCCTGGGCGGCGAGCATCCTCAAACTATTGCGGTAGTCTTATCGGAATTGCCGGCGGCAAATAGGCTGGAGGTGCTTAACTTTTTGGATGGGGGCATCCGGGTTAGTGTTATAGGCAGGATGAGCGATTGCAAGACGATGACGGCCGAAGCAAAGGCGTTAGTAGCAGAAGAAGTCTGCGAACGTCTTAATGCTATCGCAATTCATAGCACTGGTAAGCCTTTGCCGTCCTGGTCCGAACAGTCTTTGAGAAAAGTCGCTTTAATTGTGCGAGACCTCGATAAAGAGATTCGGGATGGCCTGCTTAGTGCGATACGTGACAAAGACCGCCGGGCCGGTGAAATGGTTGCGGAATTAATGATAATTTGGGCGGACATACCACAAGTGACAGACAAGTCACTGCAAGAGGCTTTGAGAGGTGTTGATGCAAATAAACTGGCGTTAGCGTTACATGATGCTGATAAAGAAATTGCCGAAAAAATAAGGTCTATTCTCTCTGATCGGGCTGTTGCCGCGATGGATGAGCAAGCGTCACTTATTTTGGCTCCAGGGGGAAAAGATATCGAAGGCGCGCGTGAGCAAATTGTCCGGATTATGCGCGAAATGAATGAGAAAAGCGGACTTACATTCATGGAAGAAGGATGTGATGTCCGGCGAAGTAACGGCTGATATTTCCGAGCGTAGAGAGGAAATATCCGGGCTTGTGGTAGAAATCGTTGGAAAGACATTAGAACGGAAAGTTTAGCATGAGGGACTGCGTATATGGCATTGTCGGGTAAACAAAAGGCTGCAATGTTACTGATGAGTCTGGATACTTTAACTGCTGTTGAGCTTCTCAAGGGACTTGGTGCCGATGAGATTCAGGAAATTGCCATAGAGCTTACGCGAATGGATGCATCGGAGCAGGGGGATGTTAAGGAACAAGCTAAGATTGTCCGGGAGTTCTATGACTCACTTCACCAGGAGCAAAATCAGAAATTTAATGTAAAGACTTTTCTTAACGAAATGCTTGTAAATGTTCTTGATAAAGACAAGGCCGAGCAAATTCAATCGGAGATTAAAAAAGCTACAGAGCAAAAGGATTTGTTTTTGGATATTCGTCAGGCCAGCACAGACGAATTGGTTCTTGCGCTCGAGGGCGAACACCCGCAAACGATTGCAGTGGTGCTGTCGGAACTGGCTCCGAAGAAAAGCCAGGAGGTTCTGTCGCTCCTGAACGAAGAAACACGTCTGAAGGCTGTGTGCAAAATGACGAATCCGGAGTTGATGGGCAGCGGGGTGAAGCAGCGAATGGTATATACGATTACCAAGCGACTGAAGAGTTTCGAAGGCGAGACCCTCGTGGAGAAGCCGGAGCAAACCCTGCGAAAACTGGCTATTGTGCTCAGCGGCCTGGAGAAAGATATGCGGGATCCGATGCTTGCTGAGATCGGCAAAAATGACGAGGAGACGGCCTCTATGATAAGGCGTTTGATGATTACCTGGGAAGATATTACGTCAGTAGCCGACAGGTCTATGCAGAAATCGCTGCGAAGCGTGGATTCGGGTAAGCTGGCTATGGCACTTTATGGAGCGGATGAGGATATCGTACAAAAGATACGCTCGAATATATCCGACCGGGCCAGGGGAATGCTTGACGAAGAAATCTCATTGATGCAGGAGCCGCTGGAAAAAGAAGTTCTTGAAGCGAGAGAAGAAGTCGTCAAGCCGCTGCGAGAGGCTAATGAGGAGGGTACACTTAGGGTGACAGGGCGATAGTAAAATGTTAAAGACACTTACTGTAAATCTTAATAAACCGATTATCTCAGCAACAGTCCTGGATTGTTATGCCGATTGCGATGTTAGTCAATTGTCCGGTCCTGATCGAGAGGATTCAAAGGCTGAAACCGGGCAAATTCCAAGACAGGATTTCGAAGCTCAGAAAGCTGTTTTTTCACAGGCTTGCCAGACACTCAATGGTGTGATTACCAGGCTGAATCAGTTTTGCGACAAAATTTATGCCGAGCACAGAGAAGAAATCGCCAGACTTTCGGTTGAAATCGCCAGGAAGATTTTGATGCAAAAAGTGGAAAATGGGGATTACGAAATAGAATCCATCATCAAAGAAGCCCTCAAAAATGCACCGAGCAGCCCCGATGTGGTAGTACATTTGAATCCTGAAGATCTTGAAAAATGTCAGAAGGCTCAGCAGGATGAGCCGGGCGGTGTTTTAGCCGGCATTAAGTTAATTCCCGACCCCAATATCGGGCGAGCGGAATGTTTACTTGAAAGCCCGAAAGGGATTATTAAATTGCTGATCGATGACAACCTGGAACGAATTGGCAAAGCGCTTGAGAAGGCAAATTAAATTATGGCTACAAGTGGGATTTTGGACAATCAGATTGATTTTGAGAGGTTTCACTCGGCGCTGCGAGATGTAAATCTGTTGGATTGTCAGGGCTTTGTGGTACGGGTTTCCGGGCAGGCGGTTGAATCTATAGGCCCGGCAATAGGTTTGGGAGAGCTTTGCTGCATCCGGATTCGCGATAGTCGGGGAGTGATGGCTGAGGTGGTGGGTTTCCAGGACGACCATCTTATTTTGCTGCCGCTGGAGCGTATAGAGGGCATATCGCCGGGCGATACGGTAACTGCCCGAACCACTCCACGCCATATTACCCTGAGCGATAGTATCCTGGGCAGAGTATTAAACGGGCTGGGAGAACCTATAGATAGTAAAGGTCCGTTGTTAGGGACGGACAAGAAGGCATTGGATGCGAGCAGTCCGGCACCGCTTAGTCGAGAAAAGATTACGAACCATTTGGCTTTGGGTATCAGGTCGATAGATGGAGTGCTGACCTGCGGCAAGGGACAAAGAATAGGGATTTTCTCGGGCAGCGGAATTGGTAAGAGCGTTCTGCTTGGCGACATTGCCAATTCGAGCGAGGCGGATGTTAACGTTGTTGCGCTGATAGGCGAGCGAGGAAGGGAGGTTCGAGAATTTCTCGAGTCGGATCTCGGTCCGGATGGTCTGGCGCGCAGCGTTGTGGTCGTGGCGGCCTCGGATTCACCTGCGATTCAGCGGGTAAAGGCTTCGTTCGTGGCTGTTACAATTGCCGAATATTTCAGGGACAAGGGCAAAAATGTTTTATTTATGATGGACTCACTTACCCGCTTTGCCCAGGCTCAGCGCGAAATAGGTCTTGCAGCGGGAGAGCCGCCGGCCACCAAGGGCTATTGTCCGAGCGTCTTTTCACTGATGCCGAGACTCATCGAGCGTTTAGGCTGTGCCGAGAGAGGAAGTATAACGGGTATTTTGACGGTCCTGGTTGAGAACGACGATCTGGCTGACCCTGTTTCCGATAGTGCCAGGAGTCTGCTTGACGGGCACATAGTTCTGTCGAGAAAATTGGCTGAGAGGGGTCATTATCCTGCTGTGGATATTTTACAGAGCATCAGCCGCTTGATGCCTGTGGTGACAAGCAAAGAGCATAAGCTTGCAGCACAGAAGCTCAAAGAAATATACGCTATTTATATTGATGCCGAAGACTTAATAAACATCGGGGCGTTTTCGCCGGGCAGCAATCGGCATATTGACGGAGCATTGGCATTGATAGACAGGATAAGGGATTTCCTTATTCAGCCTGTTCGTGAGAGGACGGATTTTTCAGAAACTGTCGAGCGATTGGCTGTTATTACTAAATCATGGGATGAACTGTTGGGTTCCCGGTTGTAATAAAGAACTTCCGGCGAGCCGGTATTGAGACTGAAAAATTGGAAATTAAATGAAACGTTTCGTATGGCGGTTGCAGCGTGTTCTTGAAATTAAGAAGAAGGAGGAACAGAAAGTCAGGGCCGAATTGTTTCAACTGACGGAAAAGTTGGCTCAGACACGAGGTGAGCTGCTCAGATGGCAAAAGATGTTAGAGAAAATCATCAATGGCTTGACCGAAGAGAATCCTAAAAAGCGATTAGGTGAGCAGGAATTCTTTTTGAGATATTCGGCGACAAGTGATGAGCAGATCAGGAAACTCGAAGATAAAAAAAACGGGCTGGAATCTCGACAGAGAGAGAAAATCGCCGAAGTCTTGAAGGTTAAAAGGTTCAAAGAAGGTATGGAAAAATTGCGGGTTGAAGCAAAGGTACAATTTATAAAGGAACAGGAAAAGCTTGAGCAGAAAGAGATGGATGAGGGTGCTACAATTTCATTTGTCAGAAAATCGCGAAATTGGGAGAAGACCAATGAGTAAGAAATTTATAATAATAACAGCGGCGGCGGGATTAGTAAGTTTTGCCGGAGCGTTCGTTTTCACGTGGCTTACTAACTCGCCTCAGGTAAGCCTCCCCGACGAAATGGAGCAGCCGGCACTTGCCGGCGACAAATCTGAACCGGGTCTGCCGCAGCCTCAAACCGGAGCGATACGCACTGTTGCGTCGACTTCCGGCCCGATGACAAAAGCTATGACAGAGCAGCAGCTCAGGAATTTGGTCCAGGATGTCCGGGGAAAAATGCAGGAGTATAGCAACAGGCTGCAGGCACTTGCTGTCCGGGAACGAAGATTGCAGATGACCCAGGACGTGTTAAAGGAGGACATCGAAAGCCTCAATAGTCTGCGAATTGAACTTGCTTCTACCATTGCCAATCTAAAAAGTGAGCGTGACAAACTGCTTAAAAGCAGGCTTGAAATTGACCAGGCAGAGAAGACCAATCTGGTATCGATAGCAGCTTTCTATGACAAGATGGATGTGACCGGCGCCAGTAAAATTATGACTAATATGTGTGCAGCGCAGGATACGAGCGAAATGCAATCTGTCGAGGCCGGCAATGTCAGCAGCAGCTTTGATGATGCGGTCAAGATACTGCACTATATGACCGAAAGGACCAAAGCAAAATTGCTGGCCGAGTTAGCGACTTCCGAGCCGGCGATGGCGGCAGCTTTGTGTCAGAGATTGAAACAGATTGTTGAGGGGAAGTAGTACTATGGACATTGCGACTATAGTAGGGGTGGTTTTCGGTTTTCTTGTTATTGTCGGTGCCATTGTTGTCGGCGGCGGGTGGCAGTCGTTTGTGCACATTCCTTCGTTGGCTATTACTATGGGTGGCATGTTATGCGCTACTCTCATACATTTTTCTCTGCCTCAGTTTCTTGGAATATTCTCCGTAGTCAAAAAAACGATTGTAACCAAGATCCCGTCACCGTCCGAACTGATACAAAATATGGTGAATTTTGCCGCTATCAACAGACGTGACGGGGCATTGGCCCTGGAGCAGGAGATTCCCAAGATAAGCGATCTATTTTTTGTTAAGGGAATGCAGATGCTTGTGGACGGGCAGGATCACGAGGCAATAAGGGACCTGATGTCTCTGGAGATCGATAATCTTCGAGACCGCCATTCGACGGGTAAAAAGATTCTGGAATTTATGGGTGCGGCCGCTCCTGCCTTTGGTATGGTTGGCACGCTCATCGGGCTGGTACAGATGCTTAAAAACCTGTCCTCGCCGGACCAGATTGGTGCCGGAATGGCGGTCGCTTTGCTCACTACTTTCTACGGGGCATTTTCGGCTAATTTGATTTTTATCCCATTGGCGGGCAAATTGGGGATTTACTCCAAAGCAGAGACAATCTCAATGGAAATGATTGTAGAAGGGGTCTGTGCTATCGCGCAAGGTGATAATCCGACTACGATTCGGGAAAAAATGCAGGCATTTATCTCACAGAGCAGGCGAGAAGAAGTCAAGGCAAATATATAATGGCGCGTGAGAAGAAACAGGCGGAATCCGATGAGAACCCGGGCGCACCGGAATGGATGGTGACTTTCAGCGATTGCATGACGCTGTTGTTAACGTTCTTTGTACTTCTCTTGAGTTTTTCATCTTTTGACAACAGAATATTTCGGAACTTGAAGGTAGGTTACTCAACAGCTCTAACCACTATCAGTCCGGTGCTCCGAAGTGATAGAGATGCGCTTTTGTATCTGCCTCCCGTAAGACATATAGCTGAACTTAGAAAAGGCAGTGAGATGCCCACTTCAGTTCAAAGATTGCAAGACGGCTTGATGAAAGAAACAGGACTTGTGGACCTCCAGGGCGGTAGAGCATTTCTGATTTCATCGAAGAAGCTTTTTTGGGGCAAAGGGACAGCTCTTTCGCCCGGCGGTCGCCATATTATGGATACTATGGCTTCTTTCTTAAGGGGAGTACCCAGCCGGATAGTCGTTAGTGAAAACGGGCTGGCAGACGATATGAGTAGTGAATACTTTGGTCTGCCGCGAGCATGGGTAGTCATGGAGTATCTCACAACACAACAAAACCTTGATTGGGAGCGTTTCAGCATCTCGGCAGCAAGCATCCTGGCTCAAGAGAGCTTTACAGGCAGTGAGCCGGGCATGGGGCGCCCGGAACCTGAGCGTAGAGTTGAAATAGTTTTGTTAGAACGGAGCATTTACAATTGAAGCGTCAGCGACTGATAACAGGGGAAGGAGGTCCTAAGGTCCCGGCGTATATCGTTACTTTTTCAGATATGGTAACGCTGCTGCTGACTTTCTTCGTAATGCTGCTAAGTCTGTCTAATGTCCAGGATCCGGAACTTTTTGATAAAGGTCGAGATGCCTTTCTGGAATCAATTAGACACATCGGACTTGGATTGCTATTTGGAAAAGAAGAGATGCCTCGTTTCGGCGATATCAAATCCAAACACTCCATAAGTAATCCTGATGAATCCACTGATCTCAGGACTCTTGACGCAAAGGCCGAAGAGCTTCGCCGGATTCTTGAAAAACTTAAGCAAATGACCACAATTGTGCCTTCGCAAATAGTCGCTGAAAGGACTTATTTTTCGGTAGCTAACGTTCACTTTTCGCCCGGTAGCATCGACCTGAATGAGCCGGCGAGGAAGTTCCTGCGTGGATTTTGCCTGGATTTGCAGCAGAATGCAGGCCGAAAGCCGGTCGAACTATATGTTCTCGGCCTGGCCTCTGATGGAAAGAGTGATAAAGAGAAGTGGTTACTCTCGGCAAGGCGTGCCCGAAAGGTGGCGGATTTTCTGCGAGGTACACTGTCTGCGGCAGGGGGGGGGCAATCACGACGGAGCCTGGCCGGCGGTCAATCTAAGTGGTCTGTTTATTCATGGGGGGCGGGCCCGGGAGGGGATTGGGTGGGGCGGGACAGCCCGATTTCGAAGCGTTCGCAGATACTGATTGCAGTTTTAAGGGCGAGTGATTAATTTGTTCGCTTGTCAAGTTTTTCGACAACTTTTATGTTTGTGCACGCGATTCCCATCACAAAATCGCTGCTGATAGTGTATCAAAGCACTTTTTGGCATTTCGGCACGCTATTTGCACACAGAATACAAATAAGTGCGCTTTTAGTATGTCGCTAAATGACAGCCCGAGAATTTTTTTTGATGTGTCTTTAAGTGTGGCTGGATTTAAGAAAAAAATCTTTGTGTTTATGATAACAGTTGCCATGGGTGGTGGTGTGCTGGTTATCTGCTCAGCCCGGTCGGCCACTAATGGCATGGAGTCTGAAAAATCAAAGATTGAACCAGAGCAGCCGCAATCAGGCGCCGAATCTGAAAATAGCCCCTTGTTTGCAAATGATCAGGATTTTTTCGGAAAATCGGAATATAATCCTGTTGGAGGTGAGTTTTCTGTTAGAGCAGTACTTGCGGTTTTATTTGTTCTTGCTCTATTTATTGCGGCGATTTACGTTTCCAAAAAGCTCCTGCCAAAGATTGCCAACCTGCCGGGCAAAGAAATCCGTATCATTGAAACGGTCCATCTCGGTCCCCGCAAGGCAGTGCATTTACTCGAAATAGATAATCGACGGTTCCTTATAGGCAGCACAAATGAAAATGTTACGAAATTGGCTGACCTGGGCAGTGACTTAATGGATTTATCAGCTAAAGAAACGAATTATAATTGAGAAAATAGATGGCCGGTAAACTTATTAGAATGCTTTTATTTGCGGTTGTTATTTTGATGCCGGTCGGATTGTCTTTTGGTCAGAATGCCAATGCGCTCGCTCAACCTGAACTGCCAAGATTGCCAAACGATACATCTGAAGTAAATGTTCCGGCATTCGGTGTCCCAAGCATCGGAGATTTGATGACAGTCATAGACAAAGCGACTGCCGACGATGCCGAAGGTAAAGATTGGTCGACTCCTGTGAAGCTTGTTATTATCTTTGCCGGTCTGGCGATTTTGCCAAGTCTTTTGATAATGATGACATCCTTCACGAGAATTGTTATTGTTCTGGCTTTTATTCGGCGTGCTTTGACTACGCAAAGCATACCACCGACTGTTGCCATAATAGGTTTAGCGTTGTTCCTGACTTTATATACAATGGCACCTACGTTTGCGAAGATTAACATAAGCTCGATTCAGCCTTATATTGCGGATGAAATAGATTTTCAGGCAGCCGGGGCCCGGGCCGGCGATTGTATCAAGGAGTTCATGCTGCGACAATGCCGGGAAGCTGATTTGACTCTTTTTGTGCAGATGGCTAAAATTGAGCCTCCTACCAGTCCGATGGAGATAGGTTTGCATATAGTTATTCCGGCATTTATTATCAGCGAGTTCCGCACGGCATTCGAGATGGGCTGCCTCTTGTTTATTCCTTTCCTGTTGATCGACATGGTTATTGCGAGTGTTTTACTTAGTGCGGGTATGATGATGCTGCCGCCGGTGATGATTTCGCTGCCTTTCAAGCTGATGTTATTCATTCTTGTCGATGGGTGGGGGTTGCTGGCAAAGAGCCTCAGCCTGAGTTTTAATTAAAGCACGGATTTTTTTGTAGGGATTTGGCAGATGGACAGCAGTTTCGTTCTTTACTTAGGCAGGCATACCCTTGAGACGGCCTTGCTTTTGGTTGCTCCGATTCTCCTGACGTGTATGATTGTAGGAGTGGTGGTGACTTTGCTTCAGGCGGTGACTTCCATCCGCGATATGACCTTGACAATCGTCCCGAAGCTTCTTGCCGTTGGTGTTGTAATGTTGATTTTCGGAGGCTGGATGCTGGGAGTCATACTCAAATTCACCAACGATATTTTTAGCCACATTCAAAATATCGGGCACTGAAGATAGATGGCACTGATGATCGAAAAGCTGCTTGGTTTTGTGATGGTGCTGACAAGGATTTCGGCGTTTTTCATGGTACTTCCTGTTTTTGGATGGGAAAGCATTCCGGTCAGAATCAAAGTAGCGATGACCGTGTTGTTGGCGATTTTCTTTTCGATGATAACACCCATATCAGTTAATGCCGGCCAAATATCTTCTACAGAGGCGGTATTGTTGATGGCCAATGAAGCTACGTATGGATTGGCTCTGGGATTAATCGCTACTTTTGTATTTGCCGCGGTTAAATTCAGCGGTCGGATTATAGAACGGCAGATGGGTTTAGCTATGGCCCAGATTTTAGATCCATTGACCGGTGAGAGAGCACAGCCGCTGGGCGGTTTGCTGGAGATGATATTTATCATGTTGTTTCTCAGCGCCAACGGTCATCATTTGTTTTTGTTGATAATTTCGCGAAGTTATGAGTCGTTTCCCGCCGGCAGCATACCGACAATACCAGTTTTGACCGAAGGGATAATTAATGCCGGCTCGACAATGTTATTACACGGCTTGAAACTGGCTGCACCAATATTGGCCGCGTTTCTGTTGTTGATGGTTGTCTTGGCTGTGTTAGCACGCATGGTCCCGGAAATGAATATATTATTTATCAGTTTGCCTTTGCGTGTAGGTCTGGGATTGTTAATGGTGGCGATATTTCTGCCGTTTATCAGTTCATTTGTAGGTGAATTTGCGAAATTGATGGAAAAACTGCTGCCCTTATGAAAATTTAAAAAGCGAGGACAAGAGATGAGGGCCAAATGAATCCTGTCTCTTGTACCGGCATCGGGGAATAATCATGGCAGAGCAACCGGCTGCTGAGAAGACACAATATCCGACATTTAGAAAACTGCAGAAGGCCCGGCAGAAAGGGCAAGTGCCACAAAGCCAGGAGTTAATGTCGGTTGCGACGCTTCTGGTGTTAGTGGCGATGGTCGCTCTGTTGGGACCGAGTCTGACGAAATGGTTCATAGTGCAAATTAAGCATGGGATGTCGTGCGAAAACGCCGTTTTTTCTAACACAGAAGCATTTACGGCTTTTATCAATGGAAAAACTGCCGATTTAATACTCATTATCCTTCCGGTTTTAGCAGCACTTTTCGTAGGCGCTGTTTTGGCCGGCGTTGCTGTTAGCGGCTTGAATTTTGCGCCGGGGGCAATCGAGCTTAAGTTCGATAAACTGAATCCGGTGGCAGGGTTTGGAAGACTTCTCGACGCTCGATCCATAGTAAAACTTCTGACATCCATACTCAAATTGCTCTGTATTTCATTAGTCGTCTGGTTCTATATTCGCAGCAGACTCGAGGTCTTTGCAACGCTTCGCTGGGCCTGGTCCACGCAAATGCTTGCCGTTACCGCCAAGCTTATACTTGGCCTTTTAATACGTGTTGGTATTGTACTGCTGGTAATAGGGATTGCCGATGCTTTTTATCAGAAATGGAAGTATATCCATGATCTGAAGATGACGCGTCAGGAAGCGAAACAGGATCGCAAAGACACGGAAGGTTCGCCGGAACTAAAGGGTCGAATCCGGAGAATTCAGATTGAACTGGCATCCAGACGCATGTTGCGCGAAGTTCCCAAGGCCAGCGTGGTTCTTGTTAATCCGACACATGTCGCTGTTGCACTGCGTTATGAGTCCAAGGAGATGGAAGCGCCGATGATGGTAGCCAAGGGAGCGGATCATTTAGCTGAGAGAATTAGAGAAATTGCACGTGCTTATGGAGTGCCGATCATTAGGAGACCGGAACTGGCCAGGACAATATATTCAACGGTTGAACCCGGCAATCCTATACCTGAGGCTTTGTATGTGGCGGTAGCAGAAGTCTTAGGCATGATTTATCGTTTGCGTCGTAGAAAATAAAACCGGCAGATGCGTTTGAGGATTTCGGGTGTTTTCTACAATCGGCTGCCGGAAGAGAATCTAAATGATATTCTGAACTTTATGCCGTACCGAAGCCCAGGGCAGCCATCTGGTTTTGTATCAGGGCCAGAGTTCTTTCAAGACGTGCAAATCGAGCGATCAATCTTTCTTCCCTTATATTGAGGCGGTACTCTTCAAGCTCAATTTTTTCCTGGATTCCTTCTATCTGGTCGTCTAAATATTCCTGGTCGATTTGAATCGAGCCGGTAGTAGCCTTGAGCATATTATCCAGTGCATCTTCTATTGCTCCTGCAAAACCCTGTTTTACTCTGACAGTGGCTGTGAATGTGCCATTTTGACTTAAGTCGATGCTGAGCTGAAGGGCGTTCTCGGGGTACATTGGATCGCCGTTATTGTCGAAAGTGCTGTTGCCCGTGACAATATTGCCGCTGTATGTTGCATCTCGCCAGGTCGATTCGGTTGAGAGTTTGATTTTTGCGCTTGTAATTGCTCCGCCGGTTACGACTACCTCGACATCATAGTTGCCTGCTGTCGTATAATTGCTGCTGGCGTCATAAAACTCGATATTATTGCTGTTACTGCTGCCGGTTTTGTCTGCTCCAATGATGGCCAGGACGCCCATATAATCTTCAGCGATGGCTTCGTCGAAAACGTTTGTATTCAGATTTAATACCCCGTCCCTATCAATCTCCAGGCCGATCTGGCCGGGCATCAGGATATTGTCGATATCCTCTATAAATCCGTTGGTCTGGGCAATAAGAGGAGTGCGAATCTGTGACCTGATTGTCGAGACGACATAATCTCCCATTAAGACACCGGCAGTTTTCAGGGTGCTGTTAAAACCGGTCTTTTCCTGGACATAAACAACAGCAAGGTTGTAGGCATCGACCATTGAGGTCAATTTGTCTTTTACCAATTGGATATCTCTGGTCAGGGTTATTTCTTCTCCGGCGGCATCAGTCGTATCGTGCAAATGCAGCGTTACGCCGCTAATGACATCGTCGATTGTGTTGGAGCTTCTGCTGATCCAATCACCGGAAGGGTAGCCATCGACCCGTATTTGGCTGTCCTGGGCTGATTGGGTCTCGGTGAAGTCCGCTTCTGCAAAGCCTGCGAGGTTTGCTGTTGTGCTGCCGCCTTCCGTCTCAACGGCCATAGTAGGCAGACTCAGCACTGCCGATGACCCGGTACCCTGAGTGAAAGACAAACCAATTTCAAGTCCGCTTGCTCCGTGAAGGTCATCGATCAAAACAATTTTTCCGTTAACGAGAGTTGCCTTGGCTACCCCGTCAAAAGCATCATTAATCTCTGAAATAAGATGAGTGAGTTTGGTATTACTGGTAACGGTAAGCTCTACGGGCGTTATATCTACACCACTATGATTCTTACCGGTGATTGTAATTTTATCTCCCGTCCCCAGACTACCTGTAAACTGGTCGAGATCTATTATTTTTGAGCTTAACGTGGCGTTATCGCTGCCAACGGTCAGGACCGAGTTGGCTTGCCATACTTCAGTGCTGCTTGCGTTGACGGAGATTGCGTAATCCGTGCCGGCATCATTTCCGTTGAGGACCAAATGATAGCTCTTGTTGTAATACAGCAGGCTCGCTGTGACACCTGGGTTATTCGCATCGTTATTGATTAAACCCACCAGGTCTTCGAGAGTTGTCGTTGCCGTGGTTGTTAACGTTGTTTCCTGATGGTTGTATGAATAAATAAACGTGCCGGCCCCTACGTAATCCTCGGCGTATTCTATGCCGGCGGTGTGCACCCATCGCTCAGCGGTGGCTAACTGGTTGACTGCGACAGTATGATTGCCTTCGAAAGAATTGTAGGATGCTTCAGCAGTCACTTTGTCGGTGTCGCTGGAAGCGGCCGAAAAGGCGCGAAGTTCATCAGCGTCGGAAAGAGCACGAACCGAGGTTCTTAAGTTGCTCAGTTTGCTTTCAAGAGTGCCAAGAGCGTCTTTTCTTTCATCCCATGTACTTTTACGCTCTTCGTATACATTGAGCGTACGGCGCTCGGCAGCCATCAGTTGGGCAATGAGCTGGCTCGTATCTATTCCTGTTAGAAGCCCTGGAAGACGTAAAGTCGACATTTTTGTTTGCCCTATTGTTTAAGTTTTAATACTTTCGCAAAAATCAGCGAATTCGGCCGACAAGCACCGCTCATATATCTTATTATCGTTCAAAAGCACTTTTTCCTTAACTATTTGTCTTATATACACAGCAGTTAAAGAACGTCCACGAGCTGAATTTCAAAGATCAGGTCTTTTCCGGCTAACGGATGGTTGGCATCCAGTGTTACAGTTGATTCGGAAACATCGGTTACCATTACATTGATTATTTGGCCATCCGTTTGATGGTCTTGTAATTTCTGGCCCACCATGGGTTTTAAGTGGTTTGGGAATTGATCCCGATTTATAATTTGTGTCATTTCTTTCCGATGCGGGCCAAATGCAATTGCCGCCGGTGTTTTGACAGTTTTGGATTCACCCGGACTCATACCCACGACGGCGTTTTCAAGACCCGGGACGACCTGACCCCGGCCGATCGTCAATTGTAAGGCGGCCTGGTTCATCGTAGTGGCGAATACCGTATCATTCTGCAACCTGCCTGTATAGTGGATATTGACGGTATCACCGTATTTGGCCTGTACGGCTGAAGAAATTTCCAGCAGGTAAGCGTTCTCAAATTGGAAGACCTCGCCCCAGTTACTCAATATTTCTTTCGACCAGGCGGAGAGATGCCTTTCATGCTCATTGTCGTATAGGGCTTCCTGCTGCAAAACCGTTACGGGTGTAGCTATCACGGCGAACTTACATCGGTCTTTTATTAAATCCAGCAGGACAGTTCCATCTTGTTCGCTGAAATGTTCCAACACGTCGGAACAGATGATCATATCGTAGCAGCCCAAAGTGGGAAGAATATCTATCGCATTGCCAATATAGATACTATCATAGATTTCCCTCTGTAGTTGTGTTATGTACTTTTCGAAGATCTCAATTCCATCTATTCTCGTTTTCCAATTAAAGTATCTGCCGAGTCGAACATCTGTATATTCTCTGGCCAGAAAGCCGAATTTACCAAATCCGATTCCTATATCCAGCACCGACATAGGATTCTTTTCCATTATTCTATTACACATAGGTACTAATGCAGATGGCCTTGAACAAGGCATATGTTTTATCCTTTCCAGGCTTAACAAACGGCTTGCTGTACCTGCTCCTGGTATTTTTGCCTGCCAAGCTCACACTTTTGCAGCAGCGCCCGGATTTGCCGGTTGTTCGGATCCATTTTGAGGCAGTCACGCAGCTCTGAGCAAGCCTGCTCGAAAGCGGTTTTGGCGTAGATACGAGCCGAATTCGATTGTGAGAAGTCTTGCCCTATTGCAAGATAAGTTACTACAGCCAGGCATTTAGCATGCAATCGCCTCGTATCGGCAGGTATCTCGTCCCATTCGACATCCGGAAACAACTCGTCATACCTGAACGTCTCGACAAACCGCTTAACCAGTTCGAAATGTGATTTTGCCTTCTGTGCAGTTAAATTTCTTGAAAGACTGTTTTCAGTCATTCGGCGCAGGTACAGGGCACTCGGTAAGTGACATATTGTTAAGCCGTGTTTTACGAAACGCCGCATCATGTCGTAGTCTTCGCCAATCGAAAGGTTCTCGTCAAAAAAACCGATTTTATCGAAGACGCTTCTTCTGATGCAGGTTCTAAACGGTACTACGGGGAAGCCATTACGAAACAGGTCTCTGACGAGTAGTTTCCGGTTATTGTACTCGGGCCTTTGAATTACTCGAATTGGCTTACCGTTCTTGTCAATAAGACAGTCGTCACAATAAACCAGGTCAGCCTCAGGGTGTTTCTCAAACTCCTGAAGATGTCTGGCGATGAAGTCCGGCGTCATCATATCATCAGCATCGAGCTTGATGACAAATTCACCTCGCGATTGTCTTATGCCTGTGTTATGTGTTGCTGCAAGGCCTCGATTTTCTTGTCGAGAGTATCTAATTCTCCCATCCTTAAAGCCAAGTGCTATTTCTTCGGTGTTGTCGGTTGAGCCGTCGTTTATAATCACAAGCTCGAAATTTCTGTAATTTTGAATCAGAACGCTTTCAATCGCCTCGGCGATATATGCGGCGGCATTGTAAGCCGGCATAATCACTGAAACCAAAGGATTGTCCTTGCTCTCGTACAGAGGTATCACCGATATATATGGATTTCCGTACCGCCTTCCGACTATGTATCTTTCGTATAAACTGTGAATCTTCCGGCCATGTTCGATGCCGTGTTTATTATAATAGTAGAGGCCCAGGAAATCGGGTATGTGTTTGAATTTGTATTTGCTTGAGATGCGCAGCCAGAAATCCCAATCGCCTGCGCAAGCTAATGATTCATCAAAATAGCCCAATTCGTCATGGAGCGATTTGCGCCACATAGGCTGTGAACCTGCACAGCAGCCGGCAAGCAGTCTTTCCCGGCTATATTCGGGTCTTCCAGCCATCTCGGTAGCGTGATGGTTGGCAAAGGTGCCGTTTGGTGTATCAGTGCAAATCTGGTCACCGTAAACAAGAGCGACATCAGGATTGGCCAGCAGCGTTTCAGCCATTATTTCCAGGGCATCTTTACGGTGCCGGTCATCTGTGTTTGCATTGGTTAAGAAAGTCCCTCGGGCCACACTGACAGCGCGGTTCCAGGCGCTGTAAATTCCCTCGCGGTGTTCAGTTTTGATATAAATTATATTGTTATATTTTTGCCGATATTCGCGGACGATTGCTTCTTCATTTTCCTGCGAGCCGCTATTGACAACAATAATTTCAAGACGGTTTGCAATAGTTTGATTTTCCAAATCTTCCAGACATCCGGCAATCAACCGCTCGGCGTTATAGGTGGACACAATAGCGGTGATAAGATATTTGTTGTCTTTGTCTATTTCGCTGATGTCGACATCCGCTGACGGTTTTGAATTGAACCGGGCCGGCTCGGTTGGGATAGAATCACTTTTTAGAGTTTCCTCGATAAGCAAAGGCTCCGATCTTCGTGCTCCGGAACCGTCAAGTGCCTGGCGCACAGCCATATCAACTGTTTCAACTCGTATCTGAGTTATGCAGCGAGCTTGACCATATTTGCAGCGCCAGTTGCAGTGATAGCATGACATTGGCAGGTACACCAACGTTGTGTCGGGGCTATATGGCATAAATCTGCCAAAATGCCCGCCGCCAATGATGATGACATGAGGACAGTGAACAGCAGCGGCCAAATGGCCTGCCGCAGACTCGGCGCCGATACATAGTCTTGCTATCTTCAATAGGGCCGCTAACTGTCCGATGGAAGTTCTGCCGCATAAATTGTGGATGTTGGGATGGTTGGCTTGCCTGATAATCATTTCAGCGGGTTGGTGGTCCTGAGGAGCGCCGCAAATAAGAATTACGTTATCCCTATATATTGAGATTAGTTGCGCCCATTTGTGGTCCGGCCAGTGCCTGATCGAATTATTACCGAACGGGCAAATCACAATAGGATCTTTGACATTCTGACAATTGAGCAGTTCTTCGACGGCGGCTTCATCTTCCCGGCTTGTCCAGACTTCAGGCATACATGTTTGCCCGAAGTCTCTTCCTGTGAGCCCGCTGGCAAATTCGAGATTTCGCTCAGTCTCCAGCATCGGTTCATCACTTGCCGGGATAAGATGGGTATAGAGATGGTCGTTGGTACGCTTTTGTTGTAACGACATATTTGATTCGTTACCTGCCGAGGCGACTGTAACTTTTGCTCCGCTTCCGAGCGTCAGAGAATCACTTACGGAATCTCTTGAATAAACGGCATTGATCGCTACATCGAATTTTAAGGCTTTTATTTGCTCAAGCAAACCACGGTAATATTGCTGGTCCGATCCTGCCCTGGCGCGATTGAATCCGATTACTGAATCGATATAGGGGCATCTCTGAGCCAGTTCGACAATGTGCTCCTGAGCAAGAATTACCAGTTCTGCGTTTTTGTATTGATCTCTGAAGTGTTTCAGGACTCCTGAAAAGATGACGAAATCGCCTATGGCATCCGGCCGAACAATCAGAATTTTCTTATGGTCTTTCGAGAGTCGTGTGATTTGCTGTTTTTGGGCCGGTCGACAAGAACTGAACCGCCATTGGCCGTTAGTATCTTTCCATGCTAAAGGTGTTATATTTTGTGACCGAATCGTATTGACCTGTGCACCATCCTTTACCCAGGCGAAATATTCTTTTAACAATACCGGGAAATCCCTGTGTTTCTCTAAATGCTGCCACTGTGCTACTGCATTTTTGTAGCCGTAGTAGATCTCTTTGAAAGCAAGTTGCTTTTCAGTAGCATAGGCGTAGTGCTGAAAGACAAGTTTTCCTGCTGAAGTCTCATTGTGTTTGAAAGGCTTGATGGTGGCAATATCCACCCATTCGCCGTCCCGGCCGTGCATGCAAAGTCGTGGGGGCTCATGTGCTGTCCATCGAAAACCGGGTCTGAATCGCCAGGTTCGCAGCCACTCGTAGCCGGTATTATTTCCATATGTGTTGATCGTCGTTGTTACAAGGTTTTCGCCGACGAAAAAGTGGTCAAGATAATACGCCGCCGTTCGATCAGACTCAGCGATAAACATATCCCTGCATGTGCAAATCTGCTCAGCGGTCCAAAGCTCGTCGGAATCTACCTGCCACAGCAGGCACTCCCCGGTGATATCAGCAAGTGGCGCATTAACCATTTCCAGCTTTCCATCCCAGAAGACACCTTCGGGCTTGCGATAAACCGTGATGTTTTCCGGATATTGGCGCGCCAGCTCATCAATATATTCGGCTGTGCCGTCATTGCTAAGGCCGTTGCGATGCAATTGTTCATTAATCCGTCCGCCTAATTTCACACTCCAGGCAGTGTCGTGCTTCAGATCCGCGACACCTTCAATAATGTGCCAGTGCCACTTGAAAGGAAGTTGTTTGAGAACTTCGATGTGATGACGAATAAACGGCTGACCGTTAAGAACTATTGTGAAAAAATGCACGGGCAACTGGCCTTCCACTTGCACAGGTGTTCTGCTGTTTTTCTCCGCAACAATCCTCATATTCCAACCTTGATGGGTAATTTCAACAGGCGAAAAACCGACGGAGAGCAATTCAGACCTAATGCTTTCTGGTGTCCAGCCATACTTGTGGCAGAAATACTCAGGGTAGCGCTGGCGAGATGAATTTGGGCCGCTCGTTTCCCATCTCTGCTGCATATCTTGACCGCCGTACAAGTAAATTACTTTCTCAGCGATATCTTTGTGGGGATCATTTGCGACTGCTTCGATGTTTGGCAGGCGAATATCCAATTGTCCTTTGCTGCTAAGCAAGACATAAAAATCTTCCAGGAGACGGCGCGATTCCCAATGAAAATGATGTTCAAGAAAGTCTTGGGCCAGGATATAGTTAAAACTTCCTGGCACGAAATGCTCCAACAAGACCCCGGGTTTTATGTCCAAGATGTAATCAACTTTCGGTAAATTAGGATTTCCATCAATATTAACAAAGCCCTGCTGGTAATCGGAACCGCAACCGACGTTGAGTTTATCGAACAGCGGCTTTTTCGCTACAGGCACGGTTACCGAAAATGGCTCGGCGAGGACCGTCAGGTATTTCTGCATTAATTTGTCTTTGAATTCTTTGTTGTCGTTCGCTATCTGTCGTAAGTCCTTCTTGCAGATACTCTCGAGTTCCTGGTGAAGCTTTTCTCTTGTATTAACCCAGGTCAGGTGCGGAAAGCCCTGGGCACAATGGGTATGCCTGTCAGTATCGTTAATAATAATACCTGGAATGCCGTGACTGTTTGCAAAAATACATGCGTGGAGTCTGGTTGAAATAACTAAATCATACCTACGGTAGATGTCGAAAAGGTCATGATAGAAGGAGGAGAAAAAAACCGGTATGTCATGGCCTTTGACGAGGTTCAGGAAGTGAAAGTATTCCTCCTTATGATGCGCAATGATCTCAACATTGTATCTTGGAAGCAGCTCAAGAAGTGTATGTGCTGCGAGCTTGTACATCGAAGCGTCACAACAGTGGTTTACAACACCTACTCGGTGCGGCAATTGAATTGAGAATCCTATTGTTTCGATACTCTTTTTGTCGGGGATATCTTTTACGTTTTCGACAGATAACATCGCAGGACAATTGATATGATGATAGGGCAATCCAAGTTCGGCTATAAAATTCGATTTTTTTTCTGTTCTACCGGTGATTACCCTGGCGTTTCTGAATACAGTTGCTTCCGGTTCCTGACTGATATTCTTATCGACATAGGTATTTGCATAACCGGCACCTATCAGATATACACGGTCCAGTAAGCCGTTCTCAATGATCCAATTGTACAGGTCTTTGATTTCCTTACCCGCGGACAAGCCGGCTATAACAACCGCATCAACAAAATCACGGTATTTGTCCAAATCACCCGCTGCCGCCATATTGTGGATACCGCTGAATTTACTTTGTGGGTAAAAGTCCTGGTTGAAGTTGTAAAATAGAAAATTCAAGGTGTATTCTTCAAACAGTTTTCTCAGAATGCGTATGACACCATCCCTGACAAAATCATCACCAGGATTCCAAAAGTTAGTGCCTGATATTACGATGTTCTTTGTTTTCATCTTTGAACTGTTCTTCAAAAGATGCGTGCTCATAATCTCCCCTTGTGAAACCTGAGAAAAATAAGGCAATTTTACGTTACCTCATGTTCTGTTTTTCGGCTTTCATTTTGACAAATCCTGTAAATAGAATTTCTAAAACTTCTCGAAGATAATCCAGACGTGCCAGGGGTATTGTTCGTCATTTTTTTGTCCGAGATGTTCGCAGAAACGTCTGCCTCCCAGGGCGCCATGTCCATCGTCAACCGCGAGATTATACAACAGGGCTTCTCTGTTGCCCCATCCTGCCTTGACAAGGACTTTTACTCCTTCGAAAAGTTCAGCTAAACCATCCGGCAAAAATCGGTAGTAATCGTTAAAGTCAGGCAGTCCGTGGCGCGGGTTAAAAGCGCAGGTAGTATGCAAACCGAGGCCTCCATGCCTTAACACCCGCGCCATTTCCGCTGCTGCCACCCACGGCTTCGGAATGTGTTCCAATATCTGGTTGGAATAGACCAGGTCGTACTGATTGTCGGCGATTCGAGATAAATCCTGGGCGTCGAACTCGGGGTATGTAGCACGGTGAATTTTTACGCCCGGCCATCTTCGGATTATTATCGCATCCAGGGGCGGATTCTTGTCGATGCTAAGGGCGATACAAGGCTCAAAAGAAGTCTGGTTGAGCCAATCCATGATGGCCCGTTGCATATAGGTTTGAGGAGTCCACAGGTCTCCGTCCGTGAAGTTGCCATGCATCGGTCTTTCTGTTGAGTGTGTGTTATTTGGCATTGTTACCGGGCTGGCAATATGATCGATGGTGACATTGTGTTCCGAACCGGTGGAGTGCGGCATATGCTTAAAGTTATCAACGAGACTGGTCATGGTGTGTCTCTTTTCATGATCTATCTCTTTGTCTGTGATTTGGGATTTTGGATCCACTCCAGCAACGGAATGTTTAGATGGAAAAGCAATATAATTTTCGTAAAATGAATCGGAATCAGATGCTATACTTCCCACTGTCCCATCCTCGTTTATTGTATGACATTCGTATTCTTTGGACTTGAGAAAATCGAAAATGAATTTAGCTTTGGTATTGAGTCCATCGAGCATTGGTTTCGAAATTTCGAATTGTAAGTAAGAGATAGCTTTCTGTTCGAGCAGTCCGGATGCTCCAATAAGGGCGTTAAGCTCAGATCCTTCGACATCCAGCTTTAAGTAATCTATTCTGCTGATATGATGTTGCTGACAGAACGAATTCAATGTTACAGCTTCAACTTCAGCGGACCTCTCAATGGGGACTGTGATGCTCGGATTCCGTGGGTTTTTCATGTTCGGCAGGCCCAGGCTGTTCCAGGAACTGTACTCTTCAGCGAATTCGTTTATTATGACGTTACGATTTTCCGAATATACTGCCTTGTTGATCGGCATAACATTGGAACAATTGAACTGGCTAATCGTCGAGACGAGTTTTTCGAACGACCTTACCGACGGCTCGAATGCATATACTCTTCCTTTGTCGCCGACCAATATGCTGAATAGCTTTGCATACTTGCCGATGTTTGCACCTATGTCGAAAACTGTCATTCCCGCTCTGACCGTTTTTCTAACCAACTTCTGTTCGCGTATTTCACTATCAAACTGATAATCGTCAGGAGTAATGGAAGCATGTTGAGAATCTTTTGCTTCTGAACGAGTGTATACCCCGGAAGCCGGGAACTCTGTTGGATTGGCCTGTGACGAAGTTTCTAAATTGAATGGATCAAATTGACCGGGCCCGGGAACCTTATCAACCAACGTTCGTCCGGCAGCATTCCTGCCATCCGTATCAAAATCCCGATCGAATACTTTATGCACAAGGTTATTGCTATCGACAAAATTATTCATTGTTTTAAAGTTTCCTACTTAGCCCAAAGGCAGGTACCGGTGCTATGAACTGGCTGAAGTACTCAATTGTTCGGTGCAATCCCTCATCAAGCCCGGTTGTTGGTTCCCATCTTAGTTGCTCTCCTGCCAGGTCAATAAGTGGCTGCCTTCTCGTTGGGTCGTCCTGTGGCAGCGGGGCGAAAGCTATACGAGAGCCGGAATTCGTCAACTCTATGATTTTTTCCGCCAGCTCTAAGATAGTCAGCTCATTCGGATTGCCGAGGTTGATCGGGCCGGTGCAATTCTCAGGGCTGTCCATAAGCCTTATCAAGCCGTCTACAAGATCATCGACATAGCAGAAACTTCGTGTCTGGCTTCCATCGCCGTAAATGGTAATATCCTCATCTTTGAGTGCCTGCATGATAAAGTTACTGATGACCCGTCCATCGTTTGGGTGCATTCTCGGCCCATACGTGTTGAATATTCTGGCGACTTTTATTTCGACGTTATTCTGACGGTGATAGTCGAAAAAGAGTGTCTCCGCACAACGCTTACCCTCATCGTAACATGATCGTATTCCTATTGGATTTACATTGCCCCAATAATTTTCCTCCTGGGGATGAATTGTCGGATCGCCGTAGACTTCTGATGTCGAGGCTTGTAAAATTTTTGCCTGTACTCGCTTTGCCAGTCCAAGCATATTAATAGCTCCATGGACCGAGGTTTTTGCGGTTTGTACAGGATTAAACTGGTAGTGCACGGGTGAGGCCGGACAGGCCAGGTTGTAGATTTCATCGACCTCAACGTAAAGTGGAAAACAAATGTCGTGCCGCAGCACCTCGAAGAAAGGATTCGGAATCAGATGGGTAATGTTCGCTCGCCGGCCGGTATAAAAGTTGTCCACACAAAGAACCTCATCGCCTTCTTCGAGGAGCCGCTCGCAAAGGTGCGAGCCTATGAATCCTGCTCCCCCTGTGACGAGAATACGTTTGCTTGAGCCATAGTTCTTCATCGGATTGTGTCCCCAAA
>Ga0307378_10003055_pt1 | contig 24819 bp, 19 predicted proteins | sample UN1MG_FD_202238 | JGI IMG/M metagenome (GOLD analysis project Ga0307378, IMG submission 202238) | Soil microbial communities from Risofladan, Vaasa, Finland - UN-1 | ecosystem: Environmental > Terrestrial > Soil > Coastal area > Acid sulfate soil | place: Finland: Risofladan, Vaasa | collected...
TTGAAAGGCCTCCCTGCCACGGGACCACTGCTTCTTTACATCCGCAGTATATCCCAGGCGGCAAGGCCTTTCCTTACGCGCCAAACACGTCGCGCTCGCTTATTCTGGGGCTAGTTCGCAGTTCCAATAGTATCCCCAAAGGTAGTGCCATTTGCACTGCCACCATTGCACACAGACACACCCCTGCGGATAATTACACTTACACTCTCCGCTGATAACCATCGTATCGCGCCACGTACTCTTATTGCACACCGGTGGAGGGGGTGGGTTGTCTGGTACGCAGTAATTAGGAGGGCAGCAATGGCAGAGGCCGAGGCTATCCGTCCAGACCATTGGGGCAGACCCGCAGTACTCATAAACGTCTGCACCGAGCGACACAGGTATGGACAGATGGGCCGCGCGCCCATTGATCGACGGATCCTGCTGCGCGAAGCGGTGGAGTTCGGGGGCGTATTCACGGAAGCGGTTCTGGTAGCTGCCCTTCTCGTGGTCCATCGGCAGTCCCTGGTGGGCGAACACACTGCCGACCGTTGAGGTTGGAGTGAGGTTGCCGAGCTCGCCGGAGCCGGAGTCGCCGGTCAGGACCACGAACTGGCCGTAGGGCGTGTAGCTGTAGCGCTCGACGATGCGGCCGTTGTTGGTGTCGCCGGTGTCGTACTCGCTCAGGGCCACCACGTTCCAGTTGCGGTCCTGGTGGTAGAAGTAGTGGCTGTCCGTCTGCGCCTCGATGCCCTGGTCGGGGTTGCAGTCGTTGTCCGACACCGGACTGCCGTTGATGTCCACGAAGACGACCTCGTCGGTGTACTGCGTGCCCCAGACGTACTGGGCCGTGGCCTGGTTGGAGCCGTTGCGCGTCTCGCAGATGTTCCAGTTCACCGGTTGGAAACCGGTGCCACAGTAGTAGAAGTGGACTGTGGTATTACCTCCATCACCGGCAAGATGCTCGGTGCCACAATTTTGCACGACCTTCTTGGCCCGCCGGTTGTCGCCCAGCCCCTTGACTCGCCACGGCGGGTGCAACCCGCACGTCGCCGCGCGACGCCCGCCGCCGCGCGGCGTGTGGCGTGTCAAGGGCAGGTATGCGTAGGTGGCCACGACCGTCTCGGCATCGACGCGCCGCTTGGCCTTCACCAGGCGGTTCCCCTTGACACGCGGCGTCGGGCGAAGGCCGGAACTCGCGAAGCGAGTTGGCCCGCCGCGCGGGCCGCCGCGTGTGCAAGGGTTCCAGGCGTCGTACTCGTACTTGTACACGCCGTCGTCGGTCAGCCCTTGACACAGCGGTCCGGGCGTAGCCCGCCGATCGCATAGCGATCGATGCCGCGAAGCGGCAACCGCGGTGTCAAGGGTCAGGTTGCCCTTCGGGCTCCCGCCTTGGTCGCCCTCAGTGTCGTAGCTCAGGCTGAGCACGTTGGACCCGAAGCTGTCATCGATCTGGATGTCGTCGCCGTCGTCGGCGATGTCGTCGTCACTGTTGTTATCATACCCGATTTTCAGGTCGTCGTACTGCTGAATTGAAGATCCGCCGGCGGCCCGGTAGAGCCCCACGTAGCCGGCCGACCACGTGTCATCGACCGCGCCGCTGTTCAGCAGCGTGGTCTCGTCAGAGTAGTCGCCGTCGTCGTCGATTGGCGCGTGTAGATCGCGTAGCGAAAGCTGCGGCTGATTCTCGACATGCGGCTGATCCCGGCAACGCTTCAACGTCGGGGTCCGTTGATTGACCGCACGGGGGATGTGCACGATTATACGACGCGGTGCAGGTAACCTGAACATGCCGACGTTCCAATACACCAGCCGCAAGGGCGTGAGCTACTACCTTCACGGCCGCCCCGGTCGCGGGGGAACGACGCGCTACACCCTGAAGCGTTCGAAGGAGGGTGCGCTGGCCGAATTGCCGCCCGGGTACGAAGTCGTGGAGAATGTCAACGGCCAGGCCTCCGTGCGCCGCGCCCGTCCTCGACAGATCAGCGTCCAGGAAGAGGCCGTGGTCCAGTCCGGCCTCGCGCAACACGGTCTCGATGCCTACCGGCTTGAGGTCAAAGATGGTCAGATCACGATCTTCGAGCCCGATCGCGATCCGGCGGCGATCGCGATCGAGTTCAACCCGCTCGACATGATGCCGGCAGGAATCGGCAAGTGGGTCGAGGCCATGGCCCGTGCGCGATTCGGCGATGCGGCGATGGATCAGTACCTGCGCGAGCGCAAAGAACGCCTTCGTCAGCAGCTTGAGAGCACGACGCGCTACGCGCCGGTGTTGCGGTTCAAACTGGTCGATCGGAAACGCCTGTTGTTCGAAGTCGCACGAATGACCTACCGCGGCGAGGGCGGTTGGCATGCGCTCGCCATCATGCCGCTGGCCACCGCCGTGAAAAAGTATGTGAAGCACGTGGGCCGGGACAGTTTCTTCGAACTGATGTGACTACCGCGCGCCGAACCCGGTTTTTCTTCTTTCTCAATCCGTACGCGGACTTGGCGTTCACCCGCTGCCCCAAGTGCGAGGCCAAGACGAAGCAGAGGAAGTTACCGCTCGTCATTCACATCGAGCCGCAGACGATCTGCGTGCTCAACAAGACATGCCGCTTCTGCCCGGCGTGCCAACTGGTGATCGCCCGGCAGTCGGAAATCGAGCCGATGCTGCTGGCCATGGTCGACGACGAGCGTCCCGTGATTGAACAAGGGGAGTACCTGGCAATCGGTACGCTCGATCGTGCGGACTGGCGTTCCGGGCAGAAGGAACAGCGGTCACCTGCGGAAGTCATCGACCGTGCGTGGGGGTTCAAGGATCACTGGAACTTCGTCGTGCAGGGTGGATGGAGGCCGGCGCATGATTCGTCTCCCCCGTAGCGGACGCCTGCGACTTTCGTTCCAGAACTGACTGCGCAAACAAAAGATACGACTATGTTAGGGTCCCGCCGCTACAGCTGCGGCTTGAGACAGCCTATCAGCCTTTCGTCCAGTTCTCGACACGCAGGCCGGGTACGCGGCGGAACTCGCGCTCGTTGTGGGTGACGAGCATGACGTTGAGCGCCAGAGCGTGTGCGGCGATGAGTGTATCCAGTGGCCCGATCGGCGTGCCGGCGCGCTCGAGGTCAGCGCAAATCTCGCCGTAGCTCGATGCGGCCTCGTGAGCGAACGGGCAGATCTCCAGCGGCGCACAGAAGTGGGCGAGCGCGATCGTGTTGCGCGCCGGGTCGCGGCTCTTCGCCACGCCGTATTGAAGCGCGGCCAGCGTGATCGCGGAGATGCCGATCGTTCCGATCTTCCTTCGTCGAAGGCGCGCGAGCAGTTCCGGCGATCGGCCGCGGATCAGTTCGATGCAGATGTTGGTATCGAGCAAGCAGCGGATCACAGGCTTTCGCGCTCGTCCGCTTGAGCGGGCTGATCACGTTCGGCCATGAAGTCCGCCGTGAAGCGCTCGATGCCCCTGGCAAGCAAGTCCCAGCCTTTGCGGCGTGGGTAAAGGATCACCATGTCATCGAGCTTGGTGATGAAGACTTCGTCGTCGTCGAAGCGGTACTCCTTGGGCAAGCGCACCGCTTGGCTCCGCCCGTTGATGAAGATCCTCGCAGTGTCCATGGCGACCTCCGATGGTATATACTACGGTATATTCCAGCCTGGGTCAAGCGCTCGTCCCGCTGAAGGCGGCAGGCGATAAACCGGGTGCTGTCAGATGGTTACGCTGATTCCGAGCATGTGACGCGTAGCGCTCTCGCGCTTGTTTCCCGTTCGGAACGGCCTGGAATTGCTCGCAAACCCTTGAATGCAAGGGAGACAGGCGACGGTATCGAACAAAACGGGACCGATGAGCGCTCCGAACGCGTGAGTAAACCAGGAGAGCTTGGGCGGGGCGAGAGTCTGAGAGTCTCGGCGAAAAGCGACCCGTTCGACGCGGGCCCCCGCGTCTCGCCGTCAAAGCCGAGAGCGCGGTTTCCGTGGTGTGCATACCGATTATGTCGTCCGACTGGCTTGAAGGGCGAACCCTGTGCTGATGCAGCGAGTCTCAGCTTGTCGGAACGGGCTCACGTCCGCAGCGCCTCCGAAGTCGAGGAGTCTTTCCGTGTCGGCGCGCGACGGCCTGACGGCTGCGCGTCGAATTCTCGAGTTGTTTCAGGCAGCCCGCGTGTATCGGTGGTGCAGGCCGCCGACCTGCGTAATCGCGATGACTCTGCCCCGGGCTGGATGCTCGACTTCGCGTGGTACCGGGGTGTTTCGATCAAGCGACAGGTGCGTGCGCGACCGGTGATAGTACTCGAAGTAGGCATTCAGGATCCGAATCAGATGGGCCTCGTTGAACACGATCACGTGATCCAAGCATTCACGCCGGCGAGGGCTCCTGCATCCGCCGCTTGTCCTCGGAGACCTTGATCTTCACGTCGTCGATGAAAAGCGTCGCTCCGCCGCCAGTGGATATGAAGCCGATGTTCAGGGCCGCGGCGTCGGCCTCGACGTCCGCCTCGATCGTCGCGTCCTGCCAGTCGCCCGCCAGGATGGGACGGTCGTTCATGTTGTCGAACGCGCCCATGCCCCCGCCCTCGCGATCTACGCGCATCCACATCTGCCCCCGGCCTTCGCCGACGACGAGGATCTTCGCGGTAAGCGTCACGTGCCGGCCGGCGAACGCGGCTGCGGGTCCGGAATGCATGACGTTGCCGAACGGGGCGGTGGACTCGCCCGGCTGGAACAGCTTCAAGGCACAGGACCCAGCGGCGGCTCTCTCTTCAGTGAGTTCCGCCTTCCAACCCTGCGTAGGCACGAACCAATCCCGCGGAGCATCGCCGACCGTGCCGGTCTCGAAGCCGAGGTCGAGCCAATCCTGTGCGAGCGAACGCGACGAAAGCGCGACGAACAAGGCAAGCGCAAGACCGAGCCGAACGGTGCGCATGAGCAGTCTCCATGGGGGGTTCTCGGAAACCCCGCGCATGATACAACAGCAAAGACGGGTAGCGGAGGGGCGATTTGAACTGACGTCGCGTCGGCCCCTTCCTCGTCGACGCGTTTCATCCAGGATGCGATCGTGGCTGCTGTGACGAGGAAGGTCTCGGCCGTCTGCTGCGCGGACCATCTTCGAGCGGCACGGAGTTCGAGGACGGCCATGCGCTCGGTCGGCAAGTAGTGTGGCCGTTTCTGCGGGTCGACCCGCTTCATGCGCGCGTCCTTGATGCGGATCTCCTCCGTGAGCAGTGCCACCTCTTGCCTGAGGTGGTCGTTCTCGGCCTTGAGCCGCACTCGGGCAATACTGCCGTTGACCGCCCAACCGCGAGTGTAGGCTATCGCGTATTGAGTCAACGAGATCACGTGCGGCATGGCCGACTCGACGTGCCGGGGCCAACCTCGGGGTAGTGGAATTCCCCGCGCATGCTTGTGCTTGGCCATCTTGCCTCCCGGGCTGCTGAGACTCAGCCCAACAGCTTACACGGGAGGGCACCATGGCCCATCTCACGCGGCGCAAGAATCGCTGGACCAGCACACCGGGCACAACCGCCCGTTCCTTGGCTTACTCAGCCGGTTCGGCCTCGACCGCGATGGGGACGGCAGTGACACTGAACTGCCGTGCCGGCCTGTAGTACTTCTGGAACACATCCCGGACCTGGGCTACGGTGTAGCCCTCGTATGCTTCCCTTTCGGCTTTCTCTTCCGCCAGGTCACGGCCGTGAAGATCATGGTTCTGCAGGATGCGCCACCAGTAGCTTGGCTCTTTCATCTGCGTGTCCAGGTTATTCGCCACCTGCTTCTTGGCGTTGGCCAGCTCTTCTTCCGTCGGACCATTCTTGGCGAACTCCTCGAACAGCCCGTGGATTTCCCCGGCGACCATCTTGGCGTTGGCGGGGTCGCAGGGGGCGCCGGCGCTGAACTGGGCGGAATCGTTGTAGACCCACGACGGCTGATAGCTGGCCCTGATAGAGTAGACCAACCCCCGCTCCTCGCGGATTTCCTTGATTAAACGGGTCGACAGAATCTGCGAAGCGAGCGCTAGGGCCCGGCGATCGTGGGCGTTTCGTCCTTCGGCGGCGATGAAGCCGGCCATGGCCATCCCCTGCGGGGTGATGGTCTCGACCTCGACGTGGCGGGCCAAGGGGCCAGCGGGCCGGGCCAGCCGCCGCAACTCGTCGAGATGCTCCGCCGAACGTCTGCGCGCTGGCAGCGAGCCGACATACCGCTCGACCAGCGGCATGGCCTGCTCCAGCTTGACGTCACCGACGACGGCCACCTCGATGGGAGCCTCGCGGCAGAGTCGGTCGTACCAGGCCTGGGCACCGGCTACTGACTGCCGGTTGACGTCATCTGCGCTCGGAAGTCTCCGCCGGGGATCGCCGCCGGACAGCAGATCTGCCGCGGCCTCCATGGCCTTGAACTGCGGCATGCTCTGCATCCTCTCGAGCTGTTGCAGTGTCCGCAGCTTCCAGTTCTTGAACGCGGACTCCTCAATTTTGCCGTCGGTCAACAGAGCGTGAGCCAACTGTAGCCCGGCCTCGAGGTCCTTCGGCGATCCCTGCACGCTGACGGTCAGGGTGTCCCCGTCGGGGCGTAGGCCTCGCCCACCTCCGCCTCGGCCGCGGCGCCCTCCCCGGCCGCCGGCTCCTGCGCCCACGCGGATGTTCTTGCCGGTCATGATGTCGCGGATGTTGGTCGAGTTGAGCCGACTGGTTGCCGGCTCGTTGATCGCCAGGGCCGCCACAGTGGTAACGCCGGCGTTGGCCTCCGTCTCCTCAATCCCACCGCCGGCCAAGGCGATGCTGACCATGACCGTGTCTTCCTTGTAGTCCATGAACCGATGGTGAACCCGGACGCCGTTGGCCAGCCAAGCGCTGGTGATGCCGAGGTCCTTGTCCATGGTGCTCTCGACCAGCTTGCCTGGTGTGGGCAGGGAGGCCAGGAGCTCATTGGGCCCGGCCTCCTCCTGAATCGGGGCCACCTTGCGCGCCCAGGCAGCCTGGGCCGCCGCGAGCACTTCGGCGCGCGGCGGGACCGTGACGCCGTCCTTCTCCGGCATCTCGATCACATAGGCGAAGGTTCCCGGCTTGAAATGCGTGTTGAATGTCTCGTTAACCTCGGCAAGCTGAATAGTGGGCAACAGCTCTTTGTAGAGATCGAGCTCCTGCCGGGCTGAGAGGACCGGCTCCCGGTCATTGACGGCCGAAAGCATCTCGAAAAGGACGGCGCGGGCATCGCGAGTCGGATCGGTACGAACCGCCCGTTCGGCATCGGCCAGGATTTCCTTCTTGGCCAACTCCAACTCGCGCTGGGTGAAGCCGTATTCATGCACCCGGTTCACCTCGGCGACGAGCTGCTCCAACATCCGCTGCCAATCCGCAGATTCGCCGCTGGCGTTGGCGCTAACCAGCAGGGCGTCGTGATAGAAATCTCTGACGCTCGCTCGGGCGTTGCGGTAATCCGCCTCGCCCTTATCGACTCGTTCCTGGTACCGCCGGCCGATGATCCACGCACCAATCTGCTCGACCAGTTCGACCCGCCACTGCTCGACCGTAGTGGTCGCCGGCCGCCCAGGGCGGATATTCGTTATTTGAACGTCGCAACGAGACATCTCCGGGTCGGTGACCACCATGGTTTGCTCTCTGGCGAAGGGCTTGAACTGGGGCCCCAGCGGTGGGCGGGCCGGTACTTGTGGCGTGTAGTGGCCGAACCACTTCTCGACCAGTGGAATGAATCCGTCCGGCTCGGCGTCGCCGACCAGCAACACGGTGACGTTCTCCGGCCGATACCAAGTGCGGTAGAAATCGACGAACTCGCTGCGGGGGGCGTTGGCGATGATCTCCTCTTTGCCGATTGGCAGGCGCTCGGCGAAGCGCGAGCCTTCGTACAGCTCGGGCCAGAGTTTGTCGCGCATGCGTTGCTCGGCGCTCTTCCCGGTGCGGGCCTCCGCGAGGATAACCCCGCGCTCCTTGTCGATTTCCTCGTCCAGCAGCAGGGCCCGGAAGGCGTAGTCGCTCAGCACCATCAGAGCCTTGTCCACGCGTTCGGTCTTGGTGTCGGGCAGAAACAGCATGTAGGCCGTCTGGTCGAAGCTGGTGAATGCGTTGACATCGGCGCCGAACTCCATGCCGATGCTCTCGAAATACGGGATCAGCTCGCCGGGCGGCATGCTCTCCGTCCCATTGAACATCATATGTTCCATGAAGTGAGCCAGCCCGCGCTGCTGATCGGTCTCGTTCAGCGACCCGGTGTCGGCACGGATCATCAGGGCCATCTTGCCCGGCGGGTTGGCGTGCTGCCGGTACATCCAGGTTACGCCGTTGCTCATCTTGCCGGTGAGAATGCGGACATCGGCGGGCAGCTGCTCGGCAGATAGCGGCGCGGCCCATACGAACAAAGCTGGCACGACTGCGGTGAAAGTTAAGCGCAACTGTCTTGCATTCATGATTCGTCCATCCTCATCTGGTTAATTCTGGAATCGACATTCCGTCTTCTCGTGGCCCTCCGGTAGGGGCCTTGGGGCCCGGGGCTCTCGGTTGGCTTGGCTGTGGCTCACCGCCCCATCGGCATTCTAGGCTCCAGGTACACGGGGCGGTACGGCATGACGGGCGTTCCATCACGGTACTGGTCCCAGTCCTACTCATGTCGCAGTGCCTCGATCGGATCGAGATTGGCCGCGTGTCGGGCCGGATAGAGCCCGAATACTATGCCCACGGACATGCTGACACCCACTGCGAGCACGAGGCTGTATCCCGTGACGATCGTCGGCATGCCGGCCAAGCGTGTGATCAACCACGGGATGAGCAGCCCGATCGTCACGCCAATGAGGCCGCCGGCCGTCGAGAGCACGACCGTCTCGATCAGGAACTGGCCGATGATCTGGCGGCGTTTGGCGCCGATCGCTCGGCGGATGCCGATTTCTCGCGTCCGCTCTGTCACCGAGGCGAGCATGATGTTCATGATGCCGATACCGCCGACCAGCAGGCTGATCCCCGCGATCGAGCCGAGCACCACGTTGAACGTGCGCTTGGTCGCTTCCGCCTGACGCAGCAGTGCCAGGGGCACGCTGATGCGGTAATCGCTTTTGGGGTGATAGCCCTTCAGCATGCGCTCCAGTCCGGCGGCTACGGATTCCACGTTCTCGATGGAATCCACCTGCATAATAAGCTGGTGCAATTCGACCGATTCCCGCGACAGCGAGCCCGCGCTGACCTCCGTTACGTAATCGCCGTAGCGTTCGCGCGCGACTTCGATCGGGATGTACGCGTCGATGTCCTGGTCGGGCGTCTGGATCGCGCCGCCCTGTCCGGACTCGCTCTGGACAATGCCAACCACTTCGTAGTACGCGCCGCCAATCCGCAGACTCTGGCCGATGGTGCGTCTGGTCGCGAGTAGCCGGCGTGCGCCATATTCGGTGAGGACTACAACGCCGGCCCGACGCTCTCCATCGCGCAGCGTGAGCGTACGCCCGGCAATCAACCGGCGCTGCACCAGATCGAACCAGTTCGCCGAGGTGCCCATGACGCGCAGCTCGAGATTCCGTTCACCGAGACGTCCCTCCTGCCGCACGATCTTGACCGGGACCGTTTGCTCGATCGCGTCGAACGCCTCGCGCGCCCGGCGCTCATCGTCATACAGCAGACCGTACATGAGCATGCTGAACGGCGAGCGTGTGCCGCTGGACTCTTCCTCGGCCGGCTTGATCGACGTGATGATGATGTTCGTGCTGCCGAGCTTCCGGATCTGCTCGAGCGCCTCCCTGCTGGCGCCCTCGCCCACAGCGAGCATCGCCACGACGCTGCCCACGCCGAAAACCACGCCCAACATCGTCAGGGACGAGCGCAGCTTGTGCAGCAACAGCGTCTTGATGCCCAGGCGGATGTTTCTCAGCAGCCTGGCCTGTCTCATGCCGCCGCCTCTTCGATGCGATCGATCAGACCATCCCGCATGTGAAGGCGATGGCGCGCGTACTGCGCCAATTCCAGCTCGTGCGTAACCATGATGACGGTCGTGCCCTGCGCGTTCAGCTCACTCAGCAAGCCCATGAGCTGCTTGCTCGTGGCGGAGTCGAGGTTGCCGGTGGGTTCGTCGGCGAGCAGGATTGACGGGTCGGCGGCCAGGGCGCGCGCCACGGCGACGCGTTGCTGCTCCCCCCCGGAGAGCTCGGCCGGCCGATGTCCAAGCCGATCCGCAAGCCCCACGCGCTCAGCCATTGCTTCGGCACGGGCGGCGCTCTCGTCGGCGTCCCAGCCGAGGTAATACAACGGGAGCTCGATGTTCTCGCGCAGCGTGAGCTGGGGAATCAGGTTGAAGCTCTGGAATATGAATCCCAGGTGGCGCAGCCGAAATTCGCTGAGTGCGTCGTCATTGAGCGCGGCGACGTCCTGCCCCTCGAGCAAGTAGCGACCCGAGGTCGGTCGGTCGAGGCAACCCAGCAGGTTCAGCATCGTACTCTTGCCGGAACCGCTGGGGCCCATGATCGCCCAGAATGCCCCCAGCTCAAACGAGACACTGACTCCCGCCAGCGCGCGCACGTCCGTTGCGCCCATCGAATAGATTTTGGTGACGTCCTCAAAGCATGCAACGATGGCCGCTGTCGTCGCAGGTGTCCCGCCAGCCTGTTCGCGCGACGCCTGCGTCACTCGCTTCCTCCACGGCGATCGTCGTCACCGCGAGATCGTCGCTCCCGGCGCCGGCGCTCGGACTCTTCGCGTTGCTCCGGCGTCATGTTCTCCATGCGCCGGCGCGTCATCTCCTCGCGCTCCTCGGGAGACATGTTCTGGAATCGTTTGCGCATCTCCTCGCGCTGCTCGGGCGTCATGTCGCCGAACATCGCCCCGCCGCGGTCAGCACCACGCCCGCCATCGCGGTCAGGACTGCGTTCGGCCGCTTGTGGCGCCTCTTCGTGCGGCGTGGGCTGAGTGGCTGGGCTCAGGGTCCCGCCCGGGGGCTCCATCTGCACAACTGCAAGTTGGGGTTCCTGCGCCTCGGCTTCCGCGTCGAGCGGAGGTGTCAACATCACCTCCTGCCCCGGTTCAAGACCGGCCAGCACGTGCACCATCGAGTTGTTATCCAGCCCGATCTTGATCGGCACGGGTGCGAAGTCGTTGCCTTCGCGCAGATACACGGTTGGCTCGCCGCCGATTCGCAGGACGGCCTGCACCGGGACATAGAGCGCATCGGCGTGCTGCTCGACGATGATCTCCGCCTGACAGTTCATGCCCGTGCGCAGCTCCTGGTTAGTGTTTTCCAGGTGAATCTCGGTCGGGTACACCTTCAAATCTGGGTTGAGCCAGGCGCTTTGCGCGTCGGGCAGCGGCGCAATCTTGGCGACGCGGCCCTTGAATACCTGGCCCGGAAGGGCATCGACCGACACGCGCACGGGCAGGCCGATGCGCACCTTCTCCAGGCTGGATTCGTGCACCTGCACCTCCGCCATCATCGATTCGGCCGATGGCAGATAGATCAGCTCCTGACGTTCGCGAATAGCCTGTCCCTCTTGCAACGGTTCCATACGGTGGCGTCCGCCGCCTTGGACCGATGTCGCATACACGACGAGTCCGTCGCGCGGTGCGAAGATTTTGGTCTTGGCGATTTGGGCCTCAGTCTTCTCGAGCTTGGAGCGTTGCTGGCGCAGCTCCGTCTCCTTGGCCTTCAGATCGGCCTCGGCCTGAACGGTGTCCGCGTTCGCTTGCAGTTTGACGCGCTCGAGCGCCATCTGCATCTGTTCAACGTCGCTTTCCAGCTCGGCCAACTTGCGCTGCGACGTGTACTCCTGGAGCAACTCCAGCGAGGCGACGGCGAGCTCGTGATTGAGTTGCGCTCGATTGTGCGTTAGCCGATCGGCCTCGAGCTCGGTCTGCGAGATGTATTTTTCCTCGTAGAGGCGCTCGGACCACTTGAGCTTCTCAGCGGCGCGCTCCAGCTCCTCTTTGGCCAGCGTGATGTTGACCTCCGCCTCCTTGATCTCCTGGGGGTGCAGGCCTTCAACGTATTGCGTGACATCCTCCTGGGCGAACTGGTAGTCGAGCTTCGCCTTGGAGATGTTGCTTTCCGCTTGGTTCTTGGCCACGGCGAGGTTCTCGCGCGCACGGATGAAGGCCGCCTCGGCGTTGTCCACGGAGATCTGCTGCTGGATCAGGTCGTCTTGCAGCCGGCTCGCGTCCAGCTCGACCAGCAGATCCCCTTTCTTGATGCGCGTTCCCTCCGGAATCAGATAGATGATCGTGGTCTGTCCCTCGACCTCGTTCTTGAGGCTGACCTGCTCCAGCGACTTGATTGTTCCGGATTCGACCACGCTGATCGTCAGTGGTCCCTTCCGCACGCAAAACGTCGGCTGCGCCCCGCGTGCAATCCCTAAACCGACCGTGCGCGTCATCGCGAACGCGAACGCGCCCAGCACGCCCACCACAATGACGACGATCGCCGCCACCGGGAGTCTTCCACGCATCTTCTGCCAATTCAGATTCTTCGCACTCATTTCAATCCGTCCCATTCTCGGGAACGTATTCCCGCCATAAACCACGCTCGTCCACGTTGAGGAGACCGAGATCACGTTGCAGGGCGAGCTCGTTGACGCGGTAGCTGACGAGAGCCGCCGTCAATGCGTTTTGCGCGGTCACTAATGCGTCCTGCGCCTCCAGTACGTCACGAATCTCCGCCCGACCGGCCTCCAAGAAGAGATTTGTGCTTGCCACCCGGCGCTCGGCGACCTTCACAGCTTCGGCTTGGATCTGGATGCTCTCCCGCGCATCGAGCAGCCGGCTCAGGCCGTTGCGAACGTCCAGCTTGATCTGGTCCTCCAGCGCCTGCACCTCACGAACCGCTTGCTCGAGGCGGACCAGGCTGGTGCGATAGACGTTGCGCTCCGCGGTTCGTTCAAACGCCAGGTCGATCGTCAACAGGGCCGAGTAAAGGCCCTCGTCCGGTCGCAGAATCGCGTCGTTAGAGCCGACCGAGCCCAGCGTTCGCCGCTCGCCGGCCGAACCGCTGCCCAGGAGCGTGATATCGGCACGCAACTGGTCCGCGGCCACGGCGACCGTCCGCTGGGCATCGTGCACGCGCCCCACGGTGACGCGCAGATCCAGTCGATGCGCGAGCGCGGCCGCGATGGCCTCCGTTTCGTCCAGCTCGTAGGGGCCCGGCTTTCCGCGGCCGGGCTCAACAAGCGTAATTGGCGCGTCGGCCGCCGGGATCTCTTCCTCGGTTTCTTCGAGGTCCTCGCCGGAGAACAGCTCTTTCATCGCCGTTGCCAGCTTATCCAGCTCGCCCGGATCCAGCTGGATCCGAGCGTCCGTCGGCAATCCGAGTCGGAGCTTGAAGCTGTCAAGCTGGCGCTGAAAAGATTGCTGTGCCGACACCCACTGATTGCGAGCGCGCAGCTCGTCCTGCCGCGACTGATCCACTTGAATCTCCGGGAGTCGTCCGGCATCAGCCAGACGCCGCGCGCGACGAGTGGACGCAATCAGCCGGCGGTAGTTGTCCTCCGCGTTCTCCACCGAATCCATCTGCCGCAGCACGGCCAGGTAATCGCTGGCGACGTCCACGGCGAACTGGCGCTTGAAGCGTTCGAACTCATGGAACGCGTAGACGACGTCACGCTCAGCCTGCGTCAGCGGCTCGGTCACGACGAACTTGCCCGAGCCGCGCATGAGCGGCATCGTCATGGTCACATCAGCGAAGATGCCGCGCGAGAACAGCCGCTCCTGCGTCAGAAGCGACACGAGATCCAGCCCGATCTGCCCGGTGAACGTCAGGCCGCTCTTGAAGCGCTGCGACAGCTCTCCTATACCGCCGTACTCCAGACCACCTACGGTCTGCCGGTCGGTGTGTCCCTGGTCGTCGAGCGCGACCTCGCGTTCGAGCTCTGCCCTGTACAGACCCTCCAGAACGCCCGCCCACGTTCGGCGAAACGCGTCGCGTTCGAGGTCGAGCTGCAATGCCGTCAGAAAGACGCCCTCTTTCTGGGTCTGGTATTCGCGACTTTGGTGCGCGGCGACCTGAAGCGCATCGGTCAGCGTGAGGCGGAGCGGCTGCTCCGTGGCGAACCGATCGACGAGCTCGTCTGTGACGGCCTGCTTTTCGAGGTAGTCGTCGTCAGGCCACTGTCTGATTGGCTCGATATCCCCGGTGCTGAGGGACGCGCTCGCGCCATACGGCAAATGCTGATCGAGCAGCAATCGCCGCCGGAGCGTGTCCGCCGGCGTCTCGATCGTAAATGGTTCCGTGCGCCCGAGTGCTTCCGCCTGCTTGCGGGCGACAATATCGTATGCGGCCCGATCGGCTTTGCGGCGATAGTCCCCAGCGCGGCACCCGGCCATCGACCCCGCGAGCGCGGCCGCGACGGTCACCGTGAGCTTCACGCCTCTCAACATAGTCTCACGCCTTGGGGGGCGTCGCGTACCATCCGCTGGACTCCCGTCCAACTCCGTCACGCCACCGCCCCGCAGGTTCGTCACCACTGCCGTCAGCTCCCGGCCAGGAAGGCCGAAAGCGCTTCAACGAACGAGTTCGTTGCGGAATCGAGCGCCGCCCTTATGACGTCGGCGATCAATTGGTCACTGTCGACGGGGCAGCCGCCCATCAGCAATAGGAGCGCCCCACCAAGGATCAAGAGCCGGCGACACCGTGGAAAAGGTCTGGGTGTTCGAAATCTCACGCTTGCACTCCTAGATCAGGGCCGACCGTCCAGGCCCCGCCCGCCACGTACGCTACGAGGCATCGCGGTGCCGCGCTCGGCCATGCTACTCTCTCCGCGGGGATTCGAAGGTTCCTGAGGGCGGCGCCCCCGCAACCCCGTGCTCTGCTGTCCGTCCTAACGGCTATCCACGCACTCTCAGCCATGTGTTGCTCCAAGCACCCATTCCCATGCCTCGCCTCGACGCCGGACCGACGACCAGGGGCACTAGACGGGTACGCCAGCCAGAATGTCGCCCGGACTCACAGCGAGGGCCCCCGCCATTGTACAGACGCGAACGCCGCCGTGAAAACAGTCACGGCCACGACGCCCGCCAGCACAGCCGGGTACCCGCGTACGCGAAACGGCCCGATCACGTCGGGCCGGCGCGAGCGTAGCGGATGGATGGCGCCAGCCAAGAGCAGCGCCAGGAATGACAACCCCACTGAGGCATCGCGATTGGCAGTGATTTCGGGCGTGTGTCGCGGAGACAATGGCTTCCGCGCGGTGATGCCGCTCCTCCGAGAGCGCAAACATATCCCCCTCTCCCCGCCCCGAGAGTAACAACAATTCCTCGTCGGTGCGTGTAGTCACCTCATTGGCAAAACGCTGAGCTCGCGCTGTTATTCGCTCTTCGCCACGTTAAGCACGCGAGCCACGGGAAACCTGCGGGCGACCAGGCGAGAATCCGCGGCCGGGGGTACGAGACGCAGCCGCCGGCCGCGGCTGCCCATTGCCCGGCCTAATTCCCCGTCTCGGCGAAGCAACGCGATTTCGCGAGCCGACTCTTCGCGCTGATGGACACGGCTTACCTGGCCTCCGTCCCGCTTCCCACAATGCATCGCGCGGCGGGCTCAGACGGACCGCGGGCTTGGGCTGCGCGACGAGCCGGACCGCCTTCAGTCAAATCCCTGTGCGTTCCAGGCCGCCCTGGAGAGCCACGCGAAATCAAGATCAGCAGCTCGGTCCACGATTACCACGTCCTTCAGGTCTGCTTCTAGGGCATGCTGCTGGAGAAGATCCAAGGGCAGCGGCCAGGGACGGCCACCGTGATTCTCGCGGACGAAACCACCGAGACGGTCGGTCTCACGGCTGAGTGGCCAGCCTTCGAACAGAGGCTTGCCGAGGCTGAGGCCATCATCGACCGAAGAACGGCCACCGACCTGGCAATCTTTTCGGGATGCGGCCAGTGCGTTTGGCAGGAACTCTGCCACGACGACGCCGTGACGCGGAAAGACGTGACGCTGGTTGCGGACTTGCGGCGCAGCACGAAGCCCGCCTTGGCCGAAGCGGGCATCATCACGGTCGATGACCTGGCCAAGGCTGAATCCGACGGGCTCTCGGATTTGCGGGGAATCGGCACGAAAACAGCCGAGAGGCTCGTGCTTCAGGCCAAGGCACAAACTGACGGGCAGGTCATACCGATTGGCACGGTCAAGCTGCCCAAGTCCGCCGCCGAGCTGTACGACGACATCGAAGGCGAACCGGCTCTCGACGTGGACTACCTCCAAGTCCCCGGCCGCCAGCTTCGCGAGCCCGAAGTCGAGAGCATGCGGCTCGCCGGCCTGGTCGATGAGTATGTTGCTCGGCTTGAGGTCGCGGTGAATGACGCCTAGCAGGTGGGCCGCGCTGACTGCGTCGCGGACCTTGACGAAGAGTCGGAGAATCTCCCTGATCGACGACTCGCGCGCGGCGATGAACTCGTCCAGCGGGTCGCCGCTGCCGACGCGGTTTACGGGTCCCATCTTGTAGTCTGAACGTGATACGGGCACGGCATGCCGTTCATCAGCACAGCCCCGCGCGGGTCGAGTTGGAGGACCAATCTGGCAATCTCGCATTCACCTCGCAGCCGAACCGCTCACGAGCCAGGTCCTCGCATCTTGTACTGCGGATAGTGCTCAGCCCACCATTCCCTGTTCAGTTCGAAACGCTCCTTCGCAGTTTTGAGAGCCTCTTGCTCATTGGCCAGGGGACGCCCGTTCGTAATGACATCCCAGTCGTCCGCGTAATCGAGCCATTGACCGTCCGGCGTCAGCCACTGGTACTTGTCCCGACTGCCCCGCCCTATGCGCACGACGTACGTCCCTTCCACCAGGCAGTAGCCATATTTCTTGGCCATCCAGCAATCCCCTTCACGCTCGCGGTGTCACCGTGCAGCGCAACGCGGATCGTGATCAACCGGTTTCCTCGTTCATTCGGTAATGCGCAATCCCAACCCCCCGCAGACCGGCACGACGAGCGCGACGACTGTAGCGGTCCCGTCAGCCCTCGTCGCGGCGTGCCAGGTATTGTAGCCGACATCAGGCCGTGTACAGTATGGTTGACGTAAGAAGCCGGGCAACGGGAAGTCGTACACGGCCGGACGTGCACAAACCTCCCGGACTGATGCGACCTTGGAAGCCGGTTCGACCACGTTTTGTGCAAAGGTGCGGATACGGACGCTGTGGACATTGCGATCGTAGGGGGTGGGGCGGCCGGGCTGGCGACAGCGATCTTTGCTGCAAGGCTGATGCCGGTGCGTTCCGTTGCCGTGTTCGACGGGGCCGACAAGCTCGGGGCCAAGATCCTCATGTCGGGCGGTGGTCGGTGCAACATCACAAACCGCGTCGTAACGGCTGCCGATTTCCATGGCGGAAATCCAAACGTGCTCAAGCAGGTCCTGGCCGCCTTTCCGGTCGCGCGCACGGTGGCGTTCTTCCGGGAGATCGGAGTCGAGCTGTGCGAGGAGGACAACGGCAAGCTCTTTCCCAAGACGAATCGGGCCCTCACCGTGCTGGAGGCGATGGTGGGGGAAGCTGCCCGCCTCGGGGTGCGCATTCTCCCCAGACACCGCGTGACCAACATGCGGCGTGTTGCAAGCGGGTTCCATATCGCCGCGGGCGCCGCCACGTTGTCCGCGGGCAATGTCGTGCTGGCGACAGGAGGCCGATCGTTCCCGAAGACAGGCAGCGACGGCTCGGGCTACCGACTGGCCGAAGAGCTTGGTCATACACTGGTTCCACCGACGCCCGCCCTCGTACCGTTGGTTCTCGACGGTGATTTTCATGTACCGCTGTCGGGGATCTCACACCACGTCGAGCTGACGGTGCAGGCCGCCGGCTGGAAACCCGTTCGTGTCCGCGGAGTGTTGCTGTGGGCGCACTTCGGCATAAGTGGACCGGCCGTTCTAGACTTGTCGCGACACTGGCATCGAGCATGCCTTGAACGACGCGAGGTCACGGTATTCGCAAACCTCGTACCCGGCGAAGACGCCGCCGGCGTAGAAGGCCGACTGCTGGCCCTTGCTTCGGAGCAGCCCCGAGTCCAGCTCCACAACTCCCTTGCGCGCTTGCTCCCCGCGCGTGTCGCGGACGCCCTCCTGGGCGCGTTGGCAGTCCCCGGAACCACCCTTATGGCTCACGTTCCGAGGGATGTCCGGCGCAAGGTCGTGAAGGCGCTGGTCCGCTGGCTCTTGCCCGTGCTGGACAGCCGGGGCTACTCGCATGCCGAAACGACGGCGGGCGGTGTTCCTTTGTCCGAGGTCAATCCCCGCAGCCTCGGCTCACGGAAGTGCCCTGGTCTTTACTTTGCCGGTGAGATCCTCGATGCCGACGGGCGGATCGGAGGGTTCAACTTCCAGTGGGCTTGGGCGAGTGCCTGGGTCGTGGCGATAGCGCTGGCCCGGGCCGTCAAGCCCGACGGGCCCACCGCGGGGTGATGCTCTCGCCAACGGCAGTCTTCCGTTGGATCAGCTTCACCCCGATGCACCCCACACGTGCCACCGACCTTCGCGATCGCCGCGGATGGAATATTTCGCATGCACAACCAGTAAACCGCCAGTTTGGGAAGGCTGCTTCCCCGCGGACGGATTCGCGTTCCGGGAGGGTAATTGCCGATGTTGGGCCGAAAACGCACCCGCTGCATTGATGATCAGGCTCTCATGGTCTCTGTAAGCAAGGTCTGGTACGATAACGATGAGGAGGCTCGGTGACGTTGCTGAGCAGGCGCCATTTGGGAAATGTCGATTCAAGCAAGGAGAAACGGATATGGGTGATAAGGGGAAAAGAGATAAAGGCAAAAAGGAACAGCAGAAAAAGGCCCAGCTTAGTGCGAAGGACAAACGAAAAAAGAAAAAAGAAAATCAGAACACATAAATGCCCAGTGCTGTCCGGTGAACTTTGCGTCCTTTCGGCGGGTTGTTGGTGTTCGACGACGAGTTGGCGGAGCGACTGGCATCCGCCAGGGGGTCGTGGTCGTCCCAGGATTCTCCTCGGACACGCTGCTGGCGGTGGCGCGGATGGTCTGTTCACATCGACGCCGTGCGGGCAGCGGACAGGTTACATTGGTTGTTGCACTCTGTTCGCCTTGTCCAGCGCCTTGTCCTCCGCGCTTTCCTCTCAAGGACGAACCACGCAGGGCCGTCATCGATGAGTGCAGCCCGCGTCATCAGACCGCCGAACAGACGATCTGCTTCCTCGCTCTCCGAGCTTCTCTCGATCTCGTGAATTCGGCGAGCAAGGAATCTGGCACGCACCCGCATGGCATGCTGATACTGCTTCTCGGTCTGGCATGACTCGGGATCAAGTTCGGGCAGATCGCAGGCAGAGGTACCGAACCTGTTCAGCCGCCTCTCCAATTCACCCGGCCAGAAGTCCGGGCTTGTCGGTCTGTCAGATTCTCGGCTCTTCTCCCAAAAGCGCACCGAGTTCTGGGTCATGATTCCGGCGGGAGGGGCAGTCCTGCACAGTTGTGGTAGATTGCTTCGATGTAGCGGTCGTCGTTTCGGAAGCCGTAGCTGCGGTGGCTGACCAGCTTGACCTTGTTGTTCATTCCCTCCAGCGCCCCGTTGCTGATCCGCAGTTTTGTCCACGCCAGGATGCCGGCTTTGTGTTTGCGGATCATGCGGGCGAAGTCCTTGAAGGGCTCCAGCCGCGAATGGCTGGCCCACCAGAGCCACTGGTCCAAATGCCGCCAGGCCCAGGTCTCGTGCAGATAATCCCAGAACCGTTGGAAGTCCTCTTTCAGGTACCAGGCCCGCGCCAGCGGATGGTTGCTTCGCACCAGGCTGCTCAGCGAGCGCTTCTGCTTTGGCGTAAGGTTCCACGGGTTCTTCAGGAGCACGAACCGCGTGCCTTTGATCAACGCCTTCGTCGGTCGGGCGAGCTTGCGGACCAGGCTCCGACGCACCTCGTCGACTGCCGCGTTCAGGTGCCGTACGACGTGGAAGCGGTCGAAGCAGATCGTGGCCTGGGGAGCACGCTCGCTGACTACGTCGCGGTACGGCGCCCACATGTCCAGGCACACCGCCTGAAGGTTCCGGCTGCGTCGCGTGCCCAACTCGTCGAAGAACCGCCGCAGAGTGTGGGTCGTACGGTCTTTGCCAATCCACACCAGTTCCCCACGCAGAAGGTCGTAGACCAGCGTGAGGTACTTGTGCCCACGTTTGCGGCTGACCTGGTCGATGCCCAGGATACGCAACGGCCGCTTCCGACGCTTCGCGAGCCCCCACTGGACCACGCGATGGATGATGCCGGCGACGGTCTTCCAGTTGATCGAGAACTGCTGGGCGACCGTCGAAAGGTCGGTTCGCCGCGCCAGTTCCGCCACCGCTCGGACCAGCGACTTGGTCACCCGCGACCAACGGTCGGCCCAGGGCACATGCTCGACCCGCACGCCGCAGTCTGGGCAAACCACCCGCCGCGGCGTGTACGCCAGCACCAGCGGTAGCTTGCGGATCTTTAAGTCGCGCCACAGTCGGCGTCTGGTCCGGCCCTTCGTGCGACGAACCTTCCGCCCAGAGTGACCGCACCGCGGCAGCCGTCCTTCGATCGCTTCGATCTCGGCGATCAGACAATCGTCGCTCTCCTCGATACTTCGAACCCAATGGGCCGCCAACCCCAACCATCTGCGGATACAATGCTTCAGACGCATCGGCCTTGCCTCCTTTCGTGCCGTCAGCAAACACGAAAGAAACGCAAGCCCCCGATGCGTCAACTACTTACGAGCACCCTCCAAACCGGTGCGCTTTTCGGAGAGGAACCCTTTTTTCTTTTTCGTGGATCAGCGTGACCGTCGAGAAATCCGCACAGACGAGCACACATGCCGTTGGCTGCTTTGGGGGATGCTGGGAGTGGTCCAGCGGCGGAACGTGAGCACACAGACGACGTGTGCGAGCCGGGGGGGCATCCTGGCGGTTCCCAACCCCTCGTATGCGTGATCAGTGGGTGATTCTGAGGAGAGAAAGGCGAAGCCGGGGCTCACGGTCCTGGACACAGAAGCAGGTGGCGCGAAGCGGAAAGACGCCAAGTTTGGGCGGAAATCGCGAGCATTTCGACGCCGGCCACATCTTGATACGATGCTAGCTGTTGGCTCATTCTGCGGTGGCGCTGTGCTTCCGGATGTCGATCAAGTCCTCGCTGCCCGCCGGCGTTTACATTTCCGAGCCGTTTTTCTTTGCGCGAGAAAGAACTCGCTTGCTTCGAAGCGAAAGGCATGGAAACCATCCCCGCGCACGCCAGGAAGTTCATCGGGAAGCGTCTGTCAGCCGCCCACCCCGTGAACGGCGGCAAGCAAACGCCCATGAAGGGGCACCCCGTCTTCGTTGCTCAGCACGTGACAGCGGCCCGCGGCATTTGTGGGTCCGAGAGACACGCGCCGAATCGTGCAAGCTCTTGGGTGTTCCCAATAAGGGGGACGGGGAACCTTCACCGGTCAGTTTTCGATGGCGGCATAGCCCCCCACCCCGCCGTCAGCGAAAAGCATGCTTCTCTCCGTCCATCAACGGATCGAGTGCTCAGCGTCCAGGCTGTTCCAGATCAGTTCCGCAACGGCGAGTATTGGCCGGCTTACGCGCGTTTCCCCCTCCAAGTGGTCGTTTTGGACTTCAACGCATATTCGCACCACGGGCCCTGCCTACCAGAAAGACGACCTATCATCCTGAGCGAGGAGGGTACCAGGATCACCACTCCACCGCCACTCCCCGGCGCGAGTCTCGGGCATAACATGCTGTGCGACAAGGGCTTAGCCTGCTACTGGCACTTGGGCCTATCATCAGGACCATAGGCGCAAGCGCCAGTAGCAGGCTTTGGCACGCCTGGGAGCGCTCACGGAGACCATCGCGGCCTCGTAGTTCGGGTTCTGTGAGGCATCATCGTGGCTCAGCAGGCCTGAACCGGCGAGGCGCGCAAGTGCTTCTGTAGCAAGGAGGACGGAAAAACCGGTAGGGACAATGGCCGCTGGCATAGCTACCCGGCCGGGACGACCTTTACCGGGACAGGACTTCCACCTGTTGGAACAACGGACCTTGCACGGCACACGTGGACCAGCACACCGGTGGTCGCTGACTCGCTACCTGTAATTCGCCACTCCTAATTGCCTGTTCCCTGATACCATCCCCGACGTTAGTCACAGCCGAGCCGAGCGGCCCGCAGGAGCTTGGCGAGGCTCGGCTGTGAGTAACGCGGCGGCGCGGGTTGTGAGTCTACCCGCCGCAGGTATTCTGAAGCAAACCGAGTCTGCCGACGCCGCGATCCCGACACGGTCAACGCACCCTGCTTCTGCGAGAGGCCCGCGTAGATCACCGGTCGGGTCGACGGCACCCGCTCAGAAGTCTGAGAGAACAGCGCCTCATGAAGGCTCTCGTATCAGGTCGACTGGCAGCGGGCGTAAGGCGTTAGCTAGACCCAAGCGGAGGCGAGGAGCGAATGCAATGGACAAAGGTACAGACACCTGGAGCCGACGGACGGCGTTCGTCGGGTTCGACTGGGCCAGTGACCATCACGACCTGGTGCTCGTTGATCAGCGCGGCCAGATCGTCGAAGACTTCCGCTTTGACGATACGGCCGAAGGGTGGCGGTTGCTGATCAACAAGTTGAGCAGGCACGCTGATCCGGCGGTAGCCATCGAGACCAGTAGCGGGGCTACGGTGGAACGACTGCTGGCGGCGGGCTACGCGGTGTATCCGGTCAATCCCAAGGCGGCCAAGCGCTATCGAGAACGCAAAGCCCCCTGTGGAACCAAGACCGACCGCCTCGACGCCTGGAGCCTGGCGGATGCCTTGCGGCTCGACGGGCACACCTGGCGGCAACTCAAACCGGACGACCCGCTAACCGTTGAGCTACGGCTGCTATGTCGCGATGAGATCGTCTTGATCGAACAGCGAACGGCACTGGTCTGCCAGTTGCGGGCCGCGCTGCACGAGTATTATCCCGTAGCCTTGGAGGCCTTTGATGACTGGACCCTGCCGTCAACCTGGGCCTTTGTCGAAGCTTTTCCGACGCCGGCAGCCCTCGCCGCGGCCGGGAAGCGCAAGTGGGAGAAGTTCCTGCACACCCACAAACTGTATCGCCGGGAGACCTACGAGAAGCGGCTCAAGCTGTTTGCCCAGGCTCAAACATTCCGCGGCAGCCAGGCGGCCACCAATGCCAAGAGCATGCTGGCCGTCGCTCTGGCCGGTCAGTTGCGTGTGCTCCAGCGGCACCTGGACAAGTTCCGTGACAAAATCAAGAAGTTGTTCGGCCAGCATCCTGACCAGGACTTGTTCGGTTCATTGCCCGGCGCCGGCGAGAAGCTCGCCCCGCGTCTGCTGGCCGAGCTGGGCGACGACCGCCAGCGTTTCGATTCGCCCGAGGCGCTGCAATGCCATGCCGGCACCGCTCCGGTGAGCTATCAAAGCGGGCACTTCAAGAAGGTTCGCTTCCGCCGGGCCTGCCACAAAGTTCTGCGGCACACGGTGCACCTGTGGGCGAACCTCAGTCGGGTCAAGTGTCCCTGGGCCCAGGCTTACTACCAGAAGAAACGCGCGGAAGGTCAAAGCCATGCCTGTGCGCTTCGCTGCCTGGGCCAGCGTTGGCTGAAGATCCTCTGGAAGATGTGGCAGACGCGCGCCCCGTACGATCCCGAGCTTCACCAGCGCAACCAACTCACGCACGGGAGCTGGGTCCTCGGCCTACTAGCCGCGCAAAACGCGTCACTCACAACCGCCCACACGTCAACAGCGCGAGCTACCAAGGGCCTGTGAAACCTGTCCAGGAGGCTGTCAATGAACCACCCAAGAAAGACCTTGCAAGCAGAGAGAACATCTCCCGACGCTTAGCCTCTGCCTCATACTTCGCCAACGACGCTTTGATCGGCGGGGCGATGTAGAAGGGTTGGCCGGCGAGGTTCTCGACGGCTAGTTTCTCGTACTTCACGGCGGCGTCGAGGTCGCCGTGCCACGCGACCTGTTCGCGGCGATTCTGGACCGCATCCAGCGGTTCGGTGTGCCACCACCATTGGTGCAGCGTGGCTGACGCCACGAGTAAACGAAAGATCGGCGATTCGGGGAGGCAAGGGTTCAGGCTGCGCGGAAACGGGCGGGGTTCGTCGTTCCGGAGTCGGCAGGGGCGAGATTGGCACGTTGGAGTACCCAAACAGGCGGATGCACAGCGGAATCCGCGATTCCTTATGGCATCGAGACGCCTCATGCGGTAGAATAATGCTCAGAAATCCGGCAAATGGAGAATCCCGGTAGGAGGTGGACAATGTCCTGCTCAACGACGCGAAATGTCTTCGCGGCAGTCCTGATTTCGGGTGCCCTTGCGTTCCTTACTGCGGGCTGCCCTCAAACAACGGAACCGGGAGGAGGCCCGCAGGGCCCTGACGGGAACGAGGGTCCGCCGGGCTCGCTTGGCGACGAGGGGGACGAACAATCGCAACTGGAACTCCCACCCTTGGGCGGAGGTGAGCAGCCAGTTCTGTTCCGCTTGCCACTTGCCGAAGATAGCCCAGCGCACTGGTATTTCGATCATGACCCGTCAGGCGGGACGCTCGATTGGGATTGTGGCCAGCAGACGTACGACGGTCACCGGGGGACGGACTACTCGCGAATCGCGCGCGGAACTCCAGTCTACGCTGCCGCCGACGGTTACTTGGCAGAGAAGGACGACGGACATCCTGACGGCCACCCGAACTACTGGCGGCCCAACGGCAACTTCGTGCGCCTCGATCATGGCAGCGACGGGCAGGGAAGGCGGATCCGAACCGTGTATCTGCATTTCGAAGCGGGCTCCGTAACGACCAAGCCTGCGGGCAGCTTCATCCAATGCGGCGAGCAGATCGGCACGGTCGGCATGTCCGGTCGTGCGACCGGCGTACACCTGCACTTCGAGGCCCAGTTTGTGACCGACGCAGGCGAAAAAACCCCGTTTGATCCGTATGCCGGTGCGTGCGGTTCCCCAACGAGCTGGTGGTTTAAC
>Ga0307378_10003056_pt1 | contig 24817 bp, 14 predicted proteins | sample UN1MG_FD_202238 | JGI IMG/M metagenome (GOLD analysis project Ga0307378, IMG submission 202238) | Soil microbial communities from Risofladan, Vaasa, Finland - UN-1 | ecosystem: Environmental > Terrestrial > Soil > Coastal area > Acid sulfate soil | place: Finland: Risofladan, Vaasa | collected...
CCATCGTTCTGGCGAATCTGGACGATATCAAGGGCGACGCGAGGCTGAACCTCGAGATACTTCGTCGCATCGGTGTCTCGGTTGATTTTGCCCCTGGTCTGGCGAGTTTCCGGAAGTTCACTGATACTCTTTTCTCCTGCGATATTATTGTGGATGCGATGCTGGGGACTGGGCTTACGCGTGGCGCTTCTGGCATCTTTGGTGAGGTCATCGAGATGGTCAACAGCATGCCGGGCTACGTGGTCTCGGTCGATATGCCTTCAGGGCTCTCGTCCGACACTCCGCAACTGCTGGGGAGCGTGGTCAGGGCGGCCACCACCGTAACCTTCGGGCTGCCCAAGGTCGGCCAGCTGCTCTATCCGGGCGCCGAGTTTGTCGGCGAGCTTGTCGTCGCAGACATCGGCATCCCGCCCGAGACCGTCGCCAAGAGCAACGTTAAGACCTATCGCATGGACGCGGATGAGCTCGACCTGGGCATATTCTTGCGCAAGCCAGATACACACAAGGGAACGTTTGGACACGTCCTGATCGTTGGCGGCTCGACCGGCAAGACCGGAGCGGTTGCGCTCGCAGCTGAGGCCGCGATGAGGGCCGGGGCCGGGCTTTGCACGGCCGCTATTCCCGCCTCGTTGAGCGCGATTATGGAGGTGAAGACCACCGAGGCAATGACAATTCCGGTGGCAGAGGGGAAGGCTGGCGGTATCTCTCCTGCCGCTACCGATCAGATACTACAAGCAATCGAGAGGCTCAGAATCACCGCTATCGCTGTCGGCCCGGGACTTGGGACAGCGCCCGAGACGGTTGAGTTCGTCTGTCAGCTGCTCCCGAGGATAGAAGCCGTCCCGATAGTTCTCGACGCAGACGGCATCAACGCTCTGGCCGGGAAGGCCGATCTGCTGAAAGGGCTAGATGCGCCCGTCATTGTAACGCCTCATCCGAAGGAGCTCTCGCGGCTCAGCGGAAGGGCCATGTCGGACATTCTGAAGGACCGCTTGGGGGCTGCTCGCGAGTCTGCACGCTCTTTGGGCGTGTTTCTGTTGCTCAAGGGAGCGAGAAGCATCGTTGCGGCTCCCGATGGGACTGCATTCATCAACATGACAGGCAATCCGGGCATGGCGAGCGGCGGGACGGGGGATGTTCTGACGGGGCTTGTCGCGGCCTTCGCCGGGCAGGGTGCCCCACCGCTCGAGGCTGCCAAGCTTGGCGCCTATCTTCACGGACTAGCCGGCGACGTGGCTGTCGAGTCTCTTGGCGAGGCGAGCCTGGTGGCTTCTGACATTCTCGATTTCTTGCCTGAGGCAATCGACCGAGTTGTTGGCTAGAGTCGCGCGAGCAAGGGAGGAAAAATGACATGAGTCGGGCGACCCGACGGCGCTAACGTGAAAAGGATCAAGGCGCACGGCCAAAGCGCGCGGGAGCGAGGCAAATCTGTCGGCCACGGTGTCTCATCTCTTACGCTCTTTAGGGCTTCCCTCTATGTCAGGCATTTGGCAGACTTGGAAGCCGAGGGTAGGGAAACCATCTCTTCGAGGGAGCTTGCCGGCAAGTTCTCGATCAGCGCTGCGCTCGTGCGCAAGGACCTGGGGCTATTTGGCGCATTTGGCAAAGCCGGGGTTGGGTACTATGTCAAGGGGCTGAGAGAAGCTCTGCTTCAGAAGCTTGGGCTGAAGAGAACGTGGAACGTGGCCATCGTGGGCGCCGGGAGACTAGGTATCGCCCTGTCGAGGCATAAGGGTCTTGCCGAAAGCGCGTTCCGAGTGGCTGCCATTGTTGACAAATATCCTGAAGCCACGGCAGCGAAGCGAGATTCTGGACTTGAGGTATTCCATGTCGATGATCTGCCTCGATTAGTCAACGAAAGATGCATAGAACTTGGGATAATCGCTGTGCCCGCGTCGAGCGCACAGGATGCGGCCGACACGATCGCGCAGGCGGGCATAAAAGCGATATTGAACTTCGCACCCACTCATATCGATGTTCCCCAAGGCATCTTCGTGCATAATGTGGATTTCACTATCTACCTCGAGAATCTCGCCTACTACGCAAACCAGGCCTATTATCGCGACGGCCACCCTTGCGACCTAGGTGATAAGGATTGGCTCGGACATCAAGAGTGAAAGACGACTTGCGAGGCGGGCGGATTAAGCGCCGAAAGAAGCCGGCTCGCAGTCTCTCTATGCTCGCCGGGCAGAACATCCTGCTCCTAATGCTATTGGCTGTCCCACTGGCGTTCACGCCTCTTACCTTAGACAGGTATAGCCAGATCAAGTGGGCCATCCTCCAACTCCTGGTGCCGTTTCTCCTGGCGGCGGCGCTTGTTTTCAGAAGGACTATAAGGGAGGTTTTTTTCACAGGACCCATGATGGTTCCCGCGCTCGTGTTTGTGGCCTGTGGCTTCGTCTCGGTCCTGTTCGCACAGAACAGGCCCTGGGCCGCGCGGAGCGCCGTCAATCTGCTCTACATGTTGGCGCTCATGCTCGCCTGCAAGACGCTGGTGCAGACGGGGCTTGATCTCCGCAAGGTTCTCGTGGCCATTATCATCGCCAGCACCCTGGTGGCCCTGCTTGGCATCATCCAGTATTATGGGCTTTTCGGCCAGAGACGTATCCCCGATTCGTATGGCGAGCTGCAAACACCTTCCACCATCGGCCACAACAACTTCGCGGCAGCATTCATCATAATGGCCATCCCGGCGACGCTTGCGGTCTTGGCCTCGGCAAGCCGGGCATGGGTAACTGTTGCATACTCGGTGAGCCTGTCCGTTCAGCTTTATTACCTCATAATAACCGCAAGCAGGGGCGCCTGGACCGGCTGCTTCGTGGGTTCGTTTTTCTGGGCGGTCTGGGCGTTCGTTCTCCCAGCGCTCAGTCGCTCCAAAGGCCCGAGGCGGTCGCGAAAGGCGATCGTCGTCGTGCTGCCGTTGGTCTGTGCCGTCGTGGCGCTAATCATCGCAAGTCCCTCAACAAGGTCGCTCGTCATCGACAAGGCCGCCTCGATGATCAACTTCAACGACAAGCCCATACAGTTCCGGCTGCTGACCTGGAGGTCAACCATATCGATGATCGCGGAGCGGCCCTTGGGAGTGGGGCTAGCCAATTATGAGATGCGCTACCCGGAATACCGCTCTCCGGAAGAACACCGAATAACGGGCCGGTTCAAGAAGGTTCAACACGCACACAACGAGTACCTCCAGACCACGGCGGAGCTTGGTGTTTATGGCACAGTTGCCTTCCTATTTCTCATTGTATCGTTCTTCAGGGCGGGCGCGAGCGCAGCAAGAAATGCCCAGGCTCGCAGAGATAAACTCATGCTTCAGGCCGTCTTAGTTGGGCAGCTGGCCATGCTCGTCCACTCAATCTTCAGCTTCCCAGCTCATCTTCCAGTAACGCTCATGATGTTCTGGGTCTATTGCGGACTTGTGGCTGCGCCGATACGTCTCGAAACTGGAGCAGCGATCGCCAGCAAGAACCCCCACCGCCGCTCCGCACCAGCGCTACTGATCGCGGCCCTCGTGCTCGCAATCCTTCAACTCTCCGCCTCCGAACTCATCTCAGAATATCATCAATCCAGAGGCATCTTGCTTAAGAACAAGGCCGAATACGAGCAGGCGGCGGCCCAGTTTCAGAAGGCGGCCGAGTTCTGCAACTCCAACTTCCTGAACCACTACCTCGCCTCGGTATGCCTCCGCAACATGGGCAAACTCGACGATGCCATCGACGAGAGCCTGAAGAGCCTCAAGTACAACCCTAACGACCGCCATTCGATCTTCAACCTCGGGGCGCTTTACTCCTACAAGGGCAGGACGGACGAGGCGATCGGGCTTTGGAAACGTGTTCTTTCTCTCGATCCTGACTATGCTCAAGCTTACTTCAATATGGGAGCTGTTTACGAACACTTGGGCAAGCCCGCTCTCGCGCTGAGCGCCTACAAGAACGCGCTCGGGATAGCCCCTGGGATGAAGGGTGCCTGCCACAATTTGGTCGTCATGCTCGAGAGGATGGCCAGGTTTTCAGAGGCTAGGGATGCCCTTGTGCACTGCCTCGAGAACGTTCAGGACCTTCAGCTGCAGCTCGACCTTGCACGAGTCTATACGACGCTGGGTGAGACCGGGAATGCCCAGCGCACGCTCATCGACGCGAGGCGCCTCTTCGGCGAAGACGAGCGCATCGAGGCACTGCTTCGCAGCTTGGAGAATGAACATTAGCAGCCGCATCGCTGGCGCCGCTGCATGGGTCTTTTTAGCCGTCATAGTCCTCGTTATAGGCATACTTCAGCTAACGGACTTTCTGCCCGGGGCTTGCCGAGAGTTGGACGTGTCCGAAGAGGCACCCCAAGTTAGTTCCGAGCTGCCCCCTGCTGGCTCGCTCAGGGACTTTCTCAACTCCAACCCCCACGGGTCCATCGTTATCATCTGCGTCAATGGGCGACCGTCACAGCAGACGTGGCAAGCGCTTCGGCGAGGCATGGTCCGCATCGGAGCACAGCGCGAGATAGGTCCCATTTTGGGCGCCTCCTTCGTCCTCATTGGAGTGATGGACGCCCGGCCTGGCTCGGCGGTATTCAAGATGGGTGTTCAGGAGATCGAGATCAGGCTCAGAAAAGGCCAAGAGATCGGCTCAACGGGCGTTGTTGCGCCTCAAAGCATCGTGGCCAAGAGCATCGGCGATTCGGAGAGCATCGGAAGGGCGGTTATATCGGTGGCCGGCGTCTGGCTTTCGCCAAACAAGGTGGGCGTAAACGTGGTGGTCATCGACGGCGGTGGACGTTGCATAAGACGCGGGAGTTTTCAATAACAGATGCTGCCAGCAGGTTTTTGGGTCTCAGCACTAGGTTTGACCGAGGGGATTTTATGAGCGTGGCGGAAGTTCTTGGCGCGATAGACATCGGGACGGGCTCCGTGCTCTGCCTCGCAGTTGAAAAGAGAGTGAATGGGTTGGGGCAAGAGCTTCTCAACGAGAGCATTATCACGGGGCTTGGCGCTGGGACAGCGAGCGACCCTGCGATGCGGAGGGAGAGCATCGAGCGCACGCTGGCCGCGGTGGTCGAGTACGTTGATAAGCTGCGGGAGGTTGGCGCAGCTAGCATCTCCATTGTGGGGACGAGCGCGCTTCGGAAGGCGCCCAACAGAGACGAGTTCGCGGCAGCAGTCAGGCAGAGTACCGGCCTTGAGGTAGAGGTAATAAGCGGCAACGAGGAGGCCCGGCTGACGTTCTGGGGTGCGACCTGTGGCATTACCTGTGGCATTCCGCTCTCGACCAGCCGGATTGCTGTGATGGACGTGGGCGGCGGCAGCACGGAGCTTGTTCTGGGCAGCGCTAGCTCAAAAGAGGCGAGCGAGCCGACCCCGCCGGAGCTTGCGGTCAGTATCCCGCTCGGAGCGCTGACCCTAACGGACCGCTTCATCACGCTCTATCCGCTCGATTTGGCCGTGACCGCACAATTGAGGGCCGCCATTCGCGACGAGCTGAAGGGAACAGAGACCGAAAAGCTCGTGGAAAAGGCGACAAGCGGCCCCGTCAATCCGCTGCTAGTAGCAGTGGGCGGGTCGGCGACCACACTCGTGGCGATGGAGCACAATATCGTGCCATACGCACCCGAGCGGGTTCAAGGAGTTCGGGTTACGCAGGATGTCATACTGAAGCACATTGACAGGCTGGGGAAGATGTCGCTTGCCCAGCGGCATCAAATCCCGTCGTTGCCGAAGGGACGTGCGCCGGTGATAGACGCGGGGCTTCTGATACTGCACGAGCTACTGTCCTTATTCGGCGCTTCGGCCATGACGGTCTCGGATAGGGGCCTAAGATACGGCGTCATCGTCCGGGACAGCCTGCGGCACTCTTGAAAGGCAGCGCACACCTGGCGAGCAGACCACCATCCCGGCAAGCACGCCTCGTGCCCATTTCCGCTCGGGCTCGCTTTTGTAACCCTCAGCGAAAGAGCTTCCTCAGACCTTTCCCGATCGCCCGACCGACGAGGCGCCTACCAACCCGCTTGCTGATTCTCTTGGGGCTTCCGCCGCTCAAAGCCTGAAGGTCGCCCAGAAAACGGCCCAGCTTGTAAGTCCCACTCCTAACAGAACGCGAGAACATCCTTTTTGTCATTCAGTCACACCTCCTCGCTGTTCAGCACTCTACGTGATCCTTATCATATAGAAAAGTCCCGCAATTGGCCCAAATTGTCAAGAGGTTCTCAACGCCGCCCGTGCCCGGCCCCAGGAGTTTAACCGGCCAACCCGAGGCGCAACCTGACTTGCATCCGCTCGCAGACAGCCTATATTTGGATGCGCGATAAGGAGGGGTGGCCGAGAGGTCGAAGGCGGCGGTCTTGAAAACCGCAGACCGAAAGGTCCGTGGGTTCGAATCCTACCCCCTCCGAGCCGCTTTCCGGCGATTGAGCGCGGAAAACTCTCTCAAGACCTACTTTCCCTGTTTAGCCTTGTTGTTACATTGTGATGCTCAGGTAAACGGCACAATAGCGGCACAAAGATTGGGGTTGATGTGAAGTGTCGGCGAAGTTATGTGTATCGTTCAGGGCAAGGCTACCAAAGCAGGATTGCACTCAAGAACGGCACAATAGCGGCACACTGACCTTGGTCTTAGGCAAGAATGAACACCACGGAACCCCAAGGGCAGGGCGAAACGGAGTTGTGCGGGCTTCTGACTATCAGAGTAGTATCAGACATCACATAAGGGGCGAAACGTCTCTACGGGCGTCTGGCGCAATTTCTCGGATCGGACATCCCGCTCACCGCATCCCCTCGAATTTGCACTCCGAATCCAGGTCTTCTCGCACTCTAGTTGGCGTGGCGCCGATAAGCCCGAACAGAGCAAACCTCAATGAGCTGGATTTACCCGACCATCTGATCTTTGAGCCTGCAAATATCACACCGGCATGCCGAGGCTTGTATCTGCGCCATCGAGCGGAGAATACCGTAACATACTGCCGGTTCTTGATTCAGCCGCAGACTTGTGTTTCAATCCCTAAACCCAAGACGGGCCATCGCGACGTATTGTGCACGAAGCTGAAGGCGCCGAGGCGTTCCTTCTCGGTTCCTGACCGTCAAGGTCGCGTAACACGAATTTGCCCTCGTGGCATATATAAATGGGGAGTCTGCCAAGAAAGCACCTGCGGCATGACCACAGCCTATCACGCCAAGTATTTCGCATATAGATTGACCCGCCAAGGTGGCTTCAGTGCCGAGCGACTCTCTAGGTCACTCTTTGACGCGTGCGTCGATCTGAATCCCCACCAGATAGAGGCCGCCGCATTCGCCATCAGATCGCCATTGTCAGCGGGGACCCTCCTCGCCGATGAAGTAGGGCTCGGCAAGACCATCGAGGCCGGGATAGTCCTTTGCCAATACTGGGCTGAATCTCAACGAAAGCTCCTAGTCATCTGCCCAGCATCGCTACGAAAGCAGTGGGGACTGGAGCTGGAGGAGAAGTTCAGCCTCCCAGTCTTAATCCTGGACGCAAAGACCTATCGCCTCGCAACAGCACAGGGCAATCCCAACCCATTCGAGGCTAACGCAGTAGTGATCACTTCTATACACTTCGCCAGTCGCCAATGCGCCCAGCTGCGTCCCCGAGAATGGGATTTGGTCGTCATCGACGAGGCGCATAAGCTTCGCAATTCATACAGGCCCAGCAACAAGATGGGGCAGAACATACGATGGGCACTCGAGAATCGGCGCAAGATACTGGTCACAGCAACGCCTCTACAAAACTCGCTTATGGAGATTTACGGCTTATCAACCTTGATCGACGAACGTATGTTCGGCAATCCAGGCTCATTCAGAAGCCAATACGGAAACGTTGCCTCCGATCTTGACGCATTGCGCAACAGACTGGTTCCCTTCTGCAAGAGGACACTCCGAAGACAAGTTGTGGAATACGTTCGGTTCACCGAACGACGGCTGCTCACCTGCCCATTTCAACCCTCTGAACAGGAGCACGGACTATACAAGGCCGTCTCAAGTTTCCTCCAGCGAGATGATACCTATGCACTACCGACCCAGCAACGCCACCTGACAGTTCTCATCGCCCGCAAACTCCTCGCCTCATCCTCAATTGCCATCGCCAAGACGCTCGAAGCCATGAAGGATCGATTGATCAAGCTTCGCGACGGCCAACCGCCCGAGCAAGAGAGCCTGGCCGAGAAGATCATCGAAGGCGAGGAAATCGGCGACGATCTCCTCGATGAGTTCCCAGAGACCGACCAGGAGGATCAAGAGGCCACACCGCCCTCGGACGATGAACCCATCAGAATCGACCGCAAGAAGCTAGAGGCCGAAATCCAGGAACTGGAGAGATACATCCTCTGGGCCCAGAGCATAGGAATCGACACCAAGACCCGAGCCCTGCTAAAGGCCCTCGACGTCGGCTTCAAGCAGCTGGTCAAGATGGGTGCAGCCCGCAAAGCCGTGGTCTTCACCGAGTCAAGGCGCACCCAGGAGTATCTCACTCGTTTCCTCGAATCGAACGGGTACGCCGGACAGGTATGCACCTTCAACGGCAGCAACACCGACCCCGACTCCCGAAGTATCTATGAACGTTGGCTCGAGGCCAATCGGAACACCGGAAGGTCAAGCGGCTCACGACAGGTGGACTGCAGAACTGCCATCATTGAACACTTCCGGGACCAGGCCAGCATCATGATCGCAACCGAAGCAGCGGCAGAAGGCATAAACCTCCAGTTCTGCTCTATGGTTATCAACTACGACCTCCCGTGGAACCCCCAGCGCATTGAGCAACGCATCGGCCGATGCCACCGCTACGGACAGGAGTTCGACGTCGTTGTCATCAACTTCCTAAACGAACGAAATGCTGCCGATCAACGCGTCTACGAGCTGCTCGACGAGAAGCTCCACCTTTTTCGAGGCCTGTTCGGCGCATCCGACGAGGTCCTGGGCGCGATTGAATCCGGCGTGGACTTTGAGCGTCGCATCCTGGACATATACCAGCAATGCCGCACCCCCGAGGAGATCGAAGCCGCTTTCCAAGAGCTCCGTCAGCAGCTCGAGGAGACAATCGAGAGCAAGCTCGCCGCAACCCGGCGCACACTCCTGGAGCAATTTGATGAGGAAGTTCACGCGCGCCTCCGTGTTAATCTGGAGGGCACCCGGCAACAGCTGGACCAGATAGGCAAGCTGTTCTGGACGCTCACCAAATTCGTCCTGTCCGACCTCGCAACCTTCAACGATAGCGACCTCACCTTCAACCTGTCCCGATCCCCTGTGGAAGGCACGCAGCCGGGCACGTATCATCTCATCTCTAAGACCGAGCGAAACGTCAAAAGCGACTTCCTTTATCGACTCTCACATCCCCTCGGCCAGCACGTTATCGAGACCGCAAAAGCCTATCCGGCGCCGTTGGCTTCCCTCACATTCGACATCTCTAATCACCCAGTCAAGATCTCCCTCGTTGAAGCCTTGAAGGGGCAGTCCGGCTGGCTCCACCTCCAGCGACTCACCATTCATTCCTTCGAGCTTGAGGAGCATCTTCTCTTTTCAGCCTTGGGTGACGATGGCAGCGCACTCGGCCAAGAAGTCTGCGAGAAGCTCTTCAATTGCCACGCCACTGTCGGCCCCCGAAGGAACATCTCACCCAGTATAAGGACCCGACTCGAAGGAGAGGCGGAGCGACATGCCAAGTCTACCATCAGCCTATCCGTGGAGAACAACAGCCGATATTTCAACGAGGAACGTGAGCGTCTCGAGCAATGGGCTGAAGACGTTGTGTTTGCGGCTGAGAAGGATCTCAAGGACACGAAGAATCAGATCAAGTTGCTGAACCGACAATCCAGACAATCACCAACGCTTAACGAGCAACACAAGTTACAGGACAAGATACGGCAACTGGAGAAGAAAAAACGACGCCAGAGACAACAGATATTCGACACCGAGGATGAGATAATCGACAAGCGCGACAAACTCATCTCAGCATTAGAGAAGAGAATGGCCCAGCGGACCTCGATCGAATCCTTGTTCACCATCCGCTGGTCTGTAAAATGAAGCACCGACTCGAAACGACTTGAAATACTTTACCTATTAGGTAATCTTAATTGTTGAATCTATGGACATAAAGTTCAGGTTGAAGAAGCTCGCAAAGGTCTTTAACTCAGACCCGCGACTTCGTAGAGAATACGGGAAACAAATGGCAGAGATTATCGAGAATCGACTGAAGGTCCTAAAGGCGGCTCCATGCTTGGGGGCAGTCCCGAAGATCAAACCCGAGAGGTTGCATCCATTGGCGGGAAAAAGGAAAGGACAGTACGCGGTGGACTTGAAGCAGCCATATCGCTTGATCTTCGAACCCAACGTAACAGCATTGCCAGAGAAACCGGATGGCTCGATTGATCTTGCGCAAATCAAGGAGATCATCATTCTTGAAGTGAGGGATTATCACTGATGTCTAGCCTGCAACTGTATCAGTATGAACCAGATTATGCTGTCCATCCTGGAAAGATACTGAAGGAGCATCTCTCCGCTCGAAACATGAAGCAATCTGACCTGGCAAGGCTCTGCGGATTGTCTGCCAAACACATTAGCCAGATCATCAGCGGAAATGCCCCGGTTACGCCTGAAACGGCTATCCAACTCGAGCGAGTTCTTGGGATGTCTGCAAACATCTGGAACAACCTCGATGCGGATTATCGCCTTCATATCGCGAAGGAAGAAGAACGCAAACGACTCAGTGCGGCGGTTCAGTGGTTGAAGCAATTCCCCGTCAGAGAACTGAAGAAAGGGGGCTTCTTGCCCAAGTCGAGAGATACGGTCGATATAGCTAGAGGTCTCTTGAGTTTCCTTGGCGTTGGGAGCTTCGAAAATTGGGAAGCCAGCTACAACATCTTGGCCGTGTCCTGTCGACAGTCTCCCGCCTTCAAGAGCTCAAAGGAATCAGTGGCGGCATGGCTCAGGATTGGGGAGTTAATGGCTGAGAACATCTCGACCCAATCCTATGACAGAGACACGTTTGAGGAATCGCTGAGAGCGATTAGAGCATTGACTCGAGAACTCCCTAGTGTTTTTGAGCCCAGGATGAGGGAACTATGTCGACAATCAGGTGTGGCCCTAGTATTCGTCGCGGAGCTCCCAGGCACCCATCTCTCTGGAGCAACAAGATGGCTCAACCGCAATAAGGCCTTGATAATTCAGAGCCTCCGCTACAAGAAAGATGATCATTTCTGGTTCACCTTCTTCCACGAGGCAGCCCACATCCTGCTCCATGGGAAGAACAGGAAAAGCCTCTTTATCGATGACACAAAGATGGACTCGAGTGATAAGGAAGATGAGGCCAACCACTTCGCCGCAAATGCCCTGATACCTGAGGCGAAGTATCTGTCATTTGTTAGCAAAGGTCGCTTCTATGAAGAACATATTGTCGCATTCGCCAGACAATTGGGCATCGCACCGGGCATCGTCGTTGGCCGCCTCCAGTACGATAGGAAGATCAAGCCCAGCTGGCAAAACAAGTTAAAGCGCTCATTCGAGCTCGTGGAGAGCACCCGCGAGGACCAGGCTGAATGAGTAGCTTCGATGATCTGAAGGCCAAGCTCGCCGAGATATTCCAGCTCGACCAAGCGGACCTGGACTTTGGCATCTATCGCATCATGAACCAGAAGCGGGATGAGATTGAGCGCTTCTTGGATGATGATCTCCTGCCCCAGGTGCGTCAGGCCTTCGAGGAATATCAGACAGGCGACCGTGCTCACATCGAGGATGAGCTGAAAGAGGCGGTGAAGCAGGCTGAGTCGCTTGGCGTTGATCCTGATGCCAGCTCGAAGGTCAAGGAGCTCCGGGAGAAACTGGCCGAGGCGCCGGATATCGCCGCTCTTGAGAATGAGGTCTATTCGCACCTGTACAACTTCTTCCGCCGCTACTACCACCAGGGCGACTTCCTAAGCCTCAGACGCTACAAGGAGGGTGTCTATGCCATCCCCTACGAGGGCGAGGAGGTCAAGCTCCACTGGGCGAACCACGACCAATACTACATTAAGACCTCCGAGTATTTCCGGGACTACACGTTCAAGCTGTCTTCCGGGAAACGCGTCCACTTCAAGCTAGTTGAGGCAGACACCGAGAAGGACAACCAGCAGCCGCAACGCGGCAACGAGCGACGGTTCATTATCGCAGCCGAGGACCCGATATGCGAACAGGACGGCGAGCTCTTCATCCGCTTTGAATACGCGCCCGATCCTGAGAACAGAAAGCAAGCCGAGCTCAACGCCGAGGCAGTCCAAAGGGTTCTTGCCCTTCTCGGGCGAGGCGAATGGCTAACCGAGGAGCGACGGGAGTGGTTCAACGGTCTGTCTGAACTGAAGGCGACGGAGAAGAACCCGAAACGCACTCTTCTTGACAAGCGCCTCGCCGACTACACGGCGCGGAACACGTTCGACTACTTCATCCACAAGGACCTGGGCGGCTTCTTGAGGCGCGAACTCGACTTCTACATCAAGAATGAGGTGATGCACCTCGACGACATCGAGAGCGAGGCCGCGCCTCGAGTCGAGCAATACCTCAGCAAGATCAAGGTCATCCGCAGGATAGCGCACAAGATCATCGAGTTCCTTGCCCAGATTGAGGACTTTCAGAAGAAGCTCTGGCTCAAGAAGAAGTTCGTCGTCGAGACCAACTACTGCGTGACGCTCGACCGCGTGCCCGAGGAGCTATACCCAGAGATCGCTGCCAATGATACCCAGCGAGAGGAGTGGGTCCGGCTGTTCGCCATTGATGAAATGAAGAGCGATCCCGCCGGTTCCGCTGCCTATTCAGAGCCCTTGTCGGTCGAATTCCTGAAGGCCAATCCCTTCTTGGTCATTGATACGAAGCACTTCAGCCGGGAGTTCAAGGATAGGTTGCTCGCCAGCTTCGACGATGTTGACACGAAGTGCGACGGGCTGCTGGTGTATAGTGAGAATTTACAGGCCCTGAACCTGCTGTTGGAGAAGCACCGTCGACGGGTCCAATGTATCCACATTGACCCTCCTTACAATACCCAGACCAGCGGCTTCCTTTACAAGAATGAATATCAGCATTCTAGTTGGCTTGCCATGATGGAGAGTCGAGCAAAAACAAGCCTTCCATTGCTCGCCGCGGACGGATCGTGTTTGTGCCATATCGACGAGAATGAACATGAACTTCTCCATATGCTTTACTGCGCCCTCGGCATCCCTGATGGTGGGACGATAGTGTGGGACAAGAGGAACCCCATGTTGGGGCGAAAAGGTATCGCAACCCAGCACGAATATGTGATTTGGCGCACATGGCGGGAAGGGCCGATTTATCTCAAGCCTACGAACGTCCGAATGATCATCGGCAAGGCCCAATCAATTGTAAGCCATTATGGCGGGGTAACATCCCAGGCCCGCGACGACTTCAAGAACTGGATCACTAGTTGCGGTGAGCTTACGGGAGGGGAGAAGGCATACCGGTTCCTGGATGACGACGGCCGTGTGTTCCGTGGGGTTGCCATGGGGGCCCCTGAACCTCGGACCCACCCGAAGTTTCATATCCCACTAGTTCATCCCGTCACCAAGAAGGAATGTCCCGTTCCACCCAACGGATGGTCTCGAACACCCGAGACTCTCCAGAAGCTAATGGATAACGGCGAGATTCTTTTCGGTGATGACGAGACCGTTCAGCCGCAGAAGAAAGTACTTCTTACTGAAGACTCCAAGCGTCAACTATCGTCCGTGATCAGCGATGCCTCCAGAGGCAAAGCTGACGTCGACAAGCTTGGCCTCGAGTTCCCTTATTGCCATCCAGTTTCCCTCTATGAGGAGCTCTTAGGAGCAGAATGCCAGACTTCGGGCGATGTCGTTCTCGACTTCTTCGCGGGCTCCGGGACAACAGGTCATGCGGCCATCAATCTCAACCGTGAAGATGGAGGCAATCGGGCATACATTCTGGTTGAGATGGCCGATTACTTTGACACGGTGATGACGCCGCGCATCAAGAAGGTCGTGTATTCGAAGGACTGGCGTGATGGCAAGCCGGTGTCCCGCGAGGGGATCAGCCATACGTTCAAGTATCTTCGCCTGGAGTCATACGAGGACGCGCTTAACAACCTGGAGCTTAAGCGGACCAAGGAGCAGGAAGACCTGCTCGCGGAGTCCGATTCGTTTCGGGAGAGCTACATGCTGTCCTACATCCTCGACGTGGAAAGCAGGGGGAGCGCCTCGCTCCTGAACGTCGAACAGTTCGAGGACCCTTTCAACTACAAGCTGAAGATCGCAACCGGAAGCGTGGGCGAGACGAAGCCCGTCACGGTCGATCTCGTCGAGACGTTCAACTACCTGATCGGTCTGAAGGTGCGACACATCGATCACATCCGGGGCTTCCGAGTAGTCCAGGGCACGAATCCTGACGGCGAGAAGGTGCTCGTGATATGGCGCAACACGAGAGAGACGAGCAATGAGAACCTCGACAAGTTCTTTGACAAGCAGGAATACAATCCGAAGGACACGGAGTTCGACCTGATCTACGTCAACGGCGACAACAACCTCGAGAACCTGAGGCGCGATGACGAGACCTGGAAGGTGCGACTCATCGAGGAGGAGTTCCACCGGCTGATGTTTGACGTGCAGGACGTGTGAGCCGTCTGGCGCCCACTGACATGACCACACCTGAACCAACTACGCCTCTAACGCTCTCGCCAACGCCTGGGACCGCACGGCGACGCGGCCGCCGGCCCGCTCGTCCGAGAGTCAGGTTCGAGGACAAGCTCGTCCTTTTCCAGTGGATGCTGAGCCTGTTCGAGGTCGATTCCTTCCAGAAGCTCGCAGACCTTCTTAAACAAGCATCCCTGGGCTTCAATGAGGACAACGTCTCCTACTACTGCCAGGCCCTTCAAGCCCGGATATTTGAGCGCGAGCACTTATCGGCGGACCTGCTTCTCCGATATGACCAGAACATCGTCCGCCACTGGAAGCAGATAACTGAGAAGCGCAACCGGAAGGGGCACATCCTCTATCCCAAATACTTCCAATACTTGGCCTTGCTTTTCACGGAGATATATCTCGACCGGTTCTTTTCAGACCCCTCGTCATTGCTCGCAGATTTGAACGCGCAGGCCGAGGTGCTTAACGCTGATCGGGCCAGAGGCGACAGGGTGAAGCCCTACAATCCCGAGGACCTGAATAAGGTAGCATTGTGGTGTGCGACGGGCTCCGGCAAGACGCTTTTGATGCATATTAACATCCTCCAATACAGGCACTATCTGAGACTGCACGGTCAGGAGAAAAGCCTCAACATGACGATACTCCTGACACCCAATGAGGGCCTTTCACGACAGCATCTTGCGGAATTCGGGCTCTCGGGAATCAAAGCCGAGCTCTTCGCCAAAGAAGGCGGTCGCCTCTTCGGCGGAAGGGACGTGGAGATCATCGACATCCACAAACTGAAAGAGGAAACTGGCCCGAAGACGGTGGCGGTCGAGAGCTTCGAGGGCAACAACTTGGTGCTTGTTGACGAGGGCCACAGCGGGGCCAGCAGCACCGACCTCGGCCATTGGATGACCATGAGAAGAAGCCTCTGCGCGCACGGCTTCTCGTTTGAGTATTCAGCCACGTTCGGCCAGGCGGTCGGCAAGCATCGTCAGGAGAACTTAGAGCAGCTATATGCGAAGTGCATCATCTTGGATTACTCCTACAAGTTTTTCTACCGCGATGGCTACGGCAAGGAATACCGCATCCTCAACCTCGCGGACGACTCCGACGAGGCGATAAGGCTGAGGTATCTGACGGCAAGCCTGCTGGCCTTTTATCAGCAGCAGAAGCTCTATGCGGACAGGAAGCATGAGCTGCGCCCATTCCTACTTGAACGCCCGTTGTGGGTCTTTGTGGGGCACAGCGTCAACGCCGTCAGCAAAGAAAGTGGCCGGGATGTCTCTGATGTCCTGGATATCCTGCTATTCCTCTCATACTTCGTCAGGCACCGAGAGCAGGTTGAGGAGTACCTCGGACAGCTCCTTCAGGGCCGCTCAGGCATTCTTGACAGGCATGGCACGGATACCTTCTCAAACGTGTTCACTTACCTATACTCGCTCAACACGTCACCGCAGGACCTCTACAATGACGTCCTAAAGGTTCTCTTCAATGCGAGCTCCGCCGGCTCGATACATATCGAGAACCTGAAGGGCACCGGCGGCGAGATCGCAGTCCGGGTGGGAGACAACGAGCCATTCGGCTTAATCTACGTGGGGGACGCGCCTAAGCTCTGCAAGCTCTGTGAGGACCACACGGAGCTCGTAGTCCAGTCACAGGAGTTCTCGGGTTCTCTATTCCACTCGCTCAATGAGGGAGATTCCACGATCAAGGTGCTCATCGGCTCCAGAAAGTTCACTGAGGGCTGGAACAGCTGGCGAGTCAGCACCATGGGCCTCATGAATGTCGGCAGGAAGAAGGGCGTTGAGATCATACAGCTCTTCGGTCGCGGAGTTCGACTCAAGGGCCACAACCTCACGCTGAAGCGGAGCAGTCAGGTGCCCGGCTTGAAAGCGCCTCGCCATACTGAGCTCCTCGAGACACTAAACATCTTTGGCATTCGAGCGAACTACATGAAACAGTTCAAGGAGTATCTCGAGGAAGAGGGGCTACCGACTGAGGATCAGAGAGACGAGATAATCCTCCCGGTGATAAAGAACCTCGGCACGAAGAGGCTGAAGATGATCCGCCTTCCAAAGGAGCTCGACTTCAAGAGAGACGGGCCGAAGCCAACCCTTGGTCTTTCTGATAACGGCGCGAATAGATGCAGAGTTTTTCTTGATTGGTATCCCAAAGTTCAGGCAATGGCCAGTAAACGCATCCGCCAGCCTCTCGAGCTCGCCAAGAAGAATGAGGCATCCTTTTCCCGGAAGCACACAGCGTTTATGAACCTCGAGGAGATCTTCTTTGAGCTTCAGCGCTACAAGAATGAGAAGACCTGGTTCAACCTAAATCTCCGAATGGAAAGCCTCAAAGTTCTGCTCGAGGACCCGTCCTGGTATCAGCTCTACATCCCCGCCGAGGAGCTTGAGTTTACGGACTTCGACAGGATTCGACGGTGGCAGGAGATCGCGACAACATTGCTCAAGAAATACTGCGATCGCTACTACAAGCTTTGCAGACAGGAGTGGGAGAGCAAGCACCTGGAGTACATCGAACTGAGCGAGGACGACCCCAACTTCATAGAGCAATACCGGTTTCTCGTTGAGCAGTCGAGACAGGACATCGTTGAGAAGCTTCTGGAATTGAAGGGTTATATTGAGCAAGGCCATCTGCGCGAACTCGAATTCCAGGGCCTTTCGGTAATCACGTTCAGCAACCACCTCTACGAGCCCTTGGTCTATGTAACGGGTGGCCTGGTTGAGGTCAGACCCGTAGTCCTTCAGAACGAGGGTGAGAGGGATTTCGTCCTCGACCTGCGCAAGTTCTGCAACGCGAAGCGAGAGTTCTTTGAAGGCAAGGAGCTCTATCTCCTGCGTAACATGAGCCGCGGGAGGGGGATAGGTTTCTTTGAGGCGGGCAATTTCCATCCCGATTTCATCATGTGGCTTGTCAATGGCGACAAGCAACACATAGCCTTCATTGACCCCAAAGGACTGCGCAATCTTGAGGGCCCCAATGATCCCAAGATCGCGTTCTACAAGACGGTCAAACGTCTGAAGGAACAGCCCCAGCTCGCCGATCCGCACGTAATACTCAGCTCCTTCATCATAGCAAGCACGCCATACAACATCATCAAATGGTGGGGCCTGACCAAATCCGAGCTCGAGGAGCGCAATGTCCTGTTCCAGAGGGATAATAGGGACACCTATATCTCGAATCTCCTGGGTAAACTTACTTCGCCCCAACCGGCGTTCGCCAGGATGGAGATCAGCCCGCTAAAACCGATGTAGCCGAGGATGACCTCCAATAGGACACCTGGTAGCCGCCAGCTATCGGGACACAATCCACGTCGCAGGCCGGGCTTTACGGCATCAGCCACAACGGAGAGACTCTCCCATTGGTTATGATAGGCGACGCGTCTTTGTCTGGCGAGAACCGAGACAGACCAAATCAAACCACATCAACTCGACTACCCAAACCTCCTGACTATCCCGCCCTACCCAATCCCCTCAACAAACCTCCCCACCACTAACTGCTCCAACCCCCCAACTCCCCTTTTCCCCGAGAGGAATTCGACCCCTACCTCTGTGTGGAGGTGTTTGATGAATCTGAAGTGGGTGTATGACCTGGATGCTAAGGCGGTGGGGGTTCAAGCATACAACCCCCCCCGATGCCAATTTCCCCCCCTCACCGGTCATCTCACCATCCCCATAGCCCCGCTCCAATGGCAAGCAAACAGGGTGTTGGCACAGAGGTAGAATTTCACTGAGCAAAACTTTCTCTCGCGAATGAATCTACATAGGCCTGTGTGGTAGAGCCTCGATAATTCTGAAGTGGTATCACTGCCGAGGGCATGCGCGTAACCATTACGTAACTGGTTACACGTGGTTACTGGTTACACCGCCGAGGGCCACGATAGGGATTCTTAGTCTGCTATGACCACTACAGCGATGCTTTCTCACGCTCTGCTCCCGAAGTAGTGTCAGACATCAACTAGGTCAGTGCTAGTCCCAATTCGGCTTGTAGTTCTGAGGACGTGCACTGCCGAGGGCCAGGTGTTGCACTGCCGCCAAGGAGGTCACGCCCGTGGGGCGGCTCAAACGACATGCGTGATGGGGGGTTGATATGCACATAGGTAGTTCCCACCTTGGGAGGTGAAGGATGATGGGGAGAACAGCATACGCATGTTCCCCCGCATGATAGCGCCACCACGTCAGCCAACGTGTCTATTCGCTCAAGCTCGGCAAAGTCTCCTTCTCCGGCCTGCCGGATGAGCTGCAACAGGACAAGGAGACTCTTAAGCGGCTGTTTCTGTAAAGCCTCCCGTGTCTAGATGTATGTCCTGCTAACACGGGCGGCGGTGGTGTGAACCCTTCAGGATCAGGGTTGGGACTCATCGCCTACTCCTGCCGAAGCCAATTGAGTGCTGAACAAAATCGCCACTTGATCTTTGTCCAAATGGGAAAGATCAGGGCAACAGATTCTCCGATTCCCGTATCGGGTTCCCGGTATTGCCTGACCCGTGTATTATGCACATCAGATTGAGGCGGGTTTCTTCTGGTTTAGGTAGCACCGTTGTTCTGGCAAGGGACGTGATTGAAGATGAGTAACGTGCAGCGTTTCTCGGATCAGCGTCATGTAGAGCAAATACGCAAGAGACTATGGTGCGGGCGAGAATTCGGCCAAGCAGCAGTCATGGTCGGGGCAGGTTTTAGCCGCAACGCGGCGAGAACCTCTGACAGGATTCCTCCTTGCCCATTGTGGGGCGAATTAGCTTCCCGGTTCTTTGACGACCTTTATCCCGGCGACACAATTCCCGAAGCAAAGAGAAAGAAGCTAAAGTCGAAAGCTATTAAGGGATCTGGGGCATTGAAGCTCGCCAGTGAGTACGAACACACATTTGGGCGTGCCGCGCTCGATAGGCTGCTTCAAGAGGAGATACGTGACACGAGCTATAATCCGGGCCACCTTCACAGATTGCTTCTCTCACTGCCGTGGTCGGATGTGTTCACAACCAATTACGACACTTTGCTTGAAAGAGCCTCGGCAGATATCTATGACAAGAAATACGATGTCGTCGTATGTCAGGAAGACATCCCCGGTCGAATGAAGCCGAGAATCGTTAAACTGCACGGGAGTTTCCCCTCCCATAGGCCATTCATCATCACCCAAAAGGACTACCATAGTTACCGCAGGAATTGCGCACCTTTCGTAAACATGGTTCAGCAGAGCATTATGGAGAACGTCTTCTGCCTGATCGGCTTCTCCGGGGATGATCCTAATTTCCAATGCTGGACTGACTGGGTACGCGAGAACTTGGGAGCCCACACACCCAAGATTTACCTTTGCGGCCTTTTGAGTCTGTCTGCGCGGAGGAGACAGGAGCTTGAGACTAAAGGAATAATCCCAATAGACCTTTCACCAATATTCCCGGAGTCAGAATGGCACGACGTTAAGATCCGCCATGCGAAGGCGCTCGAATGGTTTCTCTTGGACCTTATGTATGGTAAACCGCCTGACGTGACGACCTGGCCGAAGCCCACACCAACTAGTGTTTGGAAGCGAAGCGAGAGTCTGCCGCCCGTCCCGCCCGGGCCGGCTTCACTTCCGGATCTGGGCAGAGAAGATCCCGAGCGCCTGTCATTTGAGTCACTGGATGAGAGCAAGCTTAAGAGACTGCGTGAAAGCTGGGAACGTCAGAGGCTGAAGTATCCTGGGTGGGAGATTGCTCCTCCGGAAAACAGGGATGTGATCTGGGAAAAGACCAAATACTTGATCGACCCGGTCTTGAACTCTGTCGCGCGTCTTCCACTTCCGCAGAACTTGTTCCTGCTTTACGAGCTGAATTGGCGTTTAGAGAAAGCCTTCATGCCCCTGGTCGGCCACTGGCACAAGAAGATGCTGGCCGTTGTACGAAGCTTCAACCCATATCCCAGCCTAGTAGAGCTCGAGGGAGCCACGATAAAGCCAGACATGGATGAGTATAGGAGCCTAGATTGGCGCCTCGTCGGCGAGCGTTGGGTCAAACTCGCTTTTGCGCTCGCAAGGAAGGCGAGGGAGGATCTAGACCAGAGGAGCTTCGATCAATGGATGGGTCCTCTCGAGAAGATTGTGGGACGAAACAAGAAGTGGCAGGCCAGGTGGTTTTACGAGAAAGCCCTATTCCATCTCTCTCGTCTAGAGCAGGTGGAAGCCAGAAAGACAATAGACGAGTGGCCTCTTGTGCAAGACCTCCCATTCTGGAACGTGAAGCGGGCGTCTATACTTGCTGAGCTCGGAGAGCTCAAAGATGCGAAGAAGGTTGCCCAAGATTCCTTGAACACTATCCGTTCCGGCCTCGATGCATATTCTGCAAATTATTCTCTTCTATCCCAAGAGGGTTGGACGATGCTCCTCTTGCGGTCCATCCGCCGGCGTGAACTCAAATCCGAGAGCGACCTTGAGCAAGTAGAGAAGAACCGATGGGTAAGACTGGAGGAATACTCATGCAATCCCCTGTCTCAGGTGAAGCACTTGGAGTCAGAGCTCTCAGGACCGCCTCCCCAACCCTCGCGCTACAAGCAAGTCAAGAAGGATTTTGACAGGGGAGGGGTTACCGTCACGAACCTCGCTGCAACGGGCTTGAGCATTTTTGATTTCCGTCAGGCGTTCGTTTGTCTTCGGATGCTTGAGGAAAGTGGGTGCGGTCATGCCACCCTCCCTTCTGAAATGGTCATAAAGGCTTGTGAATGGGTGGCGCCATTTGCACCACTTCTGTCTCTAACCTCAATGATTAGATCGGGAAACAAGAAGGGAATTGAGGATCATTTCGACCGGGTTCGTGTCGCCACGTTATCAACAGATCAAGTGAATGTGCTCAACGACATGTTCACGACGGGCATGGGACAAGCAGTTGGGCATCTTGCTAGGAATCAGCATGAGATCAATCTATGGCAAACGAGTTTTTCTCAACGCCTTGTTGACACACTCTCAGTGCTACTATCCCGCCTCTGTCTCCGGCTATCTGCTGAGCAGCTTGAGAGTCTATTCGACTCGGCAATGAGAATGTATGAGCACTATCTCTTCGCCGCATGCTATTTATTTCACGAGTCCCTTGGCGCCATTTTCCGCCAGCTCCTGTCCTCAATGCCCGAATCAATGACCCTGGAGAGAATGCCGATATTGCTCTCGCTGCCCATCCCGACTGAGATGGGATTCAAAGTGGCCATGCGTGAGCGGTGGGTAGAGCCCTTTGATTGCATTGTGTGGCCAGAAGCCATGAAATTGGACACGGGTTTCGAACGATCCACATGGGCCGCTCCCATCGCTAATCTCATCCGTGTCGTGAAGGACGGCGCGCCGGAGGCAAGGACGCGGGCAGTGTGCAGGTTGGCAAAGATCAACGAGATAGAGGCATTGACCGATGAGGAGAGAGCCTCCTTCGCTAAGGCTTTGTGGTCGAGAACTAACGCAAAGAGCAGGCTCCCATCCGTTAGGTTCTTCTTCGACTCTGCCTTCCTGTCCCTTCCAGAACCGAAACCTGGGATGGCCAAAGAGAGACTATCCGACCACCTTCTGGCGACGACATTCCCGCCTGTAATAGCCAGGGACGATAAAGGGGGTATCCGTATGGATTTTCACCTCGTTGAGGAGAAGTATGCTCAAGAGTGGCTCATCGCAACACTTCCTTTGTTTCCGTCGGAACAGCAGGAAATGAGATGTATAGACTGGGGTGCTGAAGAGGCACTGGCGCTCTTCCAGAAGGTGGATAGCACATGGGCTGGGGAGAAGGCCGATTTCCTGAACGGCCAGCTGATCCGAGACTTCAAAGACAGGCTGCGATTGCGCTTTGACACTTTGGTTACATTGATGGCTGAGGTGGTCTTGCCCAGACTCGGCTCAATCGATGACTCGAGCATGAAAGACCACGCTCTCAAAATGCTCGATGAGATGGACCGTTCAGGAATTTGTGTCCTCTCGGCCTTGTCCATGACTCTTTTCATTGAGCGAGGCTTAGTTGACGAGACCGCCTCGAGGCTTCGCGTTGGGCTGAACTCCACGAAAGAGAAGGAAGTCAATGATTCGATCTCTGGTCTTTTTTTCTGGCTTCTTCACAGTGAAAGAGGCAGCATCCCCGTACCGCCTGCGGACCTATTGAATGATCTGATCAACAAGATTGTGGCTCGAAGCCAGCCGGGTCTCTTGGCGGCGCTGCACACGGTCTCAACCATCATTCGGAACCTCCCTGCTCTCTTAAATGAAAGGCAATGCGGCTTGCTTTGCGCTGCTCTTGGTTATCTTCAAGAGGTTACCCGGTTGCCGAATGAAGCGGAAAGGCAACGAGTCTCCATCCTTCCAACAGCGATTCCGATTCACGACCTACCCAAGTATCAGGGAGCTGCTGCAAAGCTGGCTTACGGTCTCCAAGGCCTTTACCGGAGTAGGAAGATGCCGATTCCTGACGCCGTCCGTAACTGGCATGCGATGTCCAAAATCAGCCCGTTGCCAGAGGTCAAGCGTGTATTGCAGCAGCCCTAGTGACCGACGACAGAGACTGCTCCAATGGACTCAAGGCTGCTGTAACGCCTCCTCGCAAAGGGGGAAGGCAGCGACCTCGGCCCCAGGATCGATCTCGAGGATCATCTTGTTTTGTTTGGGCTGTTTCCCATGTTATCGGAGGCATTTTTCGGCTGGTGCGATGCAGAAGCCGTGCTGAAATGCCGCAAATCCTGTCGGGACAAGGCTCTCAAGGTATTCAATCATCCACGCAAAATCTCGGCTATCATCGACACTTGCAGACAGGTTGCGATGGCTGGCTTTGAGAAGTTCAAACATCTTATTGAGACTGGTGGGGTCTACTTTTTGGGAAGGCTTGATTTCATTGGGCCTGTTACGCGGTATCATCTTGCGAAGAACATAGGCCTTGACGTGGCAAAACCGGATAGGCATCTCGCCAGAGTGGCAAAGGCGGCCAATTTCGATTCTCCAGACCGTCTTTGTCGCGCCATAGCTGATGATACTGCCGACCGGGTCTCTGTTGTCGATCTCGTCATATGGCGTTTTGCGACTATCGAGCCGGGTTACGTGAAGCACTTCTCGGTATCCGTCTAACCCTGTCCGAGGCTCCAAGCACTACACATACGGTCGTATGGTTGCGGATGTTATCCTAATTGACGGCCGCGACTTGAGCAGGATGCTCGTCGCCAGCGGGCATGCTTGGTGGTATCGCGAGTATGTGCCCAACGACAAAGTTCTTGAGCTTCTGGAGAACGAGTCGCGCAAAGCCAAGCGGGGTCTGTGGGCCGACTTAAGCCCTATACCGCCTTGGGAGTTCAGACACGGGACGTCTCCTGCATCCACACATAAGAATCAACCCAGCCCGAATGTGACGCCCCCCGATAGGTGGAATAGACAGACGACAGTTTACATCACGAGAACCGGCAGCAAATATCATCGGGGGAACTGTCGATATTTGCGCACGAGCAAGATACCGATCAGCCTGGCTGAGGCTAAACGCATGGGATACACACCGTGCAAGGTATGCAAGCCGCCGCATTGATGCAAGTGAGACACATCGTAATCGCAATAGCAGTCGGACTGACGGCCCTGGCCTTCGTGCTGGGACTCATCACAGACGACACACCGACGTATGCAGAGATTGAGCATAGCTGGATAGAGGATAGGTATCTCGACGACAACCAGCGCGAGTTCGGCATCCTGGGCGCTGCGGCCACGTGTGAAGCGATGCGCGAGATACAGCCGGATTAACGGACTTCATCGCAGCCAAACACCCTCCCGCGCAGAGAAGAGAGCCATCCACTTAGATAGGCTTCCAATGAACCTTCTCGTGTGGTCGGGACTGTAAAATTCAGAGCAAAACTTTCTCTCGAGAAATCCGCCCCCTACCTTCTTATATGCCCCTCTTGAAATTCTGAAGCGCCGCTATTGGCAAGGGCAAGAGCGATCGCTGGCACGGGGTGGAGCAGAGATTCTCGGTCTGCTGCGGCCTGTACCTCCTTGCTTTTTCGTAGTCTGCCTCCGGAAGTGTGGAAGATATCGTCTAGGTCAGTGCCAAGCTCGATTCGCTTGTAGTGTTCTGTCCACTGTCGTCAAGGGGGGGCATGGTTACATGCCGGCATAGTTGATAGGTGGGGGTGTTGATTGAAAGGACAGGGGGGCTGAGCGGCCCCCCGCATAGCAGCGCTTGCGTATGTAGGGATAGCGGATGGGAACACATGTCGTGCAGTGTTCC
>Ga0307378_10003059_pt1 | contig 24809 bp, 18 predicted proteins | sample UN1MG_FD_202238 | JGI IMG/M metagenome (GOLD analysis project Ga0307378, IMG submission 202238) | Soil microbial communities from Risofladan, Vaasa, Finland - UN-1 | ecosystem: Environmental > Terrestrial > Soil > Coastal area > Acid sulfate soil | place: Finland: Risofladan, Vaasa | collected...
TCCACCTTGGAATCGTGGAAGACATTTTCAGCGATAAGCTCTGTCACAGCAGCAAACTCCTCCACGCTGTCGCTCCTTCGCCACACCCTGTATCCCGCTAAATCCGTCTCTTTATTGGAATCCCAACTCAGGGAAACAAAATTCTCTCCAGCAATCGCCACTAAACCTGTCGGTGCGATTGGGATAAGAGTATCTTCAGTCAGCATCTCTACCGCTTTCGAGTTCCCGCTCTCGGTATAAGGAGAAGATCTTGTGGCTGAAGCTCTGACGTAATAGCGATAGGTCATATTATAAACAAAATCCCTATCTACAAAGCTCGTCTCCTCGATCAAAGTGGTATTGATCCGGTGAAATTCTTCATTTTCAGATTCTCTGTACACATTGTAACCTGCCACACTCGGCGGAGTGGATGAATCGATATTTTTCTCAGGGGGCTTCCACTCGATCGCCACATTGTTTTCGCGCATCATAGCTTGGAGATCAAGAGGAGGGAGAGGAACGGATTTCGGGATGAAGGGTTTTAATGAAGAGAAGCCCGATTCTTTATCTTTGCTGTCCTTAACCCTTAATCCAAAAACAAACACCATCTGAGACAATTCTTCAGAGGAGAGCTCATAGGTATAGATCAAACCTCCAGAAGGCCCTCTTTCAGGATCTTGGAACTTAGCAAAATCCTTCTGTTTGATCGTCTCGTGAAGCAGCGCTTTGCTCGCAAAGTTTTCTTCTGTGAGCCCCCCCTGCTGCTTTGCAAGCTCTCTCTCCACCTTTAGCAGCCAGAGTTCAACAGCGATGTCCCCTTCTATGGGATTTCCATCCATGTATGATGTGGGATTGCTCCACTGGAGCACAAGAGTGTTCCCCATCTGAAAAACTTCAAGATCCTCAATCTTTTGGGGGATCTTGACAAGTGGGGGGTAGATCGGTCCTCTCTTCCCGCAAAAAACACCACTCATCAAGAAGGTAGATAATACCAGCATAAAGAGTATTTTTTTTATAAACATTGATCATTTACGAGTTGAGAATGTTAGAGAATAAATCGGCTTAGGTCTTCGTCTTCAATGATATCCTGGAGCTGTTTTTGGACATACTTTCTGTCGATGGTGATCTTTTTTTTCTTGATGTTCGGTGCAGCAAAGGAAATCTCCTCCATGACTTTTTCCATGACCGTGTGGAGACGCCTAGCACCGATATTCTCATTCACATCGTTCACTTTCTCTGCGATGCTTGCGATCTCATCAATGGCATCTTCTGTGAACGTGATCTCAACGCCTTCAGTTCCTATAAGGGCTATATACTGCTTGATCAAGGCATTCTCAGGCTCCATCAAGATCTTCACAAAATCATTCTTATCCAAAGAGGAAAGTTCCACTCGAATGGGAAAGCGCCCCTGAAGCTCTGGAATAAGGTCGGAGGGCTTAGAGACATGGAAGGCACCAGCCCCGATAAAGAGAATGTGGTCTGTACGCACTAATCCATAACGAGTGTTCACAGTCGTTCCTTCGATGATAGGAAGGAGGTCTCTTTGCACCCCTTCCCTGCTGACATCTGGGCCATGTCCGGATTCTCGTCCTGCTATTTTATCGACCTCATCCAAAAAAATGATTCCCGAATGCTCGACTCTTTCCACGGCTAAACGGGACACCTGTTCCATATCGATTAGCTTTTTCTGTTCTTCCTCCAAGAGATAATCGCGCGCTTCACTGACTTTCATTTTCCGTCTTTTGGATTTTCCCCCTCCTAAACCTGGAATGAGCTCTTGTATATGGATCCCTATCTCTTCCACACCAGCATTGGAAAAAATTTCGAACGGTGACGACATCCTTTCCTTGACATCGACCTCGACCATTCTATCCTCCAGATATCCGGCATGGAGTTGATTCCTGAATTTTTCCCGGGTCTCTTGAAACCGGTCGATCTCTTCCTCGTTCGTCGCATCAGACCGTCTTTTTATGGGGGGAAGCAGGATGTCCAGTATCCTTTCCTCCACATTCCGCTCGGCTTTTCCGATGACTTCTTCGATCTTCTCTTGCTGGACCATATCCACCGCCATGCGTACCAAATCCCTGATCATGGATTCCACATCGCGGCCGACATATCCGACTTCTGTAAACTTACTGGCCTCGATCTTGAGAAAGGGGGATAACGTCAACTTGGCCAGCCTGCGAGAGATCTCGGTCTTCCCAACGCCTGTAGGTCCGATCATTAAAATGTTCTTGGGGGCAATCTCATCTGCCAGATCAGGAGGCAATTTCCTCCGGCGGAATCGGTTGCGCAGAGCGATGGCCACCGCTTTTTTTGCAGCTTCCTGACGGATGATGTGCTTGTCCAGCTCGGAAACGATTTCCCGGGGAGTCAATTCCGTTTCTCGGAGGTTAGCCCGGTTTTTTTCCAAAGATTCAGGCAGCTCGATAGCCATTTAGAGCTCCTCAATAGTGATATTCGCGTTGGTGTATATGCAGATCTCAGCGCTGATCTTCATCGCCTCTTTGACCAGTTCCTTGGCAGATAATTCCGTGTGTCTGATAAGGGATCTTGCTGCAGCTAACGCATAAGCGCCCCCAGAACCAATGGCGACAATACCGTCGTCAGGTTCGACCACATCACCGGTTCCGGAAATGAGAAATGAATGTTTCTCATCCGCCACCACAAGAAGAGCCTCTAAGCGTCTCAACGATCTATCCAATCGCCAATCTTTGGCAAGCTCGATTGCCGCGCGAGGCAGGTTCCCTCTGTATTCTTCAAGTTTCGCCTCAAAGCGGGAAAAAAGAGCGAAGGCATCGGATGTGGCCCCAGAAAATCCGGCCAGAATCTTCCCTTTGTACAGAATTCTGATTTTGCTCGCTTTCTGCTTGAGAACCGTGTCACCTAGAGTCACCTGGCCATCACCGGCAATGGCAACCTTGCCTTTATGCCGGATACAGATAACCGTTGTTCCTTTGACTATTTTTGTGTTTGTCATTGTTTTCCCTATGATAATTGATACTCTCTTTTATTTCAACAACACCATCTTTGACGGCCTCTTTATCTCCTTTTTTCTCTCGCGGTAATATTTGTGTCTATCCTGGGATTTTAGAGACAAACAGACATTAATGAAAAGAGGTTATTCTCTATCCTGAGGCATAAAACAGGAATTTGACTTATAAGTTTTATCGGTTATATTAAAAAGGTGGGCTGTATATCATGGTCCGCTAGGAGTAAAGAGTAAGGAATTAGGTGCACATAAGACAAAATCCGCTCACAAAGGCAGAAACACTCCGTTAGCATAAATTCATTCTGGGAGAGGTACTTCAGTTGAAACAAACAAAAAGAGATATCAATAAATGGCTAATTTTCATGTGTGTCGTCTTGTTTTCATTTCCCCTTCTGGCACAAGTAGAAAATCCCACACGCTCTGAGAAAAGTGAAAAATGGGTCAAGGAAGAAGTCGTCTACATCATCACACCCAAAGAAAGGGCTGTTTTTAACAAGCTGGAGACCGAAAAAGAACGGGATATGTTTATCGAAGAATTTTGGCGACACCGCGATCCGACTCCAGGAACTCCCAGAAACGAGTTTAAAGAGGAACACTACAGAAGGATCAACTACGCCAACGATATGTTTGGTGGGACTACCCCTTTCGATGGATGGGCAACGGACAGGGGAAAATTTTATATTATGCTAGGAGAACCGGCTTATATCGAGCGATATGTCAACTCCACCATCACCCATCCAATAGAGATATGGTATTTCCAGGGAAAGCCAAATCTAAGGCAAGCTCCATTTTTCCGCTTGATGTTTTTCCGGAGAGCAGGAGTGGGCGATTACGAACTCTATAGTCCTCTGATTGATGGGCCCAAAGAGTTGGTTCCGTCAGCGGATCTGCGATTCATGAAGGAAGTCGCGGCTACGGAAGGTACGACAGACATGGAAACAGAGGGAAGAGATACTTCGACGAACGTTTATACTGCATCCGATAAGAATTTTAACTATGTCATGGACAAACGCGACAGGATTGCTTCTGATATCTTACGGGAACAAATGCTGTTCGAGATCGCAGAGGCGGCGTGGTCTTCGTTCCCCGGGCGAGGAGACCCGACAAGCGCCCTTCCTTCCGCAGTTCTTTTGGAGGAGATCGAATCTTACCCCTACAAAAAAATTCAGGACGATTACGCCGTGGAGTTCTTAGAAACAAGAGAAATTGTGGAAGTCAGCTATTCTGTCAACTACATCAACAGTCTTTCGGAAGTGAATATCATACAGGATGATTCAGGGATATTCTTTCTCAATTACGCCATCGAACCCGCTACTCTCTCTGTCGATACCTTCAATAACAATTATTTTGCCAATCTCAAAGTGTCAGCCCGGGTCAGTGACTTGACGGGAAAAACGATCTACCAGCATTCAAGAGATTTTCCGATCGAGCTGGAGAAGAAACAATTGGAACAGATCGGGCAAAGGCCCTTTAACCTCCATGATTTTTTTCCCCTGAATCCAGGAAACTACAAGGTCGATGTTCTGTTTGAGAATACCGTCTCGAAAGAATTCACCAGTCTCGAAAGATCCGTCTACGTGCCCGCAACAACGATCCTCATGATGAGCCCCCTTCTTCTTTCCAATAAAGTACTCGAAGATCCGACATACAGTGAACAGGGCAAAGCCTTTCAAGTGGGAGAGTTTCAGATCTATCCTTGCCTTCACAGACAATTCTACCAAAAGGGAAAAATGTCCATATTCTTCCAGGTGTTTGGGATGAGCCCCGAGTTGAAAGAAAAAGGCACGCTTGAAATAACTGTCCTGCATGAAGGAAATCCCGTGCACACACAGACTCATGCTGTAAAAGAGTTTGAAAGCGATAAATCATTCCTGCTGGAGCTTTCTCTCGAAAAATTTCAGCCTGATAAGTACCAAGTGGAAGTCTCGCTCAAAGACGGTGGTACGAGACTTCTCCCGTCAAAGACAAAGTCCTTTACCGTCACAGAAAAACCCATCCCGGATCCGTGGGTTGCGGCTCAGTCAAATCCTCCGATCGGTGATCCTATGTACGCCTTTCTCCTTGGAAACCAGCTCATCAATCAAGAGAGAATAGAGGAAGCTCGCGATATGCTGGAAAAAGCGTACACAGGAAAGCCCGATGAGCTGGATTATGCACTAGCATATGCAAGGACTCTCCTCATCTCTGAAGAATTTGCAGAAGCCAAACAAATCCTTTCGCCCTTTTTAGAGAGCAATACAGAGAGCTATGCCCTCTATTACTATCTTGGAAAATCCTCCCAGGAAGTCGACGCATTTGAAGAGGCCATATCTTATTATCACAGAGCTCTTACTCTCAGGGGCAACACAGCGGATGTTCTGAATTCGCTCGGAGTCTGCTATTATGAGATCGGAGACAAAGAACAGGCTCTTTTAGCCTGGGAGAAATCGCTCGAAGTCAATCCAGACCAGGAAAAGATCAAAGAACTTATTGAAGCCGTCAAGGACGAGTTCAACGACTACTTTAGGTAGTCTAAAATCTTCGTGTTCTTATCGTCTTCGTAAAACCAGTCAAACTCTAAAAAACAACCAGCGATATCGTATATGACAAAGGCATGCATGGGTCATGCGCTTGCAATGATTAGCTGTTGACCTGGAATATAGTTGGATTATAATGTATGGATTATAAATTAAGGAGTTTTTGGATGGCTATACTAAAAAAATTTAGGGCCTGGCGGCCAAAAGATGGACTCGAAAAGGACGTTGCATCCTATCCCTATGATGTCTTATCGAGTGAGGAGGCGAGGGATCTCGCTCAAGACAATCCCTATTCGTTCCTTCATATCGTAAAGCCGGAAATCGATCTTCCCGTGGGGATCGATCTCTACTCGCAGCCCGTCTATGACAAGGCTAAAGAAAACTTCAAGAAATTTATCCAAGAGGGAATCTTGATTCAGGACAAAGATCCCAAGCTTTATATCTATCGCCAAACCATGGATGACCGTGAACAATACGGAATTGTCAGCTGCGTATCAGTGGAGGATTATGACTCCGATGTCATCAAAAAACATGAACACACAAGACATTCCAAAGAACAAGACAGAATCAAGCATGTGGATAACACCAATGCAAATGCAGGGCCGGTCTTTTTGACATATAAGGCCAGAGAGACGATCAACAGTCTTGTTGCTGAAGCAGTAAAGAGCACCCCCCTGTATGACTTTGTCGCGTCCGATGGAATCGGGCACACGGTGTGGGTCATTGGAGATGACCACATCTCCGAAAAGATCATCAGAGAGTTCAGCGAAATAGATTACCTCTATGTGGCTGACGGCCATCATCGTTCTGCCTCTGCCGCAAAAGTAGCAAACATGAGAAAAAAAACCAATCCTGGACATACCGGAAAGGAAGAATACAACTTTTTCTTGGCTGTACTCTTTCCCGATGAGCAACTCCAGATCCTGGATTACAACAGGGTCGTCAAACACTTGAACAACCACACAGAAGAAGAATTGTTCCAAACTCTTGAAAAAACTTTTTCTATCGAAGACATGGATGCTGAACCGTACAAACCCCAAAAAAAGGGCGAGATCGGCATATATCTGGATAACACATGGTACAGATTGACGATCAAACCCGAAATCATACATACAGACAGAAATGATCCCATCAAAAGCCTGGACATCTCAGTTCTTCAGGACAACGTTTTGGGACCTTTTTTCGGTATCGATGACCCCAGAACCAGTGATGATATTGACTTCATCGGGGGAATACGGGGCTTGGAAGAGCTTGTCAGACTGGTCGACAGCGGAAAATTCAGAGTGGCCTTCGCCATGTATCCTGTTTCTATTCAGGAGCTTATGAACATTGCCGATGCAGGAAAGGTCATGCCGCCCAAATCGACATGGTTTGAACCCAAGCTGAGAAGCGGCCTCCTGGTCCATACCCTTGATGATTGAGGCTGAGAATAACTCGCATAAAGTATTTAATATGGTTTAATCTATAAGTCACAGAGAATCCTGATGTTGTCGACGTCATCCTCGAAGAGGCCAAAGACTACGACTTGGTCGTTCTGGGCTCTTCTCAGGATTCTTTGATCCGGCAGATGACAAGAGATTCTGTGTCGACCGCCTGTGCACGAGGATGCGGCAGCTCCTTGATCGTCGTCAAGGCCTCAAGAGGCTTGAGGTCCTGGATCAAGCGCTGGCTTTAAATAATTCTTGAAGCATTTCCAAATCCATGTTGATGTTATCCAGAGTAATCAGACTGATCACTAAACAATGTTAAGGAGTATTCAAGCCATCGCGGATTTGGAAATTCAAACAATAATTTCTTATGACTTGATAAAATTCCGGAATCGTTTATTATTTTAGGGGGCGCTCGGGTCAGAGAGTGTCACTGCAGATCCAACCCGGATAAGGGTGGAGGAAAACTATAAAAGATGACCAAAAAAAAATTAAAAGAGGCGGCTTCTTCTTTAGATTTCATCAGGACGATCATCGAAGAGGACATAAAAGGTAATAAGAATGATGGACGGGTCCACACACGCTTCCCTCCCGAGCCGAACGGATACCTGCATATCGGCCACGCCAAATCCATATGCCTGAACTTCGGACTGGCCCAGGAGTATAATGGTCTCTGTAATTTGAGGTTCGACGACACAAATCCCACCAAAGAAGAAGTGGAATATGTAGACTCCATCAAAGAAGATATCCGTTGGTTGGGATTCGATTGGGGGAACCGAGAGTACTATGCATCCGACTACTTTGAAACACTCTATGACTATGCCATTCAGTTGATCAAAGCCGGAAAGGCCTATGTTGACGACCTCAGTGCGGATGAGATCAGGGAGTTCAGGGGCACACTGACTGAGCCAGGTAAAGAGAGTCCTTTTCGTAACAGATCCATTGAAGAGAACCTGGACCTATTCAAACGCATGCGTGCAGGGGAATTCCCGGACGGCGCACGAACCCTTCGCGCCAAGATCGAGATGGCCTCGGGGAACCTGAACATGAGAGACCCTGTCATGTACCGCATTCTCCATGCATCGCACCACAGAACAGGAGACGATTGGTGCATCTATGCCACATACGATTGGGCTCACGGACAATCGGATTCTATCGAGGGTATCACACATTCCATCTGTACTCTGGAATTTGAAGACCATAGGCCTCTTTACAACTGGTTCATCGAGCAGTTGGGTATTTTCCCTTCCCGACAAATCGAATTTGCCCGTCTCAATTTGTCCTATACAGTGATGAGCAAGAGAAAACTGCTTCAGCTCGTGGAAGAGGGACATGTATCCGGATGGGATGATCCGCGGATGCCGACAATCTCGGGAATGCGGAGGCGCGGCTACACACCTGAAGCCATCCGGGATTTTTGTGACCGGATCGGGCTTGCCAAGAGAGAAAGTACAGTCGATATCGCCCTCCTGGAACATTGTCTCCGCGAAGACCTCAACAGACGGGCCGAGCGTGTCATGACTGTCCTGCATCCGATACGTCTGGTTATCGATAACTATCCCGAAGATAAGGTAGAAATGCTGGAGGCCGTGAATAATCCGGAAGACGAGAGCATGGGTACACGAGAGGTCCCATTCTCCCGCATTCTCTACATTGAAAGAGAAGACTTCCGTGAGGAGCCGCCTAATAAATTCTTCCGCCTCGCTCCAGGCCGAGAGGTCCGGCTGAAACATGCCTATTATGTGATCTGTGAAGACGTGGTCAAAGATGAAAAAACCGGAGAGATCTTGGAGATCCACTGCACATACAACCCTGAGACAAGAGGGGGATGGTCCAAAGACGAGCGCAGAGTCAAGGGAACTCTGCACTGGGTCTCTGCCGCTCATGCGATCGATGCAGAAGTCCGCCTCTACGACCATCTTTTCACACTGGAGGATTCAAGTGATACAGCTGAAGGCACCGGCTTCAAGGACTATTTGAATCCCAACTCTCTGGAGACTCTGACAGCCTGCAAGCTGGAACCATGCTTAAAGGATGTTACACCGGGAGATCGATTTCAGTTCCTGAGGCAGGGGTACTTCTGTGTCGACCCCGATTCCACCAAAGATAACCCCGTGTTCAACCGGACAGTTTCCTTGCGGGACACATGGGCAAAAATAGAAAAAGCGCTAAAGACAAAGTAGTCAGTGTTTGTTTCAAATCGTTATGGCACTCGTTAATCAAAGTTCATTATAAAATAGAAAAAGGGTGATAAATATAAATCACATGACAGACTCAAGCAGGTTTTCAGGTTGTTTGCTCGGCAGCGCTCTCGGCGATGCGATCGGCGAGCTCGCCTTTCACAACACCAACATAGAACGCCTGAGCTATAAGCTGGAGATGGTGAAGAAACTGATCTATACCGATGACACAGCCATGGCTATCGGGATCGCCGAATCACTCATGGAGAGAGGTTATCTAGATCCTGAACACTTAGGCGAAACATTCCAAAAGAATTTCAAGCGCGAGCCATGGCGCGGTTACGCCTCGGGTCCACCCACGATCTTTGCTGCAGTCACTCAGACAGGGACAACCTATGTCGAGGCTGCAAAATCTCTGTTCGGTGGAAGGGGTTCCTTCGGGAATGGTGCAGCCATGAGGGTTGCCCCTATAGGACTTGTATACCACGATTCATTGGATCTCTATGAAAAAGCAAATCTCGCGGCATCAGTCACGCATGCCCATCCTGTTGGTATCGACGGCTCAGCTATCCAGGCTAAGGCTGTGGCACTTGCGGTGGACCTAGACCCCGAAAACGAATTCTCCCCTGATGAATTTTTAAACGGTCTTATTGATTTTACACGGACCCCACAAATGAAGAGCCGACTCCTCCTGGTCCAAAGATTAATCGCTGAGAATGTATCTCCAGTGTGGGCCGCACAGCAGATCGGCCGGTCGGTCTCTGCTCACGAATCAGTTCCCTTTTCGATCTATTCTTTTCTCCTTTACCCCCGATCGTTTGAAAACTGCCTCTTTTGTTCCATCCTGAACGGGGGTGACAGAGACACACTCGGAGCCATGGCCGGTGCTATCTCAGGCGCTTATCTTGGAGTCGAAGCCCTCCCCCAAACCTGGCTCCAAAAGCTCGAAAATAGAGCTTTTATCCAAGGGCTAGCTCTCAAGTTGATGGAACTCAGGGCAGGGGATTCCATCACTTAGATTTTTTATTTAACTCATTCAATTTCTCGATGGCGTTCGTGTTTTTTGGGTCCATTTCCAGAGATTTAGTATAGAACTTTATGGCTTTATCCGTTTCCCCATTCTCCATATAAGCTTCAGCCAAACTGTCATAGCCATTAGCATACTTTGGATACATTTCGATATTTAACTTAAAAATTTCAATGGCACCCTCTGGATCTTTTTTTCTCTGTAAAACCATATAACCCACTGTATTCAATTCTCTCGGCTGAAAAATGTAATCCTTGGGAGAGTTCGTCTTGAGTTCACGGTATTGGGCGATGGCTGCTTTTACACCTTTATCCCTGATGGTCTTTCCGATCACGTCTGCGATGGATCTTTTGGGCAGGCTGTAAGGCTTATCATACAGGATGTTTATGATCCCATCGCTCATCGCACCAAGCACAGTCCCTCCTGTGTTGTTCAACAGAACAACCAGATCCCTATCTTCAACCAGGCGATCGATCAATGTGTTAAATCCGTTGATCCCTCCCCCATGGGCGATCCGCTTCACCTTGTCTTTGGATTTGGGAAAGGATTTTTCGCCCACCATCCACCCGTAAGCATAATACATCCCCCCCGCAGATATGTGAGGTTTGAACATGAGCTCTTTCAATTCGTTTGACAGGAGCTTATCCGTGTAGAGGACTTGATCCCACAAATAGAGGTCTTCCACTGTCGAATACAGGGAGCCGGCTGCATAGGGTTGAGACATATCCAGGTAGGGAGAGTTGACATATTCTCCAACTCTCTTTTCATACCCCGCAGCCCGATTGGGGATGAGTGTGTCATGATGGTCATATCCCGTATTCTTCATCCCTACAGGATCCAAGATCTTTTCCCTTAAAATATCCTCATATATTTGTCCTGTGACCTCTTCAATAATGGCACCCAAAAGAAAATATCCGGAATTGTTATAGACAAATTTGGAGCCGGGCTCGAACTCCAAATCTCCGCTGCAATAGGTCTTTATGAATTCATCGACAGGGTATGGATCACGGCTGATATCTTCAATAAAGCGAGGCAAATCCGTGTAACTGGGAATACCGGATGTGTGTGTCAATAAATGGTGGACTGTCACTGAGTCTCCAGTGTCCTTCCGGTAGTATGACAAATAATCGGATAGCTTCCCATCCAGGTCGATCTTTCCATCCTGCACCAGTTGAAGGATCAACATGGATGTGAACTGTTTGGTGATCGAACCGAGTCTGAATTTCGTATCCGGCTTATTGGGGATATTCCATTCCATGTTGGCAAGGCCATACCCTTTTTTAAAAATGACTTTCCCTTCTTCAGCGACCAGCACAGTACCGTTAAACTGCCCGTAATCATGAAAAACCTTCATGAGCTCATCGATCTTGCTGGCCTTATCCTGGGAAAAAACATTCAGTTGAAAAACGAATGCCGCTAGAATGACGATCAAAATCGATGTTTTCAAAGAGAGAGTTTTTTTATTCAGCATATTGAGTCTCCTTTCAGAAAGATCATTCAAGATTAGAATGCAAAATTTTATCGGGATTCTTAAGCTGAAACAACACACAACTTGTGGGCCTGATCATTTAAAACTCTATTGCTCTATTATAACTACGTAAAATCCGATCGGAAGGTTTCTTTCCATCCACAGAGAGTTGCTTCAAGGAGAGGCTTTCAGCGATTGACCGGCTTCATGGTTTGTGATAAAAACATAGCTTCAAAAAGATTGGAGAAGAAATCATGAGAAACAAAGTTTTAACGCTGACTATCATATTCATGCTGGCTTTTCTACCCGCTTGCCAGAAACAAGGAGGAGAAAGCCAAGAACAACTGACTTATCCGGTTTCAAAAAAAATCGATGTGGTCGACGACTATTTCGGGACAAAAGTGGAAGATCCATACCGCTGGATGGAAGACGACACCTCAGATGAGGTTAAAAGCTGGGTAGAGGAACAGAATGTGGTGACTTTTGGCTATCTCGAAAAGATCCCTTATAGAGAAAAAATACGTCAAAGATTGACCGAGCTGTATAATTATCCCAAACAGTCATCCCTGCGGAGGGCGGGTGAATATTATTTTTTCAATAAAAATGACGGTTTGCAGAATCAATCGGTCATCTACATCCAAAAGGGATTGGATGGAGAGCCTGAGGTCTTTATCGATCCCAATGAGCTCTCTCCCGATGGTACTGTGAGAGTGGGCCTGACCGGATTCTCAAAGGACAACAGATACGTGACTGTGTCCAGGTCTGAATCCGGTTCGGACTGGCAGGAGTTCCGTGTTATGGAGATCGCAACAAAAAAGGAACTCGACGATCACCTCAAATGGCTGAAATTCAGCGGCGCAGCTTGGTATGGTGATGGATTTTTCTACAGCGGTTACGACAAACCCGAAGAAGACGGTGAATTGACTGAGGCCAACAAGTTTCAGAAGATCTTTTATCATAAACTGGGCGATCCCCAGGAAAAAGATACGCTCATCTATGAGGATACGGAACATCCTCTGAGGTATAAAAATGTGAGGCTTACCGAAGACAAAAAATTCTTGTTTCTGGACATCTCCGAAGGCACACACGGCAATGAACTCTATTACAAAGAACCTGGGAAAAAAGACATGGATTTTCATCCCCTGCTCCAAGGATTCGAGTTCGACAGCTATGTGATCGATAATGTCGGAGACAAGCTGCTTGTCAACACTAACACAGATGCACCGAATTACAAGATCATCCTTATGGACCCCAAAAATCCGGAAAAGGAAAGTTGGCAGACGATCATCCCAGAGAAGCCCGAAGTTCTCGACAGCGCTGGCACAGCAGGCAAACAACTTTTCTGCACTTATCTGAAGGACGCATCCACTCATGTCTTTCAGTATGATCTCTCGGGAAATTTAGTGAGGGAAATCCAGCTTCCGGCACTGGGCACTGCCCGTGGGTTCGACGGTAAGAGGGAAGACAAGATCTTATTCTACACCTTCACGTCTTTCACCTCGCCCCAAACGATCTATAAATATGAAATTGCCAGCGGAAAAACAGAGGTCTTCCACGAAACCGAGGTCCCTATCAATCCGGAAGACTATGTGGCCAAACAGGTGTTCTACACCAGTAAGGATGGAACACGAGTCCCGATGTTTATTGTCCACAAGAAGGGATTAAAACTGGATGGGAAGAATCCGACCTATCTCTATGCTTATGGGGGATTCAATATCAGCATGCTCCCCTCTTTTGATCCCACACTCGCAGTTCTCCTGGAGAATGGAGGGATTTATGCCATGCCCAATATCCGCGGTGGTGGCGAATACGGTGAAGAATGGCACAGGGCGGGAATGTTTCTCAATAAGCAGAACGTATTCGACGATTTTATCGCAGCAGCCGAGTACTTAATCCAGGAAAAGTACACATCCAAAGATAGGTTGGCCATTGCTGGCGGATCAAACGGTGGTCTGCTTGTGGGAGCATGTTTGACCCAGCGTCCGGATCTCTACAGAGTGGCTTTCCCGGCAGTGGGTGTTATGGATATGCTGCGCTATCACAAATTTACAGTCGGTTGGGGATGGGCTGTGGAATATGGCTCCAGTGACGAAGAGGACCACTTCAAGAATCTCTATTCCTATTCTCCTTTACACAACATCAGAAGTGGCGTCTCTTACCCTGCTACACTTGTGACCACTGCTGACCATGATGATAGAGTCGTGCCAGCCCACTCCTTTAAGTTCGCGGCAACCCTGCAGGAGAAACACGTGGGGAAGAATCCGGTGCTCATCAGGATAGAGACCCGGTCAGGACACGGCTCAAGCAGCACCACGAAAAGCCTCGAAGTCACGGCCGACAAATTTGCATTCATGTTCTACAACATGGATCTTGAGATCCAATAAAATCCTCACATTGAGGTCGGGTTTTTTTTACGATAAGTTTTTTGTATTATTTGTTAGCAGCTTTTATTAATAATTCATATAGAGAGGGAGATATCGCTATGAAACCTACAATCAAACCCATTAGTCCCAATTTTTCTTCAGGCCCTTGTGCCAAACATCCAGGCTTTTCTCTGGACGAGCTCAAAGATGCGCCCATTGGACGCTCTCACAGGAGCAGCCTCGGAAAGAGTAAACTGGCAGAATCGATCGAGCGGACCAAAAAAATGCTGGATCTGCCCGCTGATTATCTCGTGGGCATCGTTCCTGCTTCAGACACCGGAGCTTTTGAAATGGCCATGTGGTCGCTGCTGGGCCAACGCGGCGTGGATGTTCTGGTCTGGGAGTCATTCAGCAAAGGTTGGGCTACAGATATCCAAAAACAACTCAAACTGGAAAATACCCGTGTATTTGAGGCTGAATATGGAAAACTTCCTGACCTTTCCCAGATGAATTTTGATAATGATGCCGTTTTTGTCTGGAATGGGACCACAAGTGGAGTAAAGCTTCCCGATGGAGATTGGATATCTGAAAATCGGGCTGGATTGACCCTGTGCGATGCGACGTCTGCGATCTTCGCTATGGAGATTCCTTTCCATAAGCTGGATGTCATCACTTATTCCTGGCAGAAGGTCCTGGGAGGAGAAGCCGCACACGGAATAATCATCCTGTCTCCACGCGCAGTGGAGCGGCTGGAAAGTTATTCTCCACCTTGGCCTCTTCCCAAGATCTTCCGGATGACCAAAGGCGGGAAATTGATCGAAGAGATCTTCAAAGGATCCACGATCAACACGCCTTCGATGTTGGCCAATGAAGACTACCTGGCTGCACTCAAATGGGCCGAGTCTGTCGGTGGACTGCAGGGATTGATCGAGCGCAGCAATGCCAATCTTGCAGTCTGGGAAAATTTTGTGGCGAAAAATGATTGGATCGATTTTCTCGCAGAAAATAAAGAGATCCGCTCCAACACAAGCGTGTGTTTTACGGTTGACCTCCCCGAGGATAAGCTCAAAGAACTTGTCAAGCTCCTAGCCGATGAGGGTGTCGCCTACGACTGCGGCTCTTACCGTGACGCTCCCCCCGGACTCCGATTCTGGTGTGGCGCTACAGTGGAGGCGTCAGACCTCGAGATCGTGACACTATGGCTCGAGTGGGCCTACAACGAAGTGATATAGTTCTTATCTAGCAAGGTGTAGCTGTCAAGATTATCCCCTAATGGCGGCCTTAAGAGCAAACCTCTGGAAAATCTATTCCTACAAATTCATGAGCGAATTCTACCTTATCGTGCCCATCCTGATCCCCTACTATAGATCCAACCTGCTCAACTCCACACAGATCTTTACCATCCAGGCCGCCTATGCTCTTTCGATATTGCTGCTGGAGGTTCCCTCGGGATATCTTGCGGATGTTATCGGCCGGAAGAAAACTCTTTTCCTCAAATCGAAAAAAGATAATGCGCTAAAGTTTGAAGTTTCTTGATGCCATACTGGCGATATGGTCGCCGATGCTGATGGCGGCTGTTGCGGCGGGGGAAGGAGCATTCAGCACGTGGATCATCCTCTCTGCTTCGACGATACGGAAGTCGTCCACTAAAGCTCCGGTGGGCTCCAATGCTTGAGCTCTGACACCAGCGCCTCCCGGATGTATATCATCGGAACCAAGTTCCGGGATCAACCTTTGGAGCGCTTTAACGAAGGCCTTTTTTGAGAAGGAACGGCCCATTTCACCGAATCCCATTTTCCAGTATGGTCTGATCAGTCTAATAAATCCACCATAGGTCAAAGTCTCAAGAGAATCCTTAAAGGAAAAACTTGTTTTTTTATACCCCTCCCTCTTGAACGCTAAAACAGCATTCGGACCTGCCTCGACGCCCCCCTGGATCATCCGCGTAAAATGAACTCCCAAAAAGGGAAACGACAAGTCCGGCACCGGATAGATCAAATTTTTTACAAGGTGCTGGCGTTCGGGAACCAGCTCGTAATACTCACCTCTAAAGGGAACGATCTTTAAACCCGGCTCAACACCACACATTTTCGCCACCCGGTCAGATTGAAGGCCGGTGCAGTTGACAAGGGTTTTGCACCGGACATTACCCTGGGTTGTTTTTAGAATAAGCCCTTCTGAAACTCGTTCACAAACACGGACTTGTGTGTTCAGCAGAATTTCGCACCCATTCGTCCGGGCGATCTCAGCGAACTTTTCGGTCACCTGGTTGTAATCCACGATGCCAGTATCAGGAACAAACAGACCATCGATCCCCGCTACATAGGGCTCATACTCTTTGATCTCTTCCGCGGATAATCGGCATAATCCTTCTAAACCATTCGCTCGACCGCGCTCTTCCAAAGTGTTCAACATCGGGATCTCTTTGTCATGAGTCGCAACAACCACTTTCCCGCAGCGTTCATGAGCGATCCCATGAGTAGCACAGAATCGATACATCGCCTCTCGGCCCTGAACACAGTTCTTGGCCTTAAGGGATCCCGGTTTATAATAAAGGCCCGAATGGATAACACCGCTGTTGTTTCCCGTTTGATGGGCAGCCAGCTTGGACTCGGCTTCCAGGACAACAACAGAGACATCCTTGTCCTGTGTGAGTGCCATAGCGGTGGCACAGCCGATAATCCCCCCTCCTATTATCGCGACATCATACTGTTTTTTATCCACTAGCTGGAACGTTCCCGAGGAGGATCGAGTTCAATCCTACATGAGGCCGCGTTTTTTCAGAAGGGGTTCTACGCTGGGTTCTGCTCCTCTAAAACGCAGGTAGAGTGTCATCGGATCCTCTGTTCCGCCACGAGCCAAGATGTTCTCTCTGAATGCAGCCGCTGTTTTCTGGTCGAACAGGCTCGTCTCTTTAAAGGCCTGGAAGGCATCCGAATCAAGGACTTCTGCCCAAATGTAGCTGTAATATCCTGAGGAGTATCCGCCGCTGAAGATGTGATTGAAATAGGGGCTTTTGTAGCGCACGACAATCTCAGGGATCAGTCCGATGCGGCTCATGGATTCATTCTCGAATTTTTCCGCATCCTTGAGTTCGGTCTCTTCCAGAGTGTGCCAGTCCATATCCAGGAAAGACGCCGCAAGATATTCTACTGTAGTGAAACCTTGGTTGAACGTTCCGGTCTTTTTCAGTTTGTCGATCAGTTCCTGAGGGATGACTTCTCCGGTTTCATAGTGTTTTGCGTAGGCCTTGAGCACTTCGGGTTCAAACACCCAGTTCTCCATGATCTGCGAGGGCAACTCCACAAAATCTCTCGGCACCGATGTTCCGGACAGTCTATCGTAGGTAGAGTCGGATAATAATCCGTGCAGGGCATGTCCGAATTCGTGGAAGAGAGTTCCCACATCTTCAGAACTGATTAGAGCGGGCATGTAACCAGTCGGCTTGGGGAAATTCCCGTTGTTCGTGATGATGGGATAGACATCCACACCGCCCAGCCTGGATTGTTCCTGGAAAGCGTTCATCCAGGCACCGCCTCTTTTACTCGCTCTCGGGTAATAATCCGTGTAGAGAATCCCTATATGGGAACCGTCCGCTTCTTTCACCTCGAAAACTTTAACATCTTCGTGATATTTTGGAATATCATGCCTCTCAATAAACTGAACTCCGTAGAGTTTATTCGCCAAATAAAAGGCCCCCTCCCTGACATTGTTCAGCTCAAAGTAGGGCTTCAGCATTTCTTCATCCAAGTCATACTTGGCTTTTTTGAGCTTCTCCGTGTAGTACCACCAATCCCAGGCTTCCAGCTTAAAATCCTTCCCCTCTTTATTTATCATGGACTGAAGCTCTTTAGCCTCTTTTTTTGCCATCTTCAGCGCAGGTTTCCAGAGTTGGTCGAGCAAACTGTACACATTCTCCGGAACTTTGGCCATATTCTCTTCCAGCACATAATGGGCATGGGTTTTGTACTTCAGAAGATTTGCTCTTTCCAGACGTAGAGCCGCCATTTTGGATAGGATGGCCTTGTTGTCCAGCTCATCATTATGGTTCCCCTTGTCGATGTAAGCTTTGAATATTTTTTCCCTAAGTTCTCGTTTCTCAGAATACTGGAGGAAGGGAATCATACTGGGTTTGTGAATGGTGAAGATCCACTTTCCCTCAGAGCCACGTTCTTCAGCGGTCTCTGCGGCAGCCGATATCACTGCATCGGGCAAACCAGCTAAGTCTTCTGCGTTATCGATTTTCATCTCAAAACTATTCGTTTCTTTCAGCACATTTTCACCAAACTTTAAGGAAAGGAGAGATAGCTCTTCATTGATTTCTCTGAACCTGGCTTTCTTATCCTCTTCCAGGTTTGCACCACCACGAATAAAATCCTTGTAATATTTATCAAGGAGCATGGCTTGTTCTGCAGTTAGATCCAGATCGTCCCTCTGTTCGTAAACGGCTTTGATCCTCTCGAATAACTTCGCATTCAACATAATGTCGTCTCTATGTTTTGACCTCAATGGTGCCACTTCTTTAGCTATAGCCTGCATGTTATCGTTAGTCATAGACCCATTGAGAACGCCAAAAGTGTTGCTGACCCTTCGTAAAAGATTTCCTGTGCCCTCCAGAGCTTCGATCGTGTTGCCAAAATTCGGGGTTTCAGAGTTATTGGCAATGGCATCGATCTCCGTTTTCTCCCGTATGATACCTTCCTTAAAGGCGGGGACATAGTGTTCTTCTTCTATCTTGTCAAATGAGGGAACACCATATGGAGTATCAAACTCATTAAAAAACGGATTTTCCCCTTCTGTTTGTTCGGACGGTTGTTTAGAACAGGCAAAAAACAACAGGCTTAAGGCAAGAGATAAAAGTATAATATTTTTCATTCCGCTGCTCCTTAAAAAGATATCCCGAGAGACGACTGAATCTCCCCAAAATAAGACTATCTAGTATAACCAAAAGATACAAAAATTCAAAATCTATAACTCCACTGGGTAGCATTTCCAAATCCGTGTTGATGTCATCCCGAGTGATCAGATTGTATAATATCAAAAACAAAAAACAGGAAAGCAGTACGGCTCTGTTTCGATGTAGGGACCGTTTCCCAAACGGTCCGTTCATCGTTTCATTTTTACCTCCAACTGAACCGGAATTGTTTTATACTCTTTACTACGCATGTCATCCGGAAAAGTTAAGCCTAAAATCCTGTCTTCCGGTACTTCACATTTCCCCCGATGATCGTATAGACCACCTCGGTGTTCAAGATCTCATCTTCAGGAATCGTCATGAGGTCTTTGGAAAAAACAGTGATGGTCGGTATTTGCAATCAACGCTAAAAACAGAGAAAATAGGCCCAATATCCTGAAATCGAGAACATGAAACACAAAGATATCCTGTCTCTGCTAAGGATAAAGCCTTCGCCCCAATCTTTGGACTTTGTGCAAAACAAAAAACAATTCCAGCTTCATTCCCTTCTCACGGAACAACGGCACCTGCAAACATGGGACCTGAGTTTTGTCATTAAACACAATATCAGAGAAGGATTGCGGCAGATCTTCTCTGTGGATAAAGATATCTCTCAAAAACTTCACGAATTGTCAGAGGACATCTCTTCCCTCAACCAGGCGTCCCGAGCCATAACACAAGCCATCACGGAAGGGAAAAAGATCTATGTATACGGCTGCGGCTCAACAGGCCGTCTGGCTAAACAGATGGAAAGTGCTGTGTGGCGGCCCTTCTGGAGCACGCTTAAAAAAAAGAAAGACCTGTGGGACAGATTACAATCCTCCATCCCTGCGGATATCGAAGACCGTCTCATCGGTGAGATGACCGGGGGTGACCGTGCGCTCATAAGCGCGCTGGAAGGATTCGAAGACCTGGAACTCGTGGGGAAACTCCAACTTCAGGAAAGAGGCGTGGAAAGAGGGGATGTGGTTTTCTGTATCACTGAAGGGGGAGAGACCTCTTCAGTGATAGGGGCGATTTTGGAAGCCTTGGAGCAGTATGGGGCATCCCCAGACGCCAAGTCCCAAGATGCCAAAAAAAATCTGTATTTTATCTACAATAATCCGGATGATGCCTTGTTGCCGTTTGACAGAAGCCGTGCTGTGCTCGAAAATCCGGCCATCACTAAAATCAATCTGACGACCGGCCCCCAATCGATCACAGGGTCCACCCGCATGCAGGCCACTACTGCAGAAACATTCGTTATGGGAATCATTCTGGAATTTGGGATACACGGAGTATTAAAAGAGTTTCTCTCCGAGGAGGAGCTGGCAAAGTTGGGTTTCATACCCAAAACCGGAATGAAGGAAAGATTGCGGGATTTTGACGACATAAAAGACCTATTGATCCAGTCACTGGAAAAGATTGAGCTTTTAACCGCACTGGAATCTAAAACCTATCAAAACGGGAGTTTTGCCACATATTATGCTAAAAATGCCCTGATCACAGTCTTCATCGATTGTGCCGAAAGGAGTCCCACATTCCATCTCTATCCCCTAGATACGGTTCATGATAAACAAAGGAACTGCTGGCTCCAGGTATGGACAGAAGGCAAGGATCTCCATGAAGCGTGGCAAAATTTTTTGGGGCGGGAGTTCCACGGACTCAAAGAAAAGTTTTACAAGCCTTTTTTCCTCGACCAGATCGAAGATCGATATCTTAAGAGCGCGGCATTAAAAAGCCTTTCACTGGCGGGAAATGACCAAAAAAATCTCTATGATTTTTCGCTCGCAGGTAAAAACATCGAGACCAGGGGTCCCAAAAAGGGAGATTTGGGAGTTCTCGTTTGTTTAGATGAAGAGATCGACAAACTTGCTGTGCCCGACTCGCCCTCGAGTCGATTCATTCGCCTCTTTAAAGAAAACAATGCTTCATTAGGTCTCATCTTGATCGATGACAGGGAACCGGAAAAGATCAAGGAAGTCATCAGTCCGTTGAATTTAAACCCGGATAAAGATGTGGTTATTCATTTTAGCCTGTCTCATGCGGGCGATCCCTTGAGTATCAACAGACAGACTTTACTTAAGATGCTCTTGAACGGGCATTCGACGGCAGTGATGACCAGGTTGGGGAGAGTCGTTGGGAACACTATGACCCATGTCAATCCCAGCAACCTCAAGCTCATCGGCAGAGCGACATACCTTATCAAAAGCCATGTGAACGACACCATCTCAACAGAAGAGTGGAGCCTAAAGTTTGGCAAGACAGAATCCATTACTTACACAGAGGCAAATGCAATTCTGTTCGAGGCTATGAAATTCGTTGCTGAACAGGGTGGGCAGATCAGTGAGGTGGAGTTATCCATAATCCGGGTGTTGGAAGCATTGAGGAAAAAACAGTCTATCCGTTGGGAAGAGGCAGTTCTTGTGCATAAAGAGATCGGGCTTGAAAGTTATCTGGAAAAATACAATCCCGATCTTAGGCTAAAAATATTGGATAACCAGAAAAATGAATAGCCATAATAAAAGAAATAAACTCAATTGGACTTAGGGATGAATATGGGTTTTTCGATGATCGACTATGTGATAGTAGTCCTGTATTTGGCAGGAGTGACCGTATTTGGTCTGGTTGTATCCGGCAGGCAACGGTCCACAACGGATTATTTTCTCGGTGGCCATCAAATCCCATGGTGGGCCGTGCTGTTCTCAGTAGTGGCAACGGAAACGAGCACTCTCACCTTTATCAGTATCCCGGCGGTCGCATATGGTGGAAGCCTGACCTTCCTGCAGATCACTTTTGGCTATATCCTGGGCCGGACGCTGGTGAGTCTCTTCTTTCTCCCAAGATATTTTGAGGGCCAGCTGTCAACAGCGTACCAGTTCCTGGGCAAACGGTTCGGCAGCAGTGTGAGGAACATCACCAGCTCGACTTTTATGGTGACGCGGTTGCTGGCCGATGGTGTTCGCCTTTTTGCCTCGGCTATTCCTGTCGCAATTATTCTCCGCCTTGCTGGCGTACCCATATCCGACCTGAATATCTACTTTCTCTCTATCCTCATCATCGCAGGGGTGACCGTCATCTATACGATCCTGGGAGGGATCAAAGCAGTTGTTTGGATGGATGTCATCCAGATGTGTGTATATATCGGTGGTGCATTACTCGCTGTTGGAATACTATTATCTCGATTGCCCCAGGGACTGAATGGCGTTCTCCATTTGGCTCAAAACTCGGGGAAACTCCAATTTATCTATTTTGGCTTGGACATGAACATCAAGGATTTTTTTGCTCAACCCTACACCCTCCTCACAGCACTCTTTGGAGGGGCGATCTTCTCTGTCGCCTCCCATGGCACGGATCAGCTCATCGTGCAGCGACTCCTCACAACCAAGAATCTCCGCTCCAGCCAAAAAGCGCTCATTGGGAGCGGGATTGTTGTGTTTTGTCAATTCGCTCTGTTCCTGTTTATCGGCCTTCTCCTCTATGGATTCTACAACGGGCTGTCCCCTGCCCGGCTCGGACTGGCAACCGTGGATGAAGTGTTCGCAAAATTTATCGTTCAGGAACTTCCTCCTGGATTCTCCGGCCTGATCGTTGCGGCCATACTGGCTGCGGCGATGAGCACTCTCTCGTCCTCCATCAACTCCCTGGCCTCTGCGACCACGCTAGACCTTTATAAACCTTACTGGGGCAAGAACAATCCTCCGGACAAGGACCTCAGAGTCTCCCGGATAATCTCTGTTGTGTGGGGCGTGATCCTTACCGGATCTGCCTTTGCATTCGCTGTCCTGCAGCTTCAATCGACGCACGATCGGCCTGCTGTCGTCGAACTGGGATTGGGGATCGCATCCTATACGTATGGAGGGTTGCTCGGAGTGTTCGCGCTCGGGATCTTCACAAAAAAGATCGAACGCATCGATGCAATTATCGGATTTTTCACCGGGCTGATCTCCCTGCTTTTTTTGGTCAAGGGGCCAATACAAAACCTGCTGCCAGGCCAAGGATTGACCATCGCCTGGCCCCTCTACACTGTGATCGGAAGCGCAATAGTACTTCTTGTAGGGCACATGTCCTATTTCCTGCGGAGGCCTTCGAGCAAACCAGAGTGTTTAGACTAATCTAATCAGAAGCGGTACCCAAATCCTGCATAGACAAAAAATCCCCCAATATTCACAGTTTCGTCCAATGGTCTTACCGAGCAATAACTATACCTTCCTCCCAGCTCCACACCAAATCTCCGGAATGGGAAGAGGAGGCCTGCTTCTCCGACAACAGCAATTCCTGTATCGGTCACGGTCCCTATCTCGTTATATTCTCTGAGAAAGGAAGGCCCTGCACCGACACCAACGAAGGGACGAACCCAATTGAGGGGGGCATAAAACCGAACACCAAAATCAACGGACCAGACAGTCAGTTGTGTCTCAGCTCCGGTGAATGTGAGCTGTCCCACCGAGGACAGATACCACACACCGGCTCGAGCTGTGATCACATCGTTAAACCTCCAACTCATCTCCCCGCCCCATTGGAAGCTATTCCCATAGATATTCTTGAATTCTTGATCTGTGGGAATAAAAGGTCCACCAGACATCCTGAATGCAAGCCTCTGCGCATTCGCAAATCCCGCCAATATCACAATAATCAAGATTAACAAGATCGCTTTTTTCACAACACCACTCCTTCAGAAATTTTCTTTGTATCCAATTCAGATATCATTAAACAGAATACCATATAATTTAAATTCCACAACACATGCATTAATGGATTTCATCAAGCTGTCCTATCAAATAAACTCCGTCTATTTGAATTTTGTTTAAATAGCTGCAAAAAATATGCCAAGGCAACTGAATAACTTTATCCCGAGAGGCTTTATTGATGTAAAGGCCCAAAAAGGTTATGTTAGTGTAAATAAACTTAATGATTGAAGACTAAACTTAGAAAGGAGACTCACGATGAAATACCGAGATATCTTTCGATTTTCTTGTATGTTTTTTGTTTTAGTGTTTTTCATTCTGAGTGTAGCTGATGGGAGAAATGCCGTTGAAGAGAATGTTTTTTCGGACCCGGAAAGCTTAGTGAGGGGATTGTATGCCACAGTCACTTTTGATCCAGGCAATGTGCCTGATTGGGATTATGTGAGGAAGTTTTTCACACCGGAAGCTGCTATTGCAGTGAGGATGACTCGCACCTCTATGGCAGTTTTGAATGTCGATGAGTTCTTAAAGTGGTTCGATGATGATGTGAAAAAGTATAAGATGAATGAGAGAGGATTTGAAGAATCGATCGAGAAACTGAAACTAACAGTTTTTGGAGATATGGCCCACTGTTTTGTGGTTTACAAGGCAAGTTTTAAAACACCCGAAAATTCCCCTAGCCAACTTGGATTGGACAGTTGGGGCTTGATGAAAAAAGACGGGCGCTGGTGGATTGTCTCTGTGACGAATGATGTCGTCACACCTCAAACCCCTCTTCCCGAAGAGTTGCGAAAGTGAGTATTAAGAGGGCAAAGAATCCCCTTCTGAAGAAACAATTTAAGAAATCACACAATGACATATCTCCACGAATCAGGGATTAGATTTTCTTGATTTGGCATTCTGGTTTAATCGAGTTCTTTCAGTTTGACCCTGATCTGCGATGTTATTTTTTTGTTTCATTGTCAATGTCGAAAATTCTCCGGAGTTGATTTGAATAAATAACGAATGGTCTTTATCCTTCAATTTTCTTTTTATAGACAGAATATCTTCTTTGACTGCAAAAAAAGCATCGACCACGTTTGGATCGAAATGGATTCCTTTCTTCTTAGCTATGTACTTAAAGGCTTCATTTAAAGAAATTGGGCTTCGATAAGGGCGTTTGGCCGTGAGAGCATCAAAGACATCCACAATGGCCGTTATACGTCCTTCGATAGGTATTTCTTTCGCTCTAAGGCC
>Ga0307378_10003060_pt1 | contig 24801 bp, 28 predicted proteins | sample UN1MG_FD_202238 | JGI IMG/M metagenome (GOLD analysis project Ga0307378, IMG submission 202238) | Soil microbial communities from Risofladan, Vaasa, Finland - UN-1 | ecosystem: Environmental > Terrestrial > Soil > Coastal area > Acid sulfate soil | place: Finland: Risofladan, Vaasa | collected...
ACGAAACGCGGTAGGTCAGGGCTTGCCCTGACGAAGGGGAGTGGGTGTCTTTCGATCTGTCACCGATCCGTCAGGGCAAGCCCTGACCTACCCGGCTTTCGATCCGTCAGGGCAAGCCCTGACCTACGGGGCGACTCCGTGGACAACCACGTCGCGGCTGCGGACTACCACGCCTATGGGTCGTCCGCGGTGACACCCTGTTGTCACCCCCCCTTCTGTTTTCTCTGGCGAGTTGCCGCCGGGATGACAAACAGTTGTCACCTCGGCTCGCTACGCTTTCCTCCATCTTTGCCCGCGTTCGTCGGGCCAAATCGATGATCCGTTCGGACTGCGTTCTGCTCGAGGTCGGAAATGAATCCGGCCGACGCCTCATTTCCAGGATGGATGCCGCCGATGCCGCCGGGATTCTGGCCGGCCCGGAGTCGGGCCGACGTGCATTTCTCGTATGGGGAAGAGGCGGACGTGTCGCGGGTTGCCCGGCGGCTCTTCGGCCGAAAGCTGCGCGATTGGGAGCACGCCGGTTTGGCCGGTGCGCCGGACGGCGCGCAGGTGGAGGTCGGCACGTACCGCAGCGGACTCCACCTCGACGTCAGCGATCCGGCGGAGAGCGGTTTTCGGGCGGTTCATCTGGTCCGCGGCACGGCGTCGGAACTGGTGATCGTGATCGACGCCTTCCACATCCACGTGGTCAACATGCGGAAGAAGGGGTTGGGATTGCAGATCTTCCATCGGCAACTCTCGAACGCCGAGCTTCTGGGCATTCGCCGGATCAAGACGATCGCCGGCCGGGGCGAAGACGAGAACGGCTACTACACCTGGCCGCGATTCGGCTTCGACGGTCCCCTGTCCGGGAAGATCAGGGATTGCCTGCCGCCGGGGTTCGAACGGGCCCGATCCATGTTGGACCTGATGGACTGCGAGAAGGGCCGGCTCTGGTGGCGAGAACACGGCGAAGCGATCGAGGTGACGTTCGTGGTCGCCGCCGGCAGCCGTTCGCGCGAGGTCTTCCGGCGATACGTTCGAGGCCGGTTCAGAAGCCTTTGCGCCGGAAAAAGAAAACCGTCTTCTTGTCCGTCCGTGGATAGAAGTGCTTCATGTCTTCCATTTTGATGAACATCCAGGGCCGCGCCACGGTGGTGCCGTTCTTGGTGAAGAGGACGTCGGCGGCGATGTAGATCGCCGCGTGGATGGGCTCCTGCTCTTGGCCGAGATAAATGACCAGATCGCCGAATTGCGGGTTGCCGTGGATGCGGTAGTAGTCTTCCTTTAATGCCTCGAACACCTTGTCGACGTCTCCAAACCGGTCATCGGGCTGCTCGGAGAAGAAGTTCATCGCCGTCCAATAGCAGTCCCGCTTGATCGTCTTGCCGTCGGGACGAGGGATCGGGTAGGTGTAGATCCGCTGTCGGGCGAAGGGCGGCAGCAACTGGGTGACGTCGAGGCTTTGCCGGCCGCCGATTCTCGAGAGCGAATCGAGGATCGGGCGCACCTCCTTGTCCCGCCCGCCGCGTCCCCAGTAGTTGACCAGCGACTTGACGTCCGATTCCTCGGACACCTCGAGCTTCAGAAGCATCGTCGATTCGCGCGTGAGCGCCCGGATCAGCGCGATCCTTTCCTCGGCCGACGGCAGCAACGGCTCGACGCTTCGCAGGTCGGAGAAGAAGAGGAAACTCGCGTCTCGATAAACCAGCGGGGTCACGAGTCGCTTCGTTTCCGGCAGGATCGGCGAATCGGCGAACCACGCTTCCACCGAAGTGCCGCAGAAACGAAACCCGTTGGCCTGGTCCCGGTTTTCGGCAAAGTGGTGCAGCAGCACGTACAGTTTCGCCCGGACCTCGGGAGCGAGTCCGAGAACGAGTTCCCGGCCGGGGGAAACGGTGTAGCCGTCGATGGTCGGATTCAGTTTGGCCTGCGAACGGAGGGCGGTCTGGATGGAATCGGGCAGTCCCAGTTCGATCAACTTGTCGTTCAACTGGGAGAGGGACATCTTGGGGAAATGCCAGGTCACCGCGCCCGAATTGTCGAGTTCCGCCTGCCAGAGGAGTTCCCTCGGTGGGGCGATCGTCATGGGGACGATTTCCAGCCGGCCCCACGAACCTTCGAGTATCTCGCCGGGCTGGGCCGCTACCGCCGGTTCTTGGGCAGGTTCCGCCGGCGCGGCCGCTTGGTTTTCCGGCCTTGGTTCCGGGCCTTCCCAGGAATGCATGCCCAGTCCCACCAACAATCCGAGGATCAGGATCGTCAAGACGGAGAGCCACCATCTGGCCCAATGGGGCGCGGCGGCGGGAGGCGCGGTCTTCGTCGGCGGCAACGGCGCGTTGTCCGTGGTGTTCATCAACAACTCCCAAACCCCAAACCATAACTGGCAAACCATCGGCCGTGGCAACGGATCCTGCCGCTTCGTGCGGGTTTCCGCCGGAGCGGCTCCCAGACTCCGTCACCGCTGCGGCGAAACAGGGCGCTTCGCGAGGCCGGCTCAGAGGCCCTTGCGCCGGAAGAACACGGCTTCCTTCTTATTCGTCTGCGGATAAAAGTGCTTCATATCCTCCATCTGGATGAACATCCACGGCCGCGCTATGGTGGAACCGTTCTTGGTGAACAGCACGTCGCCGGCGACGTAGACCCCCGAGTGGAGGGGTTTCTGCTGTCGGTCCACGTAAAAGACCAGATCGCCGAATTGCTGGCCGCCGTAGATGCGGCGGTAGTTTTCTCTTAACGCCTCGGACACCTTCTCGACGTCGACGAACCGATCGTCGGGCTGTTCGGAGAAGAAGTTCATCGCCGTCCAAAAGCAGTCTCGCTTGACCGATTCCTCGTCGGGACGAGGGCTCGGGTAGGTGTAGATCCGCTGTCGGGCGAAGGGCGGCAGCAACTGGGTGACGTCGAGGCTCTGTGGGCCGCCGATTAACCGGAGCGACGCGATAATCGGACGCACCTCCTTGTCCCGCCCGCCGCGCCCCCAGTAGTTGACCAACGAATTGGCGTCCGATTCCTCGGACACCTGGAGCCTGAGAAGCATCGTCGATTCGCGCGTAAGAGCCCGAATCAGTGTGATCCTTTCCTCGGCCGACGGCAGCAGCGGCTCGACACTGCGCAGGTCGGAAAAGAAGAGGAAACTGCCGTCTCGGTAGATCAGCGGGGTCACGAGGCGCTTGGTTTCCGGTTGCATCGGCGAATCCCCGAACCACGCTTCCACCGAAGGGCCGCAGAAACGAAATGCGCTGGCCTGGTCCTCGTTCTCCTGGAAGCGATGCAGCAGCACGTACAGTTTCGCCCGGACCTCGGGAGCGAGTCCGAGAACGAGTTCCCGGTCGGGGGAAACGGTGTAGCCGTCGATGGTCGGATTCAGTTTGGCCTGCGAACGGAGGGCGGTCAGGACGGGATCGGGCAGTCCCAGTTCGATCAACTTGTCGTTCAACTGGGACAGGGACATCTTGGGAAAGCGCCAGGTCACTCCGCCGGAATGGTCGAGCCCGACGTGCCAGACGAATTCCATCGGTGGGCGGATCACGATGGGGATGATTTCCAGCCGGCCCCACGGACCTTCGCGTACTTCACCGGGCTGAACGTCTACCGCCGGTCTGTCGGCAGGTGCCGCCGGCGCGTCCGTCCGGCTCTCAGACCTTGGTGCCGGACCATTCAAGGAATGCAGGGCCAGCCCCACCAACACTCCGAGGATGAGGATCGTCAAGACGGAGAGCCACCATCTTGTCCACCATGGCGCGACCCCGACGGCGGCAGCGGACGGAATGCTCGCGGTCGGCTCAGAGACCTCGCGGTCGGAAATAGGCCGTGAGTTCATGGTTCGTCCGCGGATAAAAGTCCTTCATGTCCTCCAACCTGACGAACATCCACGGCCGTGCGGTGGTGGTGCCGTTCTTCGTGAAAACGATGTCCGCCGCGATGTAGACCGCCGCATGGATCAGTCCCCGATTGTCGTCGGCATAGAGGATCACATCGCCGAATTGCGGGTTGCCGAAAATGCGGTAGTAGTCCTGCTTGAACGTCTTGAACGTGCCGTCGGTATCGCCGAAGCGGTCATCGGGCTGCTCGGAAAAGAAGTTGAACGCGGTCCAAAAACAGTCGCGGCTGACCGTCGCGTTGTGGTCTTGAGTCTTCGGATAAGTGTAGATCCGCTGCCGGGCGAACGGGGGCAGCAATTGGGTGACGTCGAGGCTCTGCCGGCCTCCGATTCTGGAGAGCGACTCGAGAATCGGACGCACGTCCTTCTCCCGGCCGCCCCGGCCCCAGTAGTTGACCAGCGCCTCGATGTCCGAGTCCTCGGACACCTCGAGCTTCAGGAGCATCGTCAACTCGCGCGAGAAGGCCCGGATCAGCGCCATCCTTTCCTCCGCCGACGCCAGCAGCGGTTCGACGCTTCGCAGATCGGAGAATAAGAGGAAGCTGCCGTGCCGGTAAATCAACGGGGTCACGAGCTGCCTCGTCTCCGGCGAGATCGGCGAATCACCGAACCATTCTTCCACCGAAACGCCACCGAAACGAAACGCCTCGATCTGGTCGCTGTTTTCCGGAGAGTGGTGCAGCAACACGTACAGCTTCGCCCGGTCTTCGGGATCGAGTCCCAAGACGAACTCCCGGTCGGGGCAGACCGTGTAGCCGTCGATGGCCGGGTTCAGTTTGGCCATCGATCGAATGGCGGTCTGCACGGAATCGGTCAGTCTCAGTTCGATCAACTTGTCGTTCAGCCCGGACAGGGAGATCCTGGGGAAGTGCCAGGTCACGCCGCGCGGCGGCCCGCTTTCCGCCTGCCAGATGAACTCCATCGGCGGAAAGATCGTGATGGGGATGATTTCCAGCGGGCCCCACGGGCCTTCGGCCATGTCGTCGGATTCAGCGACAATCGCCGAAGACTTTTCCGAAGGTGCCCCCGGCGCAGCCGTTCGATCGGCCGTCCGCGATCCCCGCTCTTGCCTGGCACGCATACCGAAGCTGGCCACCAATCCGAGGGTCAGGACGGTCAAGATAGAAAGCCACCACGTTATCCACCGCGTCGTGCCGAAAGCACCCACGGTCGTCACGCCGTTGCCGACGGGAGGAGAGACATCATGCGTTGCGTTCATGCACAACTCCAAACCGACCCGGCATACGGACTCCCCGGCAAGGGGATGGTCGCGTAGACTCCCTGAATCTCTAGAAAAGTCTTGTCCGGGGGGAAAATACTGGCGGGATCGAATCTGTTCCGTCACTTCGCCTGGCGAAATCCGCCAAGCTTCTCGTCAAGGGCCTCAGAATTGATTCTACCAACACGGTGGGAACAGTACAAGGGCCATGAGGATTTTTCCCGTGTCGCAAAACCGACAATTCCTTCCTTTGTCCGAGAATCCCGGCGAAGTGCAGCCGGATGGTAAGTCCTTGACAATTAGGAGCTTGCAACGCCGGCCCCTTGGAAATCCCCGCTTTTCGATGACCGGCTCCGACGACGTCGATGCCGACGATCTGCCCGAAATGCAGCCTCCTCGGGCAGCGGCCGGCCACCGCGCTGCCGACCCCGAACGCCGAGCCCAAAGCTGCTGCCTCTTCGAACGTCGAGGAACCATCGCCGAGAACCGGAATCGAAATCGAGAATCGACGGCCCGCCGAGCAGGGAACGTTTGTCTATCATTTCCGCGCAGGGTGGCCCAAAAAGAGGACTTGAAAATCGCCTCGCGATGTCGTATGTTGTCGCCTAATGATCACGCACGCGAAATCACCCGGCAACGTGAAGAAAGTGGCGCAGCTCGAGGCGGCGCTGGCCGAGATGCTGGCCGAGTCGCTTCGGCGCGGATTCTTCGGCACCGCCGCGGTCGAGTTGAGCGTTCAGGACGGAACCATCCAGCACATCCGCCGCAGGGTAGAGCGGATCGAGAAGTGAATACCCGCCCATAAGACCATCTGACCGGTATCCGGCAGAGCTTGTCCAAGTACAGGTATCTGCAAGAGCCCACCACGAACCATCTCGGTTCCTGGTGGGCTTTTTTCGTTCCGACAACAAGATAAGGAAGGAAAGGCAATGATTGAAACACTCCAGGAGTTCGTCGACTCGCGCGGCGTGCGGATGCGGGCCGACCGCCAATCCGGCGTGATTCGGGGAGTGAAGATCCTCGGAATCAACTCCCGCAACGGCCGTACGTACCTGCCCGAGGCGATCTCCCAAGCCGCCGGGCTGTACGAGAACGCCAAGGTCAACGTGAATCACCCCAAGGGGAATCCCTCCGGACCGCGAGATTACCAGGACCGCATCGGCTCGATACGCGACGTTCGCCTCCGCGCCGGCGAAGGGCTCTTCGCCGACTTCCATTTCAACCCCAGGCACGCCCTGGCCGAACAACTCGTCTGGGACGCCGAGCACGCCCCCGAAAACGTCGGCTTCTCGCACAACGTGCAAGCCCGCACCTCGCGCCGGGGCGACCAGGTCGTCGTCGAAGCGATCACCAAAGTGCAAAGCGTCGACCTGGTGGCCGACCCGGCCACGACCGGCGGGTTGTTCGAGTCCGATCCGCCCGGCAAGGGCTCGGACGCGGCGATCGCGAAACCCTCGCTTGACGACCTGAAGCGGGATTACCCCGAGCTGGTCGAGTCGATCCGCCGGGAACGGGACGCCGAACTGGACGAGCTGCGGGCGGAAGTCGAGCGGCTGACGGCGCAGGAAGCGGCCCGCCAGAAACACCTCCTGGTGGGGCGGCTGCTGCGGGAGTTCGATCTGCCGGATCCGGAGACGGGCGATGCGCAGGCCGAGTCGATCGTCGGACGCCGCTTCCTCGAGTCCGTCCTGGCGGCGCCGGACGAAGAAACCATGCGCGATCTGATCGAAGAGCGGGCCCGGCTGGTCAAGAGTCTCGGCCGTACCCAACCGCCCCGAGACGCGGCGGGGGGAAGGCCCCTGTCGCGAGATCGGCACCTGGTCGACGCCGCCGGCCGATTCGACGCCCGGGCGTTCGTCGAAGCCATTACCTAGCACCCGGAAAACCTTGTCTGCGCGCTTTGCGTGCGGACGAGACGAATTCCGACACCTGACCCTGACTATCCAGGAGACCACGAGAATGAGTGACAAGATGCGTTGGCGATACGGGGACACCAACCCGGTCGTGGCGGCCGTCGATTCGGCGACGGTGATCGAAATCGGCGACCTGCTTTGGCAAGACACCGACGACGCCAAGCCGGCTTCCGGCCAGAGCGACCAGGGAACCGAGATGGGGAACCAGGAAACCTTCGCGGACAGTTTCCTGGGCGTGGCCATGCAGCGGAGCCGAAGCGGCGATACGGCTCCCATCCGCGTGGCGACCACCGGCGTGTTCGAGTTCGACTGCCCCAGCGGCACCTTCGAACTGGGCGACCTGGTCGGCGCCGACGAGAACGCTTCCGGCAACGCCCTGCTCGATCAGCAGGTCGCCGCCGTCGGCGGCAGCCAATACGCCGTCGGCCGGGTAGCCAAGCGGGAGCCCAGCGCGACCACCAGCGTGTTGATCGACGTCCGCTCCACCGTCATGACCGGCGGCATCGAAGGCAGCAGCCCCAGCGGCGTGTAGCTTCCATCGCCCAAATCTCGAATCACCCGAAAAAGGAGACCAGACCGTGAGAGCGATCAAATATCGCGAACTGAAACACATGTACGATGCCCGGGGCGCGGAGAAGACCGTCCGGCATCTCGACGAGGCCTTGCGACAAGGCCACTTGAAGGCGGAGGATTTCAGCATCCGCGAACTGGCCGAGGTCACGTTCGGCGCAGCGCGGGTCGGGCAGATGGATCCCCGCAGCGGCGGCGTCGGCCTGTTGGAATCCGGAGACGGCGTCGATGTGACGGCCTTTTCCAACATCACCGGGCAGATCGTCCAGTCGAAGATCATGGAGGCCTACACGCAAGAGGCCTTCGTCGTCTCGAAGCTGGTCGACACGGTGCCCACCCGGCTCGACGGCGAGCGGATCCCCGGCATCGGGCGGATCAGCGACGACGTGGCCGAGGTCCGCCCCGGCATGCCCTATGCCAACCTGGGGTTCGCCGAAGACTACATCGAAACGCCCCAGACCACCAAGCGCGGCTTCATCGTGCCGGTCACCAAGGAGGCGATCTTCTTCGACCGCACGCACCTGATCCTGCAACGGGCGGCCGAGGTCGGCGAAGTCCTCGGATTGAACAGGGAGAAACGCCTGATCGACATGCTGATCGGCGCGACCAACAACTACAAGTGGAAGGGCACCGACTACAACACCTACAGCGCCGCCGGAACGGGCGTCGCGCCGGACGGCGACTGGATCAACCAGACCACCGAAGAACTCGTCGACTGGACCGACGTGGACGAGGCCGAACAGCTCTTCGCCGATATCCTCGATCCCAACACGGGCGAGCCGGTGCTGGTCCAGACGACTACCGTGCTGGTGATGCCCGCCTATCGCCACGCCGCCCATCGCGTGTTCAACGCCGCCGAGATCACCTACACCGCGGCCAGTGCGGACACCGCCACCACGGCCGCCAACCCGTTGGGCAACTACCGGGTGGTGGAAAGCCGGCTGGCGTACCGCCGGATCATCGCTTCCGGCGAAACGGCCCCCGACGCCAAGAAATGGTGGTTCATCGGCGATTTCAGGAAGGCCTTCGCCTACATGGAAAACTGGCCGATCACCGTCAGCCAATCGCCGCCCAACAGCGAAGCCGAGTTCAATCAGGACATCGTGCTCCGCTTCAAGGCCAGCGAACGCGGCGCGGCGGCGGTCATCAATCCCCGCTACATCGTCAAGAGCACCGGTGCCGGCTCCTAGCCCTTGGAGCGACCAGGGTCCGGCCGGCCGGCAATCGTCGGCGGCCGGACCCGCCTCTCGCGCTGACTGGGGACTGGGGACTGGGGACTCGGGGCTCGGGACTAGGGACTGGGGATTGGGGGCTGGGGACTCGGGACTGGGGACTCGGGACTGGGGACTCGGGACTGGGGAAGCGGGACTGGGGAAGCGGACGGGGCCGCCACTCGAACCCAAACGCCATCCGTCGGAGTGCCGAACTCGACCCCGAACCCCCAGCCCCGAGCCCCGAGCCCCGAGCGCCGTCGTCCCCATATGAATGCGGTCACTACCAACACTCCCTTTACCGCGAGCGAAACACGCGATGGCCGACTTGAAACAGAAATACGGCGACAGCACGACGATCACCCTCACGCTGGCCTCCCTGGCCGACGCGTCGTGGCGCCAGGCACTGGCCGTGGACAACGGCAGCAACCTGTTCCTCGACGCCCTGCTCGGCGGCAAGATCAAGACGGGGACCGGCTCGGCGGCCGGGGATTACGTCGACCTTTACGTGGCTGCCTCGGCCGACGGCGGAACCACCTTCGGCGGCGACTGCTCGGGCAGCGACGCGGCCTATTCGGGCGAGTCGGATAACCTGGTTCACTTGGGCCGGGTATCGACGCCCGGTGCCCAAACCACGTTCGAATTCGGCCCGCTGAGCATTGCCGCGGCCTTCGGCGGCGTGCTTCCCCAGCGCTGGACGCTCGTAGTCGAGAACCGGAGCGGGTCCACGCTCGACGCAACGCCGGCCAATCACGACCTGCACTACATGGGCGTTTATCAGCAGAGCAACTGATGGCACGATCCAAGCCGAAACCACTGTTTCTGCGGCGGGGCCACTCGCTGGCGCAAGATTTGGTCGGCGCGTGGCTTCTTACCGAAGGGTGCGGCCAGACGGTCCGCGACGGCTCCGGTTTGGGCAGTCACGCGACGATGGTCAACATGCCTCCGGCAACCAGTTGGGTGACGAGTCCCTTCGGCCCGGCGATCCAACTGCCGGACAGTGCCACCGCCACCGACTGCGTCCAGACGGCGGTCGGGCTCGCCGACCTGAATCCGACCGGCGAGATGACCCTCGTCGCTTGGGCCTGGCACAACGGTTTCTCCAGCGCAACCAACGCCTATTGGAACATGGCGGCCAAGGGCTCGGTCTTTCAGATCGGGTTCGGCCTGTGTGTTTATCATCAGGCGCCGAACTTCACCAATGTCGATTTCTGGACCCGCGGCGCCGCTTTGACCGTTGTGGAAAAGCAGATGACCAACGCCGAGTTCTCGGCCTTCTGGCCGGCGGGGACCTGGAAGTGCGTGGCGGGTGTCTTGCAGGGAGGCAAGGGGCGGCTGTACGTCGACGCGGTGGAAGCGGCCTCGGAAGACAGCATGTCCGCACCGGGAAGCACGCTGAATCTACCCTTCTGCATCGGCGGATCGTCCAACGGACACGCCGTCGATCGTACGTGGCCGGGCAGGCTCGCCCTGGTGATACTCTTCCGGCGGGCACTGGCCGTCGACGAACTGGCCCGGCTCTACGCCGAGCCCTGCGTGGCGTTTCGGCCACGGCGGCGGACCGCTTTCGTTCATCGGGTGAGCGGCCCCTATCGAGTTGCTTCCGGCCAATGCTGGCACACCGGAGCCACGGCCGGGCAGACCTTCGGCACCGGACAAACGGCAGGACAGATCCATGGCTAATGTGGCTGACATCCACGGCGTCGCGCTGAAGAACAGCTCGGTGACGTTGCTCGCCCGGGTGGTCGGCAGCGACGGCCAAAGCATCGTGCAGGCCGATATCGCATCGGCCAAGTATTCCGTCTATCTGCTCGACGACCAGGACGCCGACGAGCGAACCTCCGTCAGCGGCCATGCGGACGTGGCCGTAGCGGTGGCCGATCTCATCTTCAATAGCCTGCAAACCGACGCGCTGTGGACGGTCGACGCCGTGGGCTACAACTTGCGGCACGTGCTCGACGTTTCCGCCAAGGCGGCCTTCACCGTCGCCGGCCGGCGGTACCTGGTCGAGTTCGAGCTGACGCCCGGCAGCGGGCAAGTGATTCTGGTCCGTTTTCGAGTCAACGTGATTTAGAGGTCCATCATGCCCAGCGACGCCGAACAACTCGCCACGATCAAGACCCAAACCCTGGCCCGGATCGCGGAAATCACCGCCCAGCCCAAGCCGACGTACCACGTCGACGGACAAATGATCGCCTGGGGCGACTATCTCAGACAACTCCAGCAAACCGTCGACTGGTGCAATGAGAAACTCGCGGGCGAAGAGCCGTTCGAGTTTTCCAGCCAAGGATATACATGAGACGTGTAGGCCGGAACAAGCGCAGCGCAGTTCCGGCACGGGGTTTTTGCGTGGCCTTTCCTCACCAAATGCCGGAACTGCGCTGCGCTTGTTCCGGCCTACCCCCTAACCCCTAACCCCTCAATGCCCCTCGACTTCGACCCATCCGCCGACTTCGCGAACGTTGTGGACGGCACCGAGTCGGTAACCGTTTGCCGGCGCGGCAGCACGCCCGGCTCACCCGGTACGACGGTCTCCCATGCGCTTCGCCGGGCCGTAACGACGCGGGAAGCAGCCGAAAGCCATGGCCGCTACACGGCCAGCGACGTGATCTGGCATCTGCCGGCCGAAGAACTTGCGGACGCCCCGCGGTTGGGCGACCTGGTGCTCGACGCGGACGGCCGGCGGTGGACGATCCTCGAAGTGCAATCGGCCACGTTGAGAACCCGATGGCGGTGTGCGGCGCGCAGTCTGGCGGTCGTCTACGGCCTGGACGACACCGTTACGATCCTGAAGGCCACTTATGTCAAGGACGACGGCGGAGCGGCCGAACCATGCTGGCGGCCCTGGAAGACGGGCGTCCGCGCCAGGATCCAGCCCGTCGCCACACAAGCCGGCACCAAACACCGCGCCCGGCAAACCGTCACGCAATACCGGATCTTCGTCGAAGAGGACCTCGCGCTCGACCACACCCATCGCATCCAAGGCCCCGACGGAACGATCTACCAGGTCACGAGCACCCAAGGCGCCGAGCGGATCGGGGAACTTCAGACGATCGAGGCCAAAATTAGCCCGTGGCCGGAAGGGGCGTAGGGTGGGCATTGCCCACCGTGGAATGAGAACAAGGCATGAGTACCAGCGGAATGCAGAACGCCGTTTTCTGTAGAACATGAACGTGGTGGGCGATGCCCGCCATACAAAAAAAGAAGAGAGTGGTGGGCAGTGCCCACCCTACGAAGAACCATGAACCTTGCCGAAGTGATCCACCAGCGTTGGGCGGCGGCCGGCGGGCTGAACGGCCTGCTGCCGGCGACGAGCGTCTACACGGGCCTGAGCGTCGATCCGGAGATGCCCTACGCCGTGATCTCCAAGCGGAGCGACCGCCCGATGGCCCGGCACAACGACGGCTCGGGAGTCGACGCGGTCGGCGTGCGGATCGAAGTGTTCCACGACAACCGCGACGCCGCCGCGACGATCGTCGAACAGGTCAAGACCACGTTCGACCGGACCGATTTCACGCTCTCCGGGTCGGACAAGGTGATCAACGTGCAGCGGGTCAACGACTCCGAGCGGCAAAACGACGACGGCGTGTGGCAAATGACGATCGATTTCCACTGTGCCGTTTACCTGGCACCGGGAGCATGAGATGAGTTTCAAAGCGGAAGTGAAGGCCTCGCTCGGTTGGAACTGGACCCAAGGGGCCACCGACAACGACCGGCTCGACTACGCCCGGCAACTGCTGGAAGGAAACGGCGACAACCAGGCCGAGGCCGTCTGGCACGCCGACAGCCAGACGCTGCTCGACGCCGCGTCGACCACGCTGGATTTGACGGCGCTGGAGCGGACGATCCTCGGCGACCTGAACACCGTGACCTTCCTGACGGTCAAGGCGATTCTGCTGGTCAACGAAAACACCGGCGACGGCGAACTGCTGCTGGGCGGCGCGGCGTCCGACGAGTGGTCCGAGCCGTTCGGGGCCGACGGGGATCAACTGGCCGTCCCGCCCGACAGCCCGCTGTTGCTGGCCAACCGCAGGGACGGCTGGGACGTGGACGCCTCGAACAAGAACTTGAAGTTGGCCGCTTCCGGCGGCGAGGTGACCTACTCGATCGCCATCATCGGAACCACCACGGCCGCGGGCTCCAGCTCGGGGTCTTGAAAACAAGGAGAAGCACGAAATGGCCGTACTCAGCGGAAAAGACGGAACGCTGTACGTGGACGATGCGGAAGTAACGCCGGTGTCCAACTGGAAACTCTCCGTCACCAGCGACAACCCGGACTACGCCGCCAACGACACGGGCGGATGGAAGAAACGGGTCGCCGGCGTGAAGGACTGCAGCGGCTCGTTCGATGTGAAGGTCGGAGCAAGCGGCAACTGCCCGGTCGAGGAGGGCGACGCCGTGACGTTGAAGCTCCACGTCGACGCCACCGGCAACAACTACTACGAGGTCCCCGCGCTGGTCGACCGCATCGAAGTCGAGGTGGACATCAACCGCGGCCGGATCGTCGCCTTCGCCGTCGACTTTTCCGGCAATGGTGCGATCACCCCGTATGGGATCCTCGCCAAGGCCGGAGCTTAACCGGCAAAGGAGGACGGGCAGCGGCCGCAAACAAACGTGGGGCACGATTTCATCGTGCCAGGCACGTTGAAAACGTGCCCCACAACACGCGCACGGCGCGTACAAGTTACGACGTAAGACTCCAATCCCCAATCCCCAACAATGCACGGTCTGAACCAACTCACCGCCGCCGACCACACGGTCACCATCGCCGGGCGGACCCTTCGGCTGAGCCCGTTGACGCTGGCCGATTACGGCGAGATCGAGAACCGCATCCTCGCCAGGCGTCCCGATCCGCTGGCCGTCGTCCGGGAGAAGTTCGACGGCTTGAGCCAGTCGCAACAACAGTTCCTCCTGGGCCGGGCCTACGATCGGGCCGCGGCGGCCCAACTGGTCACCGCCGAGGAACTCCGGCTCTGGCGCGACACGCCCGAGGGAATCTGCTATCGCTTCTGGCTGATGGTGCGAAAGCACCAGCCGGAGATTACCTTGGAAGAAGCTTCCGAACTGCTCCGGCAGGCGATCGACCGGCACGGCCCGGAAATTCGCCGCCGCATGGACGAGGTCAACGCCTTGCCGGCGGGAAACCCGTCCGGCCGGACTCGGCAGCCGGCGACGCGGACCCCCAGCCACCCTTGCCGTGGTATCGATGGGCCCGCGAGCTGAGTCTGGCCTACGGATGGACGCCGCAACAGATCGGCCGTTTGTCGATCGCCCAAATCTGGATCTACCTGACCGAAGCCTCCGGCCCGGGCGGACGAAAGCGGATGGCGCCGGCCGACGCCCGGACGTTGTGCCGCCTAAGGCAGCGGGACCGACAAGCGTGGATCGACCGAACGATGGAGGAGTGGAACCGTGGCAAATGATTTCGACCCGCAAGCAGCCGGCTCGTTCCCGGACGACCCCGGATCGTCGGACGCGACCGAGAGCCTGATCGACTCGCTGGATACCTGGGGACGATCCGTCGCCACCGTGTTGGAGGACACGGCCGGCCGCGCGCTGGACTCGCTGGCGACGTTGCTCGATGAGCAGAGTGCTTCGCGTGAGGTCCTCGATGAGCTGAAAGACGAAGCGGCTCGAAGCGAGCGTGCGGCCGGCGAAACCGAAGCCGCTTCGACGTCGCCTATCGAAACCGCTTCGCCGGACGGACTGGGCACCCAATCCATGACCCGCGGCGAGGCCGAACAGATCAAGGAACTTCGGAACCTCGGCGACAAGATCGACGCCCTGCGCGAAACCGTCGAGAACCAACAACTCAGGCAACCGTCTTGGGGCCCATGAGAAGCACGACAAGGAGTCATACTGTGAGTATGCGAGCCCGAAAATGGGGACTGGCTCCGTCGAGATGCGGTTTCTCAGTGCGATTTCGCGTGGCCGACGGTGCCTGTCCCCTTTTTCGGGCGGTCCACTCGCAACGCCGTGGAAAACGGGGACAGGCACCGAGCCGGCAACGCTTTTCCCGAGTTTTCACACCATCCGCGGCTCGGAGCCAGTCCCCTTTTTCCACTGACGGCCTGCAATTCGAGACAAGAAGATGACCACTGCATTCAAGGAACTGGCCGGGTCGCCCGTGGAGACTTACGGCCCGGAAGGCATGAAGGCCCAGCGGCGAATCCTCGTGGCCTGGGAGAACCGGCACGGCATGGTCGCCGAGTTGCTCGGCGACGGCTACGAGTTCGGCGGCACGCAGCCGGCCCGGTACCCCGACCGGCCGTACGTCCTGGCGATGCGGGCGAAGCTTCAGCCCTGGCCGAAGTGCCCCGACGAACAAGGGACCTTCGCCGACGTGGCCGAGCAGATCAACAGTTACAGCGGCAAGTACGCCGAGATCGTCGTCGACTACGAACTGCTCGAAACCGGCACCAGCCGGCCCGACCTGCCGGAGCATGAGGAAGAGACGTTCCTCACCTACCGGATGGATTTCGCCGGCGAATACGTCGAGCTGCCTTCGCACAGCATGGTCTGGACTTCCGACGCCACGATCCCCGTCCCGCCGGAGGCCGTCGCCACGCTGCGCGTGCCCATCACCGAGCACCACGTCACGTGGCATCGCGTGGTCAACCCGCCGTGGCAGGCGATCCGCGACGGCGCCGGCACGGTCAACCACGCCGCGTTCATCGGCGCGGCCGCCGAGACCGTGCTCTTCGACGGGGCCACCGCCGAAAAACAGTTCATCGGCATCGACGACCTGATGCTGCCCGAGTTCGGGTGGCGGATCACTTACGTGTTTCGCGAAAAGGCGATCAAGTACGGCGGCAACGTCTACGGCTGGAACCACGCCTACCGCTCGCTGCCGCACGACGCACCGGGCTGGGACAAGCTCAAGGACGGCAACAACGAGAACCGCTACCAGACGTCCGACTTCACCACCCTTTTCCAATTCGCGGCGATCATATGACCCTCGAACACGTCCAGCCCGGCAGTCCGCTCAGCGCGGAAGAGCAAAACGCCCTGATCGCCCAGGTCAACGCGGTGGCGCGGCCGGGCACGGCGGGTTCGGCCCAATACGGCACGGCCGGCGTGACCTTCAACGCCCCGCCCGAGGTCCGCATCGGCATCTTCGAGATGACCGAGAAGATGTGGTACCCTTCCGACGACGACCCGCCGATCCCGCCCGGTCTGGACAGCGTGCCGGACGTCCCCTATACGCTGGCCGCCAGGCGGATCTGGCTCAACCACGCGGACAACCGGTACAACGAGAAGAGTGATTCCCCCGACACGGTCCTCTACCAGCCGACGTGCCTGCGCGACACCGGCGACACGGCGTGGAGCACGCCGGGTTACGGCATCGGGAGCCGGGTTGCCGCGGCGTACAACCGGCAGTCGGGCCGCTGGGAGATCCTCGAACGCCCGCCGTACACCGCGCGGATCGAGCTGGCCGAAGGCGAAGTCTACATGCCCGGCGACGCCAGCGTCGACGCCCACCTGATCGACGATCCGGACGAGCCGGTGGTCACCGTCTACCAGGCGTCGTCTCATCACCGCTTCGGCATCGGCCGCGGCGGCAGCGCCGCGAATCCGCACAACGGCACCGAAGGCTACGCCGTCTGGCAGCCCGTGCGACGCCGCTGGGAATTGATGACGCTCGACGCGAAGCTCCTCTGCGAAGGCGTGGCGGACAACTACATCGACCAGGGCGCCTCGGGCACGGTGTCGCTCTGGTGGAAGGACTACGCCACGGGCAACCTCGCCGACAGCGGGCGGAGCGTCACGGCGCTGAACTGGTGCGGCCCGAGCATCCGGCCCGGCGACCACGTCGTCGTCGGCTACGACCGGCACGAAGATCGCTGGACGATCGTCGAACAGGAAGGCGGCGTGGTCGTCGCCAACGGCGTCTCGGTAGTCCCGGCAAGAACCATCCAATTCCTCGGAGCCGGCGTCACCGTAGCCGTCGTCGGCGGAACCACGGCGCAGGTGACGATCCCGTGAAGAAAGAATGACGAATGACGAATGACGAATGACGAATGACGAATGTCTAATGACGAATGACGAATGACGAATGTCTAATGACGAATGACGAATGACGAATGACGAATGACGAATGACGAATGACGAATGTCTAATGACCAATGCTCGGGAACGATTCCAGAGATACGCCTCGCTTCACCTTTTCGTCATTCGTCATTCGTCATTAGACATTAGACATTAGACATTCAGCCTCCTCGCCTCCCCATGACCGATCACCTCTTCATCTCTGGTTATCCCGGCGACCTCGGTGGGGCCAACACCGAACTTTGGCACACCGTCAGGCTGTGGCGGAAGTTCGGCTTGGGGGTGACGCTGATCCCGACTTGGAAGGCCGATCCTAGGTGGCAAACCCGGCTGGAGGCGATCGGATGCGGCACGGCCGAAGGCAATCCGGACAATCTCCACGCCGTCGCCGGCCTGGCCGGCGGCGTGGTGGTCTCGATGTGCAACACGAAGTTCCTCGCCGTCGCCGAGCGGTTTCGCGAGCTGGGCTGCCGGATCGTCTGGGTCGGCTGCATGAACTGGCTGTTTCCCGAGGAACGGCTGCACTATCGCAAGTGCGGCCCGTTCGAGCGGCACGTCTTCCAGAGCCGCTACCAGCACGATCAGCTTGTGCCGCAACTGCGCAAGTTCGGCTACGACGACGCCCGGGGAAGAATCATACGCGGGGCATTGGCGTTGGAGGAGTTTCCTTTTCGCCCGCTGCCACATCCGCCCGAGAGCATGTTCACCGTGGGGCGGATCAGCCGTGCGGCAATCGACAAATACTCGCCGCGGACGTGGGAGATTCTTGCGAAGATTCCCCATCCGATCCGTGCCCGGCTGTTGGGATTCGATGAGGAAATCCGCCGCCGGCTCGGGCCGACGCCGCGTTGGGCCGAGTGCCTCGCTCCCGGCAGCCAAGCGCCGCGGGAGTTCCTCGCCACGCTGCACGCGATGGTCCACGCCGGCGGTCGGGCGACGGAGAACTGGCCGCGGGTCGGTCTGGAGGCGATGGCCGCCGGCGTTCCGGTCGTGGCCGACCACCGCGGCGGATGGCGCGAGATGATCCGGCACGGCCAGACCGGATACCTGTGCGAAAACGACGACCAGTTCGCCTACTACACGGCACGTCTGGCCTACGACGAAGAGCACCGGCAGCAGATAGTCCGCCAGGCCCGGCGCGAGCTTGAACAACGGTTGGCCAATCCCGAGACGATTTGGGAGCAATGGAAGGAATTGCTGGAGGGGCTGGCTTGACCCGAAGTGGCAGAAAAGACGTAGCTGGATTCGCAAGAATTCTGCAAGACACGACACCTCGTCGCAATCGTGAGTTCGTCAGTGAGTTCGTCCGGGGATTCTCTGAATTCTGTGCAAATTCAGCTACGGGGTAGAAACCCGCCGCCATGAAGATCCTGCTCACCTGCAGCCCGCACCCGCAACTGCGAAACCTCGGCGACCACGCCCAGGCGATCTGCATCCACCGGTGGCTCGAGAAACATTGGCCGGGCGTGCCGGTGCGCGAATTCACCAAGCTCGCCCCGATCGACGAGGTCCAAGCGGCCGCACGGCCCGGCGACTTGATCTTCATCCAGTCCGGCGGCAACATGGCCAACCGGGCCACGCTCTCCGAAGGGGTCCGGTGCGAAGTGATTCGGGCGTTTCCCGGCCACAAGATCGTACAATTGCCGCAGACCGTCTCGTTTACCGGCGACGTGCTGGCACGGGCGAAACGAATCTACAACGCCCACGGCGACCTGACGATCCTGGCGCGCGACCCGCGCAGCTTCGAGCTGGCCGGGGAGTATTTCCCCCAGTGCAAAGTGGGAATGTTCCCGGATTTCGTGCTGGGATATCCGTACGAGCCGCCGGCGGCCGGACGGGCGCGGAGCGGGGCGTTGCTCTGCCTGCGCGACGACGACGAATCGATCCTTACGGACCGGCAGAAAAGGGCGCTGAGGGACGCGGCCGCCGAGGTGGCCGGCGAGGTGACCGCGCTCGATACGGTCTTGCCCGACGACGTGCGAGACCGCCGGCGTGAAGTGCGGAGTATGCTCGATCGGTTCGCCGCCTGTCGCGTTGTCGTTACCGATCGGCTGCACGGAACGATCTTCGCCATCGTCACCGGCACGCCCTGCGTCGTGCTCCGTACGGTCGATCACAAGCTGGACGCTTCCCGTCATTGGTTCGGCGACCTGCCGCACGTGGTGTTTGCCCAGCGGCGCACGTTGTCCGAGGCGTTGACGGAGGCATTGAACGCGACGCCCACCAACTCGATCGACTTCAACGCACGGTGGTTGGACCAGATCCCGGAGTTTCTGCACCTTTAACGTAGCCATCTCGCTCCGCGAGATGCGGCCTCGTCTCGCGGAGCGAGACGGCTACTATACGACATGACCCTTACCGTTTGCCTGCTGAACTGGAAACGCCCGGCGAATCTCCGCCGCATCCTCGACCGGTTGGCCGAGCAGACGCTGCGGGCCCAGATGGCGATCTTCCTGTGGAACAACGCCCTGGAGCCGTTTCACCATCCGGCGGTCGATTGGCAGGTGGACTCCGGCCGCAACGTGATGTGCCCGCCGCGATGGTGGATGGCCGCGCAGGCGGAAACGCAGTTCGCGGTCAGCCTGGACGACGACCTGCTGCCGGCCGACCCGCGCGTGTTGGAGGACGCCGTACGCGTGGCGCGACGGCAGACGGCCGACCGGGCGATCGGCCCCTTCGGCGTGATCCTTCAGCCGGGCCGGCCGTACGCGCAGCACCTCGACGCCCGATGTCCGCCGCAAGACACGCCGGTCGATATGGTCCAGGGACGCTGCCTCCTGGTGCGAACGGCGGCTCTCCGCTCGGCGTTGAAACTCGGCGACCTCTGCGGCGACGTGGGCGGCGAGGACGACATTATCGTTTGCGGTGCGCTGGCGGCCGGCCGGCGACGGCACCACCTCGTGCCGGGGATTTTTCAGGGACGTTTCGAGGAACTGCCCACCGGCAACGAGGCCATCGAAAGACGTCCCGACCACGCCCGACGAAGGGAAGCGGTCCGGCAGCGGTGGTTTGTCGCCGCGCAGAAATAGCCCATTCGCTGGGGTGGCACGCCCTGGGGTGGCACGCCCTGAGGAACGAAGGGCGTGGGAAACCTGTCCCATCACGCCCTTCGTTCCTCAGGGCGTGCCACCCTCACTTTTTGGAGGAGAATCGATGCACTGGGCCGTAGCCGTGACCACCACACCGCGGCCGGTTTCGACGCTCGACAGGACGCTGGCCGGGCTGCACCGAGCGGGCTGGGATCGGTGCGAGGTCGTCGAGGACACCAGCCGGGCCGGGGCGTGGCCGACGTGGCTGCGGGCGTTGCGCCAATTGATCGAAACCCATCCCCATGCCGACGCGTTATTGCTGTGCCAGGACGACGCCCTCTTCTGCCGCGGCCTGCGCGGGTATCTCGAGCGCACGCTGTGGCCCGGCGACCGCGTGGCCCTCTGCTCGCCGTACTGCCCGGCCGTGTATCGCAGCGAAAGGCAGGGCTGGCACCGGGAAGATCGCGGCTGGCTGCTCATCGGGGCCGTCTGCTGGGCCATTCCCCGCACGGCCGCCGAAACGATCCTCGAAGACCTCGGCGGACGGAAAGCCCAAAAACACATCGATGCGCACGTCGGCCGCTGGGCGCGAGAAACCGGCGGGTCGATCTGGTATCACACGCCCTCGCTGGTACAACACGCAGCCGACGACAACTCGACCCTCGGCTATGCGTCCGAGCCTCGGTTGCGGACGGCCGGCGATTTCATCACAGAGGAGGTTTCGCCGTGAATTGGGCCACCGTCGTACTGACCGCGCCGCGACCCGAACCTACGCTCGAGCGAACGCTGACGAGCCTGCGCCGGGCCGGATGGCCGGACTGCCTGGTCTCGGAAGATCCGGGCAGTGGCGGGCAGTTCCCCGCGTGGATCGAGGCATTGAAGGGGATCGTCCGGCGGCGGCCCGATGCGGACGCGTATCTCGTCATCGAAGACGACGTTGTCTTCTGTCGAGAATTGCGTGAGTATATCGAGCGAACGCTCTGGCCGGATGAACCGAACAAAGTCGCCCTCTGCTCGCCTTACTCGCCGGCCGTCTATCGCGTGGAACGACGCGGCTGGAACCGGCAGCAGCGGGGTTTTCACCTGGTGGGCGCATTGACCTGGATCTTGCCGCCCAACGCGGCCCGCGACGTCCTGCGCGACCTCTCGTCGCTGGTGGGCACGGAGGCGTCGCTTCGCGGGGCCGATTACCTCGTCGGCGATTGGGCGGCCAAGACCCGACGCACCGTCTGGTATCACACGCCGTCTTTGGCCCAACACCTCGGGCTGCGCAACTCCGCCCGGGGCGACGACGCGGTCGGGCCTATGCGCCGGGCCGACGACTTCATCGGCGAGGAGGCCGCGCCGTGAAAATCGCCGCCGTCTGTTGCACGTTCCTGCGCCCGAGACAGTTGGGCCATCTCATCCGGTGTTTCCTCGAGCAGGACTACCCGGCCGAAAAGCGGGAACTGGTCATCCTCGACGACGCCGGCCAATACGACAACCAACAGGGCGATCGCTGGCGGCTGGTGTCGACCGACCGCCGATTCCCCACGCTGGGCGAGAAACGAAACGCGGCGGCCGCACTGGTCTCCGGCGACGTCGAAGCCCTGGCCGTATGGGACGACGACGATCTCTATCTGCCCTGGGCACTGCGGGCGTCGGTGGCCGCGCTGGAAGTGGCACCCTGGTCGAGGCCGTCGTTGGTCTTGCACCCGCAGCCATCGCCACCCGGCTTGCGACAACACGAAACGGGCGGGCTGTTCCACGGCGGTTGGGCCTACGCGCGCCCGGCCTTCGAGCAAGTCGGCGGATACCCGGCCGTCAACAACGGCGAAGACCAGGCCTTCGCCCGGCGATTGAAACAGGCCGGCGTGGACGAGGCCGACCCGATCCAACTCGGGATGGCCCCCTTCTACGTCTATTCCTGGAACGCCGGCAGCGGATGGCATCTCTCGGGCATGAAGGGCGACGGCTATCGGCACCTCGGCTGCTTGCCACGAGTCAAGACCCGGCTGCAAATCGTCGATCCGCCGCACGTCGATCTGGACGACCCGAAGATACTGCCGGGCGTCCACGCGAGGATGTTCTAGGGGGAATGACGAATGACGAATGTCGAATGTCGAATGACGAATGTCGAATGTCGAATGTCGAATGTCGAATGCCCGACGCTGACGCTGCCACGAGCGATTTCGTCATTCGTCATTCGTCATTGAACATTCGTCATTCGTCATTGAACATTCGTCATTCGTCATTGAACATTCGTCATTCGTCATTGAACATTCGTCATTCGTCATTCGTCATTCGTCATTGAACATTCGTCATTCGTCATTGAACATTCGTCATTCCCCCGATTCGTCTTATCCGCAAGGTCAATCATCCCGCCGGCTCCGGCCCGATCAACGGACAATACGCTTTGCAGAAGGCGTTGCGCGAGCGCTTGCCCGGCTGGCTGAAGATCGGCGTGCATCGAGGCCGTTTCCCGTTGCCACGAACTCGACCGAGAGTTCGTCGCGGCGGAAGCTGCAAAGCAGTTCGACACGGATCGGATCGTGGATGCGGTTCTGGGTGCGCTGGAGGCAGTGGCCCAGAGTACCTTTTGAAGAGCAATCCGGCCAGATACCCCATATTGCCCATATACCCACCATTGCGGTCGCGCTAACCCTAATCGGAATAATCCACATATTTTACTCAATTTAGCGGCCAGCCGGCCCGATACGAGGAGGCAGGTTGTGCGTCGCGACCGGTGCGCAGTCTCTGTCCCATCAAAATGCTCCGGCCATACCGGCCGCTTTCTGGAAGACTCCGGGGAAAAGAATATGAAACCGAGGGGGTTTGCCCAGCGGATGGTCACGTTCATGCAAGAGACGACTCAGGGGAGGGCGGCTGCCGCAACGATCGTGGTCATCGTCTGCCTCGTAGCCCTCGGGCCGGTGGGCGGGAAAGCCATCTCATCGGCCGCAGACGCCCGGGCTCCCGATGCCACCTTGCGGCTGGTTGTTGCAGAGCGGCCGGTTGGACAAGAAACGCCTGCCGAGATTGCCGTGGATGCACCGGCCGGCTCCACCGTGGTCGAAACCGAACGTGCTGAACCGGAAACACGGTGGCAGCGCGTCTCCTGGACGCAACCGTACGAAGGCCCGACCGAGCGGCCGGCCGTGGTCCCGAACGCTCCGGCCAGGCTCGCGGTGGACTCCTCGGCCCGGGTTATCGAGGGCTGGAACGAACCGAGGACCGAGATCGCCCTGCGATGTTCCACGGAAGGCTGGGTGGGGCGAAACGTACCGGCCGAAGCTTCCAGGATTTCATCCACGCCAAGCGCACAAATGACGATCCGGTCGTCTTCCCGGCCGGAACCGGCCGCCGAGACGTCGGACGTTCGGCGACTGGCCGCACCCGATCGGGGATGGACCCCACGCGGCATGGGGCCGGAACGAAGGGAACTGCTGGCCGTGTGTCTCTCCGTACCGGTCGCTTCGTCGCAAGCCAGTCCGGAACCGCGGCGCCGCGAAGAGCAACACGAAGCGCAAGCCGACCGCCATCGAACCCAACTGGCCACACTGGCACTGTCGGCGCCGGCTGCCCGACCGGCGAAGCAGGACGTCGACCGCTGGACCGTGTGCGAAGAAGTGCTGGCCGGGTCGTTTCCCGACAGCGACGTGCAGTTGGTGGCCGCCGCGGACGAACTTTTTGTCCAAGGCTACGCCCGAGACGCCGGCCGTGCGGCTGAGATCTTGGCGGTCGTACGCGACCGGGCGGCGGGTGATGAAGAAGCCGGGCGATCGGCCGGCTCCGTGCGGGTCGTCAGCATGTTGCAGATCCCCGAAGTTCGGTCCATCGAGGGCCCGATCGAAGGCCCGATCGCGATTGTCGGCCCGTTCGGACACGGCAAATGAGTCCCGCGGAAAAACCAATCGCAGGCCCTGCCAGGAGACGAACCGGCCGTTTCGACAACCATGAAAGAGAAAACCGGCACTATGGCTGATTATTGTCAAAGCGCAGCCCGTCGTTTGGCCGTCGTGGGCTGCGTCGTATTGTGCGTCGGCTGCTCCGGCGTGCCGAGCGGACCGCAACGCGGCGGCAAGATATTCAATCTGGTCGCGAGCATGCGACGGCAACCTGCTCGGCCGGCCGCACCGCAGAAGACGGACTCGATGCCGGTCACCTTCGAGACGGAAATGGCCCGGGCGAGTAATCTGGTGCTCGCCAAGCGGTTCGACGAAGCGCGGCCCATCTACGAGCGGCTGGTCGAGGAATATCCCGACCGGTATCAACCCTATCATCGCCTGGCCGTGGTGGCCGACCACCAGCAGCAACACCGCGAAGCGGAGAAGCTCTACTTTCAGGCGATCCGCCTCGATCGTAACGATGCGGAGCTGTTCAACGACTTGGGCTACTGTCTGTACTCGCAGGGGAAACTACCCCAGGCGCAGCGGATCTTGAATCAGGCCGTGACGATGAATCCGCAGAGTGCCCGTTATCGCAACAACCTGGGGCTGGTCCTCGGTCATCTCGGCCGATACGACGAGGCGCTCGAGCAGTTCCAACGCAGCGGCCGGCCGGCCGATGCGCATTACAATGTGGCCGTGATTCGGGCGGCCGGCGGCGACCTCGAAGCGGCCCGGCAGGATCTCCGCCAGGCGTTGGACCTCGACCCGAAGCATGCGCGTGCCAGCGAAACGTTGGCCTCATGGGAGCTTCGCCGGGCCCCGTTGTCCGAGGTCGCCGCAGACACGGCCGTCGCCGAGGCCGGCATCCGCTGGGTGCCCTACGTCGAGGGCGGTGTGGGCGGGCCGTTCGCTTCGATCGAGCCGGTATCCTACGATGATATCGAGGCCTCGTCGCCCTAACGTGGGGCACGTTTGCAACGCGAGGATAAAGCTGCCATATGGGAACGGGTGAATTTCACGTACGCGCGTACCGCTAGCGCAACCGCCTTGGGGCGGTTTTTCGAAACGGCTTGGGGCTT
>Ga0307378_10003061_pt1 | contig 24795 bp, 21 predicted proteins | sample UN1MG_FD_202238 | JGI IMG/M metagenome (GOLD analysis project Ga0307378, IMG submission 202238) | Soil microbial communities from Risofladan, Vaasa, Finland - UN-1 | ecosystem: Environmental > Terrestrial > Soil > Coastal area > Acid sulfate soil | place: Finland: Risofladan, Vaasa | collected...
AAAGAAAACATTGTATTTCAAATAAAAATGCCAAAAATTCAAGTTCCAAAAATTAATATTCCTAAATTAAAAATTTATATTCCAAATAGGGCAAAAGTTAAGGATGATTAAATAGAATCTTTTTTTTTAAAAATTATAAAAATAATAAAAAGAAATTACTGATTTAGTTTTTTTTATTTCTTGTTCTTTTCACTATATTGCGTTAGATTAGCCAGAAGTCGCCTTAGATAGCCTTCATGCTCATCTATTTCCTCTTCGGTAAAATCTTTATAATAAATGTCTCTCATTTCATTAGATACTTGAAGAAATTTATCCTGTAGGGCTTTATTTTTTTTCGTTAACTTTATGTTAATGGTACGTTTATCATTAACATCGCGTACCCGTTTAATGTGGCCCGTTTTTTCAAGAATATCCAACATGTGAGATAGCGTTGCTTTACTTAGCGATGTTTTTTTTTTTAGTTCTTGGAAGGAGATGTTATCTTTTTGCCAAAGCGGAAACATAACTCTACCTTGAGCAGCGGTTATTTCACTAACATTAAAATCTCGAAGTAATTTAGCAAAGATTCGTTCCGATAATTTACGGATCTTTGATACTAGAAATCCTCCTTCCCTTAACTTTTCCATTTATTTTTCGCCTGGTTCAAATTTAACCTGTTGTAATTTGTGATAAAATCTCACTTGTTTAGGATTCAATCTAAGCAAAGTATAATCAGGATCTTCTAATCCTTCCCGATAGTACCTTGTCCACCAATCTAACCATATGTTTCGCTTAACCTCCATATCATCAATAACTTCTACTTCACCTCCAAACATAACTCCTTTAAAGTTTTCAGGATCGCAGAAATAAACAGAAATTTTAGGATTGTTCTTAATATGCTCAGTTTTAGATGATGATGTATTGGTTGATATATATATCTCAAATTCATTGTCTAAACCAGCGAAAAACTGAGAAAATTCTGGAAATTGTTCCTTATTTCTTAAGTTAAACATTGCTCTTGTTATTGGGAAACCCTCAGAGTCAATAGTTGTTAGATATGCTGCTTTCGAGGTTTCCATTAATTCAAAACTTAATTTTTTTGCTTCCGCTAATTCCACCTTTAACACCTTTTTGATTTTTTTAATTATTTTTTTATAAACTTTTTCGAATTTCATCTAATCTTTCTTTAGCTGAAGGTGTCTTTTCAAAAGTCATCTTTAAGTTATCACAAAAATAATCATCACACCAAGCACAATTTTCAAATCCCTTTTCACGGCAACAATTCCTTATTGGACACTCACTACACCAACCAAAATGCTTTCCTTCTGAAGTACATCCATCACAATAAATCTCCTCGGGTTTAAATGACATTGCTTCACTTGACCATTCTTTTGCAACTTTTTTGATTTCTTCATGATCATCCTTTTGTGTTGCCAAATATGCTGGACATTCTGAACAACATATTCCACAATAAGCTATTATTTTCTCCATCTTATTATTTCTCATTTTATTTTTAGTATAATTCAATTTTAAATTAAAAAAAATATTTTAGTTTTTAGGTTTATAGCTTGTCCCTACTTCATATGCTTCTGCTAAATAGTCCCCTATTTTCTGGTATGGACCATGCGGCATTAAAAATATAAAAGAATCAAAATTCTTAGCATCTGGCTCATTATCTTTAACATATTTTTCATCTGAATAAATTTCAACGATCTCTCCAATAAACAATTCAGTATTCTTGAAGTCTTTAATGTCTACAAGTTTACACTCGATGTTTACACTACATTCCTTAATCATTGGAGCAGTCTTTAGATCCCCATAAAATAGTTCGAACTCCTTAGCTTTATCAACCTTTGAACCTGTATGTAGACCACAATAATCTGTCACAACATACATATCACTAGTCGGGATATTGATACTAAATGTTCTATTTTCCTTAAGACCGGGGCTAGTGTAATGTTTTTTTGACATTGCAACACCAATCAAGGGTGGGTCATCATGAATCATGTTAAACCACACAACAGTTTTGAAGTTTGGCTTACCATTAACATGAGCGCCTAATAAGCCTATTGGAAGTGGCATTAATGGTAATTTCCATCCTGTTTTGACTTTATTTATTTTTTTTCACCTTCATTATTTTTTTTTGATTTATTTATCTCAATAGTAATCATATCTTTACATTTGTAATTTTTTCGGGAAATTGACTTATTATAATGAATATATTCATTAATTTCAAACCGTAAAGACATTGTTTCCATATTTTGTTCCTTGATTTTTCGAACTTTGTTCGAAGTCGAACAAACATTGTTCTAATTCGAACTAATTTTGCTTTATATATAAATCTATCGTTCTGTAATTAGCAAGGTGGAATCACAAATCTGTAAATCACTATACCAAAATTATTTAAACAATTTTCAATTAATAGAATATCATTAAATTAAACATCTCTTTAGTGAAAAACTATGATTGAATACATCTTTTTTGCGTTATTCTTTATTTTTGCTATAATCGAAGTGTTTGGTGAATATAAGGATAATGATAAAATCGTCTATATTACTAAACCCCTTTTAATGCCCATGTTGATACTGTTTTATATTTTTGGAGTAATTGATATATCATCAATAGCTAATGTTAATTGGTTGATTGTAGTTGCATTAGTCGGTGGTTGTGCTGGAGATATCTTCTTAATGCTCAAAAACGAAGAGAAATGGTTTTTATTTGGGATGGGAGCGTTTTTAATTAACCAACTTTTCTATATTCTAGCGTTCTTCTTCTCCATAACAGATTATACGACATTTAATCCATGGGGTTTGTTTTTACTAGGGCCAGCAATCTTAATTCTGATTTTCACGGTACCAAGATTCCTAAACAAATCCGGAGACATGAAAATTCCAGTATTAGTCTATATGGGAGCTATATTATTAATGCACATCGCCGCCCTAGTGCGATTATCAACAGTTCAAGGATTAGCATCAATTCTGATTTATATAGGTTCGATATCGTTCATTTTTTCAGATTCTTCAATAGCAGTAAATAAATGGGCTGGAGAATTTACCAACGCACGATTTATCATAATGACTACATATGTAATGGCGCAATTCTACATTACGTTAGGTGCGCTATTTCTGGCTTAATTATTGACAAGAAATTTATAGTCTCTCAAATCTTCTTTTTTTTTTATCTTACTAGAATTAAAGTTGGTGTAACTAAATTATAACCTCTTAAAAAATCAGATTAAAATCCTTGGAATTAATAAAAACCTAAACATGTAAAAAAATTTTTAATTTAGCAATAATTTAAAGTTAGTAGCATAGGATTTAAAAAAAAAGTGCCTCAATAGCTCAGCTGGTAGAGCGTTGCCTTGGTAAGGCAAAGGTCGGGGGATCATAATATGAGAGCATTTAGCTCGAAAAGGATAAGCCCTCTTGAGGCTCCATTAAAACAAAAGAGCCGGTGTGGCTTAGCTGGTTATAGCGCCAGACTCATAATCCTACTGAAAAAATGGGTCAGACTGGATGTATTCTGGAGGTTCGAGGGCTCAAATCCCTCCACCGGCATTCTTATTATGAAAGAATTTTAATTTAGAAAAAAGTGAGGGTATTCAAGAGCAGAATTTCCCATTTTTAATTAAAACCTTAGTTGAATCATCTTTATAAGTGATTTTTATTGTTGGTTTATAGAATAAAAAATCTCTATGTGTTTTTGAATTGTTCTGCCCACCAATCATGTCAATATTATTGCCAAAAGCAATATGAGCTGTATCAAGAGCTTTTTCATCCTCAAGCATAATTCCATTTAATTTAGCACCAGGGTTTAGACCTATTCCCAACTCTCCAATAACTCTCGCTTCTTCGTCTATGTTAATTAATTTCTCAACTTCTTCAATTAGATTTCGATCTTCACTTTCAATGTTAACAATTTTTCCGTTTTTCACATTTATTTTTAGAGGTTTCTTTACTTTACCGATATCACCAATTGTACCATCGCAAACTATTATACCATCACCCTTAGATTCAATGGGTCCACACCATATTTCACCACAGGGTAGATTTGCTAGATAAGGATCCTCTTTAATTTTAACATCTGTAGAAAATCCACGATCTTCGATATATAGTACAATATCAGTTCCTCCTGGTGCTGAGACATGTGCTATTTTCGCATTCTCGAATTTTTTAATCATTTTATCTGCTATATCTTCCATTTTTTTATAATCAATATTCATAGGACCTTTAATCATCATAGCTTTAGTAATACCTGGCCCATGACCTAATCGAATTGATTTAGTAGCAATAATTTCTTTTATCCACTTAACTCGAAATGGAGTTTCATCTCTCAATCCTTTAAAAGCATTAATAACTATTGTTTTCCCCTTAGTTAACTCACTCATTTGATTTGGTATTTCTGATAATGGTCGTTCCTTTTCGGGTAACATATATAATTGTGCTGAAGACCCATACTCAATAGCTGCATTATAAAATGCTTCTCCTATTCTTTTAGTAGAATCGTCAGTCACAACCAAAACAGCATCTTCCTTATTCAAATTCATTACATGAATCATAGCATTTTGGGCAGAAATTGTCATCTTTTGAAATTTGCTCATAGTAATTTATTCACTTATAGTAGTATGAAATTTAGTAAAAATATCCTCTTTAATAATGGTGAAAATAATGGATTTAAATTAACCTTTTCTAAGGGAACTTGATATCATTTAGAATATTTAAAGTATAATTTAAGATTATTTACCAATTTGTAAAAACTTTTATTTCTAGATAATTAACTATTAATTACTATCAAATCCAATAAAAATTACGTGAAAAATCATAAGAGGGATTTAAATTTGGTATTAGTAATGACAACAAGCTGGATTCCCTATGGTAAGGAAAAAGAGGTTGGCCAAAAATATCTGGAGGTAACCAAGAAGTATCCTATGGATAGATCTTTAGAAAAGAACCTTGTACCAATGGGCGTGAAAGCAACTAAAAAGGGAATTAAAGTTTTTAGTGTTGCAGAAGTAAAGCAAGGAAAATATGAAGAACTAATAAAACGAATTACAGAAATGCAATTAGCTTATTCTGAAATTGAAGGATTTAAGTACAAAGTAGAAACTTATCTAACGGGAGTAGATGCTATGCCATTGGTTGGATTAAGGATGCCTGATTTGTAAATTCTTAAGTTTGCCTTGATTAAATTATTATTTATCAATTATTTTTCTTTCTATTATTTTTCTTTAGCAATAGTTCCTCCAGCTCTTTTTTTTGCTCTTTTCTCGAATGATATTTGGAATCCTGGAGTATAATTCATATATTTTGGAATAGGATATCTCAAGCCTGCCTTATGTGTTGCTTCTAATCCATCTAAGACAATTTCCAATTTAGATTTTGGAATTGAGAACATAACTTCTGAATCTTCGGCACCACCCCAAACTCTATCACCATTTCCTAAAATGACTAACTGAGGCTCGTCTGTTTGAAAAGTTTTGATCACTCCTTCATGACAAGAAGCACCTCGACCAGCAGATGTGAAATTAAGGGTTCCTCCCTTATGATAAAGATAAGCTTGTATTAATCTCATTGCTTGCGCAGGATTACAATAAATTTGAACAACATCAGGTACAATTTTTGTCCTTGTCAATGGTGAGATAATAATTCCTGAATATTTTTCTTTTAGTAAATACATTTTTTCTTGCCATTTTTTTGCTGTTTCTATATCTTTTGCATAAAGTCCAACGCTAAATTGATTGCCAAAATTTTTTGCCTCTTCTGTCATTGGGTCCCATCCATATATACCTCTAGCTAATTTACAAGCACAATCCTCTTCTGTCATAGCCATTGTCCAGCCATAGCTTCGAACCATCTTACAGGTTTGACATATGAAAGTTTGAACTTTTAAATCGGATTTTGGCTTTTTATAATTAGGAGGAATTTCTGATTCATCTTTTACAAGTTTAATAGCAATTGGAAATGATGAAGGTCGTAGAAGTTCCTCAAATCTTTTACCATATTTCTGATAATTTTCTAGATTTTCACTCATTTTTCTAAATCATTACCTTGTTTTTATTAAAATTTAATTTCAATTAAGTTTGATTTATGAAATTTTTTTTTAATTAAAAACTAGTCTGAAACTAAAAGATTTTTTATGTCAAAATCTTAAATTAAATTGTTATGGAACGATTCAATAAAGAAAAAATTACTGCTGAAGACGTTGCGATAGCTGATAACAATGCCCAATGGTTAGGTATTCCCTTACTTCACTTAATGGAATGTGCTGGATATAGTATCGCAGATGAAATTACCAAAAGATATAAAATAAATAAAGAATCTACTGTTGTTATATTTTGTGGTACGGGTAATAACGGAGGAGATGGGTTTGTAGTTGCAAGACAATTAGCAGCATTTAATATTAAATCATTAGTTATTCTTATTGGCATTCCGGAAAAAATTAGGACCCACGCATCTAAATTTAACTGGAAATTACTTACAAACCATATAAATTATATGGTTAAAAATGTAATCATTCGTGATTCCACTGAAATTGAGAAAATAGAATTGATTAATAAAAATAAACATAAAGTAGGACTAATTGTTGATGGATTATTAGGAACAGGAATTGTTGGGGAAATAAAAGAACCAATTTCTATTGCTATTGATATAATAAATAAATTGAGAGAAGAGGAGAAAATAGAAGTTGTATCAATAGATTTACCTTCAGGTATGAATCCGAATACGGGAAAGGTGCTTCATAAAGCTGTAAAAGCTGATTTAGTGATAGCTCTCCATAGAATTAAAAAAGGTTTACACGCCAATAGCGGTTATATAAAGGAGATTGTAGTTAGATCTATTGGAATTCCTTATGAGGCGAACATCTTTGTAGGAAAAGGTGACTTAATCCCTACTCTAAAAAAAAGAAAAAAAGATACTCATAAAGGTCAATTTGGTCGAATGCTTGTCATTGGTGGTTCTAAAAACTACTCTGGAGCCCCTGCATACTCCTCTCTTACAGGTATTAACTTTGGAATTGATTTAGTTATAACATACGTTCCAGAAGTAGTAGGAGATGTTATAAGAAGTTATTCACCAAATATGATAGTAAGAACAAATCCAGGTAATTGGTTAAATACAGATTCATTAAAGGAGATATCAGAATTAATTGAATGGTCAAATGCAATTGTTATTGGTCCTGGTTTAGGTCAGCAAACAGAAACAAAAGAATTATTGATTATGCTTTTAGAAAAAATGAATATTGAAAATAAAAATTATATTCTTGATGCGGATGCCTTAAAATTAGTAAAAAATAATCTTGATTTATTAAAAAACAAGAATGTGATTTTGACACCTCATGAAGGAGAATTGAAAATAATGACTGGTATTGAATTACCTAAATACGATAAAATTGAAGAGCGGAGTAATGAGATATTAAAATTAGCTCAGAACCTTGGTTTAACTTTACTTATTAAGGGTCCTTATGATTATATAAGTAATGGAAAAAACTTAAAAATCAATCGCACTGGGTGTCCAGAAATGTCTATAGGCGGTACGGGTGATGTATTAGCTGGACTATGTGCTTGTTTTTTAGCAACAGAAAATAATCCCTTCAAATCAGCATGCTCTGCAGCTTTTTTAAATGGTATATTAGGTGAATATTGTAAAAATAATCTAGGAGATCGTTTTACTGCTTTGGACATGGTTAATAATATTAAAAATGCGATAAAAAGCGTTATTACTATATAATATTTTGCAAAACGATATCTGTCTATTAAAAAGATGTCAGAATGTGAATAAAGAACTAGATAAAGATTTATTAATTTTTAATATTATTATATTATTAACTTAGTTATTATGAAAACTTAAGTTGAGGTTTCAGAATTCTTTTAATACTAAATTTCAACAAAAAAAAGGAGATTGATTAAATTTGTCACCACAATTATTTCTTATCAACCCAGACGGTACCACCACTGAAATGACTAGTGGAGGTCCAATTAAAGACTTATTAGAAACGAATGAATGTTATGTTCTTGTTTCTGATGATACAAGAAAAGTATATCTATGGAAAGGAGTTAAAAGCAGTGTTAGATCAAAATTCATTGGTGCTAAAAGATCTCAAGAAATCCGAGGTCAAGTTGGAATGCACTATGCTGTCGTTCCACTTGATGAGGGTGAGGAGGAGCCCGAATTTATTAAGCTAATTGGGGGGCAAACAGAAGCAGGTATTGCAAAAGAAATAAAGGCTGCAGAAGTAGCCCGTCCAAGTGTGCATCCATTACGAGAAAAGAATATTTTTGGCACTCCAGAACCTGCTGAAGGTATGAATATAGCAGGGAGCAAGAATAGGGCAGCTCAAAATATTGGTCCTTTATATAGGGGGGAAGAGTCTATGGCGGACTTCGTACAAGACCAAACTCAAGTAGATTTCCAACAAGTTATGCAAAAATTAGAAGAAATACAAATGCCTCCTGGTTTTGAAAGAGAATTGATTATTATTGGCAATCATGCGTACTCAATTGTTGAAAAAGTACAACAATTCCTTGGTGAAAAACAGGTTACTAAAGAAATTTCGAAGGTTGGGGCGATTCCAGAGGGAATATTCTTCGCAGATCAATATGCGCCGAGGATTTTAAGTGAAAATGGGAAAATAATTGCTATAGAGTTCCTAAAACGCACTAACGTCAAATCTAAGCCCGTAGAGGTTAAAAGCAAAAGGGAATTGTTAAAGGATCAAATTAAAGAGCAATTAGGAGGAAAATAAAAGTAAACCGCTTTCCTCAACTTTCTTTAAATTTTAAAACTTGAAAAGTATAAAAATTAAACCTCATTCTTACTAACTTATTAAATCCTTAATTTTCTTTAATGTAAGAATACTAAACCTTTATAATTATGATAATATATATTAGAGATATAAATTTTTAAGTCTAAACTTTTTAGATTATATTAATTGAAAAAAAAAATTATAACTTCCATAAAGAATGTCAGATTTAACGCCTGAAGAAGCAAATGCCTTAAGCTCATTTCTCTCAAGCATTACAGAATACTCAGAACTTGAAGCATTGGCACTTATCACACGAGAAGGTTTAAGATTAGCTTTCAGCGCAATCCCGGGATATAATTTGGATCCAGATCTCTTTTCAAGCCTTAGTGCAGTAGTGGTTCAATCAGGGAGCGATGCAGTTGCAGCACTGGGATTTAAAGATATGCTCGAGGTTGTATTACGAGGTGATAATGGATTTATAATTCTTAGCGCCGCCGGTCGTTTCTTTTTAATGGGAGCCTCAAGAGAGACTGCAGATCTGGGAAAGATTGTTAAAGTTTTCAGATATTACTCGAAAGAGATAAGTCTTCGGTATCCTGTTAATGAATGAAGTGCCTCTTTCTATTCAAAAGAGTAATTTCCATAAGGACTTAAAGTTATTGAGGTGTATTCGTAAACTTTATTATACTTTTATTTATAAATAATGGTGAGATCTTTTTTCTCCTAAGAATTGGGTTCGTCAATTTTTACTTCAATATACATAAAGATTGTTAAATTTTAATAGTAAGATAGTTATGTTTATAATAATATCAAATCTAGAAACCTATCTTACACTGATAATAGGTTATTATTTAAAAGAAAAATAGATAATTTTTGATAGAAATTTTAAGCTTAATCACTTATATTATATTAAAAAAGTTGAGAAAATATTAAATCATAATTATAACATAAATTAAGATGATATAAAGATGGCGGAAAAAGAAATCAAACTATTTGTGGATGCAAATAATGAAATTAAAGATAAAGTTATTATTTGCCAATCAAATGCCGATAAATTGGGAGTAAAGAATGGAGATTCAATAGAAATTTTAAATATTGATAATAATCTAAAAAAAACTGCTTCCGTAAAAATTTCAGATTCAGTTTTAGATTTTGCCGGCCAATTTTCAAAAAATTTATTAGATGAGTTACAATTTTCGGGAGTCGAATTAACGGTCCGTCCTACTAGTGCGGGTGCAAAGCTCACACCAACGTTACATATACCAAAAGTTCCACCTGTTCAATCCTTACCAGTAACTCAACCTAGACCAGCACCTCAACCTTCATTATCGCCTTTACCTACACCTCCTCCAACACCTATACCTCAACCTACACCAGCACCTCAACTTACACCCACGCCTGCACCTCAAGCTAGACCCGCACCCCAACCTTCATTATCACCTTTACCATCTCGCCCCCCTCCTCCTATGGAAATACCCCAACCTAGCATAGGACAGCGAATGACTGAACCAGTAGCACCAGTTGAACCATTTCCAAATAGAATCGATATTAACATGTTACAAAGTCAGAAAAATGGTATAATCCTTACGCCTATGTTAGATAATGGTATAGAAGGGGGTCGAATACAATTAAATTCTGGTATTCTTCAACAATTAGGTCTTGGTCAGGGGATGTTAATTGGTTGGGAAGATCCTTTGACAAGATCGATGGGATCAGCAAGGATAGACGCAGCAAATATTAGCATGAATGAAATCAAAATGAGTATGGATACTTATGAAGATACAAACATTCAAGCAGACCAAATTGTTGTATATTCTACTGAACCCCCTATACAAAGAGCTTCAGAATTGATGTTAGAAGTTCAGTCACAACCTAATCTAATGGGTTACGCTTTAATTAGCCCTAGAACTCAACACACTTTATCATTTCAAATGGATGATATTTTGGCATTTGAGGATGAACTTACAGGAGCAATGGGTGCAGGAAAAGTAGAAGTTTTAGAATCTGTGCCAGAAAACACTATCGTTATTGATGCTGAAATTCTTGAGGCATCGGGTATAGGGAGTTTCGAAGTAAAAGTTTCCAAAAATCAAAGAACTATTATTCCCTTACAGAGTATTTCATTAGGTATTTCCCCTATTTCGGGAGAAAATATGTGGGAAATAATAAGTACTGCTCGAGAAAATGTAGATTCTATGAAAGGATGGATATCTAATTATATCATCTTTAAGGGTATTAAATTAAGGTGGTCCGCTGTAAATATTGCCTGTTCAATTCTTGATACTGTTCCTGATTTAACTGGTGACATTTTTGCACGGGTTACACAGAATACAACTTTATCTTTAAGTCCTGTTGGTTTAGTCCCTTTTAACGCTATTTTAATAATTGATATAAGCCGTTCAATGATGGCAAGGGATGTATTCGTAACTAATATTGCTCCTGCTATTGAGGGTATAAAAGCAGCCATGGAGTCTAGGGAAATCCAGGAGTTTTTAAAACATTTCAAAGATGGAATAAATATACCTCGTAGAATCTCAGCAGCTTTTGCAGCAGTCCTCTTCTTGAGTGAGAAAGTGGGGAGAGGATTTGGTGAAAAGGTTTCTGTTATTCGCTTTGCAGATGAAGCCCAGATTCTTCCTTTCTCTAATAGTTTCTATATGGATTCTGCCAGTGGTAAAAAAGGCGTTCTCGAAGAAGCTGCTCGTATGATTGTTGATCGAATAGGAAATTCTTACGGTCAAGCAACAAATATGGGTGCTGCGATGGTACAAGCACATAATGTTTTGAATGAGTTCCAAAAGATGAATCCAGACCAACCAACAATGATAGTAATTTTAACTGACGGAGTCCCTACAGATGGCGATGCTTTCTTCAATGAGATTAAAAAATTAGCAGATAATTCAAACGTTGTAGCTTATATTGTAGGTCTAGGTAACCCTGATGATGCATTGATGTCACGTGCCGCAACTTTATGTGGTGGAGAATATTTCAAACCTGAAGATGCAGGAGAATTATTGGTCTGGTATTCCAAACGAGCCAGAGATTTAACAGTTAAGATGAAAGCTCACAAAGAATAAGAAATTCTTAACTAATAACAACTTATTTTATTTACTTTTTAATATTTTTCAAGTGATTAATTAATAATAGAATGAAACAATTTCTATGAATTAATGAAAACTTCGAATTTTAATTGCTTAGGATTACATTAAAGTTATTAAGAATAATTTTGATAGTAATTATAAGAAATTTTTATCCATGAATTGTAGTTAGAAATTTATAGCAGTAAAACAATAGTAAAAAATATGAAAGTTGAAAAAATTGTGATAATTGATAACCGAGGCGATTGATAATCAAAGACGTAAAGATTATTACAATCGATAATCGAGGGCGTATAGTATTGCCTTTGGTTACTAGAAAGAATTTAGGTATTACAACAAATTCACAATTAATGTTAGTGAGCGATTCAGAAACAAAAGAGATACGAATAACTCCTATTGGACTAAGAGATGAAAGCAATCTCGTTAAGTTAAGAGTAGTAATGAAAGATATTCCAGGGGCATTAGCAAAATTACTCGATATAATTGCTGAGGAAGGCATTGGTCTAGTGTATAGTGAAGCTGTAATTGTTGAGAAGGATAAAACAGCTGTTTGGACGGCGATATCTGAGAGTCCTAAAAATATAGATCGGTTAAAAAATATTTTAAAAGAAAACGGAGAGGCTTTGGAAGTGGAATTTTCTCCCTTAGATTAATATTTAAGATATTATATACTAATGAATAAAATATAAGGAAGGTATTTGTAGTGGCGAAAAAGAAAAAGAAAGAAAAGAAAAAAAGGATTCAAGAAATAAAAGAGGATACTGATCAGATACCCGAATATTCACTAGATTCAGCACTACATTCCGCAAAAAGTACAGAAACAACATTACAAACTTTATTGAAGGGTGTTTCGGAAGGACAAGGATTTGTTCATCCAAAAAAGGAAAATGATGTAAAAATCACACCCCAATTAACACATGAATCACGAAGTAAAATAGCTGAAGCATATGTAATGGAGGACATTCCGTTAGCTCAAAGAGCCCGAGAGAAGGAAAAACCAGAAGTATCAGTGCAGAAAGGTCAAATAAAAGCTGCTATGCCCCCATCACCTCAATCTTTACCTGAATCAGCAGTTAAAACTCTAACCAAGAAAGAAGAAGTACCGCTCGAGGAAGTATCAATACCAATTCCTTCTCCTAAACAAGAACCTTCATTTGTCAAAAAGGAGAGTATTTATCTAAAATTAACAGAGTTTTTCGAAGGCTTATTAACAAGTTATAGTGAGAGTTATGATAGATGGGAGATGTCAATTTCTAATATACTTGGTATCTTGAGGAAAATGCGAAAAATTACAAAGAAGAATACGGATGACTTAACAAACAGTATTTCAAATATTTTCAAAAAAATAGAAGTAGATTTGGATCAATTTAAAGTTAAGCGAGACGAAATTGAGAAAGTTGCCGAAGTTGATATTGAGTCAATGTCGGGCGAATTTAAGCGTGTTTTAGGGTTACTTGAATTACAGGTTAAGGAATATCAATTAAAACGGGTTACAGATGAATTTATCCATGAGTTAAAATATCTATCATAATAAGGAAATTTTCAACATTGAAAAGTTAAAATAAAGATATATTTCATAATGTCATCTGAAAAAAAAAGTCAGTTACGTCCACTTATTATTGATATTGGGAGCCAAAATTTTCGATTTGGGTGGGCTGGAGATGATTTCCCAGATATCATTGCTCCAAGTATTTATGTTGATAATTCGGATTACATATTTACTTCAGATGTAATTGATGGTCTTGATGATATCTTTATTACAGAAAAAGAAGCTGAAAGCCATTTATTTGGACATGAAGCTTTAAAGTACTCGAATATACTCAAAATTCATGAATTTAAGAAAGAGGGTAATCTCAATATTTTCATGAAATACTTCTATCATCATTATAAACAATTAGAGATCCCTGAGGAACATCACTTTAAACAACCGATTATTATAATAACACCTTTTTACATGTCAGAATTGGAAAAAACTAAATTGCAGGATATCTTTTTTAATGTGTTTGATTTTCCATCTCTATTATTTTTATCTGAAAATCAAGGAGTATTAGCTATATTACAAAAAACTAGTGGTGTAGTCATAAATATGGGTGAGGTCAACACAAATATCACTTCCTTTTTACATGGATTTTCAAATGCAATGGCTAGAGATACCTATCCCATTTCTGGCAAGGAGTTAACAAGATATCTTTTGAACTTGATTTTAACTAAAAAGGGTTCAGGAGAATTGGTTTATCTTGATAAAATAATCGCACAGGAGATCAAAAACAAATTATCCTTATGCATTTTAGATCCAGATGGAGAAGTAAAAAGAATTAAAGATGGCTTCACTAAATATAACAGAACTATAGATTTACCAGATGGAACTTCTTTAGATATTAATTCAGAAAGATTTTTATTTGTTGAACCAATGTTTAATCCCTCGTTAATTCATATTGATTATATGGGATTACCAGAGGCTGTGTCAAAAGTGATTAGATTTTGGGATCGTGAAAACTGGGAGGATCTATTACCGAATATTATCATTGTTGGGGGTAGCAGTTTAATTCCCGGATTAGATAAAAGGTTGAAATTTGAAATATCTAAATATTTTTCAGAAAAAATAAGGGAAAAAATTAATGTGATTGCTGTTTCTGGAAGAGAGAATATTGGTTGGATCGGATCCTCAGTATTATATGCACAGGGAAAATTAAAACAAGAATGGATTCAGAATCCCAGCCATGAATCTTCTGTACAAGATCAAGAAAGAGAAGAGTTAAGTCAAACTGAAAATAAAGAACAATAAGGTACGAATTCTCATGTCCGTTAGCATTGATTTAAAACAACAATTTTTAATAAATTTCCAAAATAAAATTATAACTGCTCGGAAATTGTTATATGCTGCAAATCATAAGTGGGCATCTAAATTACTTGATAATTTAAGTTTTGAAATCGAGAAGAATGATTGGTTAGATGCTCAGAAGAAGCATCAATTAATAATGATTATTTCCAATTCTTGGTTTATTTATTTAAATTCATTGAGAAGGAAAGGTGAAGAAGGAAAGGTTGAAATCAATTTAATCCGATATATTGATGCTTACAATAGGTTTTTTTCATTTTTATCAAAATTAGATGACTTCTATTTATTTAACAATTTTTGTATAAATCTACTTCAAGAATTCATTAAAAAGGAAGAATTATCGCAAAAAGGGATAACCAAATTTATAAATTCTTTTTCGGCAAAGCTACATGAGAGAGAAGATTACCAGAAACTATTTGAATTACAAATACTTCAGATTTTTTTAAGAAAATCCGTTGCCCCGTCAGAATATTTTAAATTAAGTTTGGAAAGACTAGGCAAAACTCTCTTTAATTTAGAGCCAAGCAAACGGGCATTATTTCTATATATTCTATTAGAAAATGTCTGTTTAAAATATAAATTAATGGAAGATTCTGCTGAATTTGTAAGAGAGATCAATAAAATATTGGTTAATCGCCTTCCTGGTTATTTAAAAAATGAATTTAGTAATATAAGTAGAATTACTATTAATGAAAGAAGTTTTAACACAATTTTAGTTGATCTTGAAGAACAAATTTATTATTTAAATGATATTGGTGAGTATTCTTGGATTATTATTTTTATTCGTGTTATTTTCTCAAAAATCCAAGAATACCAATCATATGGTGATGCTATTACATATATACGAAAATTTATTGATTTCTCAATAAACAGAAATCGTTTTGAAATAGGATTCGATATTTACGATTTCTTAGAAGATTTGTTCATATACAAATCTGATTTATCCTATGATAATAGTTTAATAGAATTATGGGTAGAAGCATGTAAAAAATTTGTAGATATGAAGGAAAAAAAGTATCTCCTCCAATCCTTAGAAAAATTAAACACCCATCTAAAATTACCCAAGACTAATGCTCAAATGTTTCATTATTTTTATACGTGCAATATATTGTGGCAATTTAAGTCTATGTTTTTTTCTTTAGAACAGCGGGATTTTTGGAGAATGATATTCTATCGAGCGTTATTTGAAGAAAAAAATTTTGCCCTCGCAGAAAAAATAATTCCCTATTTGGATAAAGAATTTAATCAATATTTGACAGATCTCGTATCATTATATAATGAGGCTGAACCATTAAAAAAAGAAAGCTACTCGTTTAATGATCATAATGAATCTCTGCCTTCATTTCTTGAAGACTTTAGTATTAAACAGATAATATTGAGAATCGATTCTATAGGGATGATTTCTTATAGAATGATTTCTGTTGACGATAAGGTAATTGAAGGATTTATTTCTAATGAATATTGGAATGATGCTCAACTAATTGAAATATACAATGAACTTTTCTATGAATCTGAGTATCGGAAATATCTTTTCAATCTGAAAGAATTTGGTGAATTATTATATATATTTCTACCAAAATTAATTCGAGATTTCTTTAAATCGTTTAAGATCGAAAACTTGAATCTAATACCTCAAATATACTTTATCTTAAACAATATGACTATCCCTTTTGATCTCATATACGATAATAATTTTTTCTTATTGAAATATTCGGGAGGTTATAGTGTGGGGGGAGAACCCCCACTTGGGGGTGTTGTTTTTGAAGGGTATTATTCTGAGGATTCTTCGGAAGAACCATCTAGTAAGAAGTACAATATATTAGTAATTGAATCGATAAACTCTAATACTCCTTTAAAATGGAATGAGAAAACAAAACAGAAAGAACTAATATTCCCTTTTCAAGCTGGTGCGGATGAGTTAAATTATCTCGTTAATTTCTTTAATATTAGAGGGGAGGTAAATCAGATGACCACATTAATTGGATCTAATTCCACACGAGAAAACATTTTATCACATTTATCTAAAAATATGTACCATATTATTGTATTTGTAGGAAATATTTTTTACTCCAAATTGAGCCCTAAAAATAGTTTTTTCCTTACAAATGATAATAACATAATCACATTTAATGAAATTAATAAGATTTTAAATAAGAATGGAGGGAAGAACCAACCATTTATATTTTTTAATTCTCAAGTGTACGATATCGAAGGGAAGAGGCTAAGAAATACTCTCAGGAATTTTGGTGAAATTGTGGCTCAATTTGATTATAATAAAATTACTGGTATCGTTTCAAAAAATTATCCAATTTTTAATGATGAAACAAAGCAAATTATTTCAAATTTCTTTATAAACTTCTTCAATAAAAATAGTCAGGGAGTTTCGCTTCTGAAGGCACGTCAGCAATCTATAGCAAGTAAGATGGAAAAACTTATTGAAGAACAAGTTAAAGATTCGACTTCGGAAATGGGTACTACACATATAGACTTACGAAGTAGTTTAGCCATTTCAAGCTATTTACTTTTTGGAAAACCGTGGAAAAAGATCTGGTCTTGAATTAAGTTTTTCCATTCGGAATAACAAATTAATATAAAATATTAATATATGTGTAATTTAAATTATTCATTAATGATACTAAAAAAGAGTTGGTGTTTAAAATTTCGGATCGTCTAATAGAATTACGAGTAGAAAACAAACGCTTGAAAGAACAAATATCTAATTTAGAAAATAAGATATTATCATTAGTAGGAATGGTAGACATAGAATCTAGTGGGGGAGAAAAAAAAAATGTGCTTAATGATTCTTTGATAAATTTAATAAATTCAACTAAAGACCAATTGAATGTTGTAGCTCCTCACATTGACAGTTTTTATGCAAAAGAACTCAAAAGAACAGTTGACCGAGGGATTCCAGTTCTTCTAATCACTAATGATAGAAGTATTATCCCAAAAAGTTTTATTTCGATTTATGATGATTTAAAAAATGTTCAAGGGATAAGCATTATAAATAATCCTAATGTAAAATTTCTATTGGTTTTTAATACAGAACAAGCAATTTATTCGGGAGGATCTTTGGATAGAGAAGAATTATCAAAATCAATTTTAATAGTTACAAAAATTAAGGAAAAATCTAAATTAAGATTGGTTGCAGAAATCTTTTCCTTAATGTTACCTACATTTATGAGAAAATAAACAATTTTTTTATTATCACCTTCTATTTAAAAAAATTAACATCTTATTTTATGCTATACAATCGGATTGGAGCAATCGAGAACTATTTATTTATGAAATAAAAAATGGCAGAAAACAAACAATTAATAAGCTCTCACATTATTTCTGAAAAACTAGGTAAGAGCTCTGAAATTTATCAACAATCTATAGCTTTTCTAAAAAAACAATCTAAAAATCAAATATCCTATGAACAAAGCTTTACACAGTGGAGAGAAATCTTCTCAAATATCTATGGATTTGAAATTAGTTCAGATCTTTTTTTGAAACATACTTATTTTTCTCTAATTTTAAAAATTTTAGTTATTTCTAAATTATATTCTAGTAAAAACCTCGAAGTAGACGAAGTCTATAATGTGTATCTAATAAATAATCTGAAGGAATTAAGGTTATTCGAATATTATTATTTATTTTGGACTAATTTTAACAAAGAGTTATTTAAAAAAGTGTATAATGTAATTAAACACTCAAAATATGCAAAACAAGACATTTTCAGTGATATATATCAAGAAATATTTCTTCCAGATACTAGACATAAGATTGGGGAATTCTATACTCCTTCAAGACTAGTTCAGAAAATGATCGATGAAGTTTACATCATTGGCTCAAAAACCTTAGATCCCTCATGTGGTTCGGGAAATTTTTTAATCAATATCTTACTTAAAATTCTAGATTCTTCGGAATCAGTAGCTTTAAAATTTAAAGCACTCTCAAAGGTATATGGTTTTGACATTAATCCTTTGGCTATTATGACAACAAAAACAAATATTCTTTTATTGATCTTTGAATATTTTACCTCAAAAAATCTTAAAATCCCAGAACTTAACATTTTTCTTATTGATTCTTTGTTTCCTGAGTCAAATGATAAGGAAACTGATATTCATATCCAAAATTTGAGGAATTCATTCGATTTAGTAATTGGAAATCCACCTTGGTTGACTTATAAGGATCTGCAATTAAAAGAATATCAAATTAAAATTCGCGACTTATCAGAAAATTTGGGAATAAAACCATCCAGTCAATATATAACCCATATTGAATTAGCTGCAATCTTCTTTTATGCAATCCCTTCTAATTTTTTAAAAAAAAACGCGAAAGTATTTTTTGTAATGCCAAGAAGTGTAATTGATGGAGATCATTGCTATAAATTTAGAGCTTTTTCTATTTATAACAGAAATTTAGAAATTTGGGATTTTCCAAAACATTACTTTTTTAATGTAAATCATATATGCTTGAAAGCTGAATTTGTAGGAAAAAATAATAATATTTCAATTAATGAAAGATATCCAATAAAAACAAAATTATTTAATGATAGTTTAGAATTAAGAGAAGAAAAATTATATTCAAGTTTAAAAATCGAAAAAGATGGTGCTAAACTATTATTGCCTATTGAAGAGTTAGAAACCTTAAATAAATTAGAAAATAGTCCTTATAAAGATAAATTCTTTCAAGGTGCTACATTAGTACCAAGAACGTTAATCTTTTTTACTAAAAAGCAGAAAACAAACGGCAACTTAATAATATCATCTGATTCAGACGTTTTATCACGTGCAAAAACACAATGGAAATTTCACTTTAAAGAAAAAGAAATTGAACAAAGATTTCAATTTAAGACGTTTTTAAATATGGATCTTGTTCCATTCTTCATAAAATGCAAGAGAAATGTATTCCTTCCCATTAATGAACAATTTGATTTAGATTTAGAATTTCTACAGAATTACCCTAAAGCCCTGAAATTTTATGAAGATATGAATAAAATATATAAGCAAACCAAGAAGCGAACTAGTACTATTAATACATTGTTTGCAAACTTAAATTATTGGAACAAACTTAAGAAACAGATAAACAACAAAACTTACGTTGTTGTATATAACGCTAGTGGTTCTAATTTGAAAGCTGCTGTTATAGATAATGATAAACAAAAAGTTATTATTGGATCTGAAAATTATTATTATTCCACTACTTCAGAAAATGAAGCATATTACTTATCAGCAATACTGAACGACCCAAATTTATCAAAAAATATTAAATTAATAAAAAGTTCAAGGCATATTCATAAAAGACCGTTCATATTTCCAATTCCCATTTATGACCAAGATAATATTTTACATCAGAAATTAGCAAGGACGGGCAAGAAATGTGAGTTATTAGTCTATGATTTAGTCATGAATAACCCAAACATTACCTCTGAGAAAGTAAAGTTAATCTTAAATCAAAAATTAATGAAAATTCAGAAATTAACTGAACAAGTTTTTCTTAAATAAAATTGTTTTTATTGTTTTACATAACTTTATCTTTCTTAATTAATTTATTTAACATGATAATGTGTGAAAAAGTTAACGTAGTAGTGAAAGACAAAATTGAGTTTTATAGAATTAGGTATTAGTGAAAAAAATAATAACGCTTTAAAAAAATTAAATATTTTTAAACCTACAGCTGTCCAGAAAAAAGCAATTCCACTTGTTTTAGACGGAAACCATTTAATGGCACAATCTCGGACTGGGAGTGGTAAAACACTCGCTTTTATTCTCCCAATTGTTGAACAGTTAAAATATGTAAATAATGAAGCATTAATTTTAGTTCCAACAAGAGAGCTTGCTAAGCAAATAAATAGTGTTATTAAGGATTTAATGAATCCGAGAGTTAAATCGATGACTATATATGGAGGAGTTTCTATAAATAATCAAATCGCCAAATTGAAGAATGGTGTTAATATTATTGTAGGAACTCCTGGAAGGATTATCGATCTTTATAAAAGAAGGGAACTCTCATTTAAAAATGTTCGGTTTGTCATTTTAGATGAAGGTGACAGACTTTGGGATATGGGTTTTGCTCCAGATGTGAAATATATTCTTAGTAATATTCGAACAGAATACCAATTTATGCTTTTTTCAGCAACTTTAGATTCTGATATGAGAAAGTTGGTCCAAAAATATACTAAGAATAAATTTGAATTTTTAAATTTAAGTCGAGATAGTTTAACTGTTGGAAATACAACTCAAGTCTATTATTTAGTTGAAAGATTTGAAGAGAAATTCAAAACCTTTACTAAAGTTTTAAAGATTGAAAAACCAAACCATGCGTTAGTATTTGTAAATACAAAGAAAACGGCAGCGTGGTTAGAAAAGAGATTGAAATCATATGAAGGCACAAATTTCAGAGTAGGTGTAATTTCAGGAGACTTATCACAATTTCAGAGAGAAAAAATATTACTTGAATTTAGAACACATAAAATTAATTTACTCATTGCCACTGATGTAGCTGCTAGAGGTCTCGATATTGATAATATTTCGCATGTCATTAATTATGATGTACCAAAGTTTCCCGATAATTATGTTCATCGTATAGGGCGTACTTCAAGAATGAGTAAAAAAGGTGTTGCTATAACTCTTTGTTTAAAAGATGAGTATGAATATCTTTGTAATATAGAGGGATTAATTGATAAAGAAATACAATTAAGAACATTATATAAAAAAGAGCAGAAGAATTACCATAATCCTTTTTATTGAGAATTATAATTTACACAAATTTTCCTTTCCAATTTTCTAATTCAGCTAAGAATTCATCTTTAATATCATCTTCTAATGGTTCCTTTACAGATCTCAATTTACTGATCCATTGTCTAATTACATTAACTGCTATTGCTCCATGAGTTTGTAATAAAATATCAGCAATTTTCTGTAATTCATTACTCAATTCATCGCCTTTGAGTGTTTGAGCGTTTTGTTTCAAAGTATTAAATTTATCATTTAATGATCCTCCATTTCTAATTCTACTTTCTTCACTAGATTCTTCTATAGTCTCAAAAGAAGGGTTAAAATCTAAAGTTGTCTCGGCTTCTTGAGTAGAATATTTTTCTTTCCATTTTAAAAATTCTAATTTAAAATCTTCTTTTATATCATTTTCAAGTGGGCTTCTAATCTTTCGAAGTTTACTTATCCAATCCTTTACTCCCTTAAGTGCCATCGAATAACCTTCAGTTTCTAAAATAATATCAACAATATTTTGTAGCAATTTACTAATCTCAGTTCCAGTTAACTCACTTATTTTTGCTTGGATGTCATTAAATAAACTGTTCATCTCTACTCCAGGATCTACCTCATCTAAATCTTCATTAGATGATATTATTTCTTCATCACCATATTGTGATTGAGCTAATCCAGAACTTATGTAATCTTCTTCAAAAATAGAAGCAGGACTATCTTGTTCTGATGCTGTTTGTGTTGAAGAATCATGTATCTCCGCTGGACCTTCTTTTGATTGAATGGAAGAAGGTTGGGTTTGTTGTAAGATTCCCATTTTCCATCTTAAAAGATCTTCTTTAATTTTTTCTTTAAATGGTTCTTCTAGTGTATCCTTAATATTACTTAAACTATTTTTCCATTCAATAATATTTGAATATCCTTGTAATTCTAGCGTTACTTCAATAAATTTGTCAATTTGTTCTCCAATCTCCACACCTCTAAGTTTATCAATCTTTTCAAGGAGTAACTCAAATAAATTATTTAGTTTCTCTGGGTCCATGGGCTCAATTTCTAGTAGTATTATCTCCGCCTCAGAATATCCTTTAGTCTCCTCTAAAATTGGTGGCCTAAATTCAGGAGGATATATCAAATCTAATGGAGAGAATTTTTTATTCAATTTATTAAGTTCATTAATTAAATATTCTTTCATTTGATCATCTAACGGCTGATATAGTTTTTCTAGTTTCCCTATTAATAATTTGAGTTCTAAAATATCAAGAGAGATTCCATCTTCTTCAAATACAACGCCTAGTAATCGTTTCAATCTCTTGCTGATTTTTTTTCCGGTATAATCATTAATATTTTCGATAACGTCATTAAACCCTCTATTAATTTCAATCTCTTTAGGATATATTGCTTTACTTATTTTATCTACAATTAGAGGATTAATTATCTCGATTAGTGGTTTATATGTAGTAAAGAAGCCACTAATTTCAAAAGTCGGTTTATTACTAGTTTTATGATAGATTCCAAAAATTAAATAAGAGTTATCTCCAATAACAGCAATGATGTTATTCTTTTTTAATTCTAAATATTCAGTATTGGCTCTATTAGAAATTGCTGTAGCATACTTATTACTATGAGATTCTGATGAAATAACCTGCACTTTTAATCCAATTCCAGTGGAGGGCTCTTTTTCAGAGATATTTGTTTTCAGTTCTTCATGCAATTCCTCCTCTGGTTCTATTTCTTTGATCTTTATTTGCAAATATTCCTTTTTCCATTTTTCAATATTTTCCAATAGTAGATATTGCGTATTTGAATCGAGATGTTTTCTAATTACTAAAAGTCTATTTAACCAACCCTGTATACTTTCGATAGCAATAGATTCTGGATTAACATCAGAAATTACTGCTAAAATGTCAGCTATATCATGACTAAGTTCAAAACCTTTCAATTCTGCTACCTTCTTAGCAGCAATATTGAGTTTATCTTCAATCTCTTTCTTTTGTTTTTTTGTAATGGAAAGCCCTGCACCTATAGGTTTTTTCGATGTGGCTTTTTCCTTTATAGCATTTTGAGTTCTTTGTTCTAAACTTAAATCTCTAGAATAATCTAAATCAAAATTCTCAAGAGGAATAAAATCTTCGATATTAGGAACTATAATTGTTAGATCTTTTGAACATTTGTCTAATAAGATAGATATAATTTCTTTTATCTTTTCATAACTATTAATAGTCCAAATTTTTTCCATCAACATCTTATTAGAGCTAATATATTCTGTTAAAAAATCATATAACGATTGTTCGACAGTATGAATTTTTTCTAAAGAAGGACTACCAATACCTAAAGATATTTCTTGAACTCTCTTATCGATCGATTCTCCTAATTTCCGTATAAACGTTTTGAATGCCTCTACTTGGGCGGGCATATCAGGAACACCCATTTCTTTAACAATATCTCTAAATTGAGAAAACATATTAGAAGCAATTTCTTCTGATTCTGTAATTTTTTGCTTAACTAAATTGATAAGTTTACCTAAATCTCGAGCATCCACACCAGATTGTGTTTTAAGAGGTGATATCAAACCAATAACATCATTTAATATAACGCGCGCAAATTTTTTTACGTTATCTTCTACTTCAGACAATATTTTTATTGTCTGAGTAGAGTTTTCTTGAGTACTAATTACATCAACCAAATCTCCGCTAATATTTTCAATATCTTGGTAAATTGCTTCCTGAAATCTCTCTAATCGCAGATCCTTATGTAATTTTTTTACGTCTTTATCTTCAGAAAGCTCGCTTAATTCGGTTATACTATTCAGCATTGCAGAAAACGGTGGAATAATCGCATAGTGTGAAACAGATTCAGAGTATTTAGGATTAAGGAGTAATATTAACTTTTTTTCAATTAACTCATCCAAAATATCTTTTACTTCTTTTTTTGAGAGATCTGGTATAATATTTTGAATTTCATTAAATGTATAGGGATATTTTCCTAATCCCTCAAGATATATTCTAATCGCTTTATTAGAAAGGTTAAAGGATTTTAAAAGAGTTTTCAATTTATTGACCTTAATCTTCTATTTGATGAAGTGAATTTAATTTACTTATTATATCATGAAAAAACTTACTTTTTAATATTCTCAAATAGAAAAAAAAGAGAAATATAAAATCAAGACTCTTAATTCAAAATACTACTTCACATTAAATTTAGAGTAGGAAGATATGATATTTAGATATTAGAAGTAAATACATATACAAACCATACTTTCAATACTTAATAATAGCAAAACTTTTCTATTGCAAATTTTTATATTACAAGAGTGTTATAGATTTAATAAGATTTAATTTATAATTTTATATTTTTTAATAACGAGGATTGATATATTTGCCAAGTCGTCGGGGAGATGGAACCCTTGTGTTTAAAATTTGTTTTTATG
>Ga0307378_10003062_pt1 | contig 24789 bp, 23 predicted proteins | sample UN1MG_FD_202238 | JGI IMG/M metagenome (GOLD analysis project Ga0307378, IMG submission 202238) | Soil microbial communities from Risofladan, Vaasa, Finland - UN-1 | ecosystem: Environmental > Terrestrial > Soil > Coastal area > Acid sulfate soil | place: Finland: Risofladan, Vaasa | collected...
CACGAGGCGTAATATTTGTACGAGGGGATTGTTATTATTGACCATTGCATACTCCGATATATTAAATATACCTTATTATTAGTACATCAGAGGACTTTGTCAATGATTATTTATGACCACCCCTCAGTTATTTATGCTTGTGCGGCTCTTAGTATTTAGATAAGGGCAAAACTGCCATTAATTTGACTATCGAGGGGCGGAATACCTTCTCTCAAACTGATGCATTCTAGGTGAATGGGAAATATCCAGTGGCTAGCGTGATAAGCGGTATTTATAACACTAGAGACACCCTCCGGTCCCCTTTTCTTCGCTCTTGTTTCCTGCGATCGATCCCTCTACGATCCATGCCAAAGCCACGTGGCTGTTCGTCCTCTCGAATCCAGTCACGAGACATGCCACATGATCGCCTCTCGCTCTGTCTGCGTTCGCCTTGACGCCGTTCTCCAAGCCGCCGATCAGGCCCTTGATAGCTGAACCAGACACTCGTATTGAGGTAAATAGTGCCTTGATAAGCCCTCGTCTTGTTTGGTGGCTGTCGAATAATGTGCTTACAGATCTCAACACCCTTCTTAATGCCGGAAACAAAGTCGGTTTCGCATGCGCTCATGATAGTGCGGCTTACCCTGATACACACGAAAGGATGGAGGGAATCTTGTATTCCATCACGGCCCGCAACTCTGACGATGAAATCGATATCCGCGCCTGAACTTCGATACGGTTCAACATGGAGAGAAGCATTCCTACACTCTTCAAGAATATATGCAATCCTCCTCCCAACAAGGTCTATAGCATTGTTTTCAGCGACGTTCGGTGGGGAACTGTCTCCGCCCTCACCGTCTGTGGAAGGCTGACAATGGTCAGCAACAAGAGCAGCCAGAGACCAAACCATATCGTGCACGATCTCATCCGGGACCCCATCGAATGCCTTTGATTGAAGACGCAGATCAATCGGATCGTTTATATAGTCAACAACCACCAAACGGTCATCAGCAGTAAGGCATAGTTCGGTAGAGAACACGTCAAGCCCGCATATGCTCGCGATAAAGGCCGTTACCTCGTGCAGTGAATCAATGCGGAACTGGTCTTCCTTTAGGAGAGTGGCGGGCGTGTAGACATGCGTACTAGGATCCCACAGGGATGGATATACGGACCCCGCACAGTAGATGACGCGAAACCATGCCGGGTACGGCCCAAAGTAGGCCGGAACGATTTGGGCTTGCAGCAGGTATTCATCGGTAGGGTATTCTTGCCTGGCCGACAGGATCTCGCTGAGGCAGGTGGCCCCCGTAATCACTCCCTCACCACCACCGCCATGTGCCGGTTTGATCATGAAGCTGCCACCTAATGGCTCAAGATCGATCGGGAGGAGAAGGGGTTGTTCCTCGTAGGAGGGAAGCATAATGGTATGGGGTGTTTGCAGGCCTGCGGTGCCGAAGGCCAAATGCACATTGACCTTGTTCCAGGTTCGTCTCGCGCGTTCATCGGGGTTTATGCGATACCATGCGTAATCGCGGGCCCATTGGACAATAGGGATAAAGCGTTCGTCCGTATCAGAGGCCCGATCCCAAAAAAACCGGAATACAATCTCGTGATTGGTAATAGGCGCTATCAGATGAGGGAGGTTATCAGGGGTGATCTGTAGCAGTGACACACCACGTGAGCGACAGGCAGCTTCGAGCAATACAACAAGGTCGTGGTCATACTCCCAGTTCCATGCGAGACACAAGTCGTAGCTATTCATAGCCCTTTTCTATGAATATGTAGAAAATACCTCTAAGATTTGTCTTGAACTCCTAAATGACACTGGCCTCTTTTTTGAGCCATGATCGATTATACCTGAGACGGGCATATATGAAAAGCATATATTCTTAGAGACGGCTCTCTGGTTCCGGTGGGTGGGAGGGCGACTCGACAGGGAGGATTTGAGATGTTCAAGGAGAAGAAGGATGCTTATCGCGGATCGACGGCTCTCCGCGCCGTTTGGCCGCGAGATGAACCGTCTCGCTGGTTATCTATTCTCATAATTCTTTGGACACCACTTGGATATCTGATCGTGGTGACCAGTCAATCTTCTCCCAAAAAGCTTTCCCTTCTCTATTTGTGTGAAATACGAACAGATGGCATTTCTGGATACCATCATTTCTGAGGGATTCCATACATCTCTCAGCAAGCTTTGTTCCTATGCCTCTTTTCCGATGGGACTCTTTGACAGCTAAATGGTGAAGGTACCCACGTCTTCCATCATGCCCGCATAGCGCTGCACCAATAATATGGTCATTTTCCTTTGCCACAAAGCTCATGGCAGGATTGCGAGCCAGATATGATTTAATGCTTTCTTGTTCATCAGCGCTACTCAAACCAACATTTTCGGATACCTTCCAGAGGGCGATCACTTCGTCATAGTGATCTATGGTCATTGGTTCAATCGAAACTTTCATACGTATTCATCCTACAGATAACACCGAGCTGAGCCGCGGGGCTCAGAGTAGCTGTACCTCTGTCGGCTCCAGTGAGTGGTAAAGCGGATGCTTCGCCCTATGAAGCGTGTTGTTCATCATCGCTTGCTTGTGTCCAGGTCTTTAAGTGGGGGATCCACCGCGGAACATGGGCCTTATAATTCCGATATTCATTGCCGAATCTCTTTTCCAAGCCTTTCTCCTCGATAAGCGGAAAATAGATTGGGTTACCAATGAAGAAGACCATCATCCATATGGCTATGGGCCAAGATTGCAGCAGCACTGCCTCAGCGAGGAGTATGAGCAACACCCCAGTGATCATGGGGTTTCTAATATAGCGGTAAGGACCTCGGACAACCAGCTTTTTCGGAGGGTGCCACGGAGCGGGAGTCCCTGCGCCAAACTTCATGAAAAGTGTGGCCGACCAGGCACACAAGACAAGGCCAACGCTCGCTGGCAAGAGGGCTAGCCAGAACCAGATCTGTGCGGGAGAAACTAAGCCGGCTGCAAATCTCGAGTCTTGTGTAATCAGTAGAATAGATGCAGGTATAAACACAAGCACTGTGCCTGGCAACACGATAATCGTTTTCACGAGCCCCCAGTGCATCTTTGACACCTATGACATTACTTGCACAAGATCGTCGCCTGACGATGAAGTCACCTGCCGGTTACATTCGTAACGGTCCAGTACGGCTTTTGACGGTAACCCGCAAGCTCCATCCGGTCAGGGCAGCGCATGCTTATATGAATAATCTGGCAGTATGATCGGCGGCGGTCCTAACACCTAATTCTGCCTTCTTCCTTATTATTCCGCTCAATGCCTTCATTGCCCACTAGCTGAGCGGGGCGCTTCCAGCGAGATCTGCTTGAGCATGGATCGCATTACGGGGAAAAACATCCGGATTCGGCTTCACCGCCGGGCAACGCGAAGCGCCGCCTAATGTAAAGCTCACCTGAAGCTATGGAGCGGAACGGAATAGCGCTCAGGTACAGCGCCTTGTTGGCCTATGCCATTGTTTTTCTAGCTGATTTAACTTCGTAAAGGGCTTGGTCTTCACAGACTTGCATTTGACCTGAATTGTCAGCTTCCATTTTCTCGAATATCAAATCCGTATTTATAAAGAGATTGCTGCTCTCTTTTTTTAAGTATCGCGCAGCCATACGACAGTATTCAGGATCGATGTCAATGCCTATACTGTTCCTTCCATATCTTAGAGCAGCTATCATTGTTGTCCCGGTACCGCAGAATGGGTCTAAAACCGTATCTCCATGAAAGGAAAACATCCTAACCAATCGGGTTGCAAGCTTAAGAGGAAAAGGGGCGGGATGATTTCTGGTAGATGCACCGGTGATATTCCATATCTGTTGAAACCAACTATTGAAATCCTTTTTTTCGATTTTACTCAGTTTTCTCTGTTCCTCAGTCGGCTTTCGATAGCCTCCTGGCTTTCTCTGCATCAGAATAAATTCCATGTCGTTTTTTATGATAGCGTTAGGTTCATAGGGTTTTCCCAAAAATTTCGAGCCATTTTCCACTTCAAAGCTGGCATTTGCAATTTTATGCCAAATAATTGGATTTAAGTTATCAAAGCCGATTTTCCGGCATAATACGCATATATCCGCATGCAATGGAAAAACAAGATGACGCCCAAATCGTCTTCTTGAAACGCATACATCACCAACAACGCATACGAGCCTCCCACCTGGAACTAATATCCGAAATACCTCGCTCCATACTTTCTCAAGCTCACCCAAAAAAGATTCATAGTCATTGATGTGCCCCAATTGATCTGGATTATCATTATAACGCTTCAGATTCCAATATGGGGGCGAAGTAACGACGAGGTGAATGGATTCATCACCCAAGAAGGACAAATCTCTTGCATCACCGTTAATTAGCTTTTGAAATGTTTTATCTATATTGCTTTTCATATGAAGGCTCCAACGTGAGAGACAAGAGATCTGAGGAAAATTGAAAATGAGAGATCATTTGCTGGTTCCTTGTAGAGGCCTGTGAGCCCTGTTTGGCTATCAGATGTAATGAACGATGCCGCTGTGTAATGACGTTCGAGAACCAGCTTACTGCAGAAAAGTTCATACCTTTTCATATATGATGCTTCGACAAATTCCGGAAAAACTTTGAAATGTGGTTCTTTAACCCTCACTGGGCGATTTGAAGCAACACAATCCTCAAGCATAAAGAAATATCCTAGAAAAGGCTGAACCCCACCATTGAAAGCCCCTTCTCTAAAAGCTGTCCAAATATCAAGAGCACTACCCATTGCTTCTTCCGTTCTATTATTGAAATTGTTCCCAAAAGACGGCCCTACCTGAGATTTTGCTTCAATTGCTGCTATCAAATGCCCGTTCTTGACAACTATCAAATCCCACTCTTTGGTAGGGCGGAAGAAGCCAGGCAATTCAAGTAGTCTTTTTCTGAAAACACATCTTTCGTCCATCCCTGCATCAACAATTATTTCCGTGAAAAGATGAATAAAGCCATCCATCTGAGCACCCCCGGTCACAGCACTCCTCAACCCGGCGTCTGAAACACCTCTTTTCTTCTGTTTTTCCCTTTGCGCTTTACGTGTCTGCCAGTAATGAGCAACTGCAACGGATATATGCTCTTCTATATTATCAATAAGTTTGGTCATAATCACCTCCTTTTCAAATCAATTTTTTCAGACCAACGAACCTGAAATCAGCGGAGGTTAACAGCCATCAGCTGGAGTGGTTTGTGTACTGCCGGTATGCGCGTGAACCTTTCGGCCCTGAGCTCAAGGTCGAAGGGCTTGTGGGGTGACCCGCTTTCCCTAAATCTACGGCGAGGCAGGGAAGCCTCATGCATGTGAACCCTGTTAGTGAAACTATACACTGACACAAATGCTAGCCGAAGGCAAGGGCGGAACCGCGAGGGACCGTCTGAAGGAAGCCTGGACGGGACTGAAGGATCAAGGTCTTTTGTCTGCCAAAGAACTGTGGATGACCATTCATTATCCCGCTACGGCCCGGCAGGCTCTGGGAACTGCCCGGTGCGCTTGCCCGCCTTTGGAGGAAACCCACATGCGGGGCTAGTCCCGCCATAGCATTTGCGACGGCGGGTGGTGTGGTGAGGGGGAGTCGGAAGCTCACCTTTACGCGATTGCCCAGCCTTATAATGCAAATAGCTTTTGCAAAACAGAAATAACTTCTAACTGCGTTTCTGGGTTAATAGTGCCAAGTTTCTTGATCAGTCGTGTTTTATCTATTGTTCGTATCTGATCTAAAACGATTTGCCCCTTCTTCTTTTTGAATTGGCATGTTACTCGTGTGGGATAGTCCTTCCCGGCTGTAGTCATCGGGGCGACCATGACGGTGCGAATATGTCGATTCATTTCATCAGGCGAAATAATCAGGCAAGGTCTGGTTTTTTGAATTTCAGAACCAACAGTGGGATCAAGATTTATCAAAAACACATCGAATCGATTAATTACCATTGCCATTCTTCTTCATCCCAAGAATGTGAAATGCTCTCATCTGCATTCACCAGCGCGTCATCACCCTTCTCAGCCATTGTTTTGAAAGCATTTTCCCAACCTGTTCTGGGATTTGAGATAGGGCGAATAACGATTTGATCTTTCTCTACCTCAAGCTCAACGTCATCCAAAATTCCAGTTTGCTCAAGCAACGTTTTTGGAATACGGATACCTTGGGAATTACCTATTTTTACAACACGAGCTCTCATTATTTTTCCCTCCTTGACTAAAGAGTAATTACATTGTAATTACTCTTATCTCGAAAGTCAAGAATCCAGAAGGTAGCATATCGTTTTTCTCGATGGCAAACGGTGCGGCCCGGTTGCCTCCTTTCGCAGCAATACCCGCAGCCGTCACCTCAGAACGGATACTCACGTGGGGTGAGCTGCATGGTGATCCACCGCAGTTCGGTGAATTCCTCTAACCCGGCGCGACCGCCGAACCGGCCCCACCCACTGTCCTTGACGCCGCCAAAGGGCACCTGCGGCTCATCGGAGACCGTCTGATCATTGATGTGCACGATCCCCGATTCAATACGCTCGGCAAGGGCAAGGCCCTTTGCGACATCGCCGGTGACAACAGCCGCTGAAAGCCCGTAGGTCGTATCGTTTGCTACGGCCACGGCCTCGTCTTCGTCTTTCACCTCAATCACCGAGACCACCGGGCCGAAGGTCTCCTCACACGAAAACGGGGTGCCCTGTTTTACGTTGGTCAACACCGTGGGATAGTAACAGAGTCCCTCGGATGTACCACCGCACAGGATCTTGGCACCATCGCGGACGGCGGCATCCACGCTGTCTTTGACCTGGTTGAATTGCTGCTCATTGATGAGGGGGCCGATGATGGTGTCGAGTTCCTTGGGATTGCCGACCTTAAAGGTTGAAACCTTGCTGACGAATTTGTCGGTAAATTCCTTGGCAATCGGCTTTTCCACGATGAGCCGGCGTGTGGACATACAGATCTGCCCCTGATGGAGAAATGAGCCGAATGCCGCAGCGTTCACGGCCTGATCGATGTCGGCATCTCGCAGGATGATCATCGGATTCTGCCCGCCCAGCTCCAGGGCAACCCGCTTCAGGTACCGGCCTGCCTTTTCTGCGACCTGACGGCCGACGGCGCTCGAACCGGTCAGGTTGATACGGCGCACCTTCGGGTGTTCGATGAATTCGTCTCCGATAGCAGCGCTTCCCCCGGGTCCGTTGGTGACGAGATTCAACACACCTTTGGGAAAACCGGCTTCGTGAAAGACCTCTGCAATCACCACACCGCCTGCTGCGGCCGATTCGGTGGAGGGCTTGAGGATGGCCGTGTTTCCGTAGGCAATGGGCATGCAGATCGAGCGGAGCGAGAGGATGAGCGGTGCATTCCACGGTGCGATACCGGCCACCACACCCACGGGCTGGCGTATGGCCATATAGAAGGCGCCCGGCAGATCGGCAGGGATGATTTCACCGTTGGCCTGGTGTGCCTGTGCTGCAGCCTCGCGGAGCAGCCCAGGGGTAAAGTGGGTCTGGAACATGGCAAACCCAAAGGTGCAGCCGGTCTCCTCGGCGAGGATCGGCACGATCTCCTCCTGTTTCTTCTCCAGTATGTCGGCGGCCTTTAAGAACAGGGCCTGGCGTTCGGCCGGGAGGGTGTGTGACCACCCGGGAAATGCCGCTGCTGCCGCGTCAACGGCACGCTTGGCATCGGCCCGTTTTCCCGCGGGGACTCGTGCAAATACCTCACCCGTGTAAGGGTTCAGATCGTCGTAGAGCTCGCCGTCGAGGGCGCCAACCCACTCACCGTTCATGTACATCTTGTATTGTCTTGCCATGGTGGTTCCTCCTCTCTAGGTGTTTTTCACACTATGTCATGGGTGACTGTTGCTGTGGCTTTATTCGCCTTCGCCAGAATACCCTGCAGTTTACTGCAGGGAGCTTCATTCACCTCTTTCCTCAAGTGGGTGAAGAGTGCTATGGGCCTGAAACAAACATAAAGGGGATAAAGGAGTTATCCGTTTGGCTCTTAGCACCATTGCTCTCGTTTTTGAAAGGTCTTCTTGATTACCGAGGAAATAGTAGCGCATGAGAGTGAGCAATTACTTGAGCGTGAGACCGAGAATGCTCTTTCGAGCTCTGCATGATGAAGGGAGAGTGAACGGTGGTCTCGCTCAAGCTGTGATGATGAAGATGTATTTAGCTCAAGATTATGCAACCTCTACCATATTCTCATGGTGTCCGCAAGAGGGGATGACCCCGCGGCAGAGCCGCAGGGGAATTCGAAATTCGAACCAATTCTAGTGCTGCAAATTCGAATGATCTGAAAACAGCTCGCATTTTTTCCAGCAGCCACCCCGCTATTCTTGGCTATTAGCTCGTCTGCAGTTGCCTGCTGTAGAGCAAAGGTTCCGATTTCCATGTTGGGAGGAGCCTTGTTTCCGGATGAACTTGATGAATACGGTTGAGCTTACTAACGGTTGACTATGCCCAGGCAACAGAGACTCGAAGCCCGATCCAATAGTACAGGAATTTTACTTCAAAAGTGATAGGCAAGGCTGAGGGCACCGAAGATATCAGCACTGTCCTGTCCATCGAATTCCTTCGTACGAAATATTTGGGTATAGCTGAATTGAAAACGGGCCCACTGGGCAGTCAGGCCTGCCTGAAGGTCACCCACGAACGGCTTCTTGTCAATGGAGTGGCTGTTGGAAAAGGTGTTACCATCAAGGAAGATATTCTGAAGGACAGCACGCCCTTCCAATCCTGCGAAAAGATACCATGTGAAGTCCTTCTGAAGGCGGAAATAACCGCTGCCAGGCAGACTTGGGCGGATGCGGGGCGGTCCGAAATCCTCATCAAGATGTGAGCCAAGCCGAAAGGTGAGGCCCGCGGCTGCGTAAGTAAATACGTTACCAAGACTGCCACCGAAGTGAGGGATCACATCGAACTCCAGGCCAAACACTGCATCCCGCCTGTCATAGCGCCGGGCCCGCTCATAATAAAGGACCGCCCCCGGTTCGTTATCCAGTTGATGGTCCCATCCCTGCGGAATGGGCAGGCCAAAAAGGGAATGCCAAAAGGTCTGCACATCCTCGGCGAATGAACACGGGCCGACCACACCGATTTCAAGTTCAAGCTTGTCATAGCGCTTACTGCCCTGGTTGGCTACGAGCCCAAAGCCTAGATAGAGCCAGCCTGCATAGGGCCGATCCTCCGGGATGAGCAGACGAGCTGCGGTATCTTCCGGGGTATAGATATTTTGCCCAATTGAAAGGCTGGCCCGCCCCTTGACGGCATCCTCAGGATGGCTCAGTGCCTTTTCGTAGCTGAACCACGGAAGTTTATCGGCCGCATCCGTGATCCATTGTATCGGCCTAGTCAGGCATTCTATGCGTGTTCCATGGGAGAAGTGCCTGTCCGTGCCGCCCCCAAAAAAATCATTCTGGAACTGGATGCCGATCACGTAGTCTGGGTCATCCGCAAAGGATGGGCCTGCCAATATACATGAGCATGCCGCAGCCATGCTGGCTATGAGTATCCGTGCGAGAAACATGGTTGTAATTCGTAATCGCTTTGCGATCCTTAGTCAAGGAGCAAAAACAGGGGAAAGACCTCGAATTATTGGGCCCTCGAAAAGGGCGGTTAAGAAGATCGGTTAATGTCTTGCGAAGAGCACAATTCGTTGAAAGGTGACGATATCAAGTGGATATTACACTATCGTGTATCATGGGTACCGGTGGCATAGTGAAGAGGCTTGGTCGCCCCATGTTGTCTCTCCAAACCGGGAATGGGAATGCGGTTACAGCGTCTTAAGGCCTTTTTTTCCGTGTTGGGTTCAGGGAGAGCACCAGGCGTTGCCGGCGATAAGAGAAGGGTAAGTTGAAATGAAATCACTCATACCGCAGGGCTTCGATCGGGTCCAATCGGGCGGCTTTCCGGGCTGGGGCGTAACCGAACAGAACGCCCACGGCTGCGGAAAACAGGAATGCAATGACTACAATGGTGGGGTCAAAGATAAAGGGAACTGAGAGGACACGAGCGCCTAAGGAGGCGGCTGCGAGGCCAAGGGTGATGCCCACCAGTCCGCCAAAGGAGGAGAGCACCACCGCTTCCACCAGAAACTGCATGAGCACTTCCCGCTCCAGGGCGCCGATGGCCAAACGGGTGCCGATCTCCCGCGTCCGTTCGGTTACCGACACGAGCATGATGTTCATGATGCCGATCCCGCCAACCAGCAAACTCACCGCGGCCACGGCGCCAAGCAGTGCGGTCAGCACGCGGGTGGTCCCGGTCAGGGTGCTCACGATCTCTTGCATGTCCCTCACGTTGAAATCGTCCTCTTTGCCAGCGGTGATATGGCGGCGTTCGCGCATCAATCGCTCAATATCCTGCTTGACCTTTTCGGTGGAAACGCCGTCGCGTGCCGAGACGTAGATGACACTGACGTCCGTGTTTCCTGCAATGCGCCGCTGAAACGCGCGCAACGGGGTGAGTACCAAGTCATCCTGATCCGTGCCGAAGCTGGACTGCCCCTTGGATGTGAGCACGCCGATCACCTTAAAGGAGATCTTCCCCAGGCGGATGGTGGCCCCCAGTGGGTCCTGTTTACCGAAGAGCTTATCGCGCACGGTAGAACCAAGGATACACACCGCCCTGCCGGCCCGCTCGTCTCCGGTGGTGAAGGTCTCTCCGGAATCAAGCGTCCAGTCCCGGGTCTGCAGAAAGGCGCTGGTGGTTCCGGTGACCGTAGTTGACCAGTTTTGATTTCCATAAATGGCCTGCGTGCCTTTGGATGCGCCCGGTGCCACGGCCGCCAGCCCTGAGATCTCCCGGTCGATGGCTGCGGCATCGTCCATCTTAAACAAGACCGCGGTTGATCTCATGCCCCCACGGCCGAAGCCCTGGCCGGGCCTCACCTGGAGCAGATTGCTCCCCAGTTTGGAGATATCGGAGGTCACCTTTGCGGTCGCCCCTTTTCCCAGAGTTACCATGGTGATGACGGCCGCCACCCCGATGACGATGCCCAGGATAGTCAGGGATGAGCGCAATACACTGCGGCGGATTTCCCGCAGGGCGAGTAAGATCGTTTCCCACAGCATTATGCAATCCCCCTTTGCTCCTCGGAGTCGATGAGGCCGTCGAAGAAGCGGATCGTGCGTTTCGCAAACGCTGCCATATCGGGCTCATGGGTCACCATGACCACGGTAATGCCGCGCTCACGGTTGAGGGCGGTGAGCAGCTTCATAATCTCGCGTCCGCGGGCGGAATCCAGGTTGCCCGTCGGTTCGTCGGCGAAGAGGGCCACCGGGCCCGTGACGATGGCACGGGCAATGGCGACGCGCTGCTGCTGCCCGCCTGACAGTTCGCCGGGCGTGTGCGTTTCCCACCCCTTGAGCCCGACAGCCTCCAGGGCCTGAAGGGCTCGGGCTCCCCGCTCCCGGGCAGGGGTACCGCGATAGATGAGCGGGAGTTCCACGTTCTCCAGCGCCGAGGTACGATTCAAAAGGTTGTACCCCTGGAACACAAAACCCAGGTAGTGGCGGCGAAGCAGGGCGCGCTGATCACGGGACAGGTTTCCGACTTCGATGCCTTCGAATAGATACGTCCCGGAGGTCGGTGTATCCAGGCAGCCCAGGATGTTCATACAGGTGGACTTGCCCGATCCGCTCGGCCCCATGACCGCCAAGAACTCGCCCGGATCGATGCACAGGTCTACGCCTTGCAGCGCCCGCATGGCAGCGAGCCCTGTGCCGTATACCTTGGTCACGCCCTTTAGCTCGATAAGGGGGCCATTGCCGGTGTGGGTGGAGTTTGTCTTGTTCATCGTCCCGTACCCACCGTATCGACTACCAAGGCCATCCCAGGTGTAACATCCCCACTCTTTATCTCGGTCACGACCCCGTCCGTGGCACCGGGCGTGACGGGAATGGCCACAGGCTTTCCATCCTGCAGCGTCCACACACGCTGTTGCTTTTTCATGCCACCGGCCCCTGCCATCCATGGGGGTGGGGCCGACGAGGAGCTCCTCCGGGGCCGGCGTGGAAGGAGAGAATTCACTAAATCCCTCCGCTGGGGAGAGGCCTCCTTCTCCTGGATCCGGGGGGTAAAGCGCAACGCGGCATTGGGCACCAGGATGGCGTTTTGGACCTTTTGCACCGTGATATCCGCCGTGGCGGTCATTCCCGGCCGCAGCGAAAGGTCGGAGTTGTCAAGGCTCAACACCGTTTCGTAGGTGACAACGCCGCTCGCGGTCGTGGCACCGTAGCGGACCTGGGTGATCCGCGCGGCGAACGTGCGATTCGGATAGGCGTCAACGGTGAACCTGGCCTCCTGCCCCTCCTTCACCTGGCCCACATCAGCCTCGTCCACGTAGACATGGAGCTCCATCTGGGTCAGATCCTCAGCCAGGGTAAACAGAACCGGGGCTTGCAGGGAGGCGGCCACGGTCTGGCCGGGTTCCACGTTGCGCACAAGAACAACGCCATTGATGGGGGAGCGGATGACCGCTTTTGCCAGATCGGTTTCCCTGGTTTCGAGGGTGGCCTGTGCTTCGGAGACGTCCGCTTTTGCGCCGGCCTCATTGGCCAGGGCCCTGTCAAGGGCCGCCTCGGCCGCTTCAAGATCATTTTGCGAGGGAACCTTGCCATTGCTCAGTTCCCGGACCCTTTGAAGCCGGTCGAGGTTGTTGCGGGCCTCCTTTACGGTCGCCTGGGCCTGAAGTACCTTTGCCTGGGCTGAATCCAATGCGGCCTTTGACTGCAGAACCTGGGCCCGGAGTTTTGAGGTGTCCAACCTTGCTAAGGCCTGGCCGACCTTGACCCGGGAGTTGTAGTCGGCCTCGACGCTCTGGATGATGCCGGACAGTTCGCTTCCCACGTCCACCTGGTTCTTCGGCTCCAGGGTGCCCGTTGCGGTCACCGTGACAATGATGTCGCCACGCTTCGCCTCCTGAGTTTTAAAAACATCCCCCGTTGAAGCTTGCGTCCCCTTCCAGATGACCACGGCTGTCACCGCCGCCACTGCGGCCAGAAAGGCCGCGGCGAGCCACCTTTTCAGGCGCTTTCTGTTGCGCGAGGACTGGTCAATGCCCAAGGTTTGGACAATGTCGGATTCCGGATTTGTCTTCGATGCCATTTCTTTTTTCCTTGTAACGATCTATGTTTTGTCGTCGGAGTTCAGGGAGGTCCATCCGCCTCCCAGGACCTTGTAAAGGCTGATCAGGTTGGAGGTCACTGCCCCATCGCTCTGGGCCAATTGGCTTTGCAATGACAAAAGCGAACGCTCCGCGTCCAGCACGACCTGAAAATCGATCAGCCCCGACGCGTAACGGGTGCGAGCGAGATTTACCGCCCGTTCTGCAGCCTGTGTGGCCTCCAGCAGCGATTGCCGCCGAACCTGCTCATTGGCGTAGGCGACAAGCGCGTTTTCCACCTCTTCCAGCGCGGAGAGAACGGCGGCCTCGTACTGGATCAACGCCTGCTCCTGCAGCGCAGACTGCACCTCGATGTTTTGCCGGATGGCGCCGGCGTCGAAGATGGGCCAGGTAATGCGGGGACCGATACTGTAGGTCCGGCTCCCGGAGGAAATCAAATTGCCCAATGACAATGCTTCGAGCCCGATGGACCCTTTCAGGGTGAACTTCGGATAAAGATCAGCGGTGGCCACCCCGATCCGGGCCGTTTGCGCGGCCAGTTCTCGCTCGGCTTGGCGCACGTCGGGCCGGTGCCGCAGGGTATCGGCCGGCACGCCCACGGCGACTTCGAGTGGGGTGACCGGGATGGGTCTGGGTTCTGCCAGTTCCCCGTGTACCGTGCCGGGCGGCTCGCCCACGAGAACCGCGAGCCGGTTCTTCGCCCCTTCCAGTCCGGTCCGCAGGGTCGGTATCTGGGAACGGGTGCTTTCCAGGTTGTAGCGGGCCTGGTCCACGGCGAGCTCGTCGCTGAGACCGGCTTCATACCGCCATCTGGTCAACTGATAGGTTTCCTGCTGGGCCTTGAGATTGGCTTCCGCGACGGCCAGCGTCGCCTGGTAGGTTCGCGCCTCCACGTAATTCAGGGCTACTTCCGCGACCAGGGATACCAGCACGTCCCGGAGCCCCTCCTGGCTTGCCTGCAGGTTCGCCTCCGCCGCCTCGATGGAGCGTCGAACGCCGCCGAAGATATCCAGCTCCCAGCTGGCGTCGAAGCCTGCGGCGTAAAGCTCCCGGGTCTGACGGCTCCCTGTTTCCTCGCTGCTGCGGCTCCGATTGGCGGACCCGGTCGCGTCAAGGGTGGGGAAAAGATTGGTCTGACTAACACCACGGCGGGCTCGCGCCTCGCGAACCGTCGCCACGGCCTTCTTCAGGTTGAGGTTACCCGCCACCGCGCGCTCAATCAGGCTGGACAATTCCGGATCGTTGAGCGTGGCCCACCAGTTTGCCAGCGTTTGAGGGTCTGCCTCCTTGGCGGTCAGCCCGCCCTCCAGCTCGGTGTGCCAGGAAGATGGCGCGGTGGTTTCCGGTGGGACATAATTCGGTCCAACGGCCGCGCATCCTGTAAGAACCAGGATCATGAGCACCACAGGGAGCCTCACAAGAAGTCCGGGGGTCCACGTTTTGGTATTAGGAAACCCCATGAGGCACTCCCGTCTCAGCGTATTTTGCGATCATCCGTTTCAGCGCCTGCCTCGGGGCTCATGGCGAACCTTGGCACCGACCAGGGCAACAAACTTTTCCGCCTGCTCTGGGGTGAGCATATCTCTGAACGCCAGTCGATAGTCCGTGGACTTCTCTCGAAGCTGGCCCATCAAATCGTGGATTTCCTTTTCTAGGGCCTTGATCTTGGCGGAATCAGGTTTGATCTCCCTCCATAGGAACCTGAGTTCAGTCCTCTTTTCGAAGAACTGCGAGCGAAGCGGTGCGATGTCTTTCTGGTATGATTCGTCCAAAATTCGGACTCTCTCCAACTGACCTGGTGTGAGGGCCAGCTTGGAGAGCAGGGAATCGCCCATGCCCCACATCGTTTTCATCGCCCTTTCCCTGTTCCCGGCCCCGGCCATCACGAAGGCGGCTGATACGAACAAGAGTACCAATGCTGCTAATAGACTGATCCTTTTCATGGAACCATCCCCCTTGTTTTCCTATCCTGGTCTATCAATTGAGCAAACCTCGTGCCAAGGGATGAACGGTAATTTAACCATTTGATAATACTAGGTTATTATGCCAACCGGAAGTGAAGCATCGTGGCCTGAGGGCCTTATTCAGGCAAGCGTTGTCGAAAAGGAAAAAACCATTCGACAAAGATGTCGAATTGTGATTAGGATAGTATGATCTCGACTGACCCAAGGCTGAATTGGGGAAGCGCTTACGACCTACAAAAGACAAGTATTCATCGAGCGATTTTCGCTCAGGCGAAACCTTTCCGGGAAGAGCCATGCGGTGAAGTAATCTGGAGAAATATGCTATGAAAGATGAAAGGCAAAGTGCTGACGAACGGGGCTCTCTCAGGTCCGGGAGGCCGTTTTTGCAGCCTTTAGCGGTGGCTCTCGTGTGTCTCATCTTCGTCTCTCTCTTGTTTGTCATGGGGTTGATGAACCTGAAGGCGCTGGACAGGGCGCTTGCTGGGTACATGGAAAACAGAGGTTTGACCATCCTCAAGGATGTCCGTCAGGTTGCCGAAGGCTATTACCGCCAGCTGGCCCAGGCAGATCAGACTTTTTTCGATTCCCAGACGGGGTCTTCCTTGACTGAGGAAGCCTTTTCACTGCAGGAATCGTTTATCTTTGACCTGACGGAATTAGCTCAGGAGATTGATCTGAAACTGGAGACCAACCGCCTCAGTCGTGAACAAGTTACATCATTTTCCACTAGAGAACATTTGTGGCTCATCGCTCTTTTGGATGAAGGGGGCACTATCACCTTCGAAACCAGGCCGATTCCCCCGGAGGTCCTGAGTTTCGCGGGCCCCGTGATTGCGGGCTCCAAGGGGTTTAGGATCAGCATTTTCAACCGGTCTGAGAATAAGGGGGGATTAGGCTTCATCGCCCTCCATCGGAGATCGGGAAGAGGTACGTTGATCATGGCGTTCGATGAGGAGGGTTTTGGAAACAGGAGTGCACGGTTTTCAATTGAGAGGGCTATCGACGAGGTGGGCGAAGGTCCTGGAATTGCTTATTTAGTCATGATCGATCAGCGCGGCGGAATTCTCGGCCTGCCAGGGGAATCAATGGAAAGCCAGAAGGGGGAGCTTCCAACGGAGAGCCCCCTCCCGAGCGCACCCGGGGTGAGAACCAGGAGGATCGTTTCGGGAAATCGAAATTTCCTCGAGTTTATCGCACCTATGAGCATCGGCAGCACGTACGAGGGGATGATGCGATTGGGTCTTGAGACAGATATGGTGGATCAGATTCATGACAAAAATAGGGAGAGCATCTTCATTTCCATGGGCCTCATGATGGTTATTGCCTTTCTATCCATGCTTCTTCTTTATAAAAATCAAAACAGGTACTTGGGCAAGATGGAGGAAATGCAGAGGAGAATACATCAGGCGGAAAGACTTTCGGCATTGGGCCGTCTTGCCGCTGGAGTAGCCCATGAGATTCGAAATCCGCTCAATGCCATCAGTATGGCCGTCCAAAGGCTTCAAAGGGATAACCCGCATAAGCTCACAGAGGTGATCCGAGGTGAGATCAAGAGATTGAATGAGATCATCGAACAAGTTCTCAGCGTTTCGAAAAGCAGTAACCTGGAATTCACCCGTCACAATGCAACGGAGCTTCTCGATCAACTCGCCGTGCTTATGGGAGAGGAGGCTGAATCAAAGGGGATACAGCTTAAGACGCACTGGGACGACTCACCTCTCCTGGTCTCCATGGATCTTGAAAAGATGAAGCAGGCCCTTTTGAATATCATGAAGAACGCAATAGAATCCATCTCGAAGGAAGGATCTATCACCCTTTCCGCTCGACCAATAGGCAATGAAAAGATGAGCATTAGAATCTCAGACACCGGTGCCGGGTTAAGCTCTGAAGAAATCAAGCATGTGTTCGAACTGGACTATACCACCAAGGACAAGGGTCTGGGGTTAGGCCTGCCTCTCGCGCACGAGATCATACAAGGTCATGGCGGAGAGATCCGCGTCACCAGTCAACCAGGTCTGGGAACCACCTTTGAAATCCTGCTTCCCCTTCACAACCCATAAAGTCTCTCATGGAAGGTGACCATTGTGGAGTTGTTCTGGGGTGGAAAGGCTCGGGATAGCAAAGGAGTTATAGGCGATCAATCAAAGTAACCGAGGAACAGGTTTATGCAAAGGTTGAATATTTTGGTGGTGGAAGACGGTCAATCCCAGAGGAAAATGCTGCAAGGCTTCCTCAAGGATGAGGGATACGGGGTTTCAGAGGCGGAAAGTGGGGAGGAGGCACTGAAGGGGGTAAGAGAGGATTATTTCGACGTGCTACTTCTCGACTACAAGATGCCCGGAATGGATGGGATGAAGGTGCTCGAGGAGGTCAAACGGCTCAACCCGCAGATCGATGTGATTATGATGACCGCCTATGGCACCATCGATACCGCGGTGCGCGCCATGAAGGCAGGTGCGGCTGACTACATCACCAAGCCCATTGATCTTGAGGAACTGTCTATTCTATTGGACAGGATTTCAGAGCGCCGAACCCTGAAAAGGGAAAATGAAACGCTTCGGGAAGAGTTGAGGGGTAAAGGGGTTACCACAGATCAGATCATCTTTAAGAGCTCCGCCATGGATGAGGTGGTCAATCTTTCGGGAAGGGTTGCTCATAGCGGTGCCACTGTATTACTGCAGGGGGAAAGCGGCACAGGCAAGGAACTGCTTGCCAGGTTGATCCATGCCCTGAGTCCCCGTTCGGAAAGACCCATGATTATCGTGAACTGCGCATCTTTGGCTGAAAATCTCTTGGAAAGTGAGCTCTTTGGCCATGAAAAGGGGGCATTTACAGGCGCTTTCCGAAAGAGGATAGGTCGCTTCGAAGAGGCGGACGGTGGAACCCTTTTCCTGGATGAGATAGGGGAGCTTTCTCCCTCGATTCAGGTGAAGCTCCTTCGATTTCTCCAGGAACGGGAATTCCAGCGTGTTGGTGGAAACCAGACGATGCGGTCTGATGTTCGGATTATCAGTGCGACCAACCGGAATCTCGAGGGGAGAGTGAAAGAGGGGACCTTCAGGGAAGACCTGTTTTACAGGCTGAATGTGGTGACAATTACCGTTCCCCCTCTGAGGACGAGAAAGGAGGATGTGCCTCCCCTTATCGACCATTTCCTGAGGCGATTTGCAATTAAGAACGGTAAAGAAGCACGGGGAATTACTCCCCAGGCTATGGATCTTCTTTTGAAATATGATTATCCCGGCAACGTGAGGGAGCTGGAGAATATCATCGAACGGGCCATAGTCATTACCAGAGAATCGGTCATATCGAGCAGGGACCTTCCATTTGCCGGTGAACCCTCCCGCTCCGGTCAGAACGGATTAATTACCGCGGGAACCCTGAAAGAATCAGTAGAGGCCTTGGAACGTCAATTAATCCAAAAGGCGATGGGGGAATCCTTGAACCACCAAACCAAGGCTGCCAACCTCCTCGGCATCAGCGAACGGATGCTCCGCTATAAGCTTAAGAAATATGAGCTCAAATCATAGGGCTTGGCCTTCAAAATAAACGCGATAGGGTAGCCAGATTGAGAGAGGTCATTTCAGCCTAATTAAAAACTCTATTATCCTCCAAACAATCACCCACACCGGCGTTGCTTCTACCCCTTTTGCAATGCCGGGGCATAGAATTTCGCAACGTATTCTTTGACCATTCTGCGCGCGGAGAACCTGGGTGCGGTGCTCTTTATGGATTCCTTCATGAGTTTAACCCATCCGTGAGGAACTCCGTCATCTGAAACTTTGTAGTAAAGGGGAATGACCTCCTTTTCCAGGATCTCATAAATTGCCTCCGCGTCGGCCTGATCTCGATCACCGGTTATCTGGCCATCTCCAAATGCCCACCCGTTTTTGCCGTTAAATCCCTCTATCCACCAGCCATCCATGATGCTGAGGTGCGGCACTCCGTTAAGGGCGGCCTTCATTCCGCTGGTTCCGCTTGCCTCCATCGGCGGCAGGGGATTGTTGAGCCAGACGTCAACCCCGTGAACCAGGTACTGGGCCAGCAGTTCTCCGTAGTCTTCCACAAAGGCGATACGCCCACACAGATCAGGGTCCCGGGCAGCGTTAACTATCTTTTGGAGAACCCGTTTTGCCGGATCATCGGCCGGATGGGCCTTGCCGGCAAAGATAATCTGTATCGGCCTCCACCGATCATTCACGAGTTTCTTTAAGCGCTGCATGTCGCAAAGGATCAGGTCTGCCCTCTTATACGTGGCAAAGCGCCGGGCAAAGCCAATAGTGAGTATCGAAGGATCCAGTAGGGTGCCTCCTGCTATCAGAAGAGAAGGGCTGGCCCGGTCTACAGCCCAGCGCTGGCGTGCTCGCTCACGGATGGCATCGATTAGTTTTATCTTTAACCAGTAATGGGTCTTCCACAACTCTTCGTCCGGAATGCCGTCGATGAGCTCCCAGGTAGCAGGGCTATCGTGATCGGCCAGCCAATTGGGGCCGAGATATTTATTAAACAGGAGCTCCATCTTGGGCTCGACCCAGGTGGGGATATGAACACCGTTGGTCACAGAATCAATAGGAACATGCTCCTCGGGCACGTCCGGCCATAGACTTTGCCACATTCGCCGGGCAAGTTGACCATGTCGCTTGCTGACCCCATTATGGTTTTCGGACATCTTCAGGCCAAATGCGGTCATATTAAAACCGGCATGCGGTTCGTTCGGGTGAATCCCTAACTGGAGAAAGGTGTCGTGATCCAACCCCAGGGCAGGCCAGTAGTCTCGGAAGTACTTCTCCATCAGTTCAAATGGAAAGACATCATGGCCAGCCGGAACCGGAGTGTGGGTGGTAAACACGGAGGTGCCCCGCACCTGGTCAGCGGCCTTGCTGAAACTCATCCCTTCCTGAACCCGCTCTCTGATCCGTTCCAGCAGTGCAAATGCAGGATGTCCTTCGTTCAAATGGAGCACAGAGGCCTTGATACCGAGGGCGCTGAGAACCTGGTACCCGCCGATGCCAAGCACAACTTCCTGGCGCAGCCGCTGCTCAATGTCACCGGCATAGAGATGGCAGGATATCCCGCGGTTCCAGGGATCATTGATCTCTATGTCCGTGTCCATCAGGTACAGGGGCACGCGGCCGACCGCTATCTTCCATACAGCAACAAAGACCGGCGGCTCGATGAACGGAACCTCAACCACGATCTGCTCTCCGTTCTCGTCGAGAACCCTCGAAATAGAGGCTGCATCCTGATCCAGTATTTGATCCAGGTTTTCCTGCCAGCCATCCTCACGAATTTGCTGTCGGACATACCCTTCCGGATACATGAAGCCCACCGCCACCAGGGGCACCCTTGAATCACTGCATTCCTTGATATGATCACCGGCCAAAAACCCTAATCCACCTGCATAGAAGGGTAAAGAATGGTGCAGCCCATACTCTGCTGAGAAATAGGCGATAACGCAGTCGCGCTGCACTCCAGGGGTATGGGCAAAACATGTTTCCTTGGCGTTTATATCTTCATGGAATTTCGTCAAGACTTCTTTGTAACGCTCCAGATATTCCGGGTCATGTGTCGTCGATTCCAGAATCTCCGCGGGGAGATCCTTAAGCATCTTGTCGGGGTTGTGGCTGCTTTCCTTCCAGGCTTGTCGGCTTAGCGTTTTGTAGAGCATCCTAGCGGCTGGATGCCAACTCCACCAGAGGTTCTCAGCTAACTCTCCAAGGCCGACTAGCTGTTGGGGGAGATTGGGAAATTCAAGTTCTTTCGTTTCCATTTTTAACGCCCGTTTCTGGATATGTTCACGTTTGCTTTAACGTTCAAAATAATATATCCACAAGTATCACAGCCGATCTTATGAGGCCAAGTCTACACCTATCATAGGATACTGGGGAAGTCGGGTCTTTAAAATAAAGTTTATTCCGGCCTACAGTCATATGTAAAGCACATAATTGACCTGACATGACAGTTGGGTGTTGACTTCCGCATGTTTTGCGCTTGATTTTGAGTCTCATCTCAAGCAGCCTAAGTTCCGGTTTGACTACCCTACTGAGAACATCTGTGGTATGCTATTCGAAAAGCGGGTTGAAGCCCTGCGAATGCGAGCTTAACATTCCACGTGAAGTAGGCAGAGGGACGTAACAATGCTTTTGAAGGCGTGCACACCATGAAGAGCTTATTGAAGCACATAAAAACCTATATCTTGAGAGGTCTTCTCGCAATTATTCCACTTGCGCTTACTGCTTTTGCAATAAACCTGCTTTATACGACTATTGATAAGCGCATCACTAGGATGATCGAAGAATTCATTGGATTTTCCTTCCCAGGGCTCGGGGTTATTTTGTTGCTGGCTATTTTGTATTTCTTGGGCTTGGGAGTGAGCAATGTATTAGGCAGGCAATTCTTCCGCTTGGTCGATGGGATCGCAGACCGGATTCCCCTCGTCAAAACAACCTACAGGGTTGGAAGACAGCTTACAAAGACCCTTTCGTTGCCCGAAAAGCAGGTGTTTAAACGTGCAGTGCTCGTGGAATACCTTAAGCCAGGGATGTGGACCGTAGGTTTTGTGACAGGCACGCTCATTGACAGGAGCAATAACGATGAGGTACTGCTCAAGGTTTTCATACCGACACCCCCCAATCCGATTTCAGGTACCATGATTGTGGTAAGAGAGGCGCAGACGAGGAACCCGGGCTGGACTGTTGAAGAGGCGTTGAAGGCCGTCATTTCCGGCGGTGTCCTCAGCCGCACAGAAATCCGTTAGCGCGGGAGGGGGCAAAAAAGGGTGTATGGGAGATAGCACCTCTGAACAGACAAAACCGTGAAGAATCTTTTTTGAAATCAGCCTTGACACCCGTCTTTTTCTCCCCGTAAAATAATACTGTGATTTTTATGTTCTGAACCTCAAAATACCCTTTATCTTCAAAGCCAAGGGGGATGGCATGGAGTCTTAGGTTACATTGAGACCTCAACAGAGAACAGTATGCGCTCCGTTGAGGTCTTCTTTCTTTGAGCCACTGCCTGGGGAGCTAACCCTGTCCTCCCCAGGCAGATTGAGAGAACCACCAAGGAGGTGGGTAGTTGTTAACCCTAAGATAGGAGGTGCACTATGCAAGTTACAACCGTCGTTACCGGAGCATGGAATGCCTTTGCAACCAAGATTACGGCATTCCTGCCTGCACTGATCGGTGCGATCATCATCTTTGTGATTGGGTGGATCGTGGCCCGGTTGGTCAGACTAGGGGTCGTTAAGCTCCTCGCCCTGGTGCGCTTTGACAAGGCAACGGAGAAGGGAGGGGTGAATGAATTCCTAAAGAAAGGGGATATCACCAAAACCCCCTCGGAGATCCTCGGGATTTTGGTTTACTGGTTTATCATGATCCTGGTGATCATCGCCTCCCTGGATGCTCTGGGCTTACCCATCGTTTCGGATCTGCTCAACAGCATCTTTCTCTTTATCCCTAATGTGGTGGCTGCAATCATTGTCTTGATCTTGGGGTTTCTTGTTGGAAACCTCCTTGCTGCTGTTGTCAGGACCGCTGCCTCCAATGCCGGTTTGAAGGCTGCCGATGGCATGGGAAAACTCGCCCTCTATGCCCTTGTGATCTTCTCGGTGGCCATCGCCCTCGATCAGCTGGACATCGGTGAGGACATTGTAGCCGCTGGCTTCATTATCGCCTTTGGGGCAGTAGCCCTCGCCTTGGCCCTGGCCTTTGGGCTTGGCGGCAGGGATGCGGCTGCCGATTATCTGAAGCGCTGGTTGGTGGAGAAGAAGACGCCAGTCAGAAAGTAGGGTAAAGAGCGCGGCCAGGAAGAAATAACTGCGCCCGAAAAAAGGGAGAGGTGGGTTTTTCCGCCTTCTCCCTTGCTCTCCGGGAGAGCTTTTTGACACAGAGCGGTGTTGAAACGTGCTCTGTGCTGACCTGAACAAAGGAGGCAGACGATGGGGAATTACATAAAGAGCATCATTTTAATCATTGTCCTCTTGTTCCTGGTAACCTTCGGGGTGAAAAACAGCCACCCAACTCAGTTACGGTATTATTTTGATCTGGTGAGTGTGGATATTCCTCTCTATGGGGTTGTCTACCTAGCTATTGTTGTGGGGATTATTATCGGTATGATCGTGGGCATTTATGACAGAATCGCTCTGCGGGGAAGGATTAGAAGGTTGCAACGGGAAAACAGGGAACTCAAAGAAAAGGTAGTCGAGGAAGAGAAGAAGGAAGAGGAAACAGATCTTGCTTCGAAGGTGAAAGAAGAAGTGAAAATGTGACTAGTATCTGTGAGAAGGAGCAAGTTAGTGCCACAGATACCCTTATGTTCATCAGGGCTATCAGGATGTATAATGGTAACAGGGTGCTCCAATTATAAGCCGATGGTCTAGCTCAAAGGGGAAAGAGGGAGAACGGGGCTGGGGCATGAATGGATTTGGGCAAGGGCGCTTAAGAGAGCGTAAGACAACTAACCTATGCAACCGAGGAAGGGAGGGATAATAATGGCAAAAACGACTTCAAAAGAGAAGGCAAAGAGGCGACGGGCAACATTCTCCTTGGAGGCGCCCAACGCAAGGGAGGTTGCCGTGGGTGGGGATTTCAACAAGTGGAACGCTGAAGCAGACCCCATGAAGAAAGATAAGCGCGGGGTTTGGAAGAAGACAGTGATGCTTGAACCCGGAAGGTACGAGTACAAGTTCCTGGTCGATGGGCAGTGGCGGAACGATCCAAACAATGAGCAGACCTGTGCTAACTGCTTTGGAACGCACAATAACGTACTAGTTATATCCTGATTTCATAAAGCCCTCATTCACAGAAAAAGCCTTGGTATGACAATACGTTACCGTAGAGCGCATTTGGCTTTCAATGGCGGCTGTGTATGTTTGTGGTGAAGGGCCTAAGGATGCACATATTCCTCAAGGCCTTTTTGGGGTTAGCCGCAATTGATCACACTGGCTATTGAGTGAATTCGGTTGAGCAGGGGGGTGAGATCGCTATGAAGAGCGGGGAAGACAGGGGTTGGAGCCCATACCTGGCAGGAGCATTGAGCGGGGTGGTATCGATCCTTCCAGTATTGATAGCAGGAAAGTACTTCGGTGCATCCACCACCTTCGTTCGCTCAGCCGGCCTCATCGAGAAGCTCTTCGGTGCTGAGCGGCACTATTCTCGGTGGCTTGATCTTTGGGATTGGCTGGGGATTCCTTGGTTATTGTCCGGCAACCTCTGCTGGGGCCTTTGGCGAGGGCCGCTGGGATGCAATCTGGGGAATTCTGGGGATGCTCGTCGGAGCAGCCCTCTATGCAGAAGCGTACCCAGGCCTGAAACAGTCGGTTTTGACCTGGGGTGATCTTGGGAAGATAACGATACCCCAGGTTATCGGTGTAAGCCACTGGATCATAATCTCCTTATTTGTTATAGGTGGTCTGCTGCTATTCCGGTGGTTTGAGAAAAAGGAACTCTGATGGTTTCGCAAAAAGTCGACATTGGTGTCATTGCGAGCGAAGCGAAGCAATCTCCTTCAATGTAAGTACTTGAATTTACGAGATTGCCACGTCGCTTCACTCCTCGCAATGACAGGTTAAAAGACTTTTTGCGAGTACATCAACTTTGATGATTTCGTAAAAAGTCAAACCGATTTAACTTATTGAAATAATTATGAATAGATGTATTTTTACTTTGCTTTCCACGTTACATTTTGGTATAAAGAAGCCAACTGATGAACCAAGGTGTAGGT
>Ga0307378_10003063_pt1 | contig 24776 bp, 19 predicted proteins | sample UN1MG_FD_202238 | JGI IMG/M metagenome (GOLD analysis project Ga0307378, IMG submission 202238) | Soil microbial communities from Risofladan, Vaasa, Finland - UN-1 | ecosystem: Environmental > Terrestrial > Soil > Coastal area > Acid sulfate soil | place: Finland: Risofladan, Vaasa | collected...
GCAATGGCTGCCACAGAATTAATGCATAGAATAGATGGCAAGGGTAAAATAGTAGAAATTTATAATGATCTGGGTCAGATGATTAGGATGAGAAGAAAAGAATTACAAGCTGTAATTTCTGAATATCCAGATGTTAAAATTATCGCTGGATTTACTTATGCATGGCCTGATTTCTTTCCAGATGCAAAATCAAAAATGGAAGCTGTTTTACAGGCCCATCCAGACATAGTTGGTGTTTTTGCAACATTTGATGGGGTAGGAGTTGCAGCCGCACAGGCTATAAGGGAAGCAGGTTTACAGGACCAGATATCTGTTGTCGGTATTGATGGTGACCCGCAGGCATACGAGGAAATGAGGAAACCTAACAGCCCATTTAAAGCAACCATAGCCCAGGATCCTGATACAATGGCTCGTACTGCCGTAAGGATGTTATTTAAACTACTTAATGGTGAAGAAATACCAAGAAGGGATGTTTATATTCCTGCAAATCTGGTCATTATTGAAAACTTGCCTTAGCCTGGCAAAAGATTTCCAGATGAAAAATAATTAAACAAATGGAAGGAAAAAAGTAGATCTACTTTTTTCCTTCCATGCTTTAATTACAGTTTTAGAAGAAGGGAGCAATAATGTCTTTCATTGATATAAAAGAAGAAATACTATGTACACGAAACTTAGGCAAAGAATTTAATGGTGTGTGGGTTTTGAATGATATTAATATCAACTTGAAAAAAGGAGAAATCCATTCTATAGTTGGTGAAAATGGCGCAGGCAAATCTACTTTTATTAAAATACTATCAGGTGTTTATGCTCCCAGCAAAGGTGAAATTATTATTAATAGCCAAAAAGTAAAATTTAATAATGTTAAAGAAAGTGAACAACTGGGAATAAGAACAGTTCACCAAGAAATTAATTTGATACCCTTTTTTAATGTTATGGAAAATATTTTTATCGGGGCAGAATTAGAAAAAAAGGTTATGGCAATTAATATACTTGACAAAAAGAAATCAGCTGAAAAAGCAAAAGAAGCACTTGATATTCTGGGAATAGAACTGGATTTAAACAAATATGTTGATAAATTAGATATGTGTATGCGGAGAATTGTACAGATATGTAAGGTGTTAGTTGGTAAATATGAAGTAATTATTTTTGATGAACCAACTACTACACTGGGTAGTAGTGAACGGAGAAGATTACTAGAAGTTATTATGAATTTAAAAAAACAAGATGCAGGAATCATTTTTATTTCTCATGATATCGATGAAGTGTTGGAAATATCTGATAGAATTACTGTTTTTCGCGACGGTGAAAATATGGGGACGATGTTAAAAGAAGAGGCTACAGCAAGTAAAATAGTAAGTAAGATGATTGGTCACGAAAGTTATTCTGATTTTAAAAGAGAACCCGTTCGGGATAAAGATGAAGTTATATTTAAGGTTGAAGATCTTAATAGTAAAAAGCTTAAAAATATTAATTTTAAAGTTCATAAAGGTGAGGTTGTAGGAATAGCCGGTATTGTAGGTGCAGGTAAGACAGAAATTGCCAGGGCGATATTCGGAATTGATGCGGTCGAATCTGGCGAGTTTTATATTAATGGGGAGAGATATAAACCGAAACCGGGTAATTCAGTTAAAAAAGGTATTGCATTAGTCCCTGAAGAAAGACAGGAGCAAGGCTTAGTTTTAAATATGGACGTAAAAAAAAATATATCACTTGCCTATCTTGACCAGTTGGGCAGTTCAAATATAATAGACTTTGAAACTGAAAAAAATACTGCCGAAAAATTAATCGAATATTTAAAAATTAAAACAACCGGTCCTTATCAGATAGTAAAATATCTAAGCGGAGGAAACCAACAAAAAGTTGTTATAGGACGCTGGCTTTCCGGTGATTTTTCTCTGGGGATATTTGACGAGCCCACAAAGGGGATTGATATTAAGGCCAAGGAGGATATATATCACCAAATAGATATGCTAGCTCATAAAGGAAAAGGAATTATTTTTATTTCTTCTTTTTTACCTGAGTTAATTAATGTTACTGACAGGATAATAGTGATGAAGGATGGTAAGATTGTAGCTGAATTTGACCCCAGACAAAATACAGAGACTGAAATTATGATTGCTATGCTAGGAGGAAATAATAATGAATAATGAAATAAATAAGACTATAAGCTGGACTGAAGTGCTCAGGAAATACGGAACAGTAATTGGTACTATAATTATGTTTATTATATTTTCATTGGTAGTTGATAGATTTTTTACCTTCAGGAATCTGTTTATGTTATTGAGACAGATGAGTATGTTAACAATTATTGCTTGTGGTTTTACTTTTGTAATGGCTGCAGGTGGTTTTGATATGTCGATTGGAAATGTAACCGGATTAGTAAGTATGATATTTACAATCGTTTTAGTTAGCACTTCAAATTTTTTGCTTTCATTTCTGATTGCAATAGTAGTTGGCCTTTCTGTTGGATTAATAAATGCTATGCTTGTAGCATATATCAATTTACCTGATTTCATCGGTACTTTTGCTGTAGGCTCGGTTGCCTATGGCATTAAAATGTTGCTTACAAAAGGTAATCCGATTTTTATTAAGAATCCTCCTGAAATATTTACATTTATTGGGCAGGGATACGTTGGGGCTATCCCTTTTCCGGTAATATTAATGTTAGCATTTTTAGTAATTTCAATATTTATTTTGCATAAAACTAAATTAGGAAGAAGAATATATGCTATTGGAGGCAACACTGTTGCTTCGGTGTATGCAGGTATAAATGTAAAATGGTATCGAATGATAACCTTTTTAGTATCAGGCTTAAGTGTATCCCTTGCTGCTATAATAATGACTTCAAGATTAAATTCCGGTCAACCTTTAGCTGGAGAAAATTTTTTATTAGATGTTATTGCTGCTGTATTTTTAAGTACTACAATGTTTGGAGAAGGTGAACCAAATGCAATGGGGTCTTTTGTTGGAGCTTTGATAATAAGTATGCTTAATAATGGGTTAACCATGTTAAATGTTCCTTATTATTTTCAGTATATTACTAAGGGCATGGTTGTAATAGCTGCAGTTATGTTAGCTGTTGTGATGGGCCAGAAGTTGAGGGTTAAATTTTAATCTGGATATTCTTGAGGCTTAAATTAGTTGATATTTAATAAATGAGTCTGCTCTAAAAACCCTCTCTCAAGCACCTGTTGTCTCTCTGCTTCATGTTTAAAACAGACAATTTCAGGCGACATGAACTTGATCAATGTTTCTGAGGTTGAAGATTTGTTAAAAAATGGCGGCTCAGGTAGAGTACAAAGATAAAAACACAAAAAGGAGGAGTTGTTTTAATGGAAAGATATCAATTATCATTACCGGGACCAACAGAATGTGATCCTGATGTTTTAAATGAGCTTAATCGTCCGAATTTACCACATTATAGTGAATTATGGATAGATTTTTATTGGGAAGTGTTGGGTAAACTAAAAAAAATATATAAAACCGATGGAAGCGTTTATATAATTCCATGTTCCGGGTCAGGCGGATTGGATGCTGTTTTTACTTCTCTAAATGGAAAACAAGGGCTTATTTTAAACAATGGTACCTTTGGAGAACGTGTTGCAAGCATTGCATCGCGATATCTTAAAAAAATTACGATGATTAAAAAAGAACCCGGAGAACCATTTGACTTGGACGAGGTTAAAAATTATCTGGAAAAAGATGATTTTGATTTATTGGCAGTTGTGCAGGGTGAGACATCCACCGGAATGTTAAATCCCCTTGAAGGCTTGTCGAAAATTTGTAGGGAAAAAGATATTCTATTTGTTGTTGATGCTGTTTCTACCCTTGGCGGTGTTGAATTATCAGTTGATGCATTGGGGATTGATTTTTGCGTTTCAGCAAGCCAGAAAGCGCTGGGTTCCATTCCGGGTTTAGCGACAGTTTCTATTAGTAATAAAGGATGGAAGAGTATGGCAAAAGAGGAAGATATGCCCGGATGGTATTTAAATTTAAAAACATGGGCACGATATGAAAAGGAATGGGGAGATTGGCATCCCTTTCCAGTTACTCTTCCCGTTCACCTCTTTTTTGCCCTAAATAAAGCATTCGATATTATTTTAGAGGAAGGATTAGAGAAAAGATGGCTGAGGCATAAAAATATTGCAGATATGCTTCATAAAGGTCTTGCGAAACTAGGAATTTCTCCATTTGTTAAAGACAAAGAATTGCATCTTCCGACGGTTACATCAGCCATATTACCGGGAACGCTTACCTCCGAAGAACTTCAGAATTACTTAAGAAAAAATTACTTAATATTGATTGCCGGTGGAGTTGGACCCTTGAGAAAAAAAGTATTTCGAGTAGGTCATATGGCTTATTCTGCTCAGGAACCGTTAATTAATCGAGTCCTTTCCGGAATAGAAAATTTTATTGTTACTCATTAATGACTAATTATAATGAAATAAAATTCATTTACGATTGGAATATTTTGCTAAATTTTTGAGCTTTTACTACCAAAGAATAGAACGAAAAAACTCTCAGAATAATCAAGTGAAATACTTAATATAATAGATTAAAGCTTTTAAGAAAGGAAAATTTATGATTGAATGGAAAAGTGATAAAGAACTATTTGATTTAATCAAAACTGAACTCTATATACCCGTGATTTTAAAGTAATCCTGGCCGGTTTTCAGTTGCCGGACGCTTTGGACAGGATTCATCGATTAGAACCATCGTTTCAAATTATCGGTGCCCCTTAGAAATAGAAGGTGTCTGCATAAATCCCGGTGATTTAGTATTTGCTGATTTGGATGGTGTATTAATCATTCCGAAAGAACTGGAAGAAAGAGTCATTAAAGAAGCATTAATAAAAGCAAGAACAGAAAAGACAGTATTAGAAGAGATAAAAAATGGGATGTCTTCCACCGAAGCATTTAAAAGATACGAGGTTTTATAGTTCCTTATTCAAAAAATTAAAAAGTAATAAAATTGCTTGATTCAGCTAAATCATTTATTAAAGCAAATGAAATTCTCATTCTTATTTTAGAAAACTATTTTTTTTATATTTTTTTTAAATACATCTTTTAGTTTTTTTATAAAAAACACTAAAGTAATATATTTGGGTAATGCCATGAAGAAAAAAATATATTGGTGTATCATCATGCAAAATTATTACAAATAAATAAGTTCGCTTTTAATTTAGGGGAATGTTTATCAGGAGGCAAAGAGAACATGAATTCCAGAGAAAGAGTTTTTAAAACGTTAAATCATGAAGAACCGGACAAAGTTCCGATCGATATTGGTGGAACCTCATGCACCACCATGATTGAACCTGTTTATAAAAAATTATTAAAAAGATATCGTGTAAATAATCATAAATACGGAATAATACATTCAGTAATGAGAAGTGTAGATATTTGCGAAGAAGTTAAAGATTTACTTGGTAGTGATACGGATATCATCTGCCTCAACGAACCTTCAGGGGGGAGAATTAAATTAACCACTAATGGTTTTGTGGATGAATGGGGAATAAACTACCGTAGATCAAAAGTTGGAGATGACTTTTATTACGATATCTGTGAAAATCCCTTGGCTAATGCAAGTTTGGAAGATTTAAAAAATTACCGTTGGCCGGATCCTTTCGATGAGATTAGATATAAAGGTCTTAAAGAAAAAGCAAAAGAATTAGCCGAAAAAGATCGTTTTGTTTTGGGAAACATACTTGAATCGGCGATATTTGAAATTGCCTGGGCTATGAGGGGTTTTGCCCAATTTTTAATGGATATAATGATTAATAAAAAATTTGCCCATGCTCTATTGGAGAAAATTACGTTTATTCAAAAAACGATATATGAAAAATTTCTCGAAAAAGTGGGAGAACATATAGATATGATATTCATCGCAGATGATCTAGCAACTCAAGATAGTTTACTTTTTTCTCCAGCCTTATATCGGGAAATGATTAAACCATATCAAATTGAATATTTTAAAGTGAAAAATAAAAATAATTTAAAATTGCTTTACCATAGTTGTGGAAACGTATACCCCCTGTTAAATGATTTTATAGAAATGGGCGTCGATGCGGTTAATCCGGTTCAAATTTCTGCAAGAGAAATGGAACCGACACGGCTTAAAAACAATTATGGTGATCAGATTACTTTTTGGGGAGGTATAGATACCCAAATTGTTTTAAATTCTAGGAATCGGGAATTTGTTGTCAGTTCTATTAAAAAGATAATGGATGTATTTGCTCCGGGCGGAGGATTTGTTTTAACTAGTGTCCATAATATTCAGAGTGATGTCCCTGTAGAGAATATAAAAACTATGACAGACTCCGCCCTGTCTTTTGGAAAATATTAGCACTGAAAAACTATATCTATGTGTGGAATATTAGAAATTTTTTTCATATTTTTCACGGAAACATAGTAAAGAAAATGGGGTCTTTATCCTTGACAGTTGACCCCATTCAAGCTATCCTTCTGTAAAAAAGATTCATAGCTATTGTACAAAAGATAAAGTCATTGAAATCGCCTGTAGAGAGATAGGCAAAACATGGGAACAAATAAAAAGCATCCCTGATAGCCATCGCCAGATATTAATGGAAATGTTATATCGTTATGCCGGTTTAAATAATCGAGAAATTGGGGAACTTATGGCTCTGGATTATAGTACGGTTAGTGTGGGAAGAAGAAGGTTAAGGGGAAAATTATTTAATGATAGCGCATTAAGGGATTTAGTTAGAAGAATTGAAGGAGGCTGTCAAGAATAAAGATTTGACCCCACAAGAATACATACTAACCTAATGTTAGAGAGAGCCTTCCCTAATGTTCATTCTGGATTTCCCTGGTGGCATAATGATTCTCCTTATATGATGGAACAATATTTGTTGTATACTGTGAATTCTTCTTTACTTACTTCAAGTGGAGGGCCAGTATGTGACGGAAGGAAGATTTTGTCAGAAGGAAGCAGGTTCGAAGTCTTTGACAGGATAATATGTAAAACAGTTGGAAAGCTTGTTTCGAGTGGACAGATAACCTATAATGGTGGAGTGAGAGCGTTGAAAGCTTTAATGTATGAAAATCAAATGAGGTTATTTAATTTAAAGGGAGAGTTTAATGAATAAACAGGATATTTTACAGTATTTTGATAAGCATTATAGTGATAGATATAAGGCATATTCATCTTCTACAAAGTCAGAAAAAGATAATTATTTTTTTATAGCGAAAGGTGATAAAGAAAAAAATTTGATAATTTTGGCACCCCCTAATCTTGCTAATAAATTTGGAGGGGAGAATTTAGAAGAGAAGATAATGGATGAAAATAAATTGATTATAAAGAAATGTTATTTAAACCATCTTAATCTTTCTCTATTACGAAAAATATTTTCTTATCTCGATCCTTCTTTTTGCGGTATAAGGGCTTCTTTTGGCACCGGGGACCGTTTGGGGATAGCTACTCCGGCCCATCTTCAGGCTTTTCAGGGTAAAGATATTTTTCCGATTTTAGCTCAGCAATCGGTTAGAGAGATGGCCCGAACTGAGAGAAATTGGCAGAAAGTTTTAGATGATGCGATTTGGGGTTGTTTTGAAGCTGGATATGAAGGTCCTTTTGGGGCGGATGCTGATCATGTAAAAAATATTAAAGAGCTGAAAGAAGCGGTAGATTGTGGCTTTACAATGTTTACTATAGACCCTTCCGATTTTATCAGAAATGATATTGAAAAGTTAGGCAAACAAGAATTAAACCAACTTTATAATCAAATTCCTAATAGTAAAGAATTAGAAAAATTGTATCTAAACAGGAGTTATAAAATTGCTAATCAAGAATTAATTTTTGATGAAGATTCATTAAAAGAAATCATACTGACTTATTCTGAAGCCTTAAACCATGTGGTGAAATGCTATGAATTTTTAAAGGATTATAAAAAGAGTAATTTTGATTTAGAAATATCTGTAGATGAAACTCCCACGGTTACGTCTCCCTTGGCACATTTGTTTATTGTTTTGGAATTGCAGAGAAGGGGAGTAGATTTTCAAAATATTGCCCTTCATTTTTTGGGGGATTGGCAAAAAGGAATAGAGTATATAGGGAATATAGAGGAATTTGCCAAGGAATTTTCTTTACACGCAATTTTAGCTAAAACTATTGGTGGCTATAAGCTTTCCCTTCATACCGGGAGTGATAAGTTTTCTGTTTATCCTATTTTTTCCCGAGAGACAGGCGGTCTTTGTCATATTAAAACTGCTGGAACCAGCTGGTTAGAGGAAGCAAAAGTAATTACTATGAAAGACCCGGCTCTTTATCGGGAAATTCATCGATTTGCTTTGGATAATTTTGAAAAAGATAGAGCTTCTTATAATTTAACAACCGATCTTTCTCGTATTCCCGATTTAGATATAATTCCTGACAGTGAATTAATAAATCTTTTCAAAAAGAATGACTCTCGTCAGCTTATCCATATAACCTATGGTTCTATTCTAAAGGCAAAGGATAATAAAGAAAAATATATCTTTAAAGATAGAATTTTTAAAGTTTTATTTCAGTATGAGGAAGATCATTATCGGGAACTTTCTAATCATATCGGGAGACATTTAGAGCTTTTAGAATTAAGGAGGAGGGAATAATGCAGGAAAATTTGAAGATGTTTAGTTTAGAAGGCAAGACCGCGGTGATTACCGGAGGTGCTGGGATTTTAGGTTCTGCTATTGCCCGAGGGCTGGGTAAAGCGGGAGCCAGGATAGCCTTATGTGATCTTGTAAATGCCGATAAAGTTGCCCAAGAATTAAGATCAGAGGGGATAGAAGCTAAAGGTTATTATTTAGATGTGATGGATATTAAAAAGATTAAGATCTGTCGAGATGAAATAATGAAAGATTTTGGTAAAGTTGATATTTTGCTTAATGCCGCCGGGGGGAATATGAAAGAGGCGACTACTTCAGAAGAGCTGAAATTTTTTGATCTTCCTCTTTTAGCTTTAGAGAAGGTGGTGGGGCTTAATCTTTTTGGAGGGGCAATTCTTCCTTCCCAGGTTTTTGGAAAGGATATGATAAAAAACAAAAAAGGTGGGTCTATCATAAATATTTCTTCTATGAGTGCTTTTTGCCCACTTACCAAAGTACCCGGATATTCCGCTGCCAAGGCAGCAGTAAGTAATTTCACTCAGTGGTTAGCGGTTCATTTTGCACAAGAATATAATAAAAATCTACGAGTTAATGCCCTTGCACCAGGTTTTTTTCTAACCAATCAGAATCGTTTTTTACTTACCGATAAAGAGGGTAATTTAACTCCTCGGGGTAAAACCATAATTGCTCATACTCCTATGGATAAATTTGGTGACCCTGAGGATTTGATTGGGGTCTGTGTCTGGCTGGCCTCTGATGCCTCAAAATTTGTAACCGGAATTATTGTTCCTGTAGATGGAGGGTTTAATGCTTTCTCGGGAGTTTGATTCGTATATCGTATATCGTATGTAGTATATAGTGAAGAGGAAGAGTGTAGAGCGTACATCGTTTACTAGCGAACTAAACACTAACGACTAAATAAGGAGGAAGGGTAAATGGAAAAACAAAATATTGGATTAATTGGTTTAGGTCCTATGGGACAAAATTTAACTTTAAACATGGAGAGTAAAGGTTACTTTGTGGCTGTGTTTAACAGAACAAGCTCAAAAACAGAAGATTTTGTCAGAGGGGCAGCCCGGGACAAAAATATATTTCCAACTTATTCTTTAGAGGAATTTGTAAATTCTTTAGAATCTCCTCGGAAGATAATTTTGCTGGTAAAGCAGGGAAAACCGATTGATGATTTTATTCTAAAACTCATTCCTTTATTAGATAAAGGTGACTTAATCATTGATGCTGGAAATTCTTATTTCAAAGATACGATAAGACGCAATAGAGAGTTAAATGATTTAGGATTATTGTTTATCGGTACAGGCATTTCTGGAGGAGAAGAAGGAGCCTTAAAAGGACCGGCTATAATGCCTGGTGGACAGAAAGAAGCTTATCCTCTGGTAGAAAATATATTCAAGAAGATTGCAGCTAAGGCCTATGATGGTGTTCCTTGTGTATCCTATATTGGTCCCGATGGAGCAGGTCATTTTGTAAAGATGGTCCATAATGGTATCGAATATGGAGATATGCAGTTAATTGGCGAATGCGTTTGGGTTTTTAAAAATACTTTAAATATGAGTTCAGAGGAAATTGCTCAGATTATGACCAGCTGGGATAGCGAAGATAATGTGCTTCGTTCTTATCTCATAGAGATAACCGGAGAAAGTATGAAAGAGAAAGATAAAAAGAGCGGTGAATATCTGGTTGACCGAACAGCTGATATTACCAGGATGAAAGGGACAGGGACATGGACAGTGCAAAGCGCTTTGGAATTGTTAGTCCCCATTCCTACTATTACTGCTGCGGTTTTCTCTCGAGAGATGTCTCAAGACAAAGATTTAAGACTAAAAGTTTCAAAAAAAATATCTATTTTTAAAGAAAAATATGTGGGAGAAAAAGAACAGTTCATTAAGATTGCCCATGATGCCCTGTATCTGGCTAAGATTTCTTCTTATGCCCAAGGCATGGCTTTATTGCAGGCTGCTTCTAAGGAATATAAATGGGACCTTAATTTAGGAGAAGTTGTTAAAGGATGGCGAAGTGGGTGTATAATTCGGGCTCAATTTTTGGATGAAGTTACCAAGGCCTATGAAGAGAATCCGGAAATACCTAATCTTTTGACCGCTCCTCGATTTGCTGAAGTGGTTAAACGAGATCTTAATAAATTAGCTAATTTTATCGAAATTGCTCATTGGGTAAAAGTGCCTGCTCCAGCCATGAATAATGCTTTTGATTATATTCTCCAACTAGCTAGTCCAGTTATGGTATCTGCTCAGGTATCAGCCCTGCAGCGAGATTATTTCGGGGCGCATGGTTATTTTAAACTCAAAGGAGTAGATGATCCGGAAGTCATGACTACACCAGAGGGAAAAATGAGAGAGTTTCATACTGAATGGATGTTACCCGGACGTCCGGAAGAGGAAATTTAAATAGTATGTAGTCGATAGTATATAGTAAAGAAAGTAGAAGTCAGGAGCCAGAATTATGAATTCTGACTACTGACTTCTGGATACCAGAATAGTTGTAAAGATAAAAAAATATTTAATGATGATTTTGTGAGGTAATAAAAAATTGCTATCCATTGAGAATCTTCAAGGAGAATTGACGGATGAACAATTAGAAGAAATTGTAAAGGAAAGCTTAAAAGATTTTAGTTCGATAAAAAAAGTTCTTTTGATTCATCCTGATTATACCAGAACAGACTTTACCGATAAATTAATTCCTTTTATCTATAAAGAATTAAAAAATAAAGGAATGGAGAAAGTTGATTCTTTAAATGCCGGTGGAACCCATAGAGAGATGACCGAAGAAGAAATTCGGAGTAAGTTGGGCCTTTCCTCTCAGATTAATTTTGACCATTATTACAACCATGAATATAGTAAGCCTCAAAAATTGGTAACCACGGGGGAGATTTCCGCTTCTTTTGTAGCGGAAAAAACTCAAGGAGAGCTTTCTAAGTCTATTCCGGTAGTGGTAAATAAATTAATTACCGAAGATTATGATTTGATTATTGCCTTAAGCGGGACTTTATCTCATGAATCCGCAGGTTATGCTGGGGGGTTAAAAGTTTTTTTCCCAGGAATTTCCGGTCCAGAGGTGATAGACTTACTTCACTGGGCAGCGGTGCTTATCGGTATTCCTCAGATTATCGGCACCATTGATAATCCTGCCCGAGAAGTTATCAACCAGGGTTCTTCTTATATATTTGACCAGATAAAAACTCCGACAATTTCTTTTAATATGGTCTTTGAAGAAAAAGAACGTCAGGTAATACCAAAAGGCCTATATGTAGGTGTAGGGTTTGATGGTTTTATCGAGGCCTATAAACAAGCATCAATGGCAAGTTCTCAACTCCACGAAATTTTTTTAGATGAACCCCTTAAAGTCGCTGTTCAGGTCATTGATAAAAATTATGATGAAATTTGGACTGCCGGTAAAGGTTCTTATAAATTACAGAGCCCCGGAGTAATGGCTCCAGGTGGAGAGATTATTATCTATGCCCCCCATATCAAGTGTTTTCATTCCCGATCAAAGATGGATCTTGCCTTAAGGCAAATAGGTTATCATTGTAAAGATTATGTAAAGAAATATTTAGAATTAAATCCTGAATTTAGTAAAAATATAGCTGCCCATGTGATAAATGTAAGAGGGACAGGAAGATGCGATATTAATTCCGGAAAAGAGGAATTTGCTTTTAGAGTCACTTTAGCTACCGGAATTTCGAAAGATATTTGTGAATCAGTAGGATTGGGTTATCGGAATCCTGATTCAATTCACCAGAAAGATTTCATCGGACCAGGGAAACTGTGGATTGAAAATGGGGGGAAATACCTTTATAAAATAAAATAAGCTTATATTTAACCGGTGTAATCAATTATAAAGTAGGAGATTAAATCAATGAAAAATGTAGTTATCGCCCAATCAGGCGGCCCCACTTCGGTAATAAATAATAGTATTAGAGGAGTGATTGACGAATTAATTTCCTCTAAAAAAGTTGATAAAATATATGGCGCAAAGATGGGTATTCTTGGGGTTTTAAAAGAAGAACTAATAGATATTTCTGCTCAGGAACCTCAGCAAATAGCTTTATTAGCAGAAACTCCATCTGCAGGAACAATAGGCAGCTGTCGATATAAAATAAAAAATGATGAGGATTTGTCCCGTATTGTCGAGGTCTTCAAGAGGCACGATGTTGGATATTTCTTCTATTGTGGAGGCGGCGACTCCATGGATACAGCTAACAAAATAAGTAAATTAGCCCAAAAAGAAAATTTAGAACTGATTTGTACCGGCATACCTAAAACTATTGATAATGACGTCGGAGGACCCTTGCAAGCTGATGGAACATTCGCAGTATGTGATCATGACCCGGGGTATGGAAGTGTAGCTCGCAATTTAGCTATTAATATAATGGAAGCAAATGAGGAGAATAAGGCCAGCTATACCAGCGATCCTGTTTTAGTTATCGGAGTAATGGGAAGAAAGATTGGTTTTATTCCGGCGGCAGCGAGGCTGGCTGATCCCAAAAGAGAAATTCCTTTATTAATAATTCTTCCCGAATCTCTATCCAAAGATGATTACCAAAGTAACTTAGAATTTATTGCCGAAAAAGTTAATGGAAAATTAAAAAAACAGGGAAGGTGTATTGTAGTTATCGGAGAAGGGGTAAATGTGGGGGATTTGGGAATACTGCGAGATAGCTTTGGACATGCTCAATTTAGCGCTTCTGAAAAGACCGTAGAGCAGGTACTTACTAATTACCTTAACGGAATAGACAGGAAAAATAGTCAGGGAAGAGCAAAAAATAGATTGTTGGTCGGGGGAATAGCCCGCTCGGAAAGGCCGGGTACTCGCCAGAGGAGAGAGATTGCCTACGTATCTGAAATTGATAGGGATGAGGCCTATCAGGTGGGAGCATATGCCGCCAAAATTGCTTTATCGGGAGAAAATGGTTTTATGTCGACCATTGTAAGAAATCCTGATTTACCTTATAAAATAAATTATGATAAAATACTTTTAGATACTGTAGCTAATTCAGAAAGGGAATTCCCTAAAAAATGGATTGCCTCCAATAGAGTAGACGTAACTGATGAATTTATAAATTGGGCATTACCTTTAATAGGAAGGCCACTACCTCGATTTGCGAAATTTAAAGAGATATGTATTGCGAAAAAATGCGGAGAATATGTGCCCGTGGAGGATAGAAAATAAATTAGTATAGTATATAGTGAAGAAAGAGAAGAAATCGGATATTGATAAATAGTTAGCTGATTACCTGGTTAGTTAGTTGAAGATTTAGTACCAAACTAACTAACCAAATTGATAAATGATCTGATCCTATACGCTAAACTCTACCCGCTGTAGCTGATATCAAGAAGGAGATGAAATAATGGCTTTACCCAGGCTTACCGAAGAACAGATAAAGAAAGATGCGGAACAACAATTAAGAAAATTTAAAAGAACAAAAGATTTTTTAATAGCCATTGATACTGATGGTTGCGTTACCGACAATATGAATGGAAAACAGATGTTAATCTTTCACCCTCAATTTATGGAATTTTACCAGTTATGGGAGATTGAATCTTACTACCGGGAAATTGCTGAATATTATAATCTTTTTTCTATAGATAGAGGTTGTAACAGATTTATTGCCATCCAACTTACCCTTACTGCTCTTCAAAACAGGATAGATGTTCAGCAAGTCTCACAGGAAAGGCATATAAAATTACCTAATATAAAACCCCTAAACCAATATATTGCCTATACTAAAGAGAATAAATTAGGATTAGGTAATCCAAGTTTGGAGGAATATTTAAATCAAAATCCTCTTGATTTGTCTTTATATAAACTTTTAGGATGGAGTGAAGCAGTAAACAGAATGTTCCCGCATATTTCTGCAAAGATTACGCCCTTTAACAAAGTGGAAGAATGTTTAGAATTAATGGCTCAATATGCAGATATATTAATTGTCTCTAAAACTCCATACTCAGATTTAGCAAATTACTGGGAAGCTCAAGGGATTGCTCAATATGTCCAAATTATTGCTGGTCAGGAAATGGGTTCAAAGGGGCACCATATTGAAGCAGCAAAAAGGGCAGGCAAATATGAAGATGATCAGGTGATGATGATTGGTGATGGTGGAGGAGATTTAAAGGCAGTAAAAGTAAATAGCGGACTTTTTTATCCCACACCTCCTGGTCAAGAACTGGAAGCCTGGAAAAATTTTCCTCAGGCATTTCAACGATTTATAAAAAGGGAGTATAAAGGAGAATTTGAAGATAAGCTTTTGCAGGCATTTGACCAAGTGCTCCTTACTTCTCCACCCTGGCAAGAAGACGGTTATGATCACAAAAGTTCTTATAGAAAAAAACAGGAGATAAGAAAAACCCTGTATGCAAAATTTAATCCCCAGGGGAAACTACTCATCTTGTAAAATGAAATGAATTTTATTGTTTTTCTTATGCCCTTACCAGAACTCCAATGCCCTTTAAGCAGTTGGAATGGTATATAAAATTGCCGGTTTATACCTGTTGTATTATTTTTAAAGGTCCTTCGGCTTCCATCTTTAAACTGGTTACTGCCGCTGCCCAAGTTGTTGCTTCTTGAGGGGAAGCACTTAACCGTTTGGCTGTATAGGAAGCGATACAAGTATCTCCTCGTCCGCTTCTTCCGATAATTTCTTTTGGGAAAAAATTTTCTTGGTAAAATTTGCCGTCGGCAAAGACTAACAAACCTTCACGGTGAGTGATGATTACTTCTTTGGGTCCCAGATCATGCATTTTTTGAGCAGCTGTATAGAGATCACAGTTACCGAATAAAAGCCCTGCCTCTACTGCATCAGTTTTTAAAATATCCAAACAGGCAAATATATCATTTCTTTCCGGCCATTCCTTGGGAACTAATTTACCATTATCATTTACCCTGATAAAGCTCTGCACGTCAGCGGAAAGAGTAGTTCTCTTTTTCGACAGTTCCTCTATCACTTGCAAGCTAACCTCATCACGCATAGATGCGCCTACAACAATTGCCCGGGCTTGAATTTTTTCTACTACATGAAAATCTTCTTCTGCCAAACGGGTAACTGCTGCTACTTTTAACCCCATTCTTGCAGCTACATTAGCACCATAATTAAAGGCACCACCATCAACAACTCTGATGCCCGAAGCAGAAATAATTGTGTCTTTCGTGTAATGTCCTATGAAAGCAATATCATAAAATTTAGTGTTAGTTTCTATTTTATTATCTCCAATATAAAGTGAATAATCTAATAATTTTATTTTTTTTGTCCATTTATTATAGCAAAGAATAAAGCGGAAAAACAACGATAAACTTAATAAGTATTTTTAATCGGAGAAATTTCAAAATATTTTTCAAAAAAAGAAGGATTCTTAAAAGTTATATCGTATAGTTAAATCATGAAATAAAGTAAAATAAACCATACAACCAATCTTTTATGTATATACAAAAGAACAATAATTATTTCTAATTATATTTATAAGCGAAGGATAGAAATTGGATTTTAAATTACCAAAAAAAGAGATCATCTCAAAAGAAATGCCGAGATATCCTAATATCTGGTTTTATGTGAATTGCAATATTGTAGAAGGATATCTTGAAGCTGTTTATTTAGTAATATTTAACTTAATGAAATATTGTAATATAAAGAATAATTTTAGCGAAAATTATCGTTTACGCCATATTTTGTTTAATGGTAATGAAGGAAGCGATACGGAAGGAAGGTATAAAGGTTTGCAACCTTATACGGATATAGATAATCCTTCTAACAGCCACGATCATCAATTGCATATTAGATATTATTACAAAAATTTGATGAATAATAAATCCGAAAGAGTAAAATTGAATACAAGCAATGGGAATATAATATTTTATCGATTGGCTCTGAGCGCCCATTATGAAGTAACCACAGAAAATAAGAATCATCCATTTATAGAATTTTGCCCAATATGCGGGAGAACTGGTAAATACGATATCGAGATTGATCAAAACGACTTGGATAAAGAAATATGTAGAAAAATACATGACCCATTAGGTGTTGAAATTCTTTTAAAAAATACAATTAACGGAAATAAAATATATAATGACAGAGGAGAGCAGATCAAATTTATTGAAAGGTTGAAAGAAGATTGTGATTTGGAGACTTACATGGTTGATACAACGTGTGCTGAAATAAATACTCCGAAGATTGGACATATATTGATAAAAAAGATTAATTATGGCAGAGATGTTATTTTAAAAAATATTAAAGAAAATTAAATATTTGAAAAAAATTATTTTAAATAATTTTTATATATACCTATAGATGAATTTGATTGTGCTATAATCTGAAATAGTAAATAAAAATATTTATAGGATGTAGCTAAAACTATGCATATAAAAGGAATTGGAATAAATATAGATTCTCCCGCTATAGATGGCGACTTAGATTTATTAGAAAAGACTTTAGGTAATATTCAGGATAATGGTTTTGATTATGCCGAAATACCTGTTCATGGAGTTGACGCAATCTTTAAAGGGAAACTTAATCAGCTGCAAACCAGGGCAATTACAGACATTCTGAAGAAATTTAAGTTAAAATACACCGTTCATGGTCCAAATTTGCTAAATTTAATGGACTCTCGCAATTTTAAATTACAAAAAGAAATCTTTAAATCCGGAATCGAATTTACCAATGCTATAGGTGCAGAAATTTTTGTATACCATGGAGGAAAAATTCCTTTAAAGGAAAAAATTAATAGTGAAAATATTCCCCAAAATGAGTTTCTAAAAATACCTTCTAAAAGAAAAATTGATAGATTAAAAAAAATAGAAACAATAACATTACAAGATTTAGCTTCTTTTGCGAAGGATTTACAAGTTACAATAGCAATTGAAAACACTTCTCCCGATGTAGAAGAGGAATACTTATGGGAATTGTCTAAAAGACTTAATAATAGCAGAAGTTTTCCTTCTTTAATCACTGCTCCCCAAAAATCCAAATCAATCTTCTTACGAGAGATTAGTAAATATAATTATAGTTCAAAAGTCGAAGAATTAGTCGAACAGGTGAAAAAAATTAATCGAGAAAACATAGAGATTACTTTTGATTTTGGCCATGCTTTTTTAGCTTCCAAATATTATCATTTCAATTTTTTGGATTCTGTAAAGTTAGCCCTGCCTTATATAAAACATGTTCACATTCATGATTGTTTTGGAAAACCCAAAGTATCATATGAAGAACAGGACATTAATCTTATTCAATTTGGAATTGGCGATTTACATATGCCTGTAGGTTGGGGGGAGATTCCTTATAAAAAAATATTCCGTATTTTAAAAAATTATAATGGAGTATTATGCTTGGAATTAAAACCCCGTTACAAAAAATTTTATAAGTATAGTTTACAAAGAGTTAAAGAACTTATAGAAAGCACCGATAATAACTACAAATTAAAGGGAATCTCTCCTTTTTCTAAACACGATAATTAAAGACAGGTAAATTATTTTTTCAGGTAAAAAATCTTTAAGAAATTCATCACTTCAATTTTTCAATTACGGCCTTCCCACATTTTTATTTTTATTCAAAACAATTTATGAAAAGTAGTTTAAAAATATTTTTCAAAGGGATTCTTTGGGAGTATAATTGTTTTATGTGAAAAAAGGAGTAAGAGGTGAAAATGAAAAGATACGATAGCTTTGTCATAGGACATATCTCTATTGATGAAAATATATATCAAGGAGAAGCTGCAAAGGAAATTGGAGGGGCAGTTTTCTATTCATCCTGTGCTTCCTACGCTATCGGTTATAAAATAGGTATTTTAACTAAGTTGTCTCCACAGGACAGAAAATATTTGGAGGCATTTACCGTTTTCAAAGAAGATATTACCGCTTTAGATTCAAGAAATACTACTTCTATAAGAAATATTTATATTAACACGGATAGAGAAAGAAGAACCTGCACTGCTCTATCGATTGCAGATCCCTTCACTATCGACGATGTTCCGGATAATATTGATTCCCGGATATATCATTTTGCCGGCCTCATCTCGGGGGAATTTGATAGTGAAATGATAAAGTTTCTGCATAATAAAGGGAAAGTTGCCCTGGACGTTCAAGGGTTTTTAAGGACTGTGGTGGAAAATAAAGAGATGGTCTTTATAGATTGGGAGGAAAAGAAAGAATATCTTCCTTATATTGAGTATTTAAAAACTGATGCAGCTGAAGCTGAAATTATGACCGGAACAAAAGATAGAAAGAAAGCAGCGGAAATACTCTTCGGGTGGGGAACAAAGGAAATTATGATTACTCACAATAAAGAAGTTTTAATTTATAATGGTAAAAAACATTATACCTGTCCTTTAAAACCGAGAAATCTTTCAGGGAGAACCGGCCGGGGTGATACCTGTTTCAGTGCTTATATCACCGAAAGGTTAGATAAAAGAATAGAGGAAGCACTCCTCTTTGCTGCTGCTTTAGTTTCTTTAAAGATGGAAAAACCGGGTCCTTTTAAGGGAACCAGAGATGACGTTAAGAATTATATAAAAAAATATTATTAGTGGTTATTTGACGACTAAACTACGCGATACAAAAAAAGATAGGAGAAAAAAATTGAAAGTAAAAGACCTGATGAAATTTGGTTTTGATTTATCAGAACAATTTAAGATTCCCATACTTATACGTACTACTACCAGAATATCCCATATGAGAGGGGTAGTAAATTTAGGAACAGTTATTCAGGGAAAAGAGAAAGGATACTTTAAAAAGGATCCTTCTCAATTCATAGTAACTCCGGTATATGTGGTAAAAATGCGTAAAGAATTAATTAAGAAATTAAAACAGATTGAAGAAAAAACCGAAAAATCTCCTCTTAATAAAATAATTGATAGAGGTGGTAGAGAGATAGGAATTATCACTAGTGGGAGTGCCTTTAATTACGTAATGGATGTGGTTAGTGAGAATAATTTGAAAGTTAAAATTTTGAAACTCACCTTCTCTTATCCTTTCCCCGAGAAATTAGTATTAGACTTAGTAAATAGTGTTGATAATATATTGGTAGCAGAAGAAGTGGAACCTGTAATGGAAAAAGAAGTTTTAGCTATAATAGGAAAATATAATATAAAGAAAAAAGTATATGGCAAGTTAGACGGAACCCTTCCCAGAATTTATGAATATAATCCGGATATTATCTCTTTTGGGATGGCAAAAATTGTAGAAAAAGAATTAATCAAAAGAGAAAAGTATAGTACTAAACTTTCTTTACCTTTACGGTCAGCGATACTCTGTCCCGGATGTCCCCACCGTGCAACTTATTTTGCTTTAAAAAAAGCTATAAAAAAATTAAAATTAAAGGAAGAAGAGATAATTTACTCCACTGATATAGGATGTTATGCCTTGGGTATGGAACCCCCCTATAATATGGGGGATTACTGTATTTCTATGGGTTCAAGTATAGGTATTGGCTGCGGGTTTTCTAAGGCAACCAACCAGAAAGTAATATCTTTTATCGGAGATTCAACCTTCTTTCATGCCGGTATTCCTCCTTTAATCAATGCTGTCCATAATAAAGATAAGATTTTATTAGTAGTGATGGATAATAGGATAACCGGAATGACCGGAGGTCAAACCAATCCCGGTATACCCATAGATGGAATGGGAAATCCTGCTCCCGAAGTTTCCATAGAGAAGATTGCTCGAGGAGTAGGTGTAGGTTTAGTAAAGACCACTGACCCGGTTGATTTAAAAGAGACAGAAGAAGTATTTAAGGAAGCTCTACAATTTGAAGGGGTAGCAGTGGTTATTACCAAACACCCCTGTGCTATGATTACTGATGGGGAAAACAGGAAAAAAGGTATAAGTATCAAATATACCATTAACCAGGAAGAGTGCACCAAATGCTTAATCTGCGTGAAGAATTTTACCTGTCCGGCTATCTATATAGAAAAAGATGATTTTGTTAATATCAACCCATTATTATGCGATGGTTGTGGAGTTTGTGCCCAGGTATGTCCAATTACTGTTTCACTGGGCATTTCGAAATATCCCGAACTGTCTTCTGTTTTTGACGAGCTAAAAGCAAAAATAAAGAATTTATCCATAATTGATGCCCAGAAAATAGCCAAAGAAGCAGGAAGTATTATCTCGGAAAATATGGTTCTGCTCGGAGCAGCAGTTGCTGCCCCTGAATTTCCGGTAGATAAGGATTTAGTTATTCAGTCTATGGAAGAAAACTTACCTCCCAAAAGTATTGAGATAAATTTAAGAGCTTTTGAACTGGGATTTGAAGAAGTAAAAAAAGAAGGGATAAAAAGAATAAAGAAAGGAATAGAAAAAAATAAATTAGGCGTTAGGATAAAAACAGGTTTATAGTGTTTAGTTTATAGTTTTTAGATAGAAACAATACTCTTTCAGCTAACAGTTTCGAGTTTCGGATTGCGAGTTACAAATTGGGGACTGCAAATACGTAGGAACGAGACGCCTGTCCTGCTAACGACTAAATTGATAGAGTAACCGGTAAACTGGCTAACCGGCTAACTATTCTTACATTATACGCTAAAAGGCGAGATACGATTCACGAGATACTTGATATGGTTTTCTTTACTATATACTAAATACTACATACTATATACTAATTTGCAAGGAGGAATGTATGAAAGAAAATATATTGGTTATCAATCCCGGTTCAACTTCTACCAAAGTAGCAATATTTAATCAGGAAGGAAAAGAGATTTTTAAGGAGATTATCTCCCATTCTTCAGAAGAACTTTCCCAATTTAAATCGCTATTAGAACAAGGTCCAGTCAGAAAAAAGATAATTTTGGATACCTTGAAAAAGGAAAAGATAGATTCTAATTCATTAAGAGCGATTATAGGACGGGGCGGTGTATTAAAACCTTTAGAAGCCGGGACTTATGAAGTTAGCAACAAACTTATCAATGACCTAAAAAATTCTCCCATAGAACATGCCTCTAATTTAGGAGGAATTATTGCCCATGAAATAGCTGAAGAAATCGATGTCCCTGCCTATATCGCTGACCCAGTGTCGGTTGATGAATTTACCGATATTGCCCGGATATCCGGGCTAAAAGGGGTAGAAAGAAAATCCTTACTACACACTTTAAATATCCGGGCGAATGCCTTCCGTTACGCTAAAGAACAGGGGAAAAAATTCGAGGAACTAAACCTTATTGTTGCCCATCTCGGTGGGGGAATATCCATTGCTCCAATAGAGAAGGGGAAAATAATCGATGTAAATAATGCCAATGACGGAGGACCTTTTTCACCTGAGCGAACCGGCTCTCTTCCTAATAAGGCTCTAATCCATCTGTGTTATTCTGGTGAATATTCAGAAAAAGAATTATACAAGCTTATTACTTATCAGGGCGGACTTGTCTCTTATTTGGGGACCAATGATGTCAGAGAAGTAATGAAGAAAATAGAGCAAGGAGATAAATATGCAGAATTGATTTTTGAAGGGATGTGTTATCAGATTGCTAAAGAAATCGGGGCGATGGCTGCAGTACTAAAAGGAAAAGTTGAAGCAATTATTCTTACCGGCGGCATAGCTCATAATGAAATTTTGGTAAACAAGATAAAAAATCGTACGGATTGGATAGCTCCAGTTGTAGTTTATCCGGGAGAAGAAGAGATGAAGGCATTAGCCCAAGCAGTGATAAGAGTAATAGATGGGGCAGAAAAAGTAAAAACATATTCTTAAAATCAAATCTAATCTGTGTAATTTGTGTATAGGAGGTTCGAAAATGCTAAAAAGTTTTAAAGAATTATTCGACAATTTAAAAATTAAAGGAAGAGAAAAAATTATTGTTGCCGGTGGAGAAGATATTGAAACCTTGAAGGCCCTAAAAGATTGTTACGATTACGGATTTGGAGAGGGAATTTTAGTGGGAGATAAAGCAGAAATTGAAAAGTCCATTTCTTTATTAGGCGAAAGTAATTTTGTAAAAGAGATTATCGGAGCAAAAGATGATGAAGATATAGCCCGAAAGGCAGTAGAAAGAGTAAAAGAAGGAGGGACACTCCTGAAGGGGAAGATAAAGACAGCCACCCTTTTAAAGGCGGTGTTAAACAAAGAGTGGGGTTTAAGGACTGATAAAATCGTCAGTGATGTTTTTATCTTTGAAGATAAAAGAGAAGGGAATTCCAAATTAGTATTGATGAGTGATGGCGGCGTAAACCTCAACCCGGATGTGAAGACTTTAGTGGCAATTATAAATAATGCTGTTGAAGTTGCTCATAAACTGGGAATAGAAATTCCCAAAGTCGCTCTTTTAGCTGCAGTAGAAACTATAAATCCCGATATGGAAGAGACTATAAAAGCAGGGATGATTTCCAAAATGAATGAAAGAAAACAGATTATCGGCTGTATAATCGATGGGCCGCTGGCTTTAGATAATGCTATTTCAGAATTTGCTGCCCAGAAAAAAGGCATCACCTCACCGGTAGCAGGTAAAGCCGATATCCTAATTGTTCCTGATATTGCAGCTGGAAATATCTTTGGCAAAGCACTTACCTATTATGCCAATTACCAAGTAGGACATACACTGGTGGGTACCAAAGCTCCGGTAATAATCCCCTCACGAGCAGATAAAAGTGATGTGAAATTAAATTGCATCGCTGTCTCTATCTTGTGTAGTAAATAAAATTTAAAAAATAGGGACACATCCTATTTTTTGAATTAAAAATAGGATGTGTCCCTATTTTTTAATATTTTCGTATTGATAAATGTCCGGATTATCCTGCTTTTGAACAGCCGGGAAATAAGTTTTATATCCACCGCTGAGGTTTTTAACCTTTTTATATCCTTTTTGCCTTAAGATTCGGCAAGCGATATAACCCCTTAACCCTGCCTGGCAAAAGATGATAATCTCTCGGTCTTGGGGAATTTCGCTTAATCTATTTCTTAATTCATCAACCGGAATATTTTTTGCTCCTTCTATGGTGCCCAGGCTAAATTCTTCAGGCGTTCTCACATCAATAAGGACTGTTTTCTGGCGATTTAATTTCTCTATATCATGCCAGTGAATTATAGCACTATCTCCTTTTAAGATATTAGAAGCCACATATCCGGCCATATTTACCGGGTCTTTGGCCGAAGAGTAGGGTGGGGCATAGGCCAGTTCTAATTTTTCTAAGTCGTAGACCGTCATCCCAGCTCGTATTGCCGTAGCGATAACATCTATTCTTTTATCCACTCCATCGTAACCTACTATCTGGGCTCCCAGAATTTTACCGCTATCCGGTGAAAAGAGAAGCTTAAAAGATAAAGGAAGAGCCTTAGGATAATATCCGGCATGAGATGAAGAATGAGTAAAAGATTTCTCATAAGGAATATTACATCTTTTTAGCAATTTTTCATTATTTCCGGTAGCCGCCACCGTCATATCAAATATCTTTAATATGGAAGTGCCTTGTGTTCCTTCATATTCTTCTGCTATCCCACAGATATTATTGGCTGCAATTCTTCCCTGTTTATTGGCCGGTCCGGCAAGAGGGATAAGAGTAGGATTTCCGTTAATATAATCTATTACTTCGATGGCATCGCCAACTGCATAGATATCAGGGTTAGAAGTTTTTAAGAAACGGTCTACTTTGATACCTCCCCTTTCACCAATTTCTAAACCTGACATTTTAGCCAGAGTAATTTCGGGGCGCACCCCAATGCCGATTAGGACCATATCGGTCTTTATTTCTCGTCCACTGCCGAGTCCAACCAGGGAAAATTCCTTCCGATGTTCAACTTTTTTTACCTCATCGTTTAGATAAAATTCTACCTTTTTTTCTTTCAAGTGTTGATGAATCAGGGAGGCCATTTCACTATCCAGGGGGGCTAATACCTGTTCTGCTAATTCAACTATGGTAATGGCTATTCCCCTTCTATAAAGATTTTCCACTAACTCCATTCCGATAAAACCCGCACCGACTACCATAGCGCTTTTAGGATTATATTTATCAACAAAATTTTTGATGGCCAGGGTATCAGGTATATCTCTTAAGGTAAACACGTTAGGAGCATCAAATCCTTTAACAGGGGGTTTAATGGGAATAGCCCCGGGAGAGAGAATTAATTTATCATAACTTTCTCTATAATTTTTATTGTTTTTAATATCGAAAATATCAATATGTTTTTTTTCAATATCAATATTTTTAACTTCGTTTAAGACTCTTACATCG
>Ga0307378_10003065_pt1 | contig 24772 bp, 19 predicted proteins | sample UN1MG_FD_202238 | JGI IMG/M metagenome (GOLD analysis project Ga0307378, IMG submission 202238) | Soil microbial communities from Risofladan, Vaasa, Finland - UN-1 | ecosystem: Environmental > Terrestrial > Soil > Coastal area > Acid sulfate soil | place: Finland: Risofladan, Vaasa | collected...
ACCAGGCAAGAATCAGTATAAATGAAGGCATAATAGCCCGCTTAATTCCCCGCTTAAAGCATCTGCAAACGACGGAAAAACGCAATGATCCGAAAATTAGCCCGCAGAGCAAGGCCAGCGTCATACCAAAAATAGCGGCGGAAAAAAGTATAAGATGGCTGTTTTCAGCATTACTGATAACCTCTCGCCAGTAAATCCAACTGAGCAATGAGCCGCCTTCCCGGAGCTTCGCCGGGCCATCGCCATCGATCCAGAGGCCGCTCATATGAAATAGTATTAGTCCGCCCAACGGCAAAAGAGCATTGACCGCCCTGCCGGTCGGTCCTGTCGGTTGAGGCAGATCTTTTCGGGCAACGTCATCCGATGTATTCTCCTGCTGTTCCCGGGACAGGTCGCCTCCCGCTGCCAGTTCCTCCGCCGTCTTCATCGGGCCAAAGTCTTGCCTGGCAATGATATGCACAAATACGAAAACAAGCATCAAAAGACAGTAAAAGCGATAGCTCAGAGCATCGAAGAACATCGAATAGCCGGTTTTATCGATACCCAGTTCCTGCCCGATATCAGCGAATAAACCGACCTCGTAGGCAATCCAGGTGCTCACAACCGCCAGACCCGAAACAGGCGCGCTGGTAGCATCCACGAGAAAAGCAAGCTTCTCCCGGCTGACGCGAAATCTGTCCGTAATGGGCTGCATCATCGAGCCGACAATGATTGCGTTCGCATAGTCGTCGATAAAGCACAGCAGCCCCATCAGAGCCGTCGCCAACTGAGCGGATCTTCCGGCTTTAACCCACTTCAGGAGCCACAAAATAATCCCCCGGAAACCTCCCGAGGCCATAATGATCTCGATCATCATGAATATAGGCGGAATGAAGGCGAGTATCATAAGATTCGTGCCGCTTGTCACAGTATCCGTGACACAGGTACTTATTGCTCTTAATCCCTGCTGCCAGGCGTCAATACTTAACGGGGCCGGCGGAACCGAAGTGAGAAAACCACCGGCTACAATAGCAATCCCCAGGCTGAGCAGGACGTGATGCGTCAGAAAGGCCAGCAAGATAGCCAGCATGGGAGGAATAATACTGTACCACATGGCTGTTTCTTCACTGCGCGGGAAAAAATATGCGAGTAAGCCGCACACGAGCCCCAAAATGATGATAACTATCGCAATTTTTATGCTTTTTTTCGACTTCAACGGATGTCCATTCCAGACGCTTATGCTTGCGCTGCGAAACTCCTTTTATACGCCATACCTGTTCTCCGATGGGCACACGAAGAGACAGCCTCATCTTCTATCCCAAATTCACAACTACGAAATACAAACAAAACCGGTACAAATCAAGAGCAAAACCCGCCGAAACAGGAAATAGAATCTTTGCTGAATTATTTTTCATCTCTGGTTATAATGCTCTCACTGGAATGGAAGTCACTTATGAGCCCTTCAAGAGATGAGGTGAAAACAATGCCGGATGCCCTATCGGTTAGAACCGGACAAGAAAAAGATATAGATACGCTTGTGAAATTCAACATCGCATTGGCCCAGGATACCGAGCGGAAACAGCTCTCGCCGCCCATAGTCGCTCAGGGCGTGCAAACGCTTTTCAAAAATCCGCAGCACGGCTTTTACGTTGTCGCCGAAATAGAGGATGAAGTTGTGGGCTCATGCATGGTGACTTATGAGTGGAGCGACTGGCGCTGCGGCCTGTTCTGGTGGATTCAGAGTGTTTATGTCAAGCCGGAGTTTCGCCGGCGAGGCATTTTCAGAAAGCTCTACGAATCCCTCAAGCAAATGGCATCGCAAGAGCAAAACGTGTGTGGATTTCGCCTCTATGTCGAGCAATCTAATCATACCGGCCAATATACGTATGCAGGAGTCGGCATGAAACAGAGCCCATACAAGTTCTATGAGGAGTCGTTTCAGGATTAGACTGTGTTTATCAAAACGAACTCTATAACTGTGAAGCTTTTTTTATCTCATCACATATAGTCTCGATTAGCCGGGCCTCGCTCTCCTCAAATTCGCCCTTTATCTCTTCGGTATTCTTCCCCTTAGCAATTAGTGCTCTGATTTTTTCGTGCCGCTTTTTCATCTGGCCGATATGATTCTCTATCCCGGCACGATTTGTCAGTTCGCTATGACCGCTGCAGAATTTCTCCGCATCTATCGTGCCAAGCATTTTTGTAAGCGTCCCGACATGCTCGAATGAATCTCCACCCTTATATGAATGGATAAGCTGGGCTCTCGTCAAGAATATCTGGTCGCCGATAAAGGCAGTCTTTTCTTCGGGAAAATAAACTACGGTATCACCTGTCGTGTGGCCTACGCCGAAATACCACAGCTCAACCGTTTTAGAACCAAGATGTATGTTCATCTTTTCACTGAATGTCAGCGACGGCACGAAAGACGCCAAATCCTGCCTGCTCCATTCCGAAGCAGCACCGTTTCTCCCGGGCAGAAAGAAATCCTTCCGGCAGTTCTCGTGCGCTATGATGGTCACTGTTTCGGGAAAATAGCGATTTCCCACAATATGATCGCCGTCACCGTGTGTATTCACGAGGTACTTGATTGGTTTGTCGGTGATTTGCTTAATTCCTTCGACGACCTGGTCGACCGATGCCTTGTCCATCTTCGCATCGATCACGAGCACGCCGTCATCGCCAATATATGCTCCCCCCTGCGCTCCCCGTCCGCCCACAATCTCAAACAATCTGTCGGAAATCTTCTTGAATTCCACAGGTTGTTCGGCTCTTTGCCGGCCCAACGCATTTGATACAAACAAAAAAGCAAGAGCCAGCATGAAAATGATTTTGATAGTGTTTTTCATCGTAAAATCTCCATTTTTTTTATGATTGCTCAACACGAGTTATTTCATTGAACGAGCCTTAGCGTCGATTTCTTCCAATTTGAAGCGTACACTTACGATAAACGGCGACTGGCCTTCTATCCAGTGTCCGTAGGTTGTGGTGACAAATGTCCCGTCCGGCAGCAGTTCCAGGCCCGGATAAGCGCAATCCGCAGCTTTGTGGTTGTCCATAAGCCTGACACGATACTGCCCCTGCCTGCCATTGACAATATCCTCATATGTCCCGACCCATCCAACCCAATCGCCCTTCGTTGGGCTCTCATGGGTTGTGTCACGGAAAGTAATAAACAGCCTTCCATCCGGCGCGTACCGGCCGGTGTGACGGTCACCGGTCAAAGCCCCGGGCAACTCGACAGGCTCGGACCAGGTACGTCCCTCATCGTTACTGAAAATGACAAAAGAATTATATTTACGGCTGTTCTCCCGCAGCAGTAAGGCAATCTGTTTGCCGTCTGGCGACCTTATCGCTCCCGGCTCACACAGATGCGCCGCCGGGTGTTCTGTTATCACCTCCGGCTGGCCCCAGGTCAGGCCTCCGTCTTTGGAAATCGTCTTGAAAACCTGGAATTTCGTTCTCTTGCCGGCACCGCGAAGGAAGCGGCCATCATCGTGAAACAGGGCCATATAGTCCCCATTTTTCAGCCGGACCAGAGAACCCATCGCAACGACTCCGCCAAAATCGCCAATCGGTCGAAGCGGCGTCCAAACCCTGCCGTCATCCTCTGAGACTGCCATCCGGATGGGATACAATCCCGAGAACATAATAAGCCGTTTCTTTCCCTGCGAGTCAATCACCCGGTAGAGCGTGGGCACTTCCTGTGACGTCGCCCAGTTATCCGGCACAGCCAACCGCTCCGACCAGGTCAAGCCGCCATCAGTGCTCTTTTTCATCACGACAGCCCCACGCCCGTGCCCTTTCGGGTAAACCGTAATGATGGTCTTATTGTCCTCCAGCAGGACCGTCGTCGGATGGCCGAGATACTGGCCCGGCTCTTTGTCAACGATGATCTGGCGGTTAGTCTCGCCAGCCAGGTCAATCAGCGGTATTGAGTACCCCTTAGGCTTGCCAGCCCGTTCACCGGCAACTATTGAACTCACACCAACAAAACATAAGGTAAAAATCATCAAAAAATATTTTGGATTAAACATGCTTACTCCTCATAAAATCTTCACCATTATATTCTTTTCTATTCCGGAAATCGAAATCCTGTCTCCCTTTTTAATTGCTCAAGCTCCTTTTTCATCTGCTCCATAACATCAGAATATTTGGAGCCGCCAACAAGGTTATTGAGCTCCTCCGGGTCATTGTGCATGTCATATAATTCGCTGGTAAGGCTATCGTCGAGAGGATACGTGACATATTTCCATCGTTTCGTCCGGATGGCAAGTATCGTCGGCCTTTTGTATTTGGGGTCGGCTTCCTGAAAGTATTCGTACAGGAAACTCCTGCGTCCCGGCTGGCCCTTGAGCACTCCAAGCCAGCTTTGTCCCTGCATCGTGCCGGGGCTCGGAACTCCCGCCAGTTCGAGGAGTGTCGGCGCCAGATCGATGTTCAGCACCATTTCGTCACACATTGTCGCAGGTTCGGCAAGGCGGGGATATCGCATCAGAAGCGGTATTCGCATCGAGGGCTCGTATGCGGCCCGCTTGTCCCACATCCCGCCGTGCTCACCGTGGAAATAACCATTATCACCAGCAAAGATGACAACGGTATTATCAAGAGCATCGATCTGTTCGAGCGCCTCCACAATACGCCCAAGACTCTCATCGACAGCCGCCAGGCAGCGATAGTAAGCAAGAATTTGGCTTTTCCAGTCCGGATCCATCTTTCTGCCCCAGGGAGGCTTTGTATCCAGGTTATCTTTAGGATTATGCCGGGACTCGATCTCGACATCGGAATAGAGATTCGCGTGACGCTTTGCCGGGGCGAACGGCCCGTGCACGGCTTTGTGGCTCAGATACAGCATGAAAGGTTTTTCGTGCCGCTTCTTCAGAAACCGAACCGCATAATTAGTCAGGTCATCGGTCACATAAGTGTCGGACTGGACGGCCTGTCCATCGACATTGAGCTTATTCTTGTCGTATCTGCCCTGCCCGGTAAAGCTCGCCCAATGTTCGAATCCGGGCCGGGGAGAATTCTTCCTGGCCATGTGCCATTTGCCAATGAACGCCGTCTCGTAACCGGCTTTCTGCAGGAGTTCAGGGAATGTCGGGACAGATTGTTTTGGATCCATACCGTTGTTTCTAAAGACTTCATGCCTGTGCGCATAACAGCCCGTCAGAAAACTCCCTCTCGAAGGGCTGCACAGCGACGTCGTCACAAAGGCGTTCTTGAACATGACGCCCTCTCCGGCCAGGCGATCCATGTGCGGCGTTTTGAGCCAGGGATGGCCCGCACAACCCATAGCGTCGTAACGCTGGTCATCCGTAAGGATAAAGACAATATTCGGCCGCTCCGCAGGTGCAGGGCTTCCGCCCCGTCCGAACACCGGTGAATGCTTCTGCAGGATCAGCGTAGCGCCAAAGCCAACACTTTTTAAAAAATGACGACGTGTATAACCTTTTGATCCCATAGCAGTTTTCCAGTCTCCATTATTCTAAAGGACTATCAAAGCGGCCGACTATGGCCTATTTTCTTATATTTTTCCAGCAGTTTTGTCAAATCCTGAACGATTTCCGGGTGTTTATCCCACAAATCGTTTTCCTCGTAAAGGTCATCGGTCAGATTGTACAATTGTCCCGGACTGCCAGGTTCAGGGCCACTGCCTCCGGGCTTGACCCACCCGCCAGAGCTTTTTGTTTCCAGAATCAGCTTCCATGGGCCCTGTCGAATACTAAAGACTCCGAAACAGGAATGATGCACGATTGCTTCGCGAATCGGCTCATTGTATTTTTCGCCCAACAGTGCAGGCAGGATATTATAGCTGTCCTGGCCTGAATCATCGCGCAGCCTGGCTCCAACGATGCCGGCACACGTTCCTATCAGGTCTGTTAGACATATCAGCTCGTCGCATGTCGAATCAGGTTTGATTCTGCCAGTCCAACGAGCGATAAACGGGATGCGATGACCACCCTCCCAAATATGTGATTTATATCCCCGCCAGTCGCCGGCGGATTTGTGTCCTTTTTCGCCAATCCGAGGACCATTATCACTTGTAACGATAACCAGAGTGTTTTCGGTGAGCCCGAATCGGTCCAGGGTATTAAGCACCTGCCCTACACACCAGTCCGCCAAAGCAACCATGTCACCTCGTGCTCCTGTCCGGCTGAGTCCTTTAACAAAGTCCGGCGGCAGCCAGGGTGCATGTGGTGTCGAGAGCGGCAGGTAAATGAAGAACGGACGTTTTCCATGAGTATCGCAATGCCGCTTAATAAATTCCCTGGTTTTCTCCACGTAGGTCGGATCGACATTTTCATTGGACCAGCCGGGAACCATTGGTCCCGGACGACTGCCAATGGTTGTGACCGGACCATTGCGGACCATGGCCGCCGTCGGCTCGGCGGTACATTTACCGTTTTCAATAAACACGTACGGAGGATCCACCGTCGAACAGGCGGCAGTGATAAACGAATAATCAAAACCGTGCTCATTTGGCCCGTCGGTGACGGGTTTGTCGAAGTCAACTCGTGCCGCATCCTTGACACCGGTCACAGGTCCGCCGGCCTTGGGCCGCCAGCCGATCCCAAGATGCCACTTACCTATACAGGCGGTATGATAGCCATATTTGCCAAGAAGTTCGGCAACAGTCATTTGACCCTGCGAGATCAATGGTGGAGAAAAGCCACTCAAGACGCCACTTTTTAGGCGAGAACGCCAGCAGTATCGGCCTGTGAGCACGCCGTAACGCGTCGGACTGCAAACCGCAGAGGGGCTGTGCGCATCTGTAAAGCGCATACTCTCTTTCGCAAGACGATCCATATTCGGCGTCGGAATTTTTGACTCCGGATTGTAAACGCCCACATCGCCATAGCCCATATCATCAGCCATGATAAACACTATATTTGGGAGCTTTCGCTGATGCGTTTGAGCCGCATCGCCGGCATTCGCACATCCAGGCATTGCAAGCGCGGCCACCCCGAAACCCATCACTCTTAAGAAATCGCGTCTGTCCAAAACACTGTTCATTCAAAACCTTCCTTTCGTCTTCATGTATCAACAGGTATTATGACATCATTGAATGATTTCGTCACGTCTTTCCCATACTTCCGGTCCCAAAAAACAATTTTAGCCACTATTCCAATTGCCGGGAGAATGCGATATAATCCTCAAACGTCGCAAGATATGACAGAAGATTTCCTGGGTATGACCGGGTCGCATGGGAATACGTATTTCGGGGAATGATTTGAAATGTTGCTGAGGAAAAATCATGTCAAATTATAATCGCAGAGATTTCATGAAGATTTCGGGGAGTATTCTGGGCGGTGCCGTACTGAGCGGATTGACGTTGAGCTGCCACAAGAACGAAGCGATACATGGAGAATGGGCCGGTTTCAAATACGCGATGTGCAACGAGAGCATGACTGAATTGAGCTGGGCCGAGCAATGCCGGATTGTAAGCGACGCCGGTTATAAGGGAATCGAAATCGCGGCGTTTACTCTGGTCAAAGAAGGTGTGCAGGAAATAAACCCGGCCAGGCGAAAGGAAATGGTCTCAGTCATGAAAGACGCAGGCCTCGAATGCGTCGGGCTGCATTGGCTGCTGGCGCCGCCGCCAAAAGGACTGCATTTTACGACGCCGGATGCCACCGTCCGGCGAAAGACTGTCGCATATCTTGATACACTGATCGATTTCTGCGGCGACCTCGGCGGCTCTTATATGATTTTCGGTTCTCCGAAGCAGCGAGATACAAAGGGCATTTCCGACGAGCAGGCAAAAAAATATTTTGCCGGGGGTCTGGCGGCGGTTGCCGACCACGCTCAGCAGCGAGGTATCGAGATTCTTGTCGAACCTTTAGGTAATAGAACGACCGATATTGTCAATACGTTGGCGGAAGCATCGCAGTTAGCAGAGCAAGTCAATCACCCGGCGATTCGGATGATGTTTGACTTCAATAATACCGTTGACGAAACCGAGCCGTTTGATGTCCTGCTGAGAAAGTACCACAAGAATATCCATCACGTTCACGTCCAGGAAATGGGCGGCAAACATCTCGGCACGGGAACTGCCGTAAACGACTATGTGAAGGCTTTTCAGGTGCTAAAAGATTTACGATACAATCGCTGGATTTCTCTGGAAGTATTTGATTTTTCGCCCGGCGGCAAAACAATCGCCTCCGAGTCCATGAGGACACTGAAACAAATTGAAGGCAAATTAGCTTAATCATCTTAGAAAACTAATTGTTGAAGTATATTTCAAAGAAGCTTCACTTAATAAGAGGTCAAGACGATGAAAATCAAACTTTTCTTATTACTAATTGTAACTGTCTATTTTGTCTGCCCTGCCTGCATCTTGAGCGCCTCAGAAACTCAAAGCGATTTCTCCCCCAGGCCCGATGAGAAGCAATTGCCCACCGCGATGCATTCGGAAATGAAAGAGCTGCCGAACATTACGGTCGGGAGACAGAACGCTCACATCACAGGCACTGACAACCGCGCACTGCAGGCGGCAGTCGATTATATCGCCGGCCTCGGAGGCGGAACAGTCGATATCGGCGAAGGCCAGTACGTGATGTACGATTCGCTGCATCTGCGTTCGAATGTGACAGTCAAAGGCGAGAAAGGCAAAACGATCCTGAGAAAGGCCGTTGGGACGGTCTGCTCACTGGCCCTTGACGGCGATTTTGGCGAGCAGCAGTTCACTGTTGAAGATCCGACCGGCTTTGCGGTCGGTTACGGCGTAGCGATTTGGGACGACCGCGCAGGAGGATTCCACACAACCGTCGCCCGCATCACGGGACGAAACGGCAACACGTTCTCGATAGACAAGCCGCTGATGGCCGACTGTATGGTCGTCAACAAGGCCAAAGCAGTAACGGTTTTCCCCGTCATAAGCGGCTATAACATCGAAGGGGCACGTCTCGAAGGTCTCACAATCGACGGCAATAAAGAGTCCAACATATACCTGAACGGCTGCCGGGGCGCAGGGATATTCCTGTATCGAGCCTTCGGCACGGTCATCGAAGGCTGCTCGGTGCGCAACTACAATGGCGATGGTATCAGCTTTCAGCAGTCCAACGATGTTACCGTGGCCGGTTGTATCAGCGAGAATAACAACTATCTCGGTATCCACCCGGGCAGCGGCTCCCAGCGCCCGCAAGTGCGAGATTGTGTCGCCCGCAATAATGGAACCGATGGACTGTTTTTGTGCTGGAGGGTCCGGCACGGATTATTCACAAACAACATACTGGAAGGTAATGGGCAATTCGGGATATCCATCGGGCACAAAGATTCCGACAACATTTTGAGCCGGAACATTGTCCGCTCGAACCACCAGGACGGCGTCTTCTTCCGCAACGAAACACTGGGAATGGCGGCCCACCGCAACCGCCTGGAAGAAAACGTCATCGAAAACAACGGCGTCGACCAGGAAGCGGCGGGGATCCGAATCCGGGGATATACCAACGACCTGGTCTTCAAAAACAACATCATTCGCGACACGCGAGAGGACGACTCGCAAAAGCAAACCGTCGGCATCCGTATCGAAGAGCACGTCGGGCAAGTCACCCTCGACGGCAATAAAATCACAGCCAAAACAGCCATTGACGATCGACACTCTGAGAAATAGCATCTCGTTTAGGAGAACGGTATATGAGAAATATGAAATCAAAACCCACGCCCTTATCACGTTTATTTGTTTCGATGATTCTACTCTGCCTTGTTTCGGGATTTGATAATACTCTTCTGGCCGATAGTACAACAAAAAACAGCAGCAGGAAAAATGGCTATGTCACAATCGCCACGATCGGCTCGGGGCCGGCATCGGTCGCCGCTGATGCCGAGCCGCAGAAAGTTGTTGAAAGAATGATCGCCCACTGGAAACGGCAATTCGCGCAGGTTCTACCTGACCGGCCCGATCTGATTGTCGTTCCGGAGGCTTGCGACCAGCCGGGCGGATTCGGCGCCGAGAAGATGCGCGAATACTACCAGGTCCGCAAAGACCAGGTGCAGCAGTTTTTTGCCCGCACCGCGCAAGAGAATAACTGCTATATCGTTTATTCGGCGTATCGAATCATGCCGGACGGCAGCCGGCGGAATTCGAGCGTTTTGATCGACCGAAAGGGTAACGTCGCCGGCATTTACAACAAAAATCATCCGACGATCGGCGAGATCGAAAACGGGACGCTCTGCGGCAAGGAAGCTCCCATCTTCGAGTGTGATTTCGGCCGGGTCGCAATGGCGATCTGTTTCGACCTTAATTTCGATGAATTGAGATTGAAGTATGCCGCGGCCAAACCGGACCTTATCATTTTTTCATCGATGTACCACGGAGGACTGATGCAGAGCTATTGGGCTTATTCCTGCCGGTGCCATTTTGTCGGCGCTATCACCGGCAGCGCGACACCGTCTGAAATTCGCAATCCTATGGGGCAAGTTATCACGTCAACCACGAATTACTTTAATTTTGCCGTCGCCAGGGTGAATCTGGATTGCGAGCTGGCTCACCTGGATTATAACTGGGAGCGGCTGCGTAAGCTGAAAGCTAAATACGGGCCCAAAGTCACAATCTCCGACCCGGGCCGGCTGGGTTCGGTCCTGATCTCCAGTGAGCACGAGACCGTCAGCGTCGATGAGATGATTAAGGAATTTGAAATTGAACTGTTGGACGATTACTTTGCCAGATCGCTGGCATATCGGCACAAGCCGGGAAACATGGAAAAGTAGGAGATACACGCAATGAGAATCCCAAAGACAATAATAACACTGTTGACAGTTCTTTCTCTAACGTTGGCAGCGACCACGACCGCTGCGGAGAATTGGCTCCAGTTCAAGTATGATTCCCGGCACTCGGGCAACGTGCCGAACAGAAGCGTGACGACACCACTGGGTCTTATTGGCGCCGTTCCGCTGACCGATACCGTCTTTACTGCGCCGGTCGTTGCGGACGGACGCGTGTATGTCGTGGACGGCTCGGGAGTCGCTTTCTGCATCGATGCGTCCACGCTCGACGTCTTGTGGAAGTTCGACACCGGAGCCGACAAAACCAACTGCAACAACATCTCGTCGCCGGCCATCGCCGGACGCTACCTCCACTTCGGAACGATGGCGGGGTCTTACTTTGTGCTGGATAAAAACAGCGGAGGGGTGGTTAAGAAAATTTCATGCGGCGAGCCGATCTTCAGCGCCCCCGTCGCTGCCGATGGCCGGGTGTATTTCGCTACACTGGGCTCGCAAATCTACGCCCTCGAACCCGACGGCACAGTCTGCTGGGTCTGGGATTTCGTAAAGGAGTCTCTGGGCTTCGACGGCGACCGCTGGAGCGGGGAAGAATGGTGCAGGCACAAAGCCGGAAGGGTGACATGGCGCGACCAGTTTTGCTGTTCAGGCAACATTGTCGTCCACGGCAAGCTGCTCGTTATCCCGGCGGGCTCGGCAATTTGTCTGGAAGACATGGGCAGCCGCGCCGAGCTTCGCGAGATGGCGGACGTGCCGTCCTATGCAGGCTCGGAGAAGCCCGCCGCCTTTGGCTTGAGTATTAGCGAGGACGGCCTTGTATATCAGCAGTGGCACCGGCGAGATAACACCGGCAGAGTCGAGATAATACCACTGCCCGGCAAACAGGCAGCAATCGAGCATGTCCCCGGAACGCTCACCGAGATAAATCGACCGGGCCTGCTGAGCTTCTGCTCGGTCAGCATTCGCGGCCGGGACGTTTACCGCTGCCGGCCCGAAGAGGGCTACGGATTCTGCAAGCATTCTCCCGGCAAGGAGCAGGCACAATATCTCGGAGGCTATCCATCGATTGCCTCGCCGATTCTTCTTCGCGACGCAGCAGTATACGGCGGCCTGGACGGCGGCCTTTATGTTGTCCCGCTATCCGGAAGCGGCAAAGCGTGGTCATTTAAGACCGCATTCGGAAAAGCGATCTCCGCTCCGGCGGCTGTCTGCGATGGCCGGGTATATTTCGGCTGCGAGGACGGGTATCTGTATATCCTCGGACCGGGCGGGAAAGCACCGCTGCCCTCCAAGGACCTTAAACTGCAAAAACTCCGGAGCCCGCTGACAAGCAGACTCGCCGATGCGAAATACGACTGGTTCACGAATTTCGGCAATCCGGCAAGTACTAACGCGAACGATCAGGGCCTGAAGCTTCCTCTTAAAGTCAAGTGGATTCGACGCTACGAGGGCACGTTCAAGCACATTCCCGTCTGCGGGGGCGGCCGGATGTACACACACACCTCCGAGGGACAGATTTTCGCCGTCGAGCAGGAAACGGGCAGGCTCCTCTGGCGGCGGTACTGGCCCGGCGTGCATGTTTCCTTTACCGGCCTGATCTATCATAACGAACGCCTGCTTGTCCCTCAGGCGGGGATGAAACAATCGCTGATGCGATGCCTGGACGCTGCCACGGGGCAGCTTCTCTGGGAAGCGCCGTTTACCGGCTCACCAAGCTGGAGCCGGCAGCAGCCGCCGGTTATCTATAAGAACCTTGCGATTTATGTATACGGTTCGGGAAAATATGCACCGCAGGGAACGGAAAAGGCCTATCTCCAGAAAGGCGAACCGGTCGAGTCGCCCGACAACGCCGAGATTATGAGCTGGATTTACGGCCATGACAATCCGTACTATCCCAAAGACAATTTACCCTTTGTGCGGGCATGGGACATCGAAACCGGCAAAGAAATCTGGACCATCGATTTCTCACAGTTCGGCTCCGGCGGCAATGATTCCGGCCTGGCACTGATGGATAATACGCTTTATTACTCGACATTCTTCGGATATGCGCCAAAAAGAAAGGATGGCCAACCCAAATCAAGAGGTCTTACCGCCGCGATCGAACCGATGACCGGGCAGGTAATCTGGCTGACAACGAAGCACTATGTCACTGCCGGCTGTACGATCTCCGCGGAAAACGGCAGGCTGTATCTGGGCGGATACAATCCACCGACCGAGAAAACCCAAAACCGCTATGTGCTGTGTCTGGATGCGGAGAGCGGCTCGTTGATCTGGCGATCCGAGCCGGTCGGCAAGGCGGTTAATGTCGTGACCATCGGCGCCAATCTCCTGTTCACTCACGGCTCAACCGGTCAGCCGAGCTATCTGATCGACAAGCAAACGGGAAAGATTCTGTCCGTCTTCGACAAGAAATATGCATGCACCCGATTCACCATGTCTGAGCCATATCTGATGGGTTCCAATATGGATCTGATTGACACCACGGACGGCAACAAGATGGTGTCCTCCGGGCCGTGTGTGGATGTGCGGGAGTGTGTTGGCGGCATCATATCAAACGGCCGGCTCTTCTACACATCCCAGGCAAGCGGCCTGCAGGTTTCACAGGTCTATGGAGCCGAGGCCGGTTCATTCAGTGTTCCGTGGAATAAACGCGCTGCAGATTAACGAAAGGAATCCGAAAGTCACTGACTCGATTGCAGCTCATGAGCGATTTTCTCGACCTCCGCCCAGACGCGGAGAAAGTTGCCGGAGCAGATTTTTTTGATATCTTCTTCCGAGCGGCCTTTTTTCAAAAGCTCGTAGATAAGGTTGGGATAGCAGGATACATCTTCCAGGCCCTCAGGCAGGTTGTCTCCGACGCCGTCGTAATCAGAGCCCAGGCCTGCGTAATCGACCCCAACCAGTTCTATCACATGCTCGATATGCGCAGCAACATCCGAAACGTTCACCCTTCGCAACGGGTGTTCTCGTTTGAATTTTTCGATATAATCCTCTTTTTCCTGCCCTTCCAGATTGTGGGACTCGATATAGTCGTTCATGCTTTTTTTGAGGTCGGCCGCTTGCCGATTGACCTGCCTGCCGATGAACATCGAACCGAAATTTATCTGAATCACGCCGCCCTTTTCCGCCAGCAGTTTTATCATCTCATCGCTCATATTCCGTTCATAGCCGGGGACAAAATGGCGGCAAGATGAGTGCGTCGCAACCACAGGGGCTTTTGAATGCTTGATGATCTGATAGAATGTATCGTCTGAGACGTGCGAAACATCGACAATCATCCCGAGGCGGTTCATTTCCGAGACAACTTTCACGCCGAAAGGGCTCAGGCCGTTCCACTTGCGCTCGGGGTCAAAAGACGAATCACAAATATGATTGGCCTTTGAATGTGCGAGCGTTACGTAGCTGATGCCGCGATCATGGAAGTACTTTAGATTGGCGAGATTGCCTTCGAAACACGATCCGTTTTCTATTCCCATAGCGAGAGATACACTGCCATGACCAAACTGCTTTTTCACATCCGCAACCGAGCCGGCCATTACAAACTTGTCGGGCCAGGTCCGGGCAAAACCTTCGACCATGTCAATCGTCTCATCGGCAAACTTATAAGCGTTGCCGGTACCCTCATATTCAGCGGGAACGTAGACGGCCATAAAAGCCACGTCAAGCCCCCCCTTCCTGGCCCTCGGATAATCAAAATCCCCCCCTGCCGTTCTTACTGATATGTCCTCCATCTTTTTTTTCAGACGATAAGGCACATCCATGTGGGTATCGATAATCATATATTTCCGAGCCAACTCTTCCGCCTTTTCTTTCAGCTTCAATTCAATATCTCCCATTTTTTCCGTTTGTCCCGGGCAAGCAGCAACAATCGCAGTAAGCAATATAATTGCAACTCGCAACGGCAGTCTCTTATTCTGGTTCATAGTACACGTACTATCCAAATCATACCTAATCACCGCCTGCCTTGAGAATAGTTGATTTGAAAGACTGATTTTCAAATAGCTGCCTGGCAAGCATGGCATATCCCTGTCCCAACGGATGGCTGGCATCACGATAAAGCTCGCTGGGGAGCACCGGTGGGACACAATAGGCAACGTTGTTTTGCCGGAGCCACGTCTCAATTTCACTTTTCATCTTCTCGTAGGTCTTGTAGCTGTCCGGCTTCAACATGTGCTCATTAAAAGGCCCGACCACAACAAATACGGTGTTTTTTCTTGCCTTCAAAAAACCAATCGTCTGCCGGAAGAAGCGCCATTGCAGCGATTGTGCCGGCTCGACCCACTGAAAATCTTCCTGTGCGATACCTTTATCTGTCCAGGAAACATGTTCCTGCAGATTATCCTCCGAAGCGGGAAGTTCGAGCGTCACGGCACCCAAAGGATTCTCATAGGGATGCTCCAGCGTCCAGTTAGGTAAGTCCATGTTCTCGAAATAAACGATCCGCAAATGGGACGCCCAGCCAGAGAACGGCACATATCGCTCCACCGCGGCAGAGAACCGTTTAGAAAAGGAATCCTTATAGCAGGGAATTTTCGGGAAAAACTGCGGGACCAGCTTCGGATGATTGAAATGGAACTCCTTTTCGGTCTGCAGGTCGTGTTTTGCCGAACTCATCCATAAGGGATTAAATTGTATAATCACGTTCTTGCCGGAGATATCCCCGCCGTAGTACCTCAGAAGTCCCCCCAACGCCGCGGGATGAAAACCGTCCACTCCCAGGTTGGCGAAGCGGTCTTGAGTCGCGTTTTGATTGAGATAATGCGAAAGCGTATTGTCTCCTGAGACATAATGTCCCCAGATGACAGAATCGCCGACCACGAGCGTATCGTACTTCGAGCAGGCCCATTGGCAGTTGCGGCCGTAGAGCCAGTAGTCGTTGCCCAACGTGTACGGCAGCCGGTAATCGGCGCCGGGATCGAACTTCTCGAACCGTCCCCAGAGCGCCGGTCCAAGCCAAAGTAACGCCGTGCAGACAATTGCAGCAATGATCCATTCGCGCCCGGATAATCGTATGTTATTGGAGCTAAACGGCGCCTTGGCCTCGTCTGCCTCTTTCATAATCTTGTCTCTTTTTGTGCCGTTGAGTTTCATATTCCATCGATCAGAACTGCAAATAGATAAATCCCTGTTCACTCGAAGGGGCAAAAACAGCTAAGTAGAGAATCATCCCCACAACGAGCCCGATGCGCACAGGCGCCAGGTCAAAAACCCATCTGAGTCTGGATTCATGCGCGAACTGATAAAGCCAGACAATAAGAATCAGAATCAAAGCCCACACCGGGCAATATGGATTTGCCCATCCGGAGCTGAATATTCTTGTTATGATTAACCATGCGTCACCAATGCTTTCTGCCCTGAAGAAAATCCACGCGAATGTAACGAAGGCGAACACAAGCAGTTGCTTGACCAGTTTCGGCACCTTATCCCTGTAGAACGGCGTCCTTTCCAGCTCCCGCGTCACAAACCGTCCGAGGGCGTGAACCGCACCCCAAATAACAAATGTCCAGGCCGCCCCATGCCATAAGCCGGAAATCACCATGGTCAGGAACATGTTTCTGTATGTGCCGAGAGTGCCTTTGCGGTTGCCTCCCAGCGGAATATACACGTAGTCCTTAAACCATGAGGAAAGGCTGATGTGCCACCTCGCCCAGAAATCACCCAGGCCGGTCGCGAGGTATGGATTGTTGAAATTCAGCATCAGGTTCAGACCCATCATCCGCGCCACGCCCCGCGCCATGTCGGTATAGCCGCTAAAGTCGAAGTATATCTGCCAGCAGAAAAGAAACGTCGCCAGAATCAACGCGGGCGACTGATACTGCTCGGGAGCGGCGTAGATATTGTCCACGTAAAGGGCCAGGTAATCGGCCAGGGCGACCTTTTTGAACAATCCCACGATGAATAGTGACAGGCCGTCAGTGACATCCTGCGCAGAGACTTTGGGTACCTTGTGCAACTGGGGCAGCAGGTTCTTTGCCCTTTCGATCGGCCCGGCCAGCAGTCGTGGAAAAAGCGAGACAAAGGCCGCGTATGCGATGAGGCTGTTTTCCCTTTCCATATTGCCGCGATAATAATCGATGGTATAGCTCATCGACTGAAAGACGTAGAAAGATATACCGATCGGCAAGAGAAAACCTGGCTCGGGAATGGCGTACGAGATGTTCAATGACGACAAGAGTGTGTTCAGGTTCTCAGTAACGAAACCGCCATATTTGAAGAAGCCCAGCAGAGCGATATTGTTGAAAATGCTGATGGAAAGCCACATTTTTCTGCGCCGGCTTTTGGCCATTCTTGCAACTACCGTATAGTCAAGCAGCGTCGAATAGCCGATGAGAATCAGATACAGAGGATTGAAGCAGGCGTAGAAGAAATAGGAAGCGGCCAGGAGCCACGGGAGTCTGAACCTGGTGCCTTTGAGAACGAGATAGACAGGGTAGACAACCAGGAAGAAAATTGCGAACGGCCAAGTGTGAAATAGCATCTCGTGACTTCCTATTGCATCAATACGCGAATGTGTGCTTCGACCGACGCGGCAAGACCTTCCAAGTTGTAGCCACCTTCAAGAACGGAAACCAGCCGGCCCGCACAGCACTTCTCGGCGATACTCTTGACAATCTGTGTCAGTTTCGCAAATCCCCGGTCGGTGACTTTCATGCCGCCGAGCAGGTCGCCCTCGTGTGCGTCGAATCCAGCAGAGACAAGAACGAAGTCCGGAGCAAACGATGAGGCCGCAGGCACCAGTTTCTCTTCAAACGCTTTTATGTAGCGGTCGTCTCCGGAACCGGCCGGCAGCGGGACATTAATGTTGGTATGCAGACCTTTTCCGCTGCCCTGTTCTGCTTCACTCCCACTGCCCGGATAGAAAGGATACTGGTGGACGCTGAAGTACAGCACGTTAGGGTCATCGTAAAATGCCGCCTGTGTTCCGTTGCCGTGGTGCACGTCCCAATCCACGATGAGGATCTTCGGCAGGTTGTGTTTCTCCTGAATGTACCGCGTGCCGATGGCTACGTTATTAAATATACAGAATCCCATCGCTCTATTCTCAAGGGCGTGGTGACCGGGCGGGCGGACGGCGCAGAAAGCGTTAGTAACTTTCTGCTCCATGACAGCATCGATTGCGGTGAGCACCCCCCCCGCCGCTATTACCGCAGCTTCATAGGACTTTAGTGATATCGGAACATCCCCGGTATCCAGATACCCGGCGCCGTTTTCGGAACTGCTCCTGGCCCGGTCGATATACTCGGGCGTGTGAACCGTCTCGATCCAGTGCCGGTCGGCCGGCGAGGGTTTTAGTTCAACCAGTTGAGAATAGAGTCCCCCGGCCTTAAGCTGCTTGACTATCCGGATAAGTCTCTCGGGGCATTCCGGATGGCCTGGAGTGGTTTTGTGCTCGATGTATATATCATCATAAACCAGTCCCGTTTTAGCCGTGTTTTGCGTTTGTTTTTCACTATTCATTTTTTGCTCGCTTGATACGTTGTCAGGTGCGCTTCTGACACAACGGAATCCGATGGCGTCACTTGCCAGGCAAGTATCGTCGATGGATGGATCGCTTGAGCGATACGCAGACCGGCATGTCTCGGCACTCGATTTCCAGGCTCCGCCCCGCAGGACCCTTTCCTTTCCCTCTTTCGGCCCCCTTGGGTCCTTCTCGGGGCTTTGGCTATAATAATTCCCGGCATACAAATCATTGCACCATTCCGCCACGTTCCCGTGCATGTCATAAAGTCCCCACGGATTGGGCTGCTTTTGTCCGCCGGGATGGGTCTTTCCGGATGAGTTGTCCACGCACCAGCTAAAGGTTCTAAGCTTGGCTATATTGTTGCCAAAGCTGTATTCCGTGCTTGTTCCCGCCCGGCAGGCATATTCCCATTCGGCCTCGGTGGGCAGTCTGTATCCGTTGGCGGCAAAGTTGCAGTCCCAGGTTTCCTCGTCATAGCAAGGTTTAAGCCCTTCTGCGAGCGACCGTTCATTGCAGTATAGCGCTGCGTCCGTCCAGTTGATTTGTTCTAAAGGATTGTCCGGACTCTTAAAGTGAGAAGGATCGGGCAGTTGATATTTTTTGAACTGATCCTGCCTGACTTCATATACGTCCATCCAGAACGGGCTTATCCGGACCTTGTGCACGGGTCGCTCGTCGGGTCCACCATTCTCGCTTCCCATCTCGAACCAACCGCCGGGAATCACCACCATTTCGTGGCCGGACTTCGTCGTGATGACCTTTGGCCTCTTTGGAGCTCCAGAGTCATCGACTTTTTTACAGGATATCCCAAAGAGAATAAATAGAATTAAAATCAGGATTCCTGACGTCAGTTTCGTAGGTCTATTTCTCACTCACAACCCTTCGCTTTTCTCTTTAAGGCTTGGACTCGAAGGTCGGCGGAATCCAGTCATAATCCCAGTGATGGCCGACCCATCCAGGCGGACTGATGGTGATGGTTTTGCCGTCAGCAACACGAAGAATACAGATAGGACTATGCACTCTCCAACTGCCGCTGGAAGGAATCTTAACGTATGCTATATATCGCCCGCAGTGCGACCACCGACCACAAGGGTCTTGACCCATGACTTCCGCATTGTCGGGCGGACTGATTATCTTACCGTCGGTGCCATCTGGTAAAGATGGGTCGAACTTGTGAATAGCGATACCCCCGCCGGCGTTCCAGCACATCCATTTGCCGTCCGGAGAGAAGGCGGGATGACACTCGCCGAAATCCCCGGGATAATTTGGCATCTTTCGTATCTCGCCTCCCTTTGACGACATGAAATCTATCGTATATTGGCGGCCAAGGTAGTTGCGAATCTCAAAGATGAACCACTCGCCGTCGGAGGTCATATCCGCAAGCCACACGTTTTGCTTTACGGGGATGGGAACGCTTCTCTGACCGGTGTGAATGTCCGTATAGACAATGCCCTCGCCGCCGCACTGAACGGTGCTATTGCTGTCAGGAGTCCAGACATAATCTCCGTCGATTTGCTTCGTCTCGTGGGTCCTGGCGTCCACAAGATACTTGCCCTGGTTATAAGTGAAGAACTCTCCGTTTGGAGACGTGCGAGGTGCGCGTTCGTCTTCGTGTGGTGTATTGGTGAATTGCTCCAGTCCGGTCCCGTCGGCGTTGATAATGTACAGATCTCGCGATAGGGTTTCCCCTTTCGATTCGTCAGGACTTCTCGGATGAATGGAAATGACAAGTCGATATCCCGTCCTTCGCAGCTCTTCCTTCAGATCCTGAATCCTCGGCTTGGCAAACGGCTCACAAACCGCCGGCATTTGCCATTTTGCTTTAATTGACTGTTTTTCTTCGGCGTGACACGTTGCAGCAATGCCAAACGCCAATAGCAATGTAATCTTTGAGTAAACGTTCATATTTTTCGTCCCAAGAAATATGTTTGTAGATTACAACTGTTTTTCCCAAAGTCAAGAGCATTTTCCTGGGCTTTCAGAGTTCCGCCGAAACTCGCACAAACCTTCGACGATACTCCCATGTATGCAGACTCCGATTTGGCCACCGTAATGTTGTCGAAAAGCGCATTGAGGTCCTAATCTTGATCTTGTTGAAGAAAGATGCTTTGAGGCGCATTTCTTGCACAACGGAACCCCATACTATCCATAACACAAGCATCTACAAAGCTGCAATTCTCGCCGGCACGCCAGGACGAGCGAAGACTGCCTATGCTGTCTTGCCATCCTCCGCCGCGCAAAACCTTTATCTCTCCTTCCTCAGGTCCTCGGGGGTCCTTTGACGGGCTCGTCTTATAGTAGTTTTCGCCATAAACATCATTGCACCATTCGGCAACATTGCCGTACATGTCATAAAGCCCCCATTGGTTAGGTTCTTTTTGCCCCGCAACGTGAGTCTTCCTGGAGGAGTTGCCATCGTACCAGGCGTGTTTTTTCAGTGCGCGCGGGTCACTGCCGAAATAGTATTCTCCTTCCGTCCCCGCACGGCAGGCGTATTCCCATTCCGCCTCCGTGGGAAGCCGGTATCCATTCGCCTTAAAATCGCACTGCCACGTCTCACTTTTCTTATCATAACAAGGATCGAGACCCTCGGCCCTGGAACGGAGATTACAATACAAAACGGCATCCGTCCAAGTTACCGTATCTACGGGTCTGCCGGGACCCTTAAAGGAGGAGGGATTGGCTCCGACTAACTTAGTGTATTGCTCCTGGATCACTTCATATCTGTCCATGAGGAAGGAATCGACCCACACCCTGTGTGCAGGGGCTTCGTCGGGCGCCCCCTTGGCACTTCCCATTACGAACCACCCGCCCGGAACAGCAACCATTTCGATGCCGGTTTTGGTTTTGACCAAAGGGGGCTTGCTGCCGGTCTGCTCGCTGCGTCGGCAGCCGGGGCCGGCGGGCAACATCAGCATCAGGCAAACGATTCCTGTTGTCACTTGACTCAATCGCATTCGCATCGGCTCGATTCCTGAATAACCGCTTTTCATTCTTTTAACGATTCGCCGTCCGCACCGGGACCCAATCGGGCTCCTTGTTCTGGTTTCCGTCGGTCGTGACCTGCACCCATGTCCCGTCCAGATCGCTGACGCAGATATTCCATCCCGGTGCCTTGCCGCCTACCTGTTCGTTTGCCTCCGGGCCATAACTGAAGGCGATGTACTTGCCATCCGGCGAGAAGTCCGTGTGGTACACCTCACATTCTTTTTCACAAGTGACAACGATATGAACATCAGTCACCTTAGGCTCCGAGGAGGCCAGGTCAATGTTGCCCACGCACAAATCCCAATCGGTTGCTCCCCATGTTATCTGCCTGCCGTCGAACTTGCAGTCAGGCCGGCAACCCGTGACTTTGAACTTCGTCAGATCGAATACGCCGGTCCCATCGGCTTCGATCGCGAGGATGGCGTGTTTATAATCCATGCCGCCGTGGACGGTCGCAAGAAACCAGTTGCCGTCGGGCGAGTAGCAGATATTGTAGAGATGGTGCAGGCCCTTGTTCGGGTGTTGTCTGTGTTTGCGTGTCTCAAGATCGTAAAAGAAAATCCCCTTCGTAGCATAATCTTTGGTCGTGTAGCGTTCGAATTCTCCCTTTAGATAGGCGATGGTCTTGCCGTCCGGGCTCCAGCATCCCTGCCGGGCGTTGTCGGCCACTTTGATCCGCCCCGTTCCGTCGATGTTCATATAATAGACGTTTCGTACCTTCTCGCCGTTCACTATCTCGTCAGCGACGAAACAGATTTTGCCGCCGTCCGGGGACGCGTGAGGATACATCTCATCGACATCGGGACTGCGCGTGAGATTCACAGGATTCGAACCGTCGGCATTAATTAAATACAGCTCCCAGTTTTCCTTGCCGTTGGTCTCGCGGTAGCTCTCGTACACAATCTTAAACGGGACATCTGCGAGCATCAGCGCAGATTTGGGTGACGGAACTTTTTTCCGCTCCACCTGGCCCTGCTGTGGTTGACAGAGAGCTTGATTTACCAATAGAAGGCTCAGCAACAGAGCCAAAACGATACGGGTTGTTCCCACAGATACCTTACGTGTCTCGGTGCAGCACTGATTTTTCATATTGTCTCCTTTATTCAGGGGCCGTCGATGGGATCGGCACCCAATCGGGTTCTTTGTTGTGGCTGCCGTCCGTGGTAATTTTGACCCATTTCCCTTTCAGGTCGGTTACGCAGATATTCCAGCCCCTCGCTCTCCCCCCCACCTGCTGTCCGCCGCTGGATGGGCCGAAACTGAACGTGATATACTTGCCGTCCGGCGAGAAATCGACGTGATAGACTTTCGCCGAACGCAGGCATCTGACAATCGTATTGACATTATTGATCCGGGGCTCGGGGCCGGTCAGGTCAATATCGCCCACACACAAATCCCAGTCCGTTTCACCCCATGTCATTCTTTTGCCGTCACGACTGAGGTCCGGCCTGCATCCCTTTACCCCCCACTTCTCCAGATCAAAGACCCTTGTCCCATCGGCATCGAAAGCCAGGATGGTGTCACTGTACTCCATGCCCCCATGTACGGCAGCGAAAAACCAGTTGCCGTCAGGCGACCAGCAGATCGCGTAAATGTGATGCAGGGATGTATTCGGATGCGGTTTATGCTCCCCGCTCTGCAGATTGTAAATAACAAGTTCCGATGTCGCATACTCTCTCGTGCTGTAGCGATCGTACTCTCCCCTCAGATACGCGATGCTTTTGCCGTCAGGACTCCAGCATGGCTGGCGAGCGTTTGTAGCGACCTTGACCCTTCCTGTCCCGTCGATATTCATATAATAGACACTACGAACCTTGTTTCTTCCTCTTCCCTCATCGACAACGAAACTGATCTTAGTGCCGTCAGGGGAAGCGTGGGGATACATCTCATCAAGGTCGGGCGTTCGGGTAAGATTGACCTGATTGGAGCCGTCGGCATTCATCTGGTACAGTTCCCAGTTATCCCTGCCTTCGGTCTCACGATAGGTTTCATACAAAATCTTAAACGGAATTTCCCCGAGATACAGCTCCTCCCGCGGAGAGGGTATCTTTTTCAACTCTGGTCTATTTTCGGCTCCTGGCCCGCAAAACGCATCATTGATCATGCCCGGAGTTAATAATAAAGATAAAAGAACTATAATGCCCGCTTGAGGCAACTTTCTTCTTGTGACGCTGCAATGCTTTGCCATATAGCCTCATTCTACCTAACTATATACACCAACCTTTGGTAAATAAGTATATTGAATTCGATATGGATAGCAAGAGAACAATTGCGTTTACAGTATAAAAAGGCCGAATCGCGAATCAAGGAATTACGGAAGCCTTATGACTCGATAATAAAACCATCCTGAATTGCAGTTGTATCTTCTGTGCTTAGTTCTCCCGTCTCAGTCTGATCTTTTCTCTCGTGGCGGTGGCGTCCAGTTCTCCATCCACGTACAGGCTCAGATGAGATCCATCATATACGCCCACCAGGTGATGCCATTGGCCGTCACTCATTTCTTTTTGCGTAGGTAGATGCCCCCATAAACTGCCTGGATTATTGGATGAGGCGACCTCATAACAGGAAAGCTGCATGTGATTGGCATAGGCCTCTCTTGCCAGAGTCCAGCCTCTGTCGCCGTTTGAGATGATGGTCTGATGCTTTTTATTCAGAACTCCGGGCTTAATCCACACTGAAATGCTGAGTGTTTCAGTGAGGTCAAACCTGACGTCCTGGGTGCAATCCACAAAATCGCCCTTGCCATCCAGGCTCAGAACCGCCCCCCTTTCAGTGTCTGAGATAATACAGGCATCCCCCACGAACTTGCCATGGAGATTGTTGCCGGAGTGATCCCGGACCTGTTGGGTGTCCTGGCCCTCAAATTTCCACCAGGCGATGAGTGTATCAGGCCAGAGGTATTTTAAGAAATAAAGGAATGGCAGAGATTATTGCACAATTCTACGTTCAGCCTTTCTTAACAAACGAAACCATAGCAATTTCAGGTTAGATGTGTTATATTAGCCAGACAGAGACACTCACCAGTGCCGGCCCTATGCTGAATCGGAGGCCTTAAGGTTATGATTAGGTTTTTCTGCAAATTATGTGGTGAGGGAATCAGTGTCCACGACCAACTCTCAGGCAGGCAAATGGAATGCCCTAAGTGCAAAAGCATTAGAGTTATACCTGACAAGTCACCCAAGATAAAATTCCACTGCAAGAGTTGTGGCCAGAGGATTCGTGTTGCTCAGATTCACGCCGGCAAAAAAGGGAAATGCCCAAAATGTAAGAAGCTAATTGTCATTCCCACTCTTCAGGAAGGATCTGCTGAAGGTTCCGGGACGGTCACTCTTGTATGCTCAATTTGCAATGAGACAATACATGTCCCGGAAGGTTCGAGAGAGGAATTCATAATATATCCTAAATGCAGCAGCTATGTGGAAGGATTATCCAAAGACATCTGAGCGTTTGCCGTTCCACCATTGAGCCGCTGCTTGTAAAAGATCTGGATCCGGAAGAGCTTGATTATGATAATTACTGTAATGAAGATGTAAACTTTCGCACTTTTTAGGCGATATATTTTAATGGTTTGTACACAAAAACATATCGACCATCCGATGTCTTTATTGGACTTACGATTAAGAC
>Ga0307378_10003069_pt1 | contig 24741 bp, 20 predicted proteins | sample UN1MG_FD_202238 | JGI IMG/M metagenome (GOLD analysis project Ga0307378, IMG submission 202238) | Soil microbial communities from Risofladan, Vaasa, Finland - UN-1 | ecosystem: Environmental > Terrestrial > Soil > Coastal area > Acid sulfate soil | place: Finland: Risofladan, Vaasa | collected...
TATTGATATGCGGCGTGATGAATACTGCGTCGATGCGAAGAAGACAATACGTACGTTACATTGGAGCAGAAGCCGTGAAAACCGAAAAGCAGGATAGAGGAAACTCTGTAATAATACTACAGTCTCTCTTTTTGCTCATAATTATCTTAATAGTATCTTAATATGGACAGTCCCGAGTTCTTCCCCTTGGCTATATTCCGGGCACCTTTATTCCGAGGACACCTTACCTATTTCCAGTGTTGGAAAATAGCTCCAACAGATACTTTCTTTAATAAATCCGTCTACGACACAAAAAACTCGCATCATGGTTATTTCTCCTTGTAACTTCACCGATGTTGCCAGGAAATATTATACCCATTTTAAGAGTTAGAAACAAAGAAAAACATAGATTTATTCCAGGGACATCTTACCTATTTCCCGTGTTGGAAAATAGCTCCAACAGATACTTTCTTTAATAAATCCGTCTACGACATAAAAAACTCGCATCATGGTTATTTCTCCTTGTAACTTCACCGATGTTGCCAGGAAATATTATACCCATTTTAAGAGTTAGAAACAAAGAAAAACATAAAAGATAGAATACAGGAGACAGAATACAGAACCTATCTATTGACGATTTTCGATTGACTATTGACTATTTTTTTTGCTTATCGGCGTTCATCAGCGATTAAAAAGAAATGCAGGCTTCTTCTGGTTCGAGGTTGCATTCGAGCCATTGAGATAACATGATAGCCTGGTCGTCGAAGTCAACTTTGCAGTCGCCGTTTATGTCACCTTCTAACCTGGATGTGCATCGTGCAACTTCCGGCCCGTCGAGGACGACTGCGAATATCTGTAAGTTCCCATTGCGGCTGTCCTCCCAGACGACCGTATTTCCGCTGATGGCCGGGTTGGTCTGGTCGTGCGGCTCGTTGGTGATTTGAAATTCGAGCCGGGTGGTAAGGTTGTAGCCGTATATGTCCCAGTCGCCGTTTCTGTTGTCCTCCCAGACGACGATGTTGCGGTCGATATCGGGATTCGTCTGATGCGATTCGTTTACTGTAATTGCAAACTCAACAGGGTGGTTAGGGTCGGAGATATCGGCAGCGTAAATATCCCAATCGCCATAAAAGTTATCCTGCCAGACCACTGTATTTCCCCAGATGGCCGGCTTTTGCTGGTCCTTTTCAATCAGTGAGGTTGAAAACTCTGCGGGTCTGTTTCTCAGCCAGATGTCGGCGGTGAAAATATCCCAGTCGCCGAAATACATATCCTGCCAGGCGACGGTAGTTCTGTATATGGCGGGTTCCTGCTGGTCAAATTTAACGTAGGCGATGGGAAATTCCGCCGGGCCGGCCGGGTCGGTGATGTCGGCGCCGTAAATGTCAAAACTTCCCGGAACGCCGTCCTGCCAGACGACCGTATTGCCGTGAATTGCCGGCTTTTGCTCATCATTATCAACAATAGCGGAAACCACAAATGCCCGAGGCTCATCTCGATCGCTGAAATCGGCCATGCGAATATCCCAGTCACCCGAGCCTTTCCAAACGACGTAATCCTGCCAGACGACAACATTTTCATAGACGGCCGGATTGGTCTGGTCGTTGGCATCGCCGATGATCAGTACAAGAGGGTCGGCAGGTATGTTTATATCCGCCACATAAATATCGTAGTCACCATATTCGGTGACAAATTGCTGCCAGACAATGATATTGCCGTAGATGTCCGGCAGCTCCTGATTATCGGTTGTGGGATAGACTGCAAATTCCTGCCATTTATCGCTCGCCCATGCCAGACAAGAACTCAGCATAATGAGAAGCACTACAAAGTAAATCAGAAGTTTCATCGTCAGCACCTCCATTAGCCGAAGCGATATAAGTTTGCATGAGTCGATCAGCCCCGGACAAAACGGCCGATACCGGCGCCCGTACCCAAAGCACACAAAGTCGCCAGAAACATCCCTTCTTTCAATCCTCTGGAATTTCCCTCGATGACAGCGCTGCTCTGGGCCGGAATCTTTTCTGTGCCAGAATCTTCGGTTTTTCCGTCACTGGTTTTGATTTTTTCCACAAGCTTAATCAAGACCGCGGCGGCATTCGCATTTTCCAAATCCCTGCCGGCGTTCATCAAAGGTTCGACGGCCCTGTCGGTTTCCCCGATACCGAGCAATTGGTAGCCTAACAGTAATTGCAGATCCGCATCAAAGCTGTACAATTCGGTTTTTTCCGCCAGGATATCAATCTGCCCAAGCAGGGCGTCCTCGTTGGCATATAAGCCGCGAGGGTAAAAAACGCCCTCCTTCTCGGGGCTGACCCTGGCCAGAGCCGCCCGAAGGATCTCGGCAGCTTGCGAGTATTGTTCATTTGCCATAAGAGCCTGACTGTAGGCAAAAGGAAGTATCATATCATCAGGTGCAAATTCCATGGCCTTGGCAAACTTCTCAACGGCCATGTCATATTTGCCGGTTTCAAAAACCTTGACCGCCTCTTCGAAGTAAACGTCGGCCAGAGACGCCTGCTCGGGCTCGGCTTCCTGCCGGGCCAGGTCCTCTAAAATCTCTGTGTTCGCCACCTGATTCGGCTGATAAGCGACGTTATCGTCCGTATAGTAGTTATATGTGTAGTAATTGTAAGTGTCCCCCTGGACCTCACGAGCCATGGGATAGTAGCCGTACCACTGGTATGGGTGACAGCCATACCAGTAGTAGCGGACATATCTGTACCCTGTCGGCCAGTAGCCACCCAGACTGACGAAGAGGTATTTGCGGTGGTAGTACGGATAAAAATAGCGGTACGTAAACCAGGGGCCGCGATTATAATGCAGCATGAAACGATATCTCGGCCAAATAATCCTGCGGCACAGCAGACCATTGTAGTCTCTGTATGTATGGTCATAGTGTTGAACGTGTCCTGCCAAATGAGGCCTGTCCTGGTATATAACGCGCGAAGGCATTACCGTTGCATAACGGTGGATACGGGTATCGTCAATTCTGTCCCGAGTGTCGACAATCCTATCGTTTATAATAGTTGTTTGCTCTTGCGGAACGGCCTTTCTCAGGCTGGACCTGTCCGATAACTTACCAAGAACTCTCAGGTCTGCATCTTTGTTTTCCCGGGTGCCCTCGGCCCCCTTCTGAGGCTCTCTATTGACTATAGAGGGATCTACAGATTTCCTCGCAGTTCTATTGCTGTCATCTGTCCTGGTTTTGCGAAGATCGACCATCAGCTCATCACCGCGAACAGTTTTTTCTTTCCGGGATTCAGGTATTGTTTTCGTGCTTGTTGACCTGCTGCTGCTTGAATTTGTCAGGCTATCGGTGCCTTTTTGCTCCCTTTCAACAGGCACAGACGGCGTCCTGTTTCCGATCGTGCTGCCTATACGCAAGGTCCTGCCGGAGCTTAGACGATTATCTGAGCTTGCAGCCGGCTGCTTCGCTTCAGTGGGAGCAGGGGATTCTCTCGTACCGATTGAACTTCCAATGCGTGAACCTATCCGGCTGCTCGTGCTTGTCCGGGGCTGTGTCTTCGAAATAGATTCGGACGGCGTTCTTCCGCCAGCCGAGGTGTCAATACGCGTACCTGAGCTTTTAGTCGGCTGTGTCCTCGTTGTGGATTTGGAGGGTGCTTCGGTGCCGATCGGAGTGCCGATACGTATTGTTCTGCCTGAGCTTATGCTGGTGCTCGGGCTTGTTATTGTCCGTGTGCTCCTGCTTGAACTTACTCCTGTCGACCTTGTAGCGCTGGAAGAGCCGGCCGACGGTTGGCGAGCATTGGTGGAGGTTGGTGGTCTTGATGTTGTTATCCGACCGGATGTCAGACTTCCGGAACTCCTGCTGGTTGTTATACTTGTGGAGCGGGAAGTTGTGGGTATTCTGGTTGTATTTGTTCTGCTTGAACTACTTTGGCTGGGAAGTCTGGAGGCGCTTGAACTGGTAGGAGTCCGCACCGTGCGCGAGCTGGTACTGCTGCTGCGGCTACTGCTGGCGCTTGAGGACGAACTTGCCTTGGGGGCAGGGGCAGGCTTTGAAACCTGCTGTTTTTGAGTTGAACTGCTGGATTTTTCGCTTTTCTTCTGGGCTTTTTCCGCCAAGACAGGCTCTGTCGCGAGGGCGAAAATCAAAAGGCAAAAGCTGAAAATAAACAGCCCTGACCAAAGTGATTCAACAATTTTATTATTTGACATTTGATTTTTTATCTTTGCTGCCAACATGATGAGTCTCCTTTCTTCTATAATTCTGTAAAAGAGCTTTTGCTCTATCTATTTAAGGCGTCTGCCCGGGCTTAAGTAACAAAAATTCCGCCCCCTGAGAGCTTTTTCTCCAGTTTTTGTTTTTTTTCAAAATTCTCATTAACATCCGGCCCCAGGGCTTCGCTTTAATTATAAACAGCGCCAAAGAACTGTAAAATCCGATAACTGTAAAAATGGGTAAGATGGACAAAACATAGCCTGAGCAAGATCGAAGACTCATTTTCCATGCTGATCATAATGCTCGATTGACCGCTGCGGTTCTTCTATAATTGCCTTGCAGACGATAATCGAGCATAATTCGAGAGGGATACTCTTTGAAAAAACTAATAAATCCACAGTAATCCGGATTGATGCAACTTGATCTTGATTAGAGGTAACGCTGCCTGATTAAGGAGATCGAAATGAAACGACGAGATAAGTGGATACTCATTGTTGTACTCATCGGATGCGTGGCCTGCGGGATCGCCCCGGTCGCGTATTTGGGATATTTCGTAGTATTTGTCACCCGTGACCTGAACAGATTGGAGGCACACAGGCCGGTACTGTTGTACCAGACCGATCATCGAGCGCTCCTGGAAGCCTGCAGGGAGCTCTCCAGACAAGTAGCCACAGGAGGGCGTACCCGGTACATGGTGCTCCCCACCCGGAGACGAGGCTATTCCCTCAACTGATCCTGGATCTTGAGCCGGTTAATGTGTATATAAGCAAGGATGGGGTGGTCGATCTAATAATGTCACCCGTGTCAAATTATGGGGTGAACACATTTCCTGAGGACTATGAAGGCTCAATCCTCCAAGAATATAAGGATAAGTACCATGTCATGTACATAGAGCTAATTGATGGGCTGTGGTATTATGACGAGAACTTTCGGAACCATCCTGAGCAAAGGAAGGAATTAGAGGAATTCTTAAAGAAAAGAAAGGCAGGAGATTCATCCGGCGTGCCATAGGCACGCACCGGTCCAAAAGAACCGGAAATAGGGGGACATCTATGAGCAAGCGTTTGTCAAGCCTGCCCTGGCCCCACTACATGAGCCTGACCATCCCGCTGCATGGCGGCCCCCGATCCAGCCGAAAGTCTCGTTGCTCATTCGAGCCGTATCAGCACCCCGTGGCCCGCGGGCAGCCAATACCCGTTTTCTTCATCAAGAGGCAGGAATCTGCCGTCTTCAGCCGAGATGAACTGCCTGGTCTGGTAGGTCTTCTTCGTTTGTATCTTAATGTTCGCTGATTTTTGGAGGCTGAGATTGACAAGCATCACATGATCCCGGCCCTTGTCGTCCCTGAATTCGCCCGCCATCATCGGTGGTTCATCCTTCGAAAAACCTCGCGGTGAAGTTATCGATTGCACGCGATTCAATACCCGGCCGGGCAAAAGCGGCAGATTCGGCACCGGCGGCGAGGAAAAGAACACCCCTGTGGAAGTTAACCGATTCATAATAGGGCCAAGAGTCCGTAACTGCCGGTTGACCGCCTGTAGGTATCGCCAGGTCAGAGTTTTTTCACCTGCATTGTCAATAGGGGCATAGGCATACGCGCCCTGGTAGTACCTGAACCACGAGACGCCCCGCCCTCCGGCGGCAAGGGTCGTGTAGGCCTGAAAGGCCATATTGGCCGGCGATGGAACAGTCGTGTGCTTGCGAATCTGGTTCGACGAGACAATGTTCCAGAACGGCAGGCCGTATTTTTGCGCGACGCGGCGAACTTCCAGCAGGTCGGCATAATAGATGGCCGCCTTCTTGGGGTCCTGCAGGTCGTCCGAATTTTGAACCATATAGTTGTCATAGCTGATTATCTGGGGCTTGACTTCTGTTACATAGCGTTCCAGGTACTCCGTGTAAGTGGCCGTCCCGAGCTGGGACTTGTCCGGCGCACCCACGGTAGCGTAGCTGGGGAACAGATTGATGTAAGCCAGCTTGCCTGGGGCGTATTTCTTGACGGCTTTGACAACCTCTGCCAGGGCGGGGAATGCCGGTGATCCCGGCTCGTCCATTATATAGTAGCCCAGGACAGCCGGGCTGGCACCCGCAGTCTCGACCATCTGTTTGACCGTGCGGTCAATTTCAGCGCTGCTGAGCTTCATCCACTCGCCGAACCAACGCTTTCCAACGGGAGACGGGGCAATGATAGCGGTCAATCCCAGCCGTTCGCACAGCGGCAGGTCCTCCGGAAAAACAAAACCCGCTACCGTAAAGTTGCACTCTGCGATGCTCTCCAATCCATGCTTTGGGTTGATGTGCGGCGGCTTCCAACCGTGCAGGCGATCCCAGGGCATAATCAAAAACAGCTCCGGGGAGTGTACGAAAGGCTGAATGTCAGAAGGCTGGCTGGTATTGCCTTTCCGGGCAGGAACGCCGTCGGATGATGTCCCTTCTGAAGCCGAGCTGCCTTGTGCGGGTATTTTCGCCCCCAGGGCGTATGCGGTGCCGATCTGTCCCAGACGTCCCAAAAAGTGTCTTCGTGTTATAGTCTGCATATGTCGTCTCCAATTAAATGAACCGTGCCAACTGTTCGCTCGCTCCGGCGACGACCGAACGACTGCATTCTACCATATTCGTCCTGTAAGTAAAGCCCGGACAGCCGTTCCTCAATACTAAGGACAGCGGTCATTTTATTGTTATAACACTTGTTTAACCGTTGCCAAGCATGTCCTGAGTTGATCGATGGGGCGGCTTCCGTAACTAATTGAAAAAAATTCACTTGACAGATAATATCTGTTATGATATAATATATAGTTAACTAATATATCGTATGTAGTATGTCGAATAGACAATAGAAAACATGTCCTGGCCCCGCAACAGGTGAGCGAAGTCGAAGGATCGTCAATCCGGGTGGCTTTTATGTCCGCCGAAGCCCAAGTCCTTATCAAGCAACAAGATACGCAAATACAACGCTAAATGGCGCGGAAAGCACGATGAAATGAGGCAAAGTAGAGAGAATATTTAGACTAATTTGAAAAAACAAAGCCAATTTGCGGGATAGTCAAATGGTTACAAATACAGTTGCAATAATGGTTTACGTAATAAACGACGCTTTGGCAGTCAAAAAAAACAAAGCCAATTCAAAGCCAATTTCAAAATCCCGGATCGGGTTTAGAATGGATTCCCGCTTTCGCGGGAATGACAAATATGGAATCCTTCCGCGGCGGAGTAATCCTAAACCTTTTTGCAAAACAAAGCCAATTTCCGGATGCTCAAATGAATGTAAACTCAGTTATAAAAGTTGTTTATGAAAATAGACCGGCTTTTAGAGCCCAAAAAAACAAAGCCAATCAAAGCCAATTTCGAGGTTCCACGGACGCACCAAAGCGGTGGGGTGGATATGGCGGGTCTGAACAAATCTGGACTCGAAGATATGTAGGCTATACCCGCTCTACGGCTACTTTTATTTCGCGCAGGGTCTGCGGCCCGGTTTTTGTCTCCGTCCAGCCCCATGCTTTTGACGTGGCGAGCTTTATCGCGGTTTTGAGTGCGGTGTGCGTGCCGGAGCCGTCTTTGAGGCCCTTCAAGAAGCCTGCCAGCAGGAAGTCGCCGCAGCCCACGGTTGACAATACCCTTGCACGGCCAAGACATCGGCCCTGCCAGGCGCCTTCTTTCGTAACGGCTACGACGCCTTTGGCGCCGCGACTGATAAGGACAATCCTGACTTTATCGAGCAGTCTCCGCCCTGCCCCGGCCAAACTCACAGGGCCATCTTTAATCTTCTCGCCCAACAGTTCGCACAATTCCTCGACATTCGGCTTTATCAGCCAGACAGCACCGGTATTAACGATTTGCCTTAAAGCATCACCTGAAGTATCCAGGACGATCTTTGCTCCCCGGCTGCGACAGGATTGTATAATCCGAACGACATCACCCAGGAACTTGCTGTCCGGCATAGTCCCGGCAAAGACACAAACGCTGCCTCTGCGTACTATTGCTTCCAGGTCGGCCTGTAGTTTCTTCAGGGCTTTTGTGCAGGCCAATCTACTTTTGTTGCGAAGATGCATCTCTCTGTTATTGACGGTATCGATGACGGTTATGTTCCGTCGAGTTCCGCCGGCAACAGCGGTCATTTTAATCTTAACAAACTTATTTAAGGGCCGCATCGCCTTGAGCATCTGCTCGAAATCGTCCCTGCCCCATAGACCGGCTGCAATGTTTCTTTTTAAGCCTGTCCATGCCAGTGCCCGCGAGATGTTTAAGGATTTGCCTGCCGGCCGGATGGTTTGCTCGTCGATGTCCCGATGCAGGCCCCAATTTAGATGTTGTCCCCGGCAGGTGACATCCCACGCCGGAGACAGGCCTATTGTGATGATCGAAGTTCTGTCTCTCATGGTTTCTCGCTCAGCTTGTTTGACCGTCCAGCCAGTCGGCTCCGAGTTGGCCGCAGGCGGCACGTATCCCCCGCCCCATTCTGAAGCGCACTGTCGTCTCTATGCCGGCGTCTTCCAAAACCGATGCGAACTCTCGGATGCGCGCGGCGCTGCTGCCGGCAAACTCACACCCCGGATACGGATTGTGCTCAATCAGATTCACATTACACGCGAGTCCGTCACACAGCTTCACCAGTATTTTGGCGTGGCTGGTCGCATCGTTCAGTCCTTTGATCATTACATATTCGAAGGTGACTCGCTGGTGTGTCCTGTATTGGTAAAAGCGCACCGCCGCGATCAGATCGGCGATCGGATACCTGGTGTTGATCGGCATCAATTGCGTTCGCAGGGCGTCTGTCGGTGCGTTCAGCGAGATCGCCAGCCTGGGGCGGACATCTTCGGATGCGAGATTGCGAATTGCCGGCGTCAGGCCGCAGGTGCTGATCGTGATATGCCGCGCGCCGATGTTCTTGCCTTTCGGATGGTTCAATATGCCGAGCGACTTGACGACCGCGGCGTAATTTGCCAGCGGCTCGCCCATACCCATGTACACGACATTGCTGATTCGGCCACAGTCGGCCTGGACGGTGTTGACCTGATCGACGATTTGCCCGGCCGTGAGGTTTCGACAGAACTCGATCCTTCCGGTGGCGCAGAACAGACAACCCATCGCGCAGCCGACCTGGGTCGAGACGCACAGCGTTCTGCGCGTGTCATCGAGCAGCAGTACGGTCTCAATCCGGCCGTCATCGCCGATCGCAAACACGTACTTGACAGTCCCATCTTTGTCGGTCAGTTTATCCAGAACGTCAAGCCGGGAAATATAGTAGCCCTGCTCAACCAGTTGGTTCCTAAATGCCTTGCTCAAGGGAGTTATTTGAGAAATCTCTTGGGCGGCCTCGACGTGGATGAAGTGAAAGACGTATTCCGCCAGGTATTTCCTCCGGCCAAGGGCCGCGACTATCTGTTCAAGCTCGTTGAGCGTTTTATCTTTGAGGTCTTTGCTCATGATAGAGAAAGTTTATCAGATATTGGTGTGGCTGTCGAATTGCTAATGCAAATCAAAAATCTAAATATCCCCTATGAGACGCCCTTGCCCGGCCACGGGTGCGCCGAAAGACGTGAATTAAGCAGGCCGTCTATCGGGGACTCCGATATTTTCATATTTAATATTTGATCTTTGATATATCGTTTCAGTCATCCTCGCTGTCCGTTGAGACGTAGCCTCGCTGCCCCTCATTTATATAAGCCGGCTCTGATGAATTCTCGGTCTCGGCAAGGTCTTGGTAACCCGCCTCGGCATCGGCCTCCATCTGCCGGCGGATATTCTCATACTCATCTAACGTCATGGTGACTTCCCTCGCCTGGCTGCCCTTATACTCGCCGAGTATCCCCGATGCGGCCATCATCTCGATTATTCTCGAGGCCCTGGCATAGCCGACATTAAGCCTTCGCTGAAGTAGTGACACGCTGCCCCGCCGGCTCTCCAGAACAATACGAACAGCATCGTCAAACAGCTCGTCCCTGGCCATATCAGAGGTATCCACCCTCTTGAGCTGGGTCAGCTCAGGATGGAATTGCGGCTCTGCGATCTCCTTAAGGTGCTTGACAATTTTCCTTATTTCACCTTCATCGACAAAAGTGCCCTGAGAACGAATCAAATCACTCGTGCCCGGTTTTAAGAACAGCATATCGCCCTCGCCGAGCAGCGTTTCGGCGCCGTTCTGGTCGAGGATGATTCGGCTGTCCATCCTCGCCGCTACACGGAAACCAATCCTGGTCGGCATATTTGATTTTATCAGGCCGGTAACTACAGTCGCCTGAGGACGTTGAGTAGCCAGGACAATATGAATGCCGACAGCTCGGCTCTTTTGCGCAAGACGAACGATATAGGCTTCTATCTCCTTGGCCGCGGTCATCATCAAATCGGCAAGCTCATCAATTACTATCACAATATACGGCAGCTTCTTCGGAATCTTAGCTTCTTCTTCCAGACTGCCCGGATCAAACCGCTTAATAATCTCCTCATTGCCGAGCTTGTTGAACTCAGCAATATTCTTGACCCTGGCCTCGGCCAAAAGGGCATAACGTTCATCCATCTTTACCGTAGCCCATTCAAGTATCTGAACAGCCATCTGGGTCTCAGTGACAATCGGACACATCAAGTGCGGAATAGTATTGAATGCCGTCATCTCGACCATTTTGGGGTCAATCAGAATCATCTTTACCTCGTCCGGCCGTTTCGTAAGCAGAATACCCGTAATGATACTGTTGATACAGACACTTTTGCCCGAGCCGGTAGTGCCGGCAATAAGCAGGTGCGGCATCTTCGTAAGGTCCGAAACGAGTGCTTCACCTGAAGAGTCCTTGCCCAGATACAGCGGTATCTGCATCTTCTGTGGTTTGCTGCCGGCCAGCTCCATCAGGTTTTTCATGCGGACTTTTTCTTTTTCGCTGTTTGGCACCTCGATGCCTATTGTATGCTTACCCGGCAACGGAGCCACTACGCGGACCGCTCCGACACCCAGCGCACGAGCCATATCGTTCGCAAGAGCAGCTATCTGGCTGACCTTGACACCCGCTGCAAGCTCCAGCTCGAACATAGTCACGACCGGGCCGGTATCAGCCGCTACCACAAGCGCATGAATATTGAACTCCATCAGCAGCTTCTCTAAAGCGCTTGCCTTTGCCTTGATGACCTTCTCCTGTACCGAGGAAAAACTATACTCCGGCTCAGCCAGCAATTCCAGCGGCGGCAGCTTGTAATCGTCATAGGACGGCTGAATAAATGGACTTTTGGACATCTGGGCACCTGGGGGCTTCGGCTTTTCACCGATTGATCGTTTCACTGGAATACTATCTAATCGCTTTGCGACGCCACCGTCCGGCGGTTTCGGTGTCTCACTGGGGATGACCAAGGGTTTTTGCCTGTCGCTTAATTCTCGCCATATCTCGGTAATAGCCCGTGAGCGCTGCTTTGCGGTCGAGAAGGCCGGCACGACCAGGCTAATTATCTTTCCTGTCCCCAAAAAAAATCCGCGCAGCAACATCAATATTAATCCATCCGCCAACAGAAGTGCCCCGACAATCCAGATGGCCGAAATTAATATTAATGTTCCCAGCGAAGCAAAATGGTTTCTTAAAAGCTGTACTGCCCCTATACCGAGCACGCCGCCGGAGCTGGCCGGAAAATTAAAGATGCGATGGGGCCATAAGCAGTGAAAGCTCATCGAAACCGCTACTGTTACCAGTCCTAATCCGATTGATCTTAGAATCGGCTGGCTTATCGGTCTTTGTACGAGTTTGGAAGCGAAAAAATAAATCGCCGAAATTAATATGACAAACACTCCCGTCCCGAGGTAATACGCCAGATAATACGCGCAAAAAGCACCTATCGAGCCGCACCAGTTAACCGTAGGGTTGTTATGAGGATACATAAATCCGCTTGGCCAGTCGCCAATGTCAAATCTAAGGCAACTGCAAAAAAGAAAAAGGCACACGCCGATCCCAAAACACCTCAGCGCCGTCTGAGAAACGGAACGTGTTTCCTGATGTTTAGAAGCTTTCCCGTATGATTTTTTTTTCTTTTTCACCCATTCAGTCCGGCTTCGCCGGTTCCATTTGCGCACCAATGCCTATTCCCCGTTACAGAATTTCTAACGGGAACCAAGCCTCCGGATATATTTTACATCCTATAATAAACTTATTTTCAAATCAGTTAATTGTACGTTAGTGCTTTGCCGCGCACTGCTGTCCCGGTTTTATCACCAGGGTTCCAAAAATAGACGGGAACCAAACACTAACAATAAATTTATATCGGCAGGCCTTTGTGTTTTTCTGCAAAATTGCTCGGTGTTCACAATCGCGATGAAATATTCAGGTTAACTCTTTTTATCTAAAAGCAGTTGTCGCTGGCTCACAGTCGCAGTTGTAATTTGAATAAGCGCAAATATTTTTATGATTCGGTTTATTGCTTCTGAAATTGTTGTGTGTGGTTGGAAGGTGCCGCTGTATTATTTTTTGGCTTTTAAAGTTTCTTTGGCTTTTTTTCTTCCGAGGATTTTGTCGGCTTCTTCCCACGTTTCGGGGGGCCATTGTCCCTCCGACTGCAGTTGTTTTAGATGGTCCATTTGTTTAATGCTGATGATGGTTCTGCATTTTGGGAACCTGCCGCAGCCCAAGAAGGGGCCTTTCTTGCTTTGTCTTATTACCAGCTCACCCTCTTTGCACTTATAGCACTTGATACCGGTTGGCTCCGGTGGCGGTTTAGGGGGCAGGATGTTGCCCTGCTTGTCCAGTTTAAGAGTTGATTTGCAGTTCGGATATTCGCTGCATCCGAGGAACTGGCCGAAGCGACCATTTTTATGAATCATCGGCTTGCCGCAGATGGGACATTTATGTTCGCTTACCTTCTCTTCAAGCATTTTACCTTCTTTGTCGCAGGGATTAGTAAACGTGCACTCGGGGTATGCCGAGCAGCTCAGGAATTTTCCGTTCTTGCCGAATCTGTAGACAAGCCCTTGGCCGCACTTTGGACATTCATATTCGCTGGGTGTGACTTCTGCCTTTGCGTGTTTCATTTCCGTCAGCGCCGTCTCGAGGTTTTCCTTAAATGGGCCGTAGAAGTCTTTAAGGACGCCAAGCCAGTCGAGGTGCTGTTCTTCGATTTTGTCAAGCTGTTCTTCCATATAGCGGGTAAATGCTATGTCCATTATTTTTGGGAAGTAGTCGTTCAGTTTGTCCGTGACTATCTCGCCAAGGTCGGTGGCGAAGAATTTTTTGTCATGCTGCTCGACGTAGCCTCGTTCCTGTATGGTGCTTATGATAGCTGAGTAAGTGCTTGGCCTGCCGATACCCTCTTTTTCGAGGGCCTTTACCAGGCCGGCCTCGGTATATCGGGCCGGCGGTTTGGTAAAATTCTGCACGGCTTTGATATCGACTGCTGATAGTTTCTGGCCCTCTTTCATTGGGGGCAAATGCTGGCCATTCGATGCAATCGACCAGACTTTCGTAAAGCCGTCAAAGACCTGTACGCGGCCGGTCGTTCTATACCAGCAACAGCCTACTGGCGTCTCGGCTGAGATATTCAGATTTGTTACATTCCATTTGGCCGATTCCATCTGGCAGGCCACGAAACGGCGCCAGATAAGGTCGTAAAGCTTGAACTGCTCATCGGTAAGAAGCGCCTTTATTTCGGAGGGCGTAAGGTCAACGTCGGTTGGACGGATAGCTTCGTGTGCCTGCTGGGCGGTTTTCCTGGAAGCGTAAACCTTTGCTTCTTTGGGCAGGTAGGCAGAGCCGAAGCGTGTGTTGATGTGCTTTCGAGCTTCTGCGATGGCCTCACTCGCCAGGTGGGTGCTGTCCGTTCTCATATATGTAATAAGCCCCAGAGAACCCATCGAGCCAAGGTCGATGCCCTCGTACAACTGCTGGGCTACCCGCATCGTTCTTTTTGTCGCAAAGCCCAAACGATTTGCCGCTGCCTGCTGTAATGTGGAGGTAATAAAAGGAGCCGAAGGACGAGAAATAGATTCTTTGGTTTGTAAATCGGCGAGCTTAAACTCTGCGTCCTTTAGCGCGTTGAGAATCCGATGTGCCTGCTCTTTGTTTGATGCCTCGAATTTCTCATCGCCGACCTTGTCGAGTTCGGCCTTGAATGCATTATGCTCCTCGAGCCATTTGTTCTGCTCTGCCACCGTGGGTGGATTATCACCTTTGGATTGTAAAAAATCCTGCCACTGCTGATGATAGTCTGTCTGAAGGTCAGTGCTGAAGACGCCGGGAATGAGCCAGTATTCTTTCGGTTCAAATCGGCGAATTTCTCTTTCTTTTTCGACAATCATCTTGACCGTCACAGACTGGACGCGACCGGCTGATAGTCCACGGGTGATTTTCTTCCAGAGCAGAGGGCTTATCTGATAGCCGACTATTCTGTCGAGGATTCGCCTGGCCTGCTGGGCCATAACCTTGTCCATATCGAGCTTGCCCGGCTCTGTAAAGGCACGCTTTATTGTGGAGTGGGTTATAGCGTTGAAGATTACACGGTAGGTTTTTTCCTCCGGAAAACCGAGCAATTGTGCCAGATGCCAGGCGATTGCTTCACCTTCTCGGTCAAGGTCGGTGGCAAGAAACAGTTTATCGCAATTCTTTGCCGCTGCCTTTAGCAATGTTACGGTACGTCTTTTGCCGGGCATTACATCGTAAGTCGGCTCAAAATTGTTGTCTATATCGACATTGAGGCCCTTCGAGGGCAGATCACGCACGTGGCCCATCGAGGCCTTTACTTCAAAGCCCGGACCAAGATACTTTTCTATAGTTCTTGCCTTGGCGGGCGATTCGACTATTACCAAAGTTTTTTTAGATAAACTCGTTTTTGCCATAAATAAAGTCAGTCTTTAATGTTCAGCCCTGGATTTCACCCTGGGTTTGTCTTGTTACGATTCACTAATCGGCTATTTAGATACAAAAATTTAGAAAAGGACAAATACAGGTGAATGGCGAAGATGTCAAGGGAAAAACAATTTCTACTTAGTCTGCGGTTTTACTGCTGGGCTTTTTCAAAAGTGTGTCAAGCATCGGTTTTAGCTTCCTGATGGCGTTGCCGCGGTGCGAGATTTCGTTTTTTTCCTCGCTGGTCAATTGGGCCACGGTTTTGTTAAGAGACGGCACGAAAAAAATCGGGTCGTAGCCAAAACCGTTTTCTCCGATTTCTCTGTTGGTTATGAGACCTTCCAGCGTCCCTTCGGTCTCAATCAGAATTCTCTCAGGGCCTGCCAGGCACAGGCGGCAGACGAATTTTGCTGCCCTTTTTTCTCTGGGGATATCTTTAAGAAGCTCCAGGACCTTTGCGATGTTTCGATGGTCGATGAGAGTTCTTTCGGCATCTTCTAATTTCTCACCGGAGAATCGTGCGGATTTTACACCGGGAGCTCCATCGAGTGCTTCAATAACCAGACCCGAATCGTCGGCGATGGTCCAAAGACCGGTTGCTTTAGCGTAACCGGCGGCCTTTTTGCGGGCGTTTTCGGCGAAAGTTGAGCCGTCCTCCTCAATTTCGGCAATCTCGCCAAACTCAGCAAGGCCTAACCAACGCACATCATTGCCGAGCATGGCTCTTAGCTCGGCGATTTTGCCGGGATTGGTCGTAGCAACGAGAATTCTTCTGGTTCTTTCAGGCATAGATTCTAAACGCCTCACAAAAATAAATATATCTTCTTAAGCCGGTTACTTCGCTTGAAAGCAGTCTTCGCGAAGAGGCTCTTTTTAAGCTGTTATGATAAAATTCTTCACAACATTCACAATAATAATGATATTGCACAAAGAGTCTCGTTGAAAGCTCTAAATCTTAAAATGTTATAGATATGCCGTTGTTTTAAAATAGGTTTGACGGTGGTTTGGGCAGAGATTATACTCGATGCTCCATGCTCGATATTGTGCTGGAATAACGAGAAGTTTCTTTTGTTGGAGCAAAAGATGAATAAGAGCAAAATTGTTTCTGAAGGTATCACTTTCGACGATGTGCTGCTGATACCGGCCCAAAGCGATTTTGTGCCGAGCCAGGCGGACACCCGCACACAATTGACCGACAATATCACGATAAATATCCCGATTGTCTCGGCGGCGATGGATACTGTAACCGAGGCGGCATTAGCGATAGCACTGGCGCAGGAAGGCGGGATCGGCATTATTCATAAGAACCTCTCGATCGAGGCACAAAAGCGGGAGGTGGCAAAAGTCAAGCGTTCGGAGAACGGCGTGATTATCGATCCGGTGACTCTATCGCCGAACGAGCCTGTCAGAAGAGCACAGGAGCTTATGAGTGAGCAAAACGTCTCCGGCGTCCCAATCGTCGAGGGAAAAAAACTCGTCGGCATTCTGACTCGCAGGGATTTGAAGTTTCTCAAAGACTACAGCGTCGAGATAAGCACTGTTATGGTCAAAAATAACCTGGTGACAGGCCCCGCGGACACCACCCTCGAACAGGCAAAGGAAATTCTGCAGAAGCACAAGGTGGAAAAGCTGCTGCTGGTTAACGGCAAAGGCGAGCTGGCAGGCCTGATTACTATGAGGGATATCGACCGCGTCCAGCAGTACCCCATATCGGCAAGGGACCGGCGGGGCCGGCTCCTGGTCGGCGCCGCGGTGAGCGTCCACGATTACGAGCGAATCGAGGCCCTGATAGCAGCGGACGTCGATATACTCGTTGTCGATACGGCTCACGGTCATTCGCAGAACGTCATCGATACGGTAAAGAAAATCAAAGCCGACCACGACATCGACGTTATCGCGGGCAATATCGCAACTGCCGAAGCGGCGGAGGATTTGATTGAAGCCGGTGCGAACGCGATCAAGATCGGTATCGGCCCCGGTGCCATTTGCACCACCAGAATCATATCCGGCGTCGGAGTACCGCAGGTCTCGGCGATAATGAACTGTGCCGAGGTGGCACAAAAGCACAATATCCCCGTCATCGCCGACGGTGGCATCCGGCAGTCGGGCGATATAACCAAGGCAATCGCCGCCGGGGCATCGAGCGTGATGATAGGATCATTATTTGCCGGATTGAAAGAGAGCCCGGGGCAACTGGTCATCTACAAGGGCAGGCAATTCAAAGAGTACAGAGGTATGGGCTCTCTGGGCGCAATGGTCAAAGGCTCGGCGGAACGTTACGGCCAGAGCAGCTCGACTGAGGCCAGCAAACTTGTGCCCGAAGGCGTGGAGGGACGGGTGCCATACCGCGGGACATTAGGCGATTTCGTCTATCAATTAGTCGGCGGATTGCGAGCCGGTATGGGTTATTGCGGGGCGCGAAATATCGAAGATCTCAAAACCAGCAGCCGATTCGTTCGCATAAGCGCAGCGTCGGTCCACGAGTCCCACCCGCACGATATCCAGATAACCAAAGAAGCACCAAACTACTCTGCAAGCCTGCCTTTCGAAGATTAACGCGGATGACGCTCAGAGTAAAAATCAAAATGACATATCAAAGTGTAAAATGCTCTTTATCCTGTTAACCTGATAACATCCGATGTTGCGATTTTCGGCTCTCTTGTGTACAGGATATGTGTCTGGTCTATATTTGGATTTTGCTTTATAATTTTGCTATTTGATTTTTGATATTTAATTTACGGCGACGTTCCGTCGCCTAATTCCCACCACAGCCTCGGATAGTCCTGCCCCTCAAGAATCCACCAGATATCCTCCGTGCCGTTTTCGGTCTCGTCCACGAAGTCCCACCCGGCATCGAGAAATGTGCCGGCCGTTTGCATCTCGGCCGTGGTCTTGCCCGTGCCGCCAGCGCTGTTGGTCTGGCCGGAGGTCTGGATGTCCCAGAAAGACTCTATCACAGGATCATCCGGCCCATCGAGTTTCAATCCCACCAGCCCGCCGACGTACTTTCCACTATCGCTGACCGCACTGATGCTGTAACAGTGATTCACAGCGCCTGCGTTGTACCCTGCCAGCCCGCCCACAAACGATTCGCCACTGACAGGACCGGTACTGTAGCACTGGGTCACAGACGAATCCCATTCATTGCCGCCCACCAACCCGCCGACATTGTGTTGGCCACTGACAATACAAGTGCTGTAGCACTGGGTCACATCGCCACCATTGACCCCTACCAGCCCGCCCACACCCAACTCACCACTGACCGGACCGTTGCTGTAGCACTGGGTCACATTGCCGCCGTGTTTGTTAAATCCCACTAGTCCCCCACCAACAACGTAGCCGCTGACCATACATGTGCTGTAGCAGTGGGTCACATCGCCCCCGTTGTACCCTACCAGCCCGCCGATATGACTACTACCACTAACCACACCAGTACTGTAGCACTGGGTCACAGACGAGCTGGATTCGCTGAAGCCCACCAGCCCCCCGACACTGACGGAGCCGACTATGTTAACGTCCACTACCCCCAGGTTTCTGACTTCGCCTGTGGTTCCCAATCCGCCAAACAGCCCTCCACACTCGTAAGTCTTTACCGTCAGACGTGAGATCGTGTGACCATTACCGTCAAAGAGACCGGTGAAAGGTGTCCCCCGAAAAAAAAGCTGCATTTCAGGCCCGTCCACATGACCAGGGGCAATTATATTGAATGGCGGTTTGCCATCCTTGCCGTCAAAACCCGATATGTCAATATCCGCCATGAGCTTGAAGCGCTTGTCCCATTCACATGAGAACAATCCAATAAGATTCAGTTCATCAGCCGTGTAGATAAGAAATGGTTCGTTCTCCGTCCCCGTCCCCGTTAGGAGATCAGAGAGCGGGGCAACTCGAATCGGTCCGCCCGGCTTGTTTTCCCACCATAATCTCGGATAATCGTTGCAATCATCAATCGTCCAGGCACCATCATTGCCACATGTACCCCATGTAAAGAATGTGCTGGCGGTTTGCATCTCGTCTGTGGTTTTTCCCGTGCCGCCGTAGCTCATGGTTTGCCCTGAGGTTTGGATGTCCCAGAAACAGTTGGTGACGATCCCCCAGGAGTTCAAGATCATACGGTTTATTCCTACCAACCCGCCGACTGGGGTTCTGCCGTGCACGAAGCTATACGGACAATCGCATCTGACTGGACCGATACTGTAGCAGTCGGCCAGAGTGCCAAAGTTCTCGCCAACTAGCCCGCCGATACCACCGTCATAGCCCTGGCTGGTTCCAGCGCCAAAGACAGCCGCGGTGCTATAGCACTGGGTTACAGTACCGTGGTTATCCCCCACAAGCCCGCCGATATAGCCCTTACCGCTGACAGCGCCAGTGCTGTAGCATTGTGCCACAACAGAAGCGCTATAGCTTATCCCCGCGAGGGCGCCGAGATAGTCCCCACCGGCTATGTTGACATCCACCAATCCCAGATGTCTAACATCGGCGTTTATATTCCATTCTCCCAATCCGCCAAACAACCCTAAGTATCTCCCACCCGTTATTGCAAGGCGCGAGACCGTATGCCCGTTGCCGTCAAAGACACCTGTGAAGGAAGTTCCGTCAAACTCCCAATTCGCGTCATTCATATCTGGTGCAATGACGGCCTTGTCGAAGACCTTTCGGCCGGGGAGGTTCGGGTCCAGGTCGATATCGGCGGTCAGGATAAAGTGCTTGTCGTAGTCATTGGGATCCTCGCCGAGGGCGATCAGATCGGCGGCCGTGGCGATCTGGTAAGGATCGTTGGGTTCTCCGGTTCCGCCGGCGTATTTTTTTATGGCTATGGAGTCGATGTCGTAGAAGAACATATCGGCGCTGTTGGGCGGCGGGGTGGTTTTGCCGGTCAGGTAGGCCGAATCTTCTCTGAAGCTTAGCTTCAAGCGAACGTCGCTTTCTGTTCCGTCGGCAGCCTTGCCCTTGAAGGTGATTGTTTTATCGTCGATAACGGTTGAGTAAAGTCCGGTCATGTTGAAGATTTCATTCAAGCTGCGTCCATAAACCGAGCCGGCTTTGTCGGTAAGGGTGGCGTCGACCTGCTCGAATGATGCAGTTCCTCCGTCCAAATCGACAGTTAGCCGGAACCATCCGCCGATGGAATAGGTTTTCTGGAGGCCGACAAATCCGCCGGTCTTAACGACGGAACTTTGATCGGATCCGAATATGTAGATGCTCGTCTGGGCTTCGGCCGTTCGGCCGGAAACGCAAATAGTGAGCAATAACATTAACGTAATGGCCAGTTTGCCTGATTGATAGGATTCCGATGAATCATGAATTTTACATATAGTAGCCATATTCGCTCCATCCTCCAAAAATATATAAAGCTATCGCCTTGCTCATTAATATTGTACCAAAATGCGACAACAAAGGCAAGAACTTATCGGCCTTGCGGCAGCTTTATATTGATTGAAAGCAGCAAGACGGATAAAAAAGCTTGAAAATTTATCCGTCTTGTGTAGACTGTCCGATTGTACTAAAGAGATTCTGATAAGATAACCTATAATGTCATTCCTGCGGGGAGCGGGAACCCGGTAAGGGCCGTGGATTCCGTCTCAAGCGCATTAATGACAACAGAGACTTAAGTCTTTTTGATTTGTGAGAAAGATTATGGCTGAATATGAGATGGACGATCGCCACAGACGTGCTTCTGACAGGCGGATTGAGCCGACACAAAGAATAAAGCGATTGCCGCCCTATTTGTTCGGGCGATTGAATGCGCTGAAACTTGCCAAGCGCCAGGCGGGTGTGGACATCATTGATCTTGGCATGGGCAATCCCTCTGACCCGGCGCCGCAGATTGTAATTGACAAACTGTGCGAGGCGGCCCAGGACCCGCGCAACCACCGATACAGCGCATCGAAAGGTATTAAGAATCTGCGAAGGGAAGTGGCGAAAAAATACGAGCAAAAGTGGAACGTGCAGCTCGACCCCGAGACGGAGGTGTTGGCCTGTATCGGCTCGAAGGAGGGTTTTAGCCACTTGTGCCTGGCGATGATGGGCCCGGGCGATACCGCGATTGTCCCAGACCCGGCATTTCCGATACACAACTATGCGGTCGTACTGGCGGGAGGAAGCGTTGTCTCGGTGCCTTTGGGCAACGATGACAAATTCATCAGTAACGTCGCGATGGTCATGGAGAATATGTACCCAAGGCCCAAACTGCTGATTCTCAACTATCCGCACAATCCGACGGCGATGACTGTCGATGAAGGATTCTTCGAGCCCGTTGTCGAGCTGGCGAAGAAGTTCGGAATAGCAGTCATTAACGACTTTGCTTATGGCGAGACCTGTTTTGACGGCTATAAAGCCCCGAGCCTGCTTTCTGTTAAAGGCGCAAAAGACATTGGTGTTGAATTTATCACTATGAGCAAGCCTTACAATATGGCGGGTTTTCGCATCGGCTTTGTGGCGGGCAACAGAGATATGATAGATTATCTGGCCACGATAAAGGGCTACTACGATTACGGCATATTCCAGGCGATACAGATAGCCGGCATAATCGCGCTGCGGCACTGCGAAAAGGATATGATCGCTCAAAACAAGAGTTACCAGTCGCGCCGGGACGTTGTTTGCGAGGGTCTTAAAAGGATCGGCTGGGAGGTGGAAAAGCCTCGCGCTACGATGTTCGTATGGGCAAAAGTGCCGAAGGAGCATTCCAAAGGCAAGGGCAGCATTGACTACGCTGTCGACCTGATGGAGCATGCCGAGGTTGCAATCGCTCCGGGCAGGGCTTTTGGTGAAGGTGGCGAAGATTATATGCGTATCGCTCTTGTGGAAAACGAGCAGCGTCTGAGGCAGGCGATTCGCAATATCAGCCGATTCGTTCGCAAAAACGATAAGTAACGCAACGAAATGCAGCAATAGCCGGGCACCAGTATGTTATCGCTTTGGCGAAATAAAGATTGAAGATTTCGTTGGGCTTTCGTTACAACAAGAAGTCAGGAATACTCCAAACAAGTTTGAAGGCACTACCTCGGATCTATCAGTGACATACAGTTCACTCGAAAATTTCACAACAAAATTCTGCGTATCGGCAATGCCCAGAGGACCTATAATAAACATCCCTAAGCTGAACCAGCGAATTTTCTTTAGAGCGTTGAGCGGTAAATCAGAGAAAACGCTTGACTTTTAGAGTATTATTTGGTTTAATAGTAGCATTGAGGTATATAACCGCGAGGTTGTGTGAATGCACAATTAGGTTTATCACAAGGGGAGATGGAATATAATGGAACGGGGGGTTCCAAAAATTCTTGGTTGCAGGAGTATAACATTAGCCATTACGATTATTGCGGGGTGGCTGTTTGTACCTGCATATTCTCAAACACCGAGTGTTGCGCTTCTTCTTGAACAAACCCCTGTTAAAGGTGGAGAGATAACTCCGATCGCTGGTGTTCATCATTTTGCATCAGGTTCAGAGGTGACTTTGACAGCGGTTCCAAAACCCGGCTACCAGTTTGTTCACTGGCTGGGCGATGTCAGTGATCCCAGGGCGAGCAGCACTATTGTCTATCTTAATAAGCCGAAGGTCATTGTTGCGGTATTTGAGCAGAGCAAACATGACATTTTGCCCGCAAAAGAGGGTTTATCTGCTGCCGGCGGTGGCGGCGGTGGTGGTTTGATGCCCACTGCTACAAACCTTAGCCGCCCTGGTGGTATTAGTGGCGGCGGTGGTGGAAAAGCAAAACCACAAAAGATTGTATACATCTTGCAAAGCGGCGATACTGCTCCGGAGGTGCCGGAGCCCGCAACGGGAGTGTTGCTGGTCATGGGCAGTTTGTTTGCCTTTACAAGACGTGGTTCAAAGAGGGCTGCCCGATAGAGTCTCATCGGTCAGGGGCAGGCAAATATCCGCTGGCTGCACGAGGCAAAGCCAACCTTACTCAAATCTATAACCGCACATGTCTTGTGTAATGGACTCAGAATCTGTTCTTGGGTATTTCCTGCAGTTTAATGGTCGAATCGAGTAAATAGAACAGTAAGCTTTACCTTCAGGCTTGCATTTTAGGAATGGACAGACGTTAGGCAGCTTACAGCACGCCCCGCAATTAATGCACTGACCTTCGCGCTTTTCCGAGACAGGAAGTATTGCTGTAAAGGTTCTTTTTGTTTTAGCAAGCCAGGTATTCTTGTTGTTTTCAGACATAGCCTAATATTTTCAAAAATAACACAAACAAAATTGCTTCAGCAAATATACGCGAATTCTGCCGAAAACACCAGAGATAAATCTTACCCGACATAGAAAATGACATATATCCAGTTGGTGAAGAACAGTGTTGATGCCACGATCCATACGATTGGGCGTTCTGTGCTCGTCAGGCTGATGCGCAGACGGCGGGCCCAGATAATCTGAACGGCGATGGCGGCGGAAAATAAAGCGAGTACGGAGTACAGCAGGGGATTGTATAACCAGGCTTGAGCAACCTGGCCGTGCAGCAAAGACAGTGCTCCTCGCGTGAAACCACACGTCGGGCAAGCAACGCCGGTGAAGCGCTTGATTAAGCAAAGCTGTACCGGCCGGTGAAAATGTGCGCTGAGCCAGACCAGCGCCAAACCAAAGGCCGACCATACCAGCACGACCAGTACGGCCCAGAGCGGCCACGGGGGACGCCGTGAAACTTGGATCATTTCAATCTTCATCTTTAGTCAGCAATTTTTATCTTTGCGAAAACGAAGACAGGATACCTAAGGACATGAGCAGCAGCCAGAAAACAAATCCAACGATTTGTATTATTACACTAATCATACCGCAAATCTTGCCGGCATTGGTCATTCCCTGTCCGGACGGATCCATCCTGCCGGCAGCCATTTCCCTCAGATCATTGTTGCCCATTACCCAGGCGATAATGCCGCAGATAAAGCAGCAGACAAGGCCGAGTATCCCGAGGGCCAAAATGAGGCCGCCGCGATGAGGTCTGAGCGTTTGTTGCGTGGAGTACTGGGGGCCTATTGGTGCTACGGGAACCTGTGTTTCCTCTGCCATGAAATTCTCCTTTAATTTTATCTTTCTGTTATTTTATTTCTAAAAGAGAGATTTTATGATTTTCTGAAGACAGCAACGACGTTTTCGATCTCTACTACGAACAGACGATTGTCGCCTTCGAAGTCAACGGGGATGGCCCCTTTCGGGTTGAACAGTACTTTGTCGTATTGGCGAAGCGGGATGTCCGGCGAGTGTTCGATCTCAGCGGAGATAGTTATGATTCTGCCGGTTATTGTGGGGATTTCTATATTGTCCGGTAGTTGAATGCCGCCCTTGGTCTGTTTCTTGTCCTCGTCTTTGCGAATCAGGACGCGGCTGCCTATCGGCTCGACCGTCTCAAGCGGCTTCGTTTCGGTTTTCTTGTCCTTACCCATTCTGCATCAGTCCCAGCAAACTAACCTGTTTTGAACCTTGTGCTCATTATACGCATTCAAAACCAGCCTTGCAATTCCGATCCTCACTTCTCTAATCTTCTGATTTCCTCTTTAATATCTTCGATCACTTCGGTGTTATATATTTTCTTCTTCTTGCCGGATTTGACCGAATAAACGAAAAAAACTTTGCCCCCGAATTTCTCTTCAAATTTCTTGTGATTCACTTCATGCATCTTATCCCACTGATATTGGTCTAATGCCAAGCCGGAAGATATAGGCTTGATTTGAAGCCCAATATACTTTTCACCAACCTGAATGTAAAAGTCCACATTGTAAGCTCTGTCCCATTCGTCCGGAGCCGGATAAATCTTGACTCCCAGACAAGCCTCT
>Ga0307378_10003070_pt1 | contig 24738 bp, 28 predicted proteins | sample UN1MG_FD_202238 | JGI IMG/M metagenome (GOLD analysis project Ga0307378, IMG submission 202238) | Soil microbial communities from Risofladan, Vaasa, Finland - UN-1 | ecosystem: Environmental > Terrestrial > Soil > Coastal area > Acid sulfate soil | place: Finland: Risofladan, Vaasa | collected...
ATCTCGCGGAGAGGGATATAAGAATGATGAAAGTGCAACAGAAAATCTCAGGCACCTTTAGAAGCTGGGAGGGTGCGAGAATTTTTTGTCGCATAAGAGGGTATATCTCTACGGTCAAAAAGAACTCAATTTCTGTTATCGATGCCATTCAAGGTGCATTTGAAGGGCATCCATTCATCCCGGGAGAGACTTTGATTGCGGGCTGAATTCTTAATGATTTAGTGGATAGGGCTGAATAGTTACAATGAAACTACATGAACTTATTCTTCTTTCTTAATATTGTACTAATCTAGGTCCCATTATTCGAATCAGTAAACGGGAATTGATAGATTGAAACCAAAGTCGCATCGATGTCATGGGGCGGTCTACATCAGATCTTCTTTTTTCCGAATCATTGTCGCCCAAAAACAATAAATATAAAGCTTCCCATCCTGGTTCATGTTAATGTTTCTATGCTGTGGATGCAAGAGGCCGGAAGCGGGCGCTATTTCCGAGGTCTTTTATCGATCTTTGGCCAGGCTGGGCCAAACTGAATTCTCAAGGTCCTTAATGTGCTTTCAGGCCAATTGAAGACAAGCAGTTCAAGACAAGCTCTAAATATTTAGCGGATGAAAAGAGCAGGAGATATTTCGGGGGTTTAAATCATGCTCAGTGGATTCAAAAATTTCGGATTATTGGTATTGGCAGCAATGGCGGCTTTTTCAATGGCGGGATTCGTAATGACGGACACTGCCCTTTCCGAGGATTGGGATAGCTACAGTCCTGCACACGCAGTAGGCTCCGGAGATGACGACTGGTGGACGGCATATCCCGATCAGCATGAAGACTCAGGCTCGGCTGTCGAGCATCCTGACTGGGTCTTGGATGCTCTCAAGGAGAAGCCAGTGCTCATACTGATTCATAGCAGCAACTGTAAGCCATGCCTGACCCAGGTGCCGAGAATCGAAACAGCAGTGGCGAGCTTGGGCAGGGATCTAAAATACTATGATATGCTGGCGGAAGGAAGCAGCATTAAAAGGGCAATTGATATCCTTGCAGTCTATGATCCAGATGGTGTAGAAGACAAATATTTTGTGCCCACGACAACCTTCATTACCCTTGCCAAGGGCCCGGATGGTGCGGTGGATGTGGCCTGGCATAGCGAGATTGATGCTATAAGCCAGGAAAAGATCGATGCTTACGTAAAGGATTCCATCTACTACTACAAGCAGAATGCAGCCGCATGGACCTGAGAGTGATATCAATAATTGCCTTTAAAATGATTAGCTGCAAAAAGAACCTTCAAACTGCAGCCTTTATCTTCCTTTTTGCCGTCGCTGCACTTTCTCTATTTTCCTGCCCCGTTTTTGCCGGCGAGGCAGGCGAGGCCATCAAGGCCCCGGAGTTTTTTGCTGTCGGAGTCGATGGAAACAACTTTTCTCTTTCCGACTTCCAGGGTTCGCCCCTTATCTTGCATATCACCAACATCGAGATCCCGTTATGCGTTGAATGCGAAAAGTCCCTGAAAGGGCAGGTAGAGGAGCTGGCAAAACTAAAGGCCATCGACCCAAACGTCCAGATAGCCACGTTGAACCTGAGGAAGAATCCCTATTCCCGTGATGGCAAGTCCCTGGCGGAAAAGTGGTGGAAGGTTAATATTACCTGGCCCTGGGCTGAGGACATCGAGCCTTATACCATCGCCAGCAAATATCTCGACTACTGGAATGTGAGAGGCGGCTCCTCCAATCCGACTCTCCTTCTCATCGACAAAGAGGGCAATGTCGCCGGAGTGTATCACGTCTACCGGGTGGGCGAGGGTGAGCTCGACGGCGTGCAGAGTGCCGAGACGCTTTACAAGAAGCTGCAAGACGTGGGCGGCTCGCAGTGGAAGGGCCTGGAGGGCGAGGTCTTCGGGCAGGAAGTGACGGCTTTGGGCATGTTCGGGCTGGGCATACTGACTTCGCTTGCACCCTGCTCGATAGCTCTTATGATCGCCGTATTCTCCTATGTTCTGACCGTAAGGAGAAAGGATGAATATCTGAAAAAGAGCGTCTCCACTTCTAAAGAGGGCTTCATGATGGGAATTGCCTTCACACTGGGCATGGCCGCCGTCTTCTTTGTGCTGGGGCTGTTCATATCTCAGGTAGGCCTGTTCATAAGAGACTCCACGCTCTTCGACCTGATGGCCGGGGTGATCATGATACTTCTGGGCATCAGCAACATCAAACCCCTGGAGGAGATCTTAGAGCCCGTAACCTCCCGAATTCGGCCCGATCGGGGGGCGTATTGTGAAACTAAAAAGAGCCTGCTGCAAAGGTCGGTTGAGGCCTCCATTGCTCTCTTCAAGCACTCCGCCTTCATTGGAGCCTTCACATTGGGCATATTTTTTGCCCTGGGCTGGGCACCCTGTGCTTTATCTATGGTGCTGCCGGTATTGATCTGGCTGGCGTCGCAAAACGTCACCCCCCTGGCAGGAGGAATGATGCTCTTCATCTTCGGAATCGGGCATGGCGTGCCCATCATTCCCATTGCCACTTTCTCCCGTACGGTGGGCGGAAGGATCGGAGAGAAGTATGTCTCCATTGGTGCCTGGACTACCAAATTTTTCGGGCTGCTGGTGATAGTGGTCGGCGTGGTGTATGCGGCAAGGTATGCCGGATTTTTGCTGTGGTGAAGGCGTCGGCTTGGTTTTTTCCTCTTTTTTTCTTCAATCGCTTTCTTAATTTATATTTTTAACTTAATCTTCATAAATTCCGAAACCTCTTTATAATCTTCATGACAATTTACCGTTCATGAAGCCTTACTTTTCCATTCTTTTAATCCCGCTCCTCTTTCTCCTGGTGGGCCTGGCCGGTGCTTCCTTCTGGTTCCAGGTGATCGATGTCACACCCATTGAAATGACTCCTAACAGCGAAGCTAACTTCACCGTCTTCGTCAAGGGCATGGGCAGTGAGAGGGCCTATGTGGAGCTTGTCTTCAAGAACAAGACCGAGGGACTGGATTTCTCCTGCGACAAGTTGATCAAAAACGTGTTTCCGGCGGGCGTGACCAATTACAACTGCACAGTCAAGGCAGCCGATGTGCCGCCAGGCAACTACTCCTTTGTGGTGGATGTTGCTGCTAAGGGATCGCCTTCCGGCAAGAAGACCGCCTTCATTAATGTGGTAGCAGGAAGGAGCGGTGCGGCAATTGTGCCCGAGAACGAGTCGATGCCCACTGGGCCGACGCTGCAAACATATATTGGATCTGAGGCCAACAAAGGCAATCAGACCGCCACCGAAACACCAGCCGAGTCGCAGGCTAAGGGAACTCCCGCTCCAGGGGCAATGGTGGCAATTCTTGCCCTGCTGCTTGTCTTGCGGAGGATGAAGAGCTAGGGGCTGAAGGTCTTTCTTTCTTAAAATCGGCACAAATTTTTTTTCTGGCCAAACAATAGCCTAACAAATACATCCCAGCATAGATAGCGAAGCTGAAAGCCATTACTAGATCGCCCAAAACATTTTCATACTACTATTATGCAACCAATTGGCAGGATGAAAGCAAGAGCGGAATTGATCTGGGGTTTTTGGTTGAGTTTGATCTTGACAGCGGTCTGCTTTCCGTTGACAATGGCTCAGTTGCCTGAGTACTGCAACACCACATACTCTTCATCCCCGGAAATCCTGAACTTTAATTTTTCGCCCAGAGAGTTAATCATGGATAATGCATCTTCTCAGATTGCTATTCAGGCCCATGTTGCCGATGATAATGGCGATATAGACTCTATTGATGCGGTCTTTCTCAGCCCCTCTAAGAACCAATCAAAAGCAGCCTTCATGAATTCTACAAATCTTTTCTCGGGAGACGCTAAGAACGGCAACTACACTGCCAACATGTCCTTTTCTCCATCCAGCGAAGGGGGTGTTTGGATTCTCGACTATCTACTTGTTTGCGATAAGCCGGGAGATTGTAGGAGACTTGATGGAACTGTGGCTGAGGCGCTTGGCTTTCCGACAAAGCTGCTGATTTTCAAACAAACTCAAAATGACAGCATAATGCCAAAGTCAAATTCTTTTGCTCTGCAGGGATCGAAAGAGGTTCTTGCACGACAGACTTTAGATCTGGATCCCAATGAGCTTCGCGGCTGGGCCAACACAGATAAAAGGTTCGCTGCACAAAGAAAGATTATCATCAATAGCGTCTTCAACCGGCCCGCCATATGCTGGCCTTAATTTTGATCAAAATAGAAAGAAATTGCCTGGTTCAGGCTTGACCTCCATCACCACTCATGCCAAAGAGGTTGTGATTTGCGGTGACATAGAGGTGGCGGCTCTTAACCGGATTTCCGCTCATGCCAACCACCTGGCCGATAAATACGGTATGATCTCCCGTCTCAAACTGATCTATCACCTTGCACTCAAAAGCCACGGTCACGCCATCGATGGTGGGGACTTTTACTGCGTTGGAGTCCGCCAGCGTGAGTCCGGCAAGCTTTATTTTATCTTCATCGCGTCCCGATTTTGTGCCGCAGATCCAGGCCGCCTCCGCCTGGTCCTCGCTGGGGTAGTTGAGAACGAATTCCTTATTGTTCAAAATGCCTCCATGTGAGTATCTTCTCTTGTCAATTGAGATCATTATCAGGAACGGGTCAAAGGAGGTTCTGGTGGCCCAGGCGATGCCCATAGCATTTGGCCTTCCTTTCGTATCCAGAGATGTCACCAGGGCGTAGGGAAATGGGGCAGAGAGGGCTATTGCTTCAGAATCTTTCAGAACATTCATTTAAAACACCTTGCAGTTATTTAGTTATAAACTGCCTTAATTCTACAGATAGTTTTCCCTAGATTCAGGATGCTTGAGATTTTGGAAAAAACGAACTTCTGAGGTAAGATCACTATTGCAGTTCCTATTTCATTTTCCCCCTTAAAATTGACAAACGCCGCAGCATGCATGGAGGCTATCCGGATCGGATTGTCCGGATCGTACCATCCAGATTGGATTGCCCGAATAGGATATCTGAATAAAAATTATGCCTACTCGTCCATCTCCCAGCCCAGCCGCTCCCTGATGATGAGGTAGCTCATCTCCGGCGATATGGCGCCAGCTTCGGTACAAATGAGATCGATGTACTGATGCGGCGTGACATCAAAGGCCGGATTTCTCACCCGAACGTGGCTGTATTTGGAAATGTCGGGCAATACCTCCTTTGCATCTCGCTCCTCGATGGTGACCAGCTCTCCTAATATCGTCTGGGGGCTGAACTTGTAGGTTTCAGCAGCCACCATGAAGCTCGTCCTGGCCTCGCGGGCAGAGAGAGCGATCTGTGCTGTGCCGATCTTGTTGACTAAAGTTCCGTTAGCCGTAATTACGTCTGCTCCCACTACTACCAGGTCCACTTCATTCATGACGCTTCTTGCTGCCGAATCGACAATCAGCTCCGTCTCGACCCCCAACTGGTCCAGCATGCCGATGGTGGTTATGCCCTGAAATCTGGGTCGCGACTCGGTGGCTATCACTTTGATCTTCTTTCCCGACTTATGGGCCGCGCTGATGACGGAGATGGCTGCCAGAGAGTTGCAGTGGGTGAGCACAGTATCGCCATCTTTAATCCTGCGGCTGCCGATCTGGCCGATTTTTTCCAGAGCCTTTTCGGAACTCTCGATGAAGCGATTGGCGTTGAGGACCACGGCCTCACGAGCCGAATGCACGTCATCCGCCCTGTACTTCATTACCATGCGTATGGCATTGGAGAGGGATACCGCTGTGGGCCGGGTCATGAGAAGCATCTCGGCGGCCTTCTCCATCGCCAGGTTGAAATCCTCAAGACTTTGCGCCTCTACAGTCATAGAGAAGTCGCGCAAAGATGCTGCTGCGGCGGTGGCAATTCGGCCCGCTCCTCGGATCTCCATGCTGCTGATCTTTTCAGAAGTTTCCAATACCCGGTCCATCGGTTTCATCTGATCTTTATTGATTGGATTAGGATAAATTCGTTTCCTGTCGGATCAAGCCAGGGGGATAAAATCAAGTGTAGAGAAAAAGTTTTGCCCAGATCTGCATTTCAAGCTGGGACAGGCATCTCTTGTCCTGAGAGTGAATATTTAGACCTGGCAGATCTGGCCAGCTTTTCCTTCCCAAAATACTCGACAATCATTTTTAGGCTGATCGTGATGACATACTCTTTTGCTTGTCCATTATCTCTCTTTTTCTCTATTTCTCGAATCTCAATCCATCCCCTTTGCCAGAAGGGGTACATCATTTTGCTCGCTTCTCTCTCTTGCTGCTCATAGACGCCTTCTGATCTTTCCCAGTCTTCATTTTCCTGATAGGAGAGATTAGCTATCATTCTGGTTATGCTTTGCAGTTCCCCTAATTTTTGCAGATATTCAATGAATTCAAGATATCTGCTATCCAGTACCCTTGCTCGTCCCCTCATTGCTGCTACCCCGAAATTATTTCTAAATGTAACGACTCATCGTATAAATAATCTTTTCATAAAATTTAATTTTCGCTTTCTTTCGTAAGAATATTATGAAAAACATATATCATTATTATGAGATTTTGTTTTTTCTCAAAAGGCTTTCAATTATGTTAAAAAATCAGCCTATTGCCCGTTAATTGAATTTTTTATAAATATCTTTGATCAATTACATGCAAAAGTTATTAATAGAATAGGGGCTGCCCCTAGCAGGGGGGAGGGTGGATGGAAGAGAACGATCAAGAGTTCTTGCGGGCGCTTCATGAAGAGAAAATAAGAACGCAAAATGAGCGCACACAGCTCATTACCATGAAGCTGGCCTTTATTACCGTCCTCTTCGGGCTCAGCTCCGTCAATATGAAAATTGATTTCGCTGACATATTCTGGCTCCTTTACTTTGTTCCTCTCGTGGCCATAAGCTACGATCTCTATATTATGTCCGCCGACTCCCGGATCAAGCGCGTAGGAATCTTTCTGGGCAGAAATCCGGTTTCTTTGGCCGGTAAGGCGGAAAAGGAATGGGAGCGCTTTTGCACCTCTTATCGGGATGGTATGGCACCTTCTGCCAATATGTTCTTCTCTACAATAGTAACCCTGGGGGCAGCAGCCTTTATTCGTTCCCAGGGAGATTTGACTGATAAATTTATGAAGCTGTGGTTTGCTGTCTGGATAGTCATATCTCTAGCTGCCATAATTGCTCTGTGGATGAGGCATCAGAGGCTCATTAAAAATATCGGTGACTATGAGCCGTTTGAGATAAAAAAGCAAACCGGCTGATGATCGCTAGCTTATGATCACATTTTTTATCACATTCCAGAAGATCAAAGCCACTTTTCTCTTGCTCTTTAACTTTTATCTCATTCTTTTTATCTGCATCCTTCAGTCCTCACCAATTATCGTGACAAAGAAACCTTAATAAAAGCCTAGGATCAAGATGGTGAGATACAATTTCCACAAGCTCACGCTCAAGATCATTTCGCCAAAGACTAAATATTCAAGATCGGTGGGATTTTTAATGACAATGAAGGAAAAGGAGATCAAGAGAGCTGTAAAAGAAGGCTATGCCCGAATAGCAAAACAGGCTACATCTTATTATTCGTCTCGAAGCTGCTGCGGCTGTGCCGATATTCCTGAAGAGGTAAGCAAGAGGATGGGCTATTCCGAGGAGGAGATCTCGGCCGCTCCCCCGGAATCGAACCTGGGACTTGGCTGCGGTAATCCCGTTGCTCTGGCGTCTCTAGGGGAAGGGGAGACTGTTTTAGACATGGGTGCGGGTGCGGGATTTGACTGCTTCCTGGCCTCCTCTCGGGTGGGTGACTCGGGAAGGATCATCGGCGTGGACATAACATCGGAGATGGTCGATAAAGCTCGGGCCAACGCCAGGAAAGGCGGATACACTAATATTGACTTTCGTCAGGGGGACCTGGAAAACATGCCCGTGGCGGACAGCTATGTGGATGTGGTCATCTCTAACTGCGTCATTAATCTCGTTCCCAATAAGAAGATGGTCTTCAAAGAGGCCTTTCGCGTGCTAAAGCCCGGCGGAAGGCTGGCGGTCTCGGATGTGGTATTGACCAAAGAGCTTCCTGAGTTCGTAAAGAGGTCCAGCAAGGCCTACATCGGCTGCCTGGCCGGGGCTATCATGAAGGACGAGTATCTGCAGATCATAAGAAGTGTGGGCTTTTCCGAGGTTAATGTGGTGGCCGAGTCAAGCTTTCCTGTGCAGTCGCTTCTCTGTGAGACATCCGGATCGGCAGTGATCGAGATGCCCAAGATTTCCGCCGAGCAGCAGAAGGAAGTGGCAGATTCGGTCTTGAGCATAAAGGTCAGTGCCGTCAAGCCGAAATAGTCGCGAGGGCTTCAAGCCCCATTATCTTCTTGAACAGAAGAGTCATGTCTCACAGGAGTCGTGGCTGAGGCAAGGACCTCTGGATGGCATTGGATCAAGCCCTGATCATCTCGTATGCCCCTATTGTGGTCGTGACTGAAAATCAGAATTCGCGGTCCGAAAGCTTTAAGTTCAGCTGCTTTCAGCAGGCCAGCCGCAGATGAAGTTTTAATTTTAACAATAGTCTTCCTCTTGAATCTGATTATTCAGATCCGATGATTCGCTATTCTCAGTGAGGATCTTTTCAGATTCCTTCAGCCATTCATAGTAGCCGCTGCGACTTACATCCCGCGCCAAGCATGAGTGATATATTGGCAATAGGAGACCATCTGATTGAGCTTCCTGGATAATCATACGTCGTCCCTCAACATCGGTTTTAGTCTCTCTTCTCGGACCTTCTTCTGGGTCATGGCAAAGGCTTTTTTTAAAAGTTCAATTTCGGCGTGAGCCTGTCCCAGAAGCCTCTCCAATTCTGCAATCCTCGCCTGATCTTTGTACTTGTTTCCATTACCCCGGAATGCTTTTTCGGGATTTTCGGCCAATTCCGTCTTCCACCGGCAAGGTAGACTCGGATGAATGCCATATTCGCGGGCTACCTGAGCTAGTGGCTTGCTTGCCTCAAGTTCAGTTAGTACTGATATCTTGAAGTCTCGGTCGTAGCGCCGCCTTGCTTTCTAAAGATAGCGAATTTTTTGCTGCTAGACACATGTTCACGGGAATATTTGTGAAAATCATGCGAAAAAGAGCAACGTTTAAGGCTTTCTCTCCTATCATAAGTTTATAAGTTTTCCCAATCATTCCCTGCGATCTCCAGGATTTCCAATAATCCCCGAAACATATAACCGTCAAAAGGCTCTCAACCGATTTCATGGCAGGCGAGACACTACTTCTCGAAGTCAAAGACTTTTAGGATTCACAGCAATGGCAAAGGGTGCTGAAAGATTGTCAGGGCAAATATCTTAAGGACTAGTATAAATAGCACGAGATGACCCGTCACGCAAAATAGTCGCACTCTCAATTGACCAGGTTAATAAAAACTCGGCTTGCGATATTGATTTCGGATGAGAAAAGGAAGACCTCATTACTTTTAAGCGTACGTGGTCGTGCAAATGTATATGCAATGTTAGTATTATGGCCTAGAACTACTTGCTTCTTTTCAAGCAGAAGTCTAAGATGTTTATAATTGGGTAAAAATTTGAGGCTGTCATCACCACATTATCAATGAGATTAGCATTAGGTCTCGCAACACCTTTATTCATCAAGTTACCATTTCCAGAAGGAGGCTTGAATTATGGAATTCCTTGACATTATGAGCATCTCACACCGCTATATGGAGATACTAAACCCTTCCACGCCTGAAAAGATCATCAAACTTGGCAAATTACTCAAATTGAAAAAAGGAAACCGGGTCATTGACTTCGGTTGTGGTTGTGCCGGACCCCTTGCTCTCTGGGCTGAGGAATTCGGTATTACTGGTATTGGAATAGATATATCCGAGGATTTCTGCGACAGGGCTAGGCAAAAACTGGCTTCAAAAGGTTTATCGGACCGAATCGAAATCGTTTGCTCCAATGGGGCTGATTACATATTCGAAGAAGGGGTTTTCGATGCCGCAACATGTATTGGGTCAACGTTTATTTTTGGCGGCTGCCAGCAGACACTCCAAGTACTGAAGCGAGCTGTTCATCAGAATGGACGCCTTGGTATCGGTGAAACCCACTGGCTTAGCAATCAGGTACATCCGGCATACGCCCAAAAACAGACAACTACCCATACAGAAACGGAACTAACTCAATTTACCCGGGATGAAGGCTTCGAACTCGAATACATCATTCGTGCCAGCTACGACGACTGGGACAGGTACATTTCGGATGGTTGGTATGGGCTGATACGTTGGCTCGAAGAAAATCCCACCCACACTGACTATGAACAGGTATTCAAGCATTTCCGTACTGATCAGGATGATTATTTACAGTTCCAACGCCAATATATGGGTTGGGCCATGTACTGCCTCGCTCCCATGAAATCTCGTTGACATGTAGTCATCTATGAAAATATTTTTTATTTTTAAACGTAATAGCAGCTCGCTGCGATTGGGATAAAGGGCATGCGTATTCAACTTAGGTTTGGATCAGCCTAACCGGGTTCCAATTTCATGCGGCGGCACCTTGCATGCCCCGCTGCTTGCGGCGGGGTGTGCCGCCGCCGTTTGACTCCTGTTGCCACGTGATCCACATTATTTCTATGTTTTCTCTGGCGTTACCTGCCATCCCACCCTTCTCCTTACTCATAATTTCCCCTTCTTTAATCTCCGTTCCTTGGCATAACATATCAACCCTTTAAGAACATGTAGCCAACTATGCAGATCCTGTTTACTTCTTCAACAAGATCTCGCATTGCATCTAGAGACACTCTGCTCAAATCGGGATGCTGCTCCCTATTTACCCTTTACTCGCTCCCCAATATCTCCCGAATCGCCTTCTGGCTCTCCTCGGGCGTTCCCCTGGTGTTGACGGCGTGCACCTTTGTCCGGGCGAAGAGCGCCTGGAAGAATCGGCTTCTCAGGCTCCTCTTGAAGTCGCTTTTCACCAGAAGGTGCGGATTGAAGTAGCCGTTTGCCTCCAGTATGGCCAGCGCCTCCTTTCCGTCCAGCTCCTGCACAATCTCCTCCTGCCCGGGGTCGCGCTTGAGCAGGACCACGTTTTCCATTGTCGTGAGCGGCAGGATACGTCCCTTGCCTATCACCCAGCGCAGATCCACCACGGCCCGCCCCTTCTCGTCGAAGACGGCTTTGTCCACCAGCCCGGAAAACTCCTTCCAGATCTCGGCCAGATCGGCGCGAATGTAGAAGTTTTTCTCTGATCCGTAAGCTAAGATCTCCTCCCCAAAGATTCGCGCAAAGAACCAGTCATCGGAGACGACGCGCGCTTTGGGGCTTCTCAGCAGACCGTAGGTGTGGGTGGTCTTGCCCGCTCCCGATCCGCCTAAAATGCACAGTCCCTGGCCCCGTACATCCAGGCAGGCCCCGTGCACTGAGTAGATGCCATGATTGTCCTCCAGGATGTCTCCTGCTACGGACAGCGCCAGGGACTTTATCCATCCGTAGTAGTCCATGTTGAACAAAAAGCAGGTCTTAGAATGGGGATCGTAATACACCTGGTTCTCCCCAACCGTTTTGTCCTCCAGAACATAAAGTCGCCCGTGGGAGCGAATGTTCTGGGAAGCAAAATAGAAGCTCTCCTCCCAGGCATTCTTGACGGAAGAGCTGCCTGTGAGAAGTTTGATGCAGCATCCGTAAATCTCCGACTTGATCTCATAGAGCACCTGATTGCTGTATTGCTCTATCAGTTCCTCCTTTCGTTCCATGGATATGATCTCTACCGCATAAGCCATTCCCCTACACCCCTCTAAAAATTCCTCTGCGTGCGTTCTCTGCGCCTTTGTGGTTAAATTTCGTGATCTTAAGTTAATTATTGCCTGTATCCGGTATCTCTCACAAAACCACTTTTGGCCTTTTTCATTTCTTTTTTTTGACGGCAATCCTGCGCGCTTCCCAGATCGTGGCGGCTCACCAGACGCATTTGCTCATCCAGCTCGTAGACCAGGGGATGAGCCGTGGCGATCTCCACACTCTCGATCTCTTGATCAGAGATGTCTTCCAGATGCTTCACCAGGGCACGGATGGTGTTGCCATGCGAGACGACCAGCACGTTCTTGCCCTTCTGCAGCTCCGGGGCAATCAGGGACTGCCAGAAGGGAAGCATGCGCTCTTGCGTGTCCTGCAAAGATTCTGTCCTGGGCAGTAGATTCTCCTGCACATCCCGGTAGCGAGCATCCATGCCAGGGTAGCGATCGTCGTCAATGGCAATAGCAGGAGGTCGCTCTGAAAAGTCTCTCCTCCATCTCTGAATCTGCTTTGCGCCGAATATCTTCTCCATCTCCGCCTTGCTCTTTCCCTGCAAGTCTCCATAAAAGCGCTCGTTGAGCCGCCAGGAGGGAAGAGCTGGAATCCACATCAGATCCATCTCATCCAGCACTATCCACAGCGTCCTGATAGCACGCTTCAAGACTGAAGTAAAAGCGATGTCAAAGGAAAGGCCGGAGCTTTTCATGAGCCATCCAGCCTCCCCTGCCTCCGCTTTGCCCCTCTCAGATAGATCAATATCCATCCAGCCAGTGAACCTGCCTTCCAGGTTGAAGAGGCTCTGGCCATGCCTGAGCAAAACCAGCTTCGCCATTGCATGTCTCCTCTGGCTATCGTCTCCCCTGATTTAGTCACCCTGGTAGATCCTGTAGGCCTCATCCACGCCGGCATTCTCCACGGTTACGGCATAGATGGCGTTGCAAAGGCGCACTGCTTCTGCCATGGGCCTCTGGTGGATGTTTCGGCCTGTGGCATTTCCTGCTGCGTCGCTGATGTGGATCTGGTCATGAAGCCTCTGCAAAAATAGTCGCGCGTCTGTGCTCTCTCCCCCTGCGCAGACCACTTTGGTTCGGCCCGCCGCCAGCACAGCCTCCCGGAAGATCTGGGCCGAATCCTGGCCTGTTTTCTGAGGATAGTTGACCTTAACAAAGTCGCTTCCTAGTGTTGCGGCAACTCCTGCTGCACCAGCGATGAGATGTGGATCTTTTTCGTCCTTTACCGCTTTGCCGCGGGGGTAAATCCATAGCACCGTCACCAGCCCCGCCTGATGGGCCTGGAATACCAACCTTGCCGCCTGGGCCAGCATTTCTCCTTCATGCTCGCTTCCCAGATAGATGGTATAGCCCACGCCCAAAATGTGCAATTCCGAGCTCTCCTTAAAATCGACAACCTGGGCAATATCGATCCACTGGGGGCTGTTTGGCTCTGCCTGGGCCGTCTTCACCAGATTGGTCTTGGAGTTGAGCTTAACCAGATACGGCACATCCGGATAGTCAACGCCATAGCGAGCGATGAGGCCGAGCTGAGTGGCAAAAACGCCAATATTAGCTGTTGTCGCAATGCGGAAGAGGTGTTCAGGGTCATTATCCTGTGGGTCTATCCCCGGCCCAAAGAAATCGTCATTTAGGTGCTCTGCTTTCTGATCTCCGGCAAAGAGCATCAATCGTCCGCTGCCTTTGGTGATATTTAGATAGTTTTCAACATATTTGGAATGGCTTTCTACCGGTACATCCATTGGAACCATGATTTTATTGTCTGCCATTTCACTCACCTTTTTTCGCCTTATGCTCTCTCCGAAAGAACTGTCAATTTCACCTGAGGCACCAGACGCTCGAAATCATCCTTCTGGCAGAGTGCTGTTCCCTGATACAAAGTGGTGGCCGTCCCGGCAGCTGCGGCATAGATTAGGCACTCTTTCAGATCCTTGCCCTGAATCAGTCCGGATATAAAGCCTGCAACCGAGGAGTCCCCTGCTCCAATGGTGCTCTCGACATTCACATTAGGCGGCACGGCCAGATACTCCTGGCCTTCCGAGACCAGCAGGATGCCCTTCCCGCCCATGGATACGAGAACTATCTTCACGCCCTGCCGGTTGATCTCTCTGGCAGCAGCGCAAATCTCATCCAGCCCCTTGAGTTCTCTGCCAACCAGCTCGGACAGCTCATGAATATTGGGCTTGATAACATCGGGTTGAGCCTGAATTCCCGCGCGAAGGGCTTCGCCGTCCACATCAAGAACTACTGTGGACTGGCACTTTTTCACTAACGCTATAATCTTTATGTAGATCTCAGGAGTGACGTCAAGGGGAAGGCTGCCTCCGATGGCGACTAGATCGCTGCAAGGCAGCCTTTCCAGCAGCTCAATGAACTCCATAAGCTCGGACGGCCTTATCTCGGGGCCGCGGGCATTGAAAGCCAGTTGCTTTCCCGTCTCCTTCTCATGGATGATGATGTTGGTGCGCGTCTCGCCCGAGACATGAACAAAATCGGTTTGAATACCCTCGTTGAGCAGCCTGCCCTCCAGCTCTCGTCCGGCGAAGCCTCCAATGAATCCTAGTGCTATGTTCTCCACTCCCAGGTTTTTGAGCACTTTAGAGACATCAACGCTTTTTCCACCGGCGAAGCTTTTTTCTTCCAAGATGCGGTTTGATACGTCATCGCGTACCTTTTGAATCCAAAGGGTGCGGTCCAGCGCCGGATTGAGTGTAATCGTATAGATCATAATTTACTATATTTGCGGCAAATGTAATGACTCTTTTGCCTGCCGGGTCTGGGAAACTGCAAATGAAAAGTCCGGCTTCGCTTCTCTTCGGCAATTGCCCTTTGTAGAAACAATTATATACGTTGATGATCGTATTAGTATTAGGCAAAGGTCAAGCTCAATTAATCCCTCCTATTCATTGACTTTTGCTCCCCCTCCTAATTATAGCTTAAATTTGGCATACCCTGCATCATCGGCTTTTGGCCTCTATAGCTTTCAAACACTACCGAAAGGCTTATAACGTCATATGTCGTAGTATGCTTAGGCAAAGGTCGACGACCATCAATCCCTCCTAAAAAGCTGACTTTTGCCTCCCTCCTTCTTGCAGGATGCTGGATTAGCTATTTCAGGCCGATAATCTTATATTCGTTTAATGTCGTTAGGTTATTAAGCAAAAGTCGAGAGATACATATTCCCTCCCAAGGAATCGACTTTTGCTTCCCTCCCTTTATTCTTGCTAAATCTTTTGACAAAGCCTCTCATGATAGGCCTTTTCCAGGCAACCACGTCGATCGCCTAAAGCGAAAGGCTTATATTCGTCAAGCGTCGTACCCACGATTGGCAAAAGTCAAGCATTTTTATCCCTCCTACATCACTGACTTTTGCTGTTCCTCTTTATCCTTCCATCTGCACTCAATTATCTTTAATTTGCATCATCAATTCGCTTATTTTAAATATAGCAGACACCGTAGCCCTCTTTTTATGCCAGATCCTCTCAAAAAGATACAGCTCCTCATAGCATCCTTGGAGGAGCTGCGGCTGCATGTGGGCAGAAAGGATCTTGCCGTCGGCAAGCAAAGGGTCAATGCTCAGCTTTACTTTTGTCTTGCTAATGCCTGCCTGAGGGGCCGTGCCGTTCTCCTCTATGGCGGGATGGGCGCTAACAAGACCACTCTAGTCAACCTGCTGGGCTCTTCCTTTCTCTCAATGAACCTGGATGAGGTAGAAGATCTGATGGTGACCGGCCATCCAGAGCAAACGGAAGAAAAGATTGTGGGCTTTCTTGATCCCAGGCAATGGACCGCCGCCTGCACAGGATCTACGCAGGTGCTCTGGACGGCCTGGGCCCAATCGAGATGGAAGCTCATCAATGAGATCAATCGCTTTCCCAGTGGCAAGCAGAACCTATTCCTGGAGATACTACAAAAGAGAAAGATCAGCTACGCCGGACAGGTCTGCCAACCGGGAGACACATGCTACTTTGCCACCATGAATCCTGAATTTTCTGCCACTTACTCCTTGGACGAGGCCCTGCTGGATAGAATCTCAGCCTGTGTGCCCGCCGCCCAGCCTAATTTTCTGGCTGGCCTTCTCCTCTCCGAGCGAGAGCAGGAGGTTCGGGATCTGGCGAGCATGCTGCCCCGCTTCACGCCGCAGGAGTTTTCGTGCTTGCCGGAAAATGTGGCGGAAAAGCCGCTTAGCAGTCAGGTGGAGCTGGCTATACTCTGTTTGCTGCGGGACTTTACCCTCTGCGAGCGAGCCCCCTCCTTCGACAAGACGCAGCTTTCCGCCGCCAAGCCATCTTTGGGCCTGTGTTCCGGTTGCCACTATCATAACAATCCTGAGGCCATCTGCTGGCAGGTGGATGAGGGTCTGTCCGACCGAGTGCGGCAGGATCTGAGGGCTTTTTGCCGGGCTTTTGCCTATCTGCTGGATAGAGATGCCGACCTGCTGGTTCTCAAGGCTGTAGCTCCTTATATTCTCTGGCACAGGACCACTCCTCTGCGATCCATCCTGGAGAGGCCGCCTTATTTTGGCGCCAGAAAATTGGCCTATGTGGCAGAGCTTGTGGAAAAGAGCATAAACCGTACCATGAATGAGAGGGCAGAGATGAACCTGATCTTCTCCCGGGCGGTGGACGGAGAGCTTCCCGTGGCTCAGGCTTTAGAGGAATTATCGACTTTTGACGATCCCATCGCCCGGTTGGACTTCATTCCCCATCTGGAGCAGATGCGATGAAGCTTGTCCGATTCATGGATGCCGCTTATCAGGGAAAAGCGTCCGGTCGCAGGCTAAAGACGCGTCAGGGGGATATGATCTTCAGCCTGGAGGATCTGGCCGATCAGGTGGGAGTGAAGCCCTCGCGCGCCGCAGTGGAGGAATTTGTGCCGGAAGATAATAGCCAGCTCGAACTGCTCATTTCCGCTGATCCGGGAAAGAAGTACAGGCTGCTCTGGGGTTATCTTTCCAGTCTGGCCGCCGAGAGAAGCGCTGCACCCTTGCTTCTGCCTTCCCGAGATTATGCGGGCCTGGAGCTCGTGAAGGGCACCATCATCCTGCAGGAGGGCAAGGACCACGTGGGCGAGAGGATGAAAGGCGGCAAGATCCTGGTGCAGGGAAAAGCCGGCGACTATCTGGGCCAAGAGATGAGTGGAGGAGGGATCGTTGCAGCGGGCTGCCGGGATTATGCCTTCCGAAACATGCGCGGCGGCTATGGCGTGGTGAAGGGCGATGCCGGCAAATTCGTGGGCCTGGGCAACTCAGGAGGCAGGATAGTCGTTCAGGGAAGCTGCACCGAGAGAGCTGGGTGGCTCATGCGCTCCGGCAGCCTCTACGTGCGGGGTGATGCCGGTGAATATCTGGGGATTCTCATGAGCGGCGGCAAGATCCAGGTTTTGGGAAAGGCGGCAGCAAGAGCAGGGTGGCGCAAGAAGGGAGGGACAATCATGGCAGGAAGCTTTGGCCCTGAGGCGGCGGATGATGTCCTGGGAATGGAGTGACGTCTGGCATAAATCTCGCCAGAACTGGCACTGGCCACTTCTCCCCCTGCCCCGCCTGGGGCTGCCGGAGAGTGCAGGCGAGTTTCCTTTTTCCAATTACCAGATAAAATTGGACAGCCAGATGCTGGCTCTGGGACCTGTTTATCTGGAAAATCTTTTCGATCATCTCATCGTCCACTACATCTTCTGCCCTCGCTGCATGGACGAGGCCGGCCTGCTGGCTCTCGCGGCATTAAAGGGCCTAGAGCTGCCCGATATCAGCCGGGCGCGTAGCCTGGTAAATGTATTTTCGGATATTGTGGTGGACTCCTTCCGGCTGGAGAGAAGCTCCGTCGATGAAGAGAAGGTGCTGATGGGCTGGCAGAGGCTTTCTCTGCAGGGCGATCTTATGCCCCTGGACAGGGTAATTCTAGGATTTTTAAAAGATTACTGGGGAGCAGATCTGCCATCCTGCTCGCGGCCGGAGGTGGATCTTTTGGGAAGGATCTTTTCTCCTGGCATCAGAGACAAGAGCCTCTGGCAGAGACAGTGCCGCCAGATGGCAAAGATCCTGGAGCCGTTCTTGCCTGGCATCTTGGGGCGCGGTCAGATCAGATGCCAGGAGATCTTGAACGGTAACGCTGACGCTCTTCCCTTTGCCTGTGCTGCGGGCCTCGACCTCGGGCAGTACGAAGAGGTGCTGGCCGTCTTGGGCCTTAAAGGGGACTTAAAGCGCTGGTATCGCGATCAGAGCTACTGCATTGAGATCCGGGAGACGCCCCGCTCCAGGAGCGAGAGCTACCCTTCCGCGCCGGTCAAGTGGAGGCTGACTGACCCCTGCAGTGAGCTGGACTATGCCTACTCCCTGAGCCTCGCCCCCCGGCTTATCCCAGGCGTCTCGACCTACAAGAGAGGAAAGGAGACGGGCCGACTTGCGCCCGTGGGCGAGGCTGTGCCAGATCTGCTTGTGGTTTTGGACAGCAGCCGCTCCATGGAGGGGCCAAAGATGGGAACGAAGACCCACAAAGCGACCTTAGCCGCCTTTAAAGCCTGCTGGTTTGCCCACAGCAAGGGGGCAATGGTCGCGGCCATAAACTTCAGCGAAAAGTATCTTGTGGCCCCCTGGACGCGAGATCTTAACGTCGTGGAGGATGTCCTGGTGGAGTTCTTTTGCACGCGCACCCACATACCTGGAAAGGCGATTAGAGAGCTGGCCGTGGCGCGCCCCGGATGCCTGATACTGTGCATCACCGACACGCACATCCAAAACCTCTACCAGGAATGGGATTCCATCAAAAAAGCCTCGGCGGCGGGCAAGTTCGTGCTCTTTTGCATCGACCAGGAATACAGGGATAAACATGTTGAGGAAACCCTGGCAAGCTTGGGCCAGGTCTACTACATCAACCGCCTGGAGGATCTTGTATCTCTGGTGGTGGATGTCACAGGGCGGGCCTATTCCGGGGAAAGTTTTATCTCCTTGCAGTAGACTGCATTTGTGGCGTGCCGGGATAGGGTAGTGGTTATCCTGAGGGACTGTGGATCCCTCGAGCTGGGTTCGAATCCCGGTCCCGGCCCCTAATTTCTAGTAAGACTGAGTATCTAAGAGTCTTTTTCATGTTTCGGGTGATCCAATTTGTCATGCCGGATAAATCCTGGCATGTTCATATTTATTTATCTAGTTCATTATCAAAATCGTAGAGGAAAGGATATCTCTATTCTACTCTGTATATCTATTATACTCTGGGGGATGGGGGATGAGTTATTTTAGATTAGATTAATCGCTAGAGGAGGGGATGACATAATAGAAGTGCCAACAGTCCAAGATCTCGAAAGGCCCATCAATATTATTATAACGAAGTTTCGACCGAGGATGTTTTCTATCGAGTCGCTACTGAATTAGTTAACCTCACCATGCATAAAAAGACGAAGGATGTGAATTTGGCTGACGCCATAGCTATTCTCCTAGAAACGTGGAATCAAGCCTATTTTAGATTTAATCCCTCCGCAAGTAAGCGAATTCTACCTAGTATCAAAGAACTCTTGAAGAAACATAATCAACTCATTAGCGATCTTAGGCAACGCTCCATTGAGAGCTATTGTGAAGACGATATTGAAATGGTAAAAACTCTATTTCAAGAATTTCAAGAACCATTTGGGAAAACAGGTGCGGCAAAATGCTTGCACCTGTTAGCACCACGCTTTTTTCCCCTTTGGGATGCCAAAATTGCAGCAGCATACAAGAAATCATATAAAATAAAAAAATGTGGAGATGGGGATCTTTATTGCCATTTTATGAAAATAACCAAGAGACAAGTTATGATTTTGGATGAGGAATATAGGATAAGAAGAAATCCCCTCAAAGCACTAGATGAATATAATTTTGTCACAATTACCAGAAGAAAGGAGCTATGAGTTAGATTTCGCTTTAGATATGATGTGCCTGTGGAGAATCAATCACCACCCATAGAATATTAGGGGCGATGGCTTCGGCAGGCTTCACCTGCTAACCGCCTTCTCGAAAGTCATGTTCTCGCCCGGATCCCGTCGTATCTTGATCTCCCGTCATTTGGCCAAATATCGCGACAGCTACTCCCCAGAAGGCAGCCCAGCCACTCCCGTCTATCGTGATCGCTCCTGCCCTCCGGTGAGCCGTCCAACTCGCGGGCCTCCGCTGCCGGGCAACGGCATCCTCAAAGCCGCACGAACCCGCAGTCCACACGTGCACAAGCGTGGCCGCATGGCTCTGGTATCGCTTGAATCAGGCTTATGCCTTTAGCGCCACTTCTCCCGCCGCTAGAGGCTTTGCCAAGAGCTTTCCCGCGAAAAATTCCTCCATAACCTCATCTATCTTTTCAGAGATTTCAGGAGTGATATACGCCTCATCGCAGCAATCACACACAAGGGCAGGAACGTCTCTGATGACTACTACTTCGTTCTTTACTTTAACAACAAATTCCTTTTTCCCTTCGTGCAGCTTGCCCTTGCAGCAACCACAAGTATCTGGAATCATTCGTTTTTCCTCAGGCAGTAATTTATCCATCTCTCTTCATCTGGCCAATATACTGTGATGATCCGCAAGTGGTCTTGGCAGCAGGCCACAACTGCGTGACACGGACGGCCGGACACAAGCCCCATTATGAGAACTGCTGGACACGGCTCCTTGTCCGGATACTCCTCTATTATATCTCCATTGATTATTAAGTCTACCAGGTCCCTGTTGAAGATGCGCCTTTCAAACATCCTGGCGCGGGCGTGAAAAGTCAGCCGATAGTTGCGGTCGTAAACATTCTTTTTAATTTCATCGATGAGGCTAATTGGTTTCACCTCTTTGACGATTCAACGCCGATTGGTATCTCAGATTCAGGTCTTCCGCTGCATAGATCATAACCTTTTCGCATCTCCCAGCTTCACCTGCTAACCGCTTTCTCGAATGTCATGTTCTCGCCCGGACCTCGTCGCATCTTGATATACTTCCATTTGGCCAAATACCGGGCCAGCTCTCCCCAGAAGGCAGCCAGCCATTCCCGCCGCTCGTGATCGCTCCAGCCGCCGACTGAGTCGTCCAGCTTGCACGCCTTGGCCAGGACCATGGCCTCCATTGGCTCCAGGGGCAGGATGATCTGCACCACCAGTCCGTCGCCGTTTTCATCCTCGGCCACCAGCAGCTCATACTCGCCAGTCCTGATGATCTGGTTGGGGGCAATTCTGCCCGCCCGGGCCTTTAATGCGGCGTAGGCCAGGGCCTGAAAAATCTCCTCCTGGGAGGCCTTATGAACCGCCTTGCCGATCAGCTCATTCATCCCATCACTCCTGGATTGCCAGCTATGTGTTCTCAAAACCATCGGAATGAGAACCTAATATAAATAATGGTCGTGAATAAAGGCCGACAAAGGAGACGATCATGGGCTGCTTTGAAGACTTTATGCAGTTTCGAGATGAAGTGGATGAGGTCAGAAAGAAGATCCTGGTCAGGGGAGCGACCAACGGACGCCGGTGCACGCAGGATCTAGAGCTAGAGGAGAAGAAAGAAGGCATCAGCAAGCCCAAAGCCAAGGATCCTTAAAAAGTATCTAGGGAATTTTCCGATCTATTTTCGGCCGGAAAAACTTACCCGGTACAGGTAGACTTATTCTTCTAATCTAACAGATTTTATCCATTCTGAGATACATTCACCCAGAGGTGCAGATCCCTGTAAGGACCGGTGAAGTTTCCCTCTTTGTAAAGCAAAAACTCCAGTTTCTGGCTGTCGCCGGTATGATTGAGAACGTAAGTTACAGGCCTCTCCCAGGTCTCGTTATGCGGAAGCGTCAGATTCATGCTCATGACAGGATATATGAACCTGAAATCGTCCCTGGAATTGTCTTTACGTGTGGTGTTGTCCATAGGGGTGTTGTTCAAAGAAATCTGCATGGTGTAATTGATCGGCGCATATTCGTGGTTTACTACGCCCACAATCACGGTGCTCTTATTTCCCACCTGAACGCTTGTCGGGTAGTCGTAGGCCTTTCCTCCCGGCCCCAGGATATAAAATTCCGTGAACTTCTCGCCCTGTTTTGGGGTAACTATGACGTAGACCAGAGCAGCGATAGAGATAAGTATAGTTATTATTAATATTATTGTTAAGGCTTTATCCAGACGGCTCTTATCATCCGCCGAGATCTCAGTCTTCAGGGAGTTTATTGTCTCTTTGAAATGAATGGAGAACCTCTCCTCTGCAGGTAGATTCATGCGCCGCCAGCAGGCCGCAGCCGCCATGGCCACGGTGAAGATGGCCAGAGAGACGACCACAGGAATAAGCCTGATTCCCCAGGGTGTGTAGTTGAGGCCAAGACCAATAAGCGGCACCACGGCAATGCTCAAGCCAAAGCTCAGGGCGGTCCTCTCAATTCCATCCAAATCCCCTATTTTTGGAAAAAGGGCAGCGATGAGCGTGTAACCCGGCACAAAGAGCACCATGAACAGGCCCAGGGGGATACGCACAGGAAGATCGGACAATGGCGTAAGAGTGAAGACCAGCGTCGCTAGTGCTAGAATTATCGCTGTAAGCAGATCCGAGGGGATCTGCTCCAGCTTATTTAACATATTGATTTGATGTATCTCTCCCCCTCCCTAATGCATGCCAAGCAATCCACTAATCCAATCAGTGAACCTGCTCAATAAGCCTTTCTCTTCCATCGGCTCTGCAGTTTGTTGGCTCTGGTTTTTGGGAGAAGAAGAAGGTCTCAGCTCATTTCGGTCCGAATACTTCGAGGATTGATTCCCATTTAGGATGATATCTTTTTCTCTGCAAATTGTGCAGGCATCGACACCTCTGACCAGGCAATACTCCTGCAGGCAGTCGCCTGCCTCTTCAGTGAGCGGATCGCCCCGGGCAATTATCTTCCAATAGCCTCCAGAGAGCCTCTTCTTGAGAAGTTTTTCTGCTTCATCATATTGACTGGAGTTTTCTATCGTAAGGCCGGTCTGCTGGGCATACCACGAGACAGTTTCGCGATTAATGGGCACAGGTTTTGCCGCCTGTTTTGCTGATGATGCCTTGTTATTATTGTCATCTCCATCTCCGCTCCATCCATTGCCGTTGGACGAAGTCGATGTGCTGACCAAGCCAGCGCCTCCAAGATGGATTGTCTTCGAGTCTCCAGCTCCTTCAATTCTATAATCGCCGGCAGGAATGCCGGATGTGTCAATATCCAGTGTGTATTTTCCGCTGGAGTCAGCCGCAATTTTTGTTTCTGCAACCACTTCCACAGGAACCACGGTTGATCCAGGCTGCGCTTCTCCAAACATCTTCAGGCTGTATCTGCCAGGTGGCACGTCCGACTGGGAGATACTTGCCGTTCCGCTGCTGGCGGGAAAGCTCTTGGTGATCCAGATGCCCAGCTTGACACCTGCATTGAAGTCCTGCACATTTCTGGCCGTAACTTTAAAGCGATTAGGTTTCTGGGGAATCTCCACGCTGGTCTCGTATTCGTATTGGCCCGCAGCCACCGGCAAGTTCATGGTGAAGCTAGAGCGCAAAGATACCTCCTCGCTCGGAGACGCGGTGCCGGTAAGAGTGATCTTATCGCCAGGGCTCGGATGGGCGGGCGAGAGATCAAAGGCCGAGCAGATAGATAAAAGTGTGAAGATAATTAGTATCGGCACACCTTTCATTAAATTACCTCTACAGACATCTGTTTCAGCCCCAATAATCCCATTCCCGGAGAGTAAACACCGCAGGTCAAAATATAACTTCCCTTTTCCCATTCCCGGTCGGTTATCAGCAAGATTTCCGTTTTTGATTCATTAGACTCCTGCATTCCTATGGCACTATTCATCGGGAGAAGATAGAGAACCTTCATGAGAAGATCAGAGGATATGGCTGGAAGCCCCTGCATTTGCATGGATTTGTCTTTAAGAGACAGCGTGGAATTCAGGCTTCCTTCTGTGCCGTTGCCGGAAATGTTCAGGCTGGTGTTTTCATAATCCCTGCATGAAATCATGATGGCGGCGAATACTCTGCTCAGGTTATTGCTCTGATAAGCGCCCCGGCCTTCGGCAAGGGACATATTCACCTTTAGCTTTGCATAATCGCCTGCTGTGATATTGGAGGGCATCTGCAACGTTAAATCAGCCATCGTGACTAATAATGGCGTGGCAGAGAGCACCGCAGAGCTGTTCTCATCGAAGACTGAGGCAGTATACATGCCGGCGGGAAGGCCGTCGAGGGTGAAGGACGCATCTGCCGTGCTGTTTAGTATTTGTCGCGATACATCTCCTTCCATCTTGACCCGTCTGTCCGTCGCCTGGAAAACGGATAAGAATTCAGAGATGTCGAATTGTGTGATCCCCACCTCGACCCATGAGCCCGCTCCCTCGCTTGCACCCCGGAAGGCTCCTCTTATTGTCTGATTCTCGACATAAACGGGAATACTATCAAAGGAAGAGCTCCAATTATTCCCCTGGCTGAAAGCCAAATGCGGGATCTTGATCAGATTCGTGCCTTCTGGGGCGATCCATCGCCCCTCGATTGGATCACTGTGGAAAGCCTCCGATACTTGATCATCTGCCCACGTGCCCGGAGGAGAAACGCATAATAGCAATAGCAAAGCCATCAATCTTCTCATAGGAGGGATTAATAGCTTTAGGACAATTTATGGCTTTCTAGACTGACTATGCCTCTTCTAGCAACTGACCTCTGACATCACTTGCCTCCCAGCTTTGCCAACAGATCATCGCTCATGGTTGCGCCTTCAAGATTTATTTCCCTTCGTGAAATTGCCGAGGCTATTTGCTGCAGCGTGCTATTATCGCACTTCATCCTTACCAGGTTGGCACCACGGAGATCAACGTCCTCAAAAGTCACCGAGCTCAGTGTTGCACCACTTAGGTCTGCACCTGATAGATTCACCTGTTTCATTTTGCATTTATCTAGAATAGTGCCCTGAAGATTTGCCTCCCTAAGATCGACATTCACAAACTCAATATCTTCAAAGGAATTCATCTGCAAATTAGCCTTACGCATATTTGTTCCATTAAATTTGATATTATAGGCATT
>Ga0307378_10003072_pt1 | contig 24732 bp, 31 predicted proteins | sample UN1MG_FD_202238 | JGI IMG/M metagenome (GOLD analysis project Ga0307378, IMG submission 202238) | Soil microbial communities from Risofladan, Vaasa, Finland - UN-1 | ecosystem: Environmental > Terrestrial > Soil > Coastal area > Acid sulfate soil | place: Finland: Risofladan, Vaasa | collected...
CTCAAGACCGTCGAGGGCTACTTTATGAGTGGGCGCATGCACACAAAACCTCAATTCTGTTGAATGGTGGGTATAGCTCCGCGCTTCGTGAAATCATTAATCTGTTTGATTCTCGGCAGAACCCATATCCATGGGCTCCGTTCAATGAGGGTAAAGACGCTCTTGATGGTGCTCTAACTTGTGTCGGTATTATTCTTCCTGCTAAGATTTACGAGCTGGCTTCTGCTATGCGCGCTGATAAAGATTTAGTAGAGGTAGTTAGAAATACCGGAGTTTGGGCGTACGACTATGAGGAGACTGTTGAATTCTCCAAGTGGGAGTTTGAGCTTTGTGTTGAGCTTAACAAATATGGGCTAGCTTCATGAGAGACCGTGGAGATCGTGGAAGCAGTCTTGCGAAAATTTCGTCAGTAACGGTATTTGATTTAGCAAAGGACCAACTATACAGTTATCTAAACGCTCTTGATAAAATTAATAAGAAATTCGAAGACGACAAAGAAAGATACAATTCCAAAAGCTGGTTTGTGCGTGAGTTCTGTTTTAAATCGGCCATTACATATAGTGACTACTCTGAACAGAGTAGGTGTGAGGAAGGTGTAGATAGAGCAGAAAATCTTATGCGAATTAGTTCCCACACAGAGGAGCCAGTTTACATTACTCCAAGTGATGCTAAGTTCTTGGGATTATCGAGGGACGGATGAATATTAATCCTTACCTCTTCCAAAATGGTGACAAAACGATCGAAGTAGTTTTAACAGGAAGAACAGCAACTCGAAAACGAGGAAAACGAGAAATCGTCTTACACGAGATAGAGTCCGCAGATAAAGATGTTGGATTTCGTCAGTGGGTAAAGATTGACCAACTCTTTACGATAGAATCTAAATAGTTATTATGCATCACGACCGACACTATCTTGATTTGGTACGAGATATATTATCAACGTCAAATGAAAAGCACGACAGGACAAACACCGGTACGCGTTCGGTGTTTGGAAGGGAAATGCGATTTGATCTACATGACAACATCATTCCAGTCCTCACAACAAAAAAGATTCACATTAATAGCATAATCCACGAGCTGTTGTGGTATCTCAAAGGCGACACAAACATCAAGTATCTCCAAGACAATGGAGTGCGAATTTGGAATGAGTGGGCTGATGAAAACGGTGACCTTGGGCCGGTGTATGGGAAACAGTGGCGTGCGTGGTCCAGGGGACGTTCAGCACACAAAGGGTTTAATGGAATTAGTGACACTGACCTGAATACTGATATAGACCAAATAGCAGAAGTAATAAAGACAATACGAACAAACCCTAATAGTAGACGAATGGTCGTGAGCGCTTGGAATGTTGGCGAGCTTCACAAGATGGCACTACCACCGTGTCACGCTTTTTTTCAATTTTACGTTGCCAATAATTCTCTATCGTGTAAACTAACACAACGGTCAGCGGATGTTGGTTTGGGTGTTCCTTTTAACATCGCCCAATATAGTATTTTGACTTTAATGATTGCTCATGTAACAGGGTTGAATCCTGGTGAGTTTATTTGGAGTGGTGGTGATGTGCATATATACTATAACCACATCGACGCTTTACAAGGACAATTGCAGCGATGCTCTTATCCATCGCCCACACTTTGGTTAAACCCAAATATTACAGAAATAGATAAGTTTACTATTAACGATATTAAAATTGAAAATTATGAATCACACCCACCGATCAAAATGGAGGTAAGTGTATGAACGGGCCAGACATAGTTACAAAAACGCACAACGTTAATAACAAACAGTTATTTGCAGAAATTGACAATTTTATGACAGAGGTATTTTCCTCAATTGGCATTTCATGGGCTAACAAAGAACACAGAACCGAGTTCGTTGATATGATTGATATGTGGATGGAACAGTTTGCAGATGAGTCTGGAAAAATCATTCAATGGGATATCCAGTGTGACTCAAGAAACAACACCACAGAAGACTTTGAAGTCGGCAATATTCATTTTGATCTGCTATATCGGCAGAGAAACTGCTTTAACACCACCAAAATTGAGTATAGTTTCGATCTAACCCCTTAGTTTCTGCGGCAAAATAGGCGTTGACCCTCCACGAAACATGCGTATAATAAACGCATATTAAGGAGATTTCTCTTGCAGAACACATTAATCAAATTTGAAGACGCGACGTTTGACGAGCTGGTGACGGCACTTCAAGCTGCTGACGACCATTACTTCAACACCGGCGAGACGCTTGTTGAAGATAATGTGTATGACATCGCGAAGAGAGCAGCTTACTCTCAAAACCCTGCCCACGTTTACTTTACGGGTATTGGTAGTGACGTTCGAGGCGGAAAAATTAAACTTCCGTTTCAGATGGGTTCACTTGACCAAGTCTATGACGGCGAGATTGAGGAGTGGATAGCTAAGAACAGCCTTCGCTCAGCAATGGTCCTTATCACGGACAAACTTGATGGCACAAGCGCCATGATTGTTTATGGTGACAACGGCGAGCTTCAGATTGCTTACAGTCGCGGTAACGGTCTTGAAGGTGCTGACATTACTCGTCACATCAAAAACATTTCTTCCGTACCTCAGAAAGTTTCTGGTCCGATGGTCGTTCGTGCTGAGGTAATTATTCCAGTCAACAAATTTGATACACTAAAAAGTGTTCAGAAGCGAAGCAGTGGCGACGATTATAAAAATCCTCGTAACGCTGTTGCAGGAATTATGAATTCCAAAACAAACAAAACAGCTGCCTACGATTACATTGATGTTGTTGCTTACGAAGTAGTCGGCAACACTTGGTCAAAGCAAGGTCAGCTTGAAAAATTGCAACGCGAAGGATTCATAACACCTGCTTATGTTCTTTGGGTTGGTAACGATTTCAACGATTCAGACCTGACTGAATACTTAAACCATCGTCGTGCAACGTCGATGTACGAGCTCGATGGTGTTGTTCTCGATGCAAACGCCGAGGACGTTCGTTCGCGAATGAACCCGACAAAGACGACACTGAACCCTGCTTACGCTGTCAAGTACAAAGTAGCAAGTGCTGATAACGAAAAGAATGTTCGTGTTATCGAAGTTGAATGGAACGTATCAAAGCACGGTTATTTGAAGCCACGTGTGCGTATCGAGCCTACAGATTTGATGGGAGTTACAATTCAACACGCCACCGGTTTTAACGCGAAGTTCATTAAAGAGAATAGTATTGGTAAGGGCGCGATCATCAAGATCACACGATCTGGTGATGTTATTCCGTTCATCCTAAAGACAATCTCTCCTGGACAACTCGAACTGCCGAAAGACGCAGTGTGGAATGACACTGGTGTTGACCTTGTAGCAACGAGTGGTGCTGCTGCCGATATCGCATTCTTCAAGCAAGTAGCAGACTTCTTCGCATCTATCGAAGCACCTCATTTGAAAGACGGTAGCATTCAAAAGATGTTCGACAAGGGGTTCAACACGATAGAGAAAATCATTCAGGCTGAAGAGATTGATTTCATTATTGCTCTCGGAAAGAATGGTCAGAAGGTGTATGAGGGGATGACAGAGCGTCTGAACAACATTTACTTCCACGACTTCGTAGGTTCAACACCGTTCTTCGGCAGAGGTATTGGTAAGCGTAAGTTCAAGAAGTTATTTGAAGCGATTGATAAGAAAGAATTCATGAAGGGTAACCTAAATGGCATCTCTGGTGCAGAAGGATTTGACACAAAGACGGCCCTCAAGATTCAAAAGGGATTGCCAAAGTTCATCACTTTTATGAATGAAGTGAAAGACTATATCACAATCGTTGAGCCAAAAGTTACAGGCATTTCGATGGGTGGTCAGTTGGTTGTGTTCACTGGCTTTAGGGACAAAGGTCTACAAGCTGATGTTGAAGCTAACGGCGGCAAAATGCAATCGGCAATTAGCAGCAAGACGACTATCCTTGTTGCTGCCAACCCTACTAGCAATTCTACCAAGATGCAGAAGGCACGATCGAACGGAACAATGATAATCGGCATTGACGACTTCAAGGAAATGTTGCGATGAAAGCTTTTTTTGAACGACACAAAGTTAGTTTCATATTTGCCTCGGGGTTATTTCTTGGATATGGAGCGGGCACCACTAATTATTTACACGCGTTGTACTTTACGATAACGGTAGAGATTGTGACGCATACTATTATTTGGATATTTGCAGGACCGCCGTTGTTCAAAAGGAACAAGACGTGAATACTCAGGCATATCTCGGGGATGGTGTGTATGCATCCTTTGATGGATACCAAATAGAGTTGACTGCCAACGGCGTTGGACCGGATGCTACAGATCGTATCTTTTTAGACTCGAGGGTCTTAACTCAACTACAACAGTGGGTGGAAAAGGGATACGCTGACCACAATTCGGGGAAAAAATTCGGTGAAGATAACTAAAGCAGAACTAAACCCTGTGCTGCTGAGAACACAAAAGCGCACGGAAAAAGATATTGAAAACATTCTTGAGTGGAGTAACGAGCTCCAGAGAGTGTTTGAACATATGGAAACTCTTGACCCCGAAAAAGATGACCTGTATGGGTTTGCGTTGATTGTTGAGCGGTGTGAATTAGAGATGCAGAAGGCTTGGGGCTTCCCACAAAACCGTGACAATCATTCTTGGTGGTACAAAACACCACACTGCAAGTGTCCATACATGGACAATCAAGATATGTTTGGAACACCGTATAGACACTATGTTGTTGGGTGTCCTGTCCACAAAACAGGGAAGGAGTTGTAAAACTCAGCATTGTCTAGTAAAATACCTTCATGATTGCGTCAAGAAGGTATGAAAACGAGGTATCGATGATTGTTGCCGTGGACCACTCAGGTGGTTATGCAAACGGCCGTGATATTCCTTGGTCATTTAAAGCAGACTGGACTCATTTCAAAAAGATTACCAAGGGTAACATATGCATAATGGGTCGCGGCACCTATGACGACATTGCAGGTCGCCGAAAGGAAAAGAGCCCCAATTTTGAAGTCATTCTCCCAGGTCGAACCTCATACGTAATATCCGAGACCCGCTCTAAGGTTCAGGGAGCGACAGTTTTTCCTAGCGTCGGACAATGCATCTCATCTCTCCCAACCGATGATCGTGAAATCTTTATCTTAGGCGGTCGCCGTTTATGGGTTCAGTATCTCCCTAAAGCAAAGCAAATCTGGATGACTATTGTTCCTGGCCAATATAAGACAAACAAGAAATTTCCCATTGAATTACTTACAGATTATGAAATTACAGAAGGGTATAAAGAGCCAGTTGGTGACGATGAGTTGATGTTTGTTAAATACGTCCGTAAGGTGGATTATTACTCCGTACAGTTCCCCATGGGTCAACACGGACAGCAATTAGCCGAACAACTAAAACGATCACACAGACTCATTAAAGAAGAACCACAAATCTCTAAGGTTACGTTTATCGAACCGTTTCAGAGTGAACTGAAGTTTATTAAACAGGTTGGTGGACAGCTAACAATTAGGAAGGGACTAGCAATAGAATGAAATTAGACGACATAATGGAAAAGAAAGAAGAAGCGAAGCCTGGCACATACGCGGGTGTGCGTTTTGATACGGACACAATTAAGCGTATAAAAGAATTTGCAAAGGCATATAAAATTCCTGAACGACTGCCGTCGGATAAGCTTCACTCCACTTTACTATACAGTAAAAAACACCTACCTGATTATCAGGCCGCTGGTGAATATGACAACCCTCTTGTCGGCAAGCCGAAAAGTTTTGATGTGTGGGAATCTCAACCGGATGATGATGGAGTGAAATCAAACTGCCTAATTCTTCAAATCGATTGCCCAACCCTTGTCGCTCGTCACAAAGAATTAATGGACGAACATGATGCGGAATACGACTTTGATGAATTCAAACCACACGTCACACTGTCCTATAATATTGGCGACTTTGATGTGTCAACATTAGACCCCAAAGAGATTGGTGACATTAACATTGCTACAGAATATCAAGAAGAACTGAACGTCGGTTGGGCAAAGGCAAACACATGATAGAAATTAAAGCACCAAACAATCCAATAATGTCTGCGGTAGTTCGTAATTCAATTTTCCTCGCCGGAAGCATCGAGCAGGGCAAAGCAGAGAACTGGCAAGAGAGACTTGTTACCGAATTGAAAGATGAAAAATTCTTAATCATCTACAATCCTCGTCGCGACAATTGGGATCCGACACTTGAGCAAACAATAGACAACAAAATTTTCAACGAACAAGTCGTTTGGGAATTAGATCATCTTGAAGAGGCAACCGTCATACCAATGTACTTTCAACCCGGCACACAATCGCCAATAACTTTGTTGGAACTGGGATTATTCGCCTCCTCCGGTAAGCTGGTTGTGTGTTGTCCGGAGGGATTCTGGCGCAAGGGCAACGTGGACATCATTTGTAGTGAATACCAAATAGATCAGGTCGATACGCTCGACGAGCTCATTGAATTTGTGAAGAATAAGGTTAAATGAGAAAACGATCCCACATTGAAAACGATCTTGAGTTTGTATTAAATTATATAAACGATATGTATGCCCGCGATCCGAACCAGCGAGGTGTCTACGTTGGCGAAGCAATTGGCCGCCTGAAGCATGACTTACTTACAGACTTAAAGGATACGTGTGAAGTGTGTGAAGGAACACGTGGCGGGCTGCCTGGTAACGAGAACCTAGTTCGAATCGACGGTGAATTCGTTTCGATGTGTGATTATTGTCACGAGCACCACTCGGAAAAGATATGACCACATATGGCTATTAAATGCTTTCTAGCAGACGATGTGTTGGGACAATCGCGATACGTTTGGGCTGAAGATTGGGACAAGGCTGAGAAGATCTGTGCTGTCGAAAGATTCGAAATAGTTGGTGAATACATAAGCACACAAGTTTGGTGGGATATGCCTAAGTTCTTGGAAGAGTTGTAATTTTTTCTTCATTAGTGTATAAATACCTTTAATGATCGTATGATCTAGTTTTAAGTAGGCGTTGCGGACGCGGCTTCGATGCCGCCACTTCCACCAAGCTGATCTACCAAGTGTAGAAACAGTAACGAGTCACCGAGAGGGGCTTAGCAAATTGGGGGTGAATTGGTTTCGACGGGGCGATGAAAGATTCAAGGGACGATTTGATTGGTCACATAATGACTAAAAACTATAACTGACAATTCAAAAACAGTTAAAGCCGTAAGCAACGTTGTACCTTTCCGTGCGAAAGCTAAGAAAGCCATCAGCAACTTCGGTGGAGCATACGCTCTAGCAGCGTAATTGTCTCAGGGGGGTGACGCCTTCTTACCAAATAGTCAGAAAGGGTCACCTCGTGTGGCCCTTTTCTTTGGTTGACTTATCTTACCCCAACCTGTATCATCTTGAAATCTTTAACCAAAAGGAAAACAAATGAAAAATGTATTAATTGGAATTACACTCCTGATGTTGGCACAGACATCTTTTGCAGAAGGCATCGCGCAAGCAGTTGACGGCCTGGAGACAGATGTTAGCTCGCTCGAAAATCAGGTGGCTTCTCTGCAGACTAACAACGCAACACTAGAAGCAGTTATCAACACACAAGCAACACTCATCGCTGATCTTACATCAGTTGTGGATGCTTTAGTTGAACAACAGCGCTGTCACGTTCGTCCAGCAGACCTAACAACCAACGCTAATGGTGATTATCTCGGTGGTGTTGATTGGCGCGGTTGTGACAAGTCTGGTTTGTCTATGTGGGGTCCTAGGGTTGGTGGCACTGAAACAGAACTTCTAACTAACGCAGACCTACGTGATGTGAATTTCACATTAGCAAATCTTATCGGTATCTATGCTAGTGGTGTAAATCTAGATGGTGCGCGTTTTGTAAATGCTAGCCTAGCATACTCTGACTTTAGTGGCGCAACCATCTCAGCCTCTACTGTATTCATCAATACAACCTGTCCTGATGAAACTAACAGCGATGTTAATGGTGGAACTTGTGTGGGTCACATGACACCAAACTAAGCAGTAACAAAAAGTAACACTTAAAAGGGTCACTTCGGTGGCCCTTTTCTTTGCCTCGACGTCCTCTACAGGTATAAATACTTTTGCGTTTTGAACGCACATCACAAGGAGAAGGGTTATGGATTTTGATTGGAGCACAGCATTAAGTGTAGTTGACTACGTGGTTGCAAATAAGATTGTTTTGGGTGGAGTTATTGGTGCTTTTGTTGGATGGAACCTACCACAGCCAAAAATTGCTAAGTATGTTCAAGACAAACTAGTCGCAGGCGTAAAATACGTTTGGTCTAAATTTAGTAAGAAAGAAGAACTATAAAAATAAAAGGATGTAATATGTCTCGGGAAAAGGAAGAGGAAGAAGTCACCAAAGAGGATCTGCCGTATAGTTTTTACCAGCAGAAGATGATGTCCCGACAGCTTCACTATTATATTAGTGGACCTATCGAAGATCCTGCAAGGTATACGGAAATGATTCATACAATTCGCTCTGCTTCTCCGAGTGATGTTATAAACCTGCATCTTAATACTCCTGGAGGATTAGTTTCCACAGGAGTCCAGATAATTAGCGCAATGAGGGCCTCTCAGGGCCACATTGTGACCCACCTTGAAGGCGAAGCGTGCTCAATGGGCGCTCTTCTCTTTCTAACCGCCGATGAGATGGTGGTGTACGATGACAGTTTGCTAATGTTCCATAACTACAGTGGTGGTGCATTCGGTAAAGGTCATGAAATGACAGCTTCGATAGACGCAACAAATAAATGGTACTCGAAATTAGCAAACACTGTCTGTGTACCTTTTCTTACTAAAGAAGAGTTGGCTAGAATATTCGATGGTGCTGATTTGTGGATGTTATCAGATGAGGTTGAAGTCCGTCTTAAAAAGATGGCCAAGATTCTTCTTGAAAAAGAAACCACACGAAAGACACAACCCAAAAAACTTGGTAAGAAAAAAGTTCCTGTTAGGAAGAAAAAGAATGTATAATCTCTGTAATGGATTATATAGAAGAACTAGTTAGAAACTATATTCACCTTCCTTCCCAACCTGCAAGCACAGGGTGGTACCCTATCCTGTGTAAAGTTTGTAACGACCACGGTAAAAAAGGGCCGAGAGCTGCTTTCCGGTTTGAAGACGATGGTGCGGCTTATCATTGTTTCAATTGTGGGCAAAAAGGTTCATACTATCCTCATTTCAAGACTGTTCCAAAGGACATGGAAGACGTGTTTGCGGCGTTTGGCATTCCTGAAGAAGAAATAAACAAACTACGACTCGCAACTCTTCAAGAAAGAGATCAAAGCGGTCAAACGATTGGACCGGCATTAGATAAACGTATAATTATTAATCCGGATGAATTACCAACGCCTGACCATTTCTTTCCGCTAAAAGGAGCTGAGGGGAATTGGGCCGAGATAGCAAGATATTATCTCGAGGATCGAAAGATTGACCCAGACTCCTATCCATTCTTCCTTTCAACAGGAATTCCCAAACAATACTCAGGTCCACCGTCTCAAAAACAAAATTTCATTAAGGCTGCACAAAAATGGGCAAAACGGCTAATTATTCCAATTTACAAGGACAACAAGCTAATTTACTATCAAGGTCGTGATTTAACCGGAAACGCTCTCAAAAAATACGAAAGTCCGAGCGCTCCAAAGGATCGAGTAATTTATGGCTTTGATCAGCTGTTTAAGCACGAAGATCGCCCATTATACGTGGTGGAAGGCTTTTTTGACGCATTTCACATTGGAGGCGTTGCATTGCTCGGAAATGAGCTGACCGAACCGCAAATCGCATGGTTAAGTAGAAGTCATCGGGACAAGGTGTATATCCCCGACAGGGGTGTGTCAGGCGCGGAAATAGCACAGAGAGCGCTCGAGTTAGGCTGGAAAATAAGTTTCCCTGTGGAACCAGACAGTTCCGATAATATCAAGGACGTTTCGGATGCAATTGTTAAATACGGGCAGATATATGTTCATAATAATCTTCGAGAACACACCATAGAAGGAATTCAAGCCGAAACAACACTGAGGTTATATTGCAAAACCAATGACAAGCAAAGAGGCACTCGAGCGAATCCGCGACCACCTAGATAAGCGCAGTGGTCATTCTGTGTTTCTAACAGAACGAATGGCTAGACGCTGGTGGAACCTCTGTAATGTTGCCCTTTTCGAAAATAAGTTGTACCCTCCAAGTCACATTCTCGTTGTCCCAGACAAGGACTGGGGCTATTGTTCTGTCGGTCCAGCAAAAGAAATTACTATTGCTATAAATTCTGAGATACAAAAACGAGGAACTTTTTTAGCTACTCTTATTCATGAAATGGTTCACCAATGGGAACAAGAAACATATGGTGTAATGGGTCATGGAAAAAGATTCTTCAAGTGGAAGGATCAAATTGAGAAGAAGCTAGGTTTAGACATACACATAGATATAGACGAAGAGGATTATTACGCATATGGCCAAAAGCAATTATACAAGCGAAGACATAAAGGTCCTAAACGATAGGGATCACGTTAGACTTCGTACTCAAGTATATCTTGGCAACATGACACCCACGTCATACCCCATCCCACTTTTCAACAACAACGATTTTTCGATAGAAGAAATTGAATTCATTCCAGCAGTGTACAAGGCAGTTGGTGAGATTATTGATAATAGTATTGACGAGTTTGCGCAAACTAACATCAAGAACAAAATTCTTAAAATAGAGGCAGAACCCTTCACAGGTTGGTATCGCGTTGGCGACAACGGTAGGGGAATTCCAATAGACAAACACTCATCAGGAAAGTTCACACCAGAAGTAGCACTAGGTTCTCTCAGAGCTGGTAGAAATTTTGGTAGCGATAAAGAGACGGGTGTTATTGGACAAAATGGTGTTGGTAGTGCTTGTACGAACTATTGTAGCTCTGAATTCAACATAGTAGTTCATCGCGATGGTAAGAAGTACGTGCAATCGTTCGAAGATGGTGCAGGTAAGATTGGAAAGCCATCCATTCGCAAGGGACCGAAAACAAAAACCGGTACAGAAGTATCCTTCACATTAGATGACACAGTGTTTGGTAATGTATCGTGTGATCCACGATTGATGAAGAACAAAGCTGTTGAGCTAGCTCTTACTAACCCAGGATTACAGGTAGAATACAATAAAGAAAAATTTAAGTACGCAAAAGGATTTGAAGATTTTATTCGACCAATGACAAAAGCGTACGGCGGTTCGTATCATGAATTTTCCTTCAAGGATAAGGGACTTGAGTTACAGTTTTTTGTAATTGATGGAATATATGAATCGATTGATGAACAAATGTTCACTTGGGTTAATAGCTCACTATTATTTGATGGTGGTCTTGTTAATACTCAGTTTATTAACGCGTTTGTGGATAAGACTATAAAACACTTGGCCGCATCCGCTAAACGACTAAAGATTGAAATCACAAAAAACGATATTCGACAGAACATGTTGATTTTCGCTAACCTAAAAATTGCTGATCCAGAATACGACGCCCAATCAAAGACAAGACTTACCGGTCCGAACCTTCGAAAAGAAATTACAGACATGATTGCTGATCAATGGTCATCGTTTGCTCGCAAAAACAAAGATTGGCTTGCCAATATATTAGAGCGAGCCACTGACCGACATCACTTGACTGCAAACAAGAAAGCAGTTATTGATCATAAAAAATCTTTCAACAAAAAGATTAAAGGGCTTGTTGATGCGACAAGTCGATACCGACAAGATTGTAGTTTGCTTATCACAGAGGGTGAGTCTGCAGCAAGTATGATTACAGAGGCACGTGATCCAGCTACGATTGGTTCCTTTCCGTTGACAGGAAAGATTAACAACGTGTACGGGAGTACAGTTGCTCAAGTATTACAGATGGGTAAAATAACTGACTTATTATCAGCGTGTGGCCTCGTGCCAGGACAGAAAGCTCAGCTCAAGGAATTGCGTTACGGTAAAATTGTTATAGCAACCGACGCGGACTTCGACGGGGATGACATCTTCACCCTGCTGTCTAATCTGTTCTACCAATTCTGGCCGGAGCTCTTGGATAGTGATAGACCCGTTATACATCGACTTGTGGCTCCTAACGTTTGTTTAACGAAAGGAAAGACACGTTTACATTTCGCAACTCGCGAAGAGTATGAGAAGAAGAAATCCAAATACTCAGGATATGAAGTTCACTACTACAAGGGTCTCGGTTCGATGGAGCGAAAGGACTGGGATATGATTCTAAGTGGGGAAACCAATACAATGATTCCTCTCACACACGACAAAAACATGAAGGCAACATTCGAGCTTCTTTTCGGTAACGATGCCGAAGCCAGAAAAAATTGGCTGCAAGATCAAACAGTTAACTAGTTGATCCATCTTTTAAACCCCTGTATAGTACCCTTATGCGTACTTTAATTCTTATGTGCTTTATCGCTTTGGTTGGTTGTGCAGGGAAGAAACCTCTGCCGCCTCCTGTTGCTGTGATACATGGATCAGGCTCTGAATTATCTTTAGAGGATATTTGTTTCTCTCTTGAGCGCCTTGCAGTACAGATTGGAGCCCACAAGATCAAAGCAACCGTTAACGATACATATATAGAAGTACCCCCAGCGCTGCAGGGGGAAGTAGTGACAATTACTCAAACCATTTACTCCCTCCCGATTAAAACTATTGAGGACGTTAACGCGGTCTCTCGACTCATTTACAAAAATTGCGTATTAAAACATGAACGATAATTATTACAGAGATCTATACATTCAGTGGCTAAGCGACCCTGTCGAGGGACCGAAAGGTGCTCGGACTCGCGCGCGTGGAATCGAAACATGGAAAAACTTCCAAACAGTTCTTCCACAAGGCAAACGAGAACTCGATTTACAGTACGCGGCTAACGGATGCCTAGCTGACGGTCGGTACGTGTGGACATGGTCCGATCAACATTTTGGACATAAAAACATTATTGAATTTAGTAACCGCCCTTATCCTAATCTGGAACTTATGCACGAGTGTATGATTCTAAACCATAACGATTATGTTCAACCCAACGACGTCTGTATATGGGTTGGCGACTTTGCGTTTATGAAAGATGATGCGGCTAATGAAATCCTTCATCAGATGAATGGATATAAGATTTTAATCTTAGGCAACCATGACATACAGGGAAATAAAGTTAAGAAGCTGCATTTCGACGAAATTAGATTGCTGGCAAACTTTGATGTGCCAGTAACAAATCGAACTGCGCCTGTTCAGCTTGTGTTCACCCACTATCCAATGCATAATCTACCCAAGAAAGTGATGAACATTCACGGACATGAACACGTATCTTTTATGCACTCTAGTGGATCATCACAACACATAAACGTAAACTGCGAGCTGCACGGGTACAAACCAATCAGTTTGCAATCGGTCGTACAACTAATAGAGAAACGAATTGAAAACGGCAACTTCTGATTACATTAATAAAAGTCGACGAAATTACTCGCTGTACGTTTTGCAGATGCGGGCAATTCCCTCTCTTGCAGATGGGCTCAAAGCGGGTGGTAGACGCGTACTGTGGACTGCTAGGAACGGTGAGAAGTATAAGAGCGCGGCGCTTGCTGGTCGTACTATGCCTCTCCATCCTCACGCAGCACCAGAGGGAGCAATCAATACACTAGCCGCTCCTTACGGTAATAACTTTCCTCTTTTTAGAGGATATGGTGCGTTTGGAACACTACTACGACCAACCGCATATGGTGCTAGTCGATACACAAGTGTCAAGGTATCTGATTTTACCAAAGATGTCGTATTCAAAGATATAGAATTGGTTCCGATGATTGATAACTACGACGGGACTCTACAAGAGCCAGCACACTTTCTCCCAATCGTTCCTGTTGCTCTTCTTAATCCTTGGCAAGGTATTGCAATTGGTTTTGCTACTAATATTTTGCCTCGGGGGCTGGAAGAAGTAATCAATACACAGATTATGTTCTTAAAGGGAAGACAAAGAGGCATTCCCGAAATAATGCCATATTTTGAGCCAACCAAAAATGCAGCCGAGGAATACGAAGAGATCAGCAGCGGCAACGTTGCGTATTACTTCTACGGAGAAGTTCAAATTCTTGACTTCAAACGAGCGTTGGTACAATCGTTACCGTATGGGCTCTCGCATGAAAAATTTATCGATTATCTTGACACACTAAAGGATCAAGGCATAGTTCAGGGATACACGGACAGCTCAAGAGACGTTATCCAGATTACAGTTAAGTTCAGAGATAAAATTGATAACAAAAAACCAAAAGAAGATGTTAGAGAGCGACTCAAGTTAGTATCAAAGGAAGTTGAAAACCTCACTCTTCTTGATCTGGATGGAGAATCTGTGTTACAGGTTGATCCGGTTGAAGCTATAAGACTGTTCACTAACTGGCGGCTCGGATGGTATCTAACGCGTTATCAGCGATTATCAGACGAACTTACGGTCCAGATACAGAAGTATAAGGACATCCTTACAGCGATCGAGAAGAACGTAGGTAGCGCTGCAAGAACCGTGACAGATCGAGCTGGTTTAATTACTTACCTCAAATCTATTAAAATTGTGCACACAGACTACATTGCAGGATTCCCCGTATATCGATTCACAAAAGACGAGAAGGAAAAGGTCGAGGTTAAACTAAAAGACGCATTACAGCTTCTTAAACGATACAAACAGCTCATTGGTAGCGAAGACGAAAGAAAGCAAGTATACATCTCTGAATTAAAAGATGTGGCTAAGGCGCACAAGCAGGGTAAATACAACAATGAGACTTAAAGAACTAACCCCAAGTGATTACCACATTTATGTTGACATGGATGGAGTTGTAGCTAATCTAGTTAAGAAAATGAAAGAATTAACCGGTCATACTTTACGAGACGATGACAAGTATGATAATCACGCCTGGGATAAATTTCACGTAAAACTTGGTGCTGGTGAACGATTATTTGTAGACTTTGATCCAATGCCAGATGCGCACGAGTTGTGGAATTATGTTAAGAAATATTCCCCAAGTATTTTAACAGCTACTGGAAACAGGTTTCCCGCTGAGGTGGCCGAACAAAAACGTGAGTGGGTTGCAAAGCACCTTGCGGGAGCTAGCGAAGTTCATGTGGTGCGCGCTAGCCGCCAAAAGGCCAAGTTTGCGTGGCCTGACGCCATTCTAATCGATGACCGAATGAAGTCTATAGGTCCATGGCGAGAGGCTGGTGGAATTGGGATTCTTCACACCAGCGCTGCTGAAACAATTAAAGAGTTAAAGAAATTAGGACTATAAAGTATAACTGGAAAAGATCTTAACATCTACTGTTGCCGCAATTACCACATTTGCAACATCCCTCACTATACACAATATCACCGCTACATTCGGTACACTTTTCACCAGAACGCTCACCATCCTTGATGTAAGACTGTAGGAACTTGCGTATCTGGAATACAAATGAACCAGCATAGGCATCTTCTACCTTGTCTAGGGCACCAACTATATTGCGAATTAGAACGCCGTGTCTCAGACAAAAGCTAACCAAACGAGTGATTTTGCTCGAGTTAATATCGCCAATAAGTTTTTGTTCTACGTCTGCTACGTGGTGCTCCGGAATACCCTTATCACGAGCCAGTTTCAACAACACCGCTGCTGTTTGATCTGATAGGACACTCTTTTCATGTGCGTTTGTTTTTACGAACAATGCAAATGGGCGACTCGGATTATCTTCGTGGTACACAACTGTCAAATACCACTTACGGTTCTCGGCGCGGATCGTCTTCATAACAGCTGGTGCTGATGTTGGTAGTTTTACATCATCGAGAATAATTTCATCGTCGTTCAGCTCGGCTGTCTTTTCTTCGTTTGCTGACAAAACGGAAGTCATTGTGCCAGAACGATATGTGGTGACACCCTTAACATATCCACTATTGTACGAATCGAGATAGATTTCTTTAAACGCCTCAATAGGATACTCATTAGGAACATTCACTGTCTTTGACATTGCCGAATCAACCCAACGGGCAAATCCCTTCAAATCTTCTACATGATCTTGAACTCGTAGGTTTGTTGTTGTCACTGCCCAAGCGGCTGTAGGATCCCACTGGTCACGAGCTTTTAGATAACGAACCCCATAGTCCTCACACAAAACTTCTTTTGTTAGACCACGATTTATATCAATCTTATATACTGTTCCTTTGGAGTCAACGCCTTTCAATATCTCTTCGTCGCCTTCCTTCGTGAACTTAAACATATCTGTTTCATGCCACGCACCTTCAAACCATTTAGGTGTTACATCAGCGATGTGATCAGGAAGCGTGTTAACGATTACCGTGCGAATGTACTCGGGCATAAAAATTGGTTCTAGTCCACCCGAAACCACATTAGCGAGAATCGAAGTGTTTCCGGTAGGCTGAACGGAAAGAAGTGAACTGTTTCGAATTCCCACACGGCGCAACTTTTCCATATAGTCTGCAGACAGCTCCAAGTTTTGAACAAAAGGATTAACCGCATGCTTCTCGGGTTGGCACAAAGAGAACATTCCTTTCTCTTCTGCAATATCGATAGACGCTTCATACGCGTTTTGTGCAATTGTCCTCATTACTTGTTCGCGAAGCTCACTTGCTCGTTGTGATCCAAATCGAGTGCGCAACATAAACAACGCTGAACCCCAACCAAGAATACCAACGCCGATTCGACGTTTGTTCTTCATTGAGTATTCATATTCAGGAAGTGGTGCTTCAGAAATATCGTTAATGTTGTCTAGGAATCGAACCATAAATCTAGACATCTTAGCAAGTGCGGGGAGATCAAATCCAGTTCTGTCGTCGTTTAAAAACTTTGCTAGATTAATCGATCCTAAATTACAAACACCACCCGGAGCTAGTGTTTGCTCACCACACGGGTTCGTTGCTTGAATTGTTTCAGCATAGTTTAGTGGGGAGAAGTAATTTGCTCTGTCAAGAAACAATACACCTGGTTCAGCACGATTGTAGGTTGATTCCATCATCAAATCCCACAAATAAGATACTTTCACCGTGTTATACACAATAACTGGATAGCCTTTGGCTTCCCACTTACCGAGATGTCCACTCCACTCCTCTTTATACCTGGAGAATTGGGTATCAGGAAATCTTAGGTCCCACGTGTTGGTAGATTCTATTTCTTTCTCTGTGGATTTAATCTCATGTTCGAAGGCAGTAATGTCTGGGCCTGTTCCCATGCCTAAACTATCTGGATTATCTTCACACCACTGAAGCGCATCTCGGAGAACCTGTTTTTGCTGCTCTAGTTGCACTCCTAATTCCTGTAAACGAACTACCTTCTTCATGAATTCGTCTGTGCAATTCACCGAAATGTTAAATTTAGTTAAACGTCCAGGCTGTTGTTTTGCGGTAATAAACTCAATGACGTCCGGATGCCAAATGTCAAGCACCCCCATCATTGCACCTTTACGAATTTTGCCCTTGGCTTTTTTGTTTGTACTCTTCTTACCTGATCCAGCTGTAATCGTCTCGGAGGATTTATCGAAGATTTCCATGAACTTCACTGAACCTGGCGTCTCTACACCAATGCCGTGAATGAATGTGCCACGTGGACGAATATATGAAAAGTTCTCGCCCCAACCACCTTCTGCCTTCAGAGTTTGTGCTTGATTGCGTAGATTTACAAGAATACCATCAAGAGAATCTATGTCTGATGATTGGCGCGGTGCTACAAAGCAATTCATTAACGTTGTACCATTCCACTCAGTACCAATGTTTGAATATATTCGACCACCAGCTGTAGAGCGGAATTGGCTCAGCATGTGATAGAAATTGCGAATCCACTGCTGTTGAAGTTCTGGTGTTCTTTCTACGCTAGCGGCAGCTGCTGCGACTCTGTAAATAGTGTCGTCGATCGTTGTATCTTTATGATCTTTGTAGGTTGTTTCCCAAACTTCCTTTGAAAATGTGTCCTCGAACGTTGTTGATTCTGATTGCTGTAACTCTTGCTTAAGGTCTATATTAAGCTGGTTCGAAAACCACTCTTCAAACTCGTTTGACATTCTTCTTCCTTATTATTTTGTCAAAAAATCTCGCAAATGCTGTGCACGGCAAGATGTAATTTTTAATTAATTGTTATATAAATGGTCCAACTTCTGAAAGTCGGAGCGTTTCCCTTTTTAATTATTTATTGTGTTTGGGAACCACTCCGAGAACATTACGGCAATCAGCAACTTATTTCAACGGTAAAAATATTAGTTGCCATACCCCCAAAAAATCATGTATATTTGATATGTTGGTTGGGGGCATTGATTACCGTTCAATGCGTGTTTTTAATTTGTTTTAGGAGCTTCACTATGGCGAAGTTTGAAAAAGACAAGGGCGACGTAAAAAGCATCAACGTTGAGCAAGTGGTGAGTTATCTTAATCACACGTTTGCGAAGATGGCTGATGAAGTATTTGGCCCACTGAGAGCGAAGGCAACAAAGGGTACAACTCTTTATTCGTATCAGGTGGATCATTGCTATCTTATAGATGATATCCAGCGAGGACCCATTTATATGTTGCCAAAAGTCATTAGCGCCGCTAATGACAACATCGCTAAGATGAAAACTGAGGTGAGACAACAGGAAAGCGCGTAAGGGTAATGATAAATACCATTTATGCGCATCAATCAAATTTTTGAAAATGATAATCCTGTTTTCATTGAATACAAACATCTTCTGAGTAAAATCGCGAAGGAATGCTCGTCATTCCTTCGCGAGGCTCAGGAACTTCCCGTATTTAAACAGCTTCCCACTGCGTATAACGACATTCAAAAGATTAAAGTCCGGAAGCATAGAGACCAAACCAAATTCAGCCAAACATTTAACGACGCTTTTGTCGAAGATGTCCGTGACTTACGTCAGCGTGCTGTGTTTACAAACAGCCGACTAACAGAACATGTAGCCGACGCAGATTTGTTCTACGTCTTCCCTAAGAATGGGTATAACTTCATGTATAGTGCAGAGGTCAAGCACTCATCAAACGACTACCAGCAAGTGTTTGATTCACTTTTCGAACAATTTGATAACGAGAAGGCTGAACAAATCATTCACGACCTTTTGAAGTTCACGTATACTCGTGAAAACCTATTTGAAGGTATTAAAAAGGAAGTTGAGGTCATTTTCTACAACATTCCGTATTACTATGCGGCACGAGTTGATGCATTCGAGTATGATGTGCTATTATCGGATATATCAGAATTGGGCAACATTTAACTACCGCGCCCACAAGTAAATAAAGGAGAAATATAATGGAAGTAGCAGCATTTAAACTTGCTTCAGGTGAGGAAATTATCACCCGAGTAGCAGAACGTGACGAGAGTAAGAATTACATAATTGTTGATCGCCCAAACATGATTGGTATTGCACAAGCACCTAATGGTGCCGGTCTTGCAGTTCAGCTAATGCCTTGGATGGCATCTAATCAGGAAGGGTCGGCAAAATTGTATGTGTCAAACATCGTTGCAGAGATAAAGCCTAACGACGAGCTTGAGAAAGGATACCTCCAGCGAACGAGTGGGATAGCAATGGCACTAGGGTAAACATGTCGGTAATTCGGTACAAGTGTACAAACTGTAATCGTGAAATTGAGCTCATCGAGCAACCTACTGGGTTGGAGACTATCGGTGGGTGTGTTATCACTAACAGGTGCCGAGGAAGAATGTACAGGCTGGAACGACTTGAAGATTTTGCAGTAGGAAAGTTTCCGTCTGATGTCACAGGACTAACGAATTACATAAAACGAAATGTGTTGTACGATCACACCCAGGCTATTGCCGATTCTGTGTGGTTGGTGGAGCACGACCTTGGAGTAAACCCGTCTGTTCAAGTTCTCGTTAATCGGGAAGAATTAATTGATGGGGTAGTTGTTAAATCTAGGCTTGAAATTGAGCCACAGTCGATAACTCTTATTGACAAAAATAATCTGACAATTCGCTTCGACAGACCTGAATCGGGTCTGGCTCAAGTTATTGCAAGATCGTCGGCATTTACACAAACAGTTGAAACTATTGACCCAGGCATAACGTATCTGCCTGTTTCACAATCCAATATTTTAACGATTGGTATTGATTGTGATTCGGGACAATTTCCCGCGGGTACAACAGCAGGATTACAACTCGTCCGAATTTATTACCTTGACCAACAAACACTAGACGAAACGGCTTTTGAATCAGCTGTCTATAAAGACTATGAAGCGAGATCGCCGGTTAGCACATCCGCATGGAATGATGTATCGGAGATTTTTGTTAACGGTCAAATATACACTGTAATGACAATCGATATAGGAGATCCTGTAACAGATATTGGAGCTCCATCTGCGGGAACAGTTTTGTTCCAGGCGGGAACGAGCACATCTGGATTCCCATACGACCAATCCCCTAATATGGTTGTGTTGTTGTCGAATCCACCACACCAAAACGTCGATAAGAACCGTAACCAATTATTCCGGCCTGATCTGGATGTTGGTCCTGCGCTCACTTTGGATTCGTTTATTTTTGCTGATGGTGAAATATTAATTGATCAAACAAAAATTGAAGGAGTCTTTCCGCCTATTTTTGCTGTGAGCAATCCTCAAAATTGTCCAGTACCAACAGTTGTTGTTCCAGTTGTTCCGGTTGAGGGTGCGTTTGTTATTGCTACGTCTACGTTTGGTAGTGAGGGTGCAGCCGAAAACGCACAGTGGATTTCTGATGATGACATTACAACATGGACAGGAAAGACAATGGGCTTCCCTGTGACTGGTATAGGTTTTATGTCAATCTCTGGTATGACGTATTCTTCCTCACAAGCGAAATTTGTTGGTGTGCATCCTTCATCTAGCAATGTACACGTGTATAGTACCGACGATGGTGATACGTGGACTGCGGCTGCAAGGGTAGACTTTCATACTCCAAGAAGCATTGCATACGATCCTATTCAAGATATATTTGTGACGGGTGGGAATTCAGGACAAATCCAACGAAGTTCAGATGGTATAACTTGGGTAAATTCAGAACCACGAACCTCTGGTACATTTGGATCATCAATTATAAGCGGAATGTGTTGGGCAAAAGATATAGGAATGTTCTTTTGTAGTACTTCTAATAATGAGGTTGGTAGAAGTTCTGATGGTATAAATTGGGTCATAACTGCTACAGAACCAGGTGGTGCGTCTTCAAACGATCAAGAAAATATATATGCAGTTGGTACCCGAATTATTGTTGGTGGACAAATAGCATTTGGTGGTAGTACTATACCATATTACAGCGACGATAATGGCGATACATGGAACACTCCAACAATTGATATCGTGAAGGCGGGTGACAACAGAGCGATAGCAGCTAACGCAGACGGAAGTATTATTATGGTTGGAGCAGGTTGGAATAATGCTGGGAACCACTATAGAAGCACTGACGGCGGAGGCAGCTACACAAGAGTAAATGATGGAGTGGCTGGAAGCCTACTTCACGATGACATGATTTATGATCCTGATTATGGTTTTATAATTGTTGGATCACAGACAACTGGATCTCCGCAAGTATCTCACATCATGACAAGTCCGGATGGACTAGCTCCATGGACAATTAGAAGCAACACCAATGTTGGAGACTTCAAACGCATCGAGTGTGTCTCTAGTAAGAACGCCGTAGGACGCTAAAAGTCACCAACCCTTGACAGAATCATAAATGTCCCTTACAATAAGAGGACAAATATGGATAATAATAAACAAAAACTTTTAATCGAGTATTTGATATCGTCTCCAGACACGTACGCTCTCTGCTCAAGCATTGTTAACCCAAGCTATTTTGATCCAGAGTTTCGTAACGCTGTAGAGTTCGTGCACAAATACTACGATCAATATCATCAAACACCAGCCGTCGAACAAATCGATGCAGAAACTGGTGTAAAACTTCAGGTTCGTGAGGTTAGCAAAGATCAATTAGATTACACAACAAATGAGGTCGAACAGTTTTGTAAGACCCGAGCAATGGAAAAGGCTGTTCTAGAATCAGTACCGCTTATCGAAGAGAAGAAGTACGGGGAAATCGAAGACAAAATTCGTAACGCCGTTACTGTTTCGTTAAATCGTAATATGGGTACAGACTATTTTAGAGATCCAGAGGGCCGGTTACATAGAATGGGCCAGGAAGGAGTTAAAATATCAACTGGGTGGAAACAGGTCGATGATCTTCTTTATGGAGGGGTCGAACGAGGGCAATTAATAGTCTTCTCAGCAAACTCAGGTGGTGGTAAGTCAGTAACACTATCCAACCTTGGACTGAACTTCTTAGAACAAGGTCTCAATGTTGTGTACTTTTCATTCGAGCTTTCGGAAGATTTAATATCACAACGATACGATACAATGGTATCTGAAATCTCAACTGCTGTTTGGAAATACCACAAAGACGAAATCTCTCAAGCAATTCTAACTGCCGGTGATAATAATGGTCACTTCTTGATTAGGTATATGCCATCAGGAACAACCCCAAACACAATACGATCATACCTAAAAGAGTATGAGCTGATTTACAAACGGACACCAGACCTAATTATTGTCGACTATCTTGATATCATGGAACCCAATCAAAGGGTCTCGGCTGATAACGTTTTCGAGAAGGATAAAAGGGTATCCGAGCAGATTCGCGATATTGGCAATGATTATAGAGCTGTAATCGCCTCAGCATCACAACAAAATCGTGGTGCCGTCGATCAAACCCACATAAATCAGAGCCATGTAGCCGGTGGTTTAAGTAAAGTAAATACCGCTGATATTTGGATATCCATACTGGCAAACAAAGCTCAGCGAGCCGCAAATGAGTGTGCGTTTCAATTTTTGAAAACACGTTCAAGTGAAGGCGAGGGTGAGGTTGTTTACATGCAGTGGACGAAAAATATTCGTATCAAAGATCATCTCAATAGTCAGAAGGGGCTAGTCCTCAATACTAAGGATAAGTGGCTTGATACAGAAAAGGAAGATGTAGGACCTAAGAAAGACCTAATTGATTTATTTGACACCTAGTTGTCAACGGAAATCGTTTTAATATATAATAAACATTCATAGGAGAATAAAATGACAGAAGCAGCATCAATCGAACAACTAACAATTGACGACACTACGTTTGTAGTAGCAAATCTACCTGAAGAAATTCAGAAACTGGTAACAAAATATGAAGAGTGGCGTGACCGCTACACAATGGCCGAAGACGAAGTCCGTCTTATTGCATCCGCCCTTCGTGATCTAGGTGCAAATATTGTTGGTGGAATCAAACAATATGAAGCTCAAAAGGCAGAAGCAGCGGCTAAGGCAGCAGAAGAAGCAGCTACGGCTGAAGCAGCTAAGGCAGCAGAAGCAGCTAAGGCTACAGTAGTTGATGCTGAAGATGCAGTCTTTACAGAAGACGTGCTGGTCATTGACGATGCTTCAGAATAAAATTACAAAAATCAGGTACGCGAAAACAATTGTTGAGGACCCAGTGCAGTTCATTTCTGAGAAATCAGAACGAACGATCATTCCAACGTCAGTTCCTGGACACATCAAGGCTATTGATGTTACAGATCTTGAAGATACGGAACAGATACGGCTTGCTGATCTTCATGAAGAATACTCTGAGTATTTTAGCAATTATGCCAGGCAAGCGTTTTCGTTTGAGGATTGGGCTTCCCATACTCAGCAGCTAGAAATTTCGCCCAAGTGGCGCACGTTTAAACCTGATCAAACAGAAGAAATCAGCTAAAATCCTCCTATAAAAAGAAGCGCTCAGCAATATTGCTGGGCGGTTTCTTTTCGTGCATAAATACCCATACAATAAATACCATACCACACGGTATAAGGGCTATTACATGTCATTACTCAAAGAGATTATTCAAAGAAAGCGTCAACAGGACATTATAGAGGATGCAGCTGCTGGTGCTACGTCTGCCGGTGCTGTTGCTGGATTTCGCGCACCTCTTGGTGCAACACCCGTTAGCAAGAAAAAGAAGAAACGAAAAATGCGTCGAAGAGCTGTTCCTACTGGTAGTGTTTTTGCTATGCGGTTTGAGGGTGTTCAGGATGCAACTTTTGATTCCGCTGACGTTATATCCAAGCTAAAGACGGCTGAAAAGAAAGCAGAATACGAAGATGATAGCACTGGATTCGCTCTCGAAGACGAAGAAGGTAAGATCGTTAAGGTATATGTTGCGGCCGATCAAGCAAAAGACTTTGAAGCAGCGCTAGCTACCGCTCTATCCGGTGGAGACGAGGACGACGAAGTGGCTGGTGATAATGAAAGCTCGTCTCTTGAAATTGCTGAAGTACTATTCGGATTGAAGGATCGGTTTACTATTATCGACGTTCAGTGGCCTGATATCGAAGAAGATCAGGAAGAAGAAGTCGGAGCAGACGACGTAGAACCAACCGAAGGCGGTGATGCTGAAGGTGATCTTGACCCCGATATTGAAGGTGGTGAAGAAGGTGAAGGCGACGAAGAAGGTGGTATGGAGGCAGAGCTTCAGGGCGATGCTTTAGGTGATGAAGGTGGTATGGGGGGAGAAGATCAAACCGCATCAGCACTCGATAAAGTAATTGAATTATTAAAAGCACAGGCGGATGCCCAGAAGGCTGAAGCAAATGCAAAAGAGGCCGAAGCCAATGCAGAAGAAGCTAAGTATAACGCAGCCGCTGCTGATTCAAAAGTAAAGAACGAGCAAGAAGTGTTGGACATGGAAGCGTACTACGATGACCAAAAGAAGCTCGATGGTGAAGCCAAGAAA